>Ga0066256_1004699_pt1 | contig 11931 bp, 6 predicted proteins | sample ThiBio_1000_biof_FD_87107 | JGI IMG/M metagenome (GOLD analysis project Ga0066256, IMG submission 87107) | Wastewater bioreactor microbial communities from Cape Town, South Africa - Thiocy_expt_1000_biof (version 2) | ecosystem: Engineered > Bioreactor > Thiocyanate-remediating >...
GGCGTCTCCCTTTCCCGCCCGCTTGGGGGTCCCCCCGCAGCCGGGGCCCCCCCCGGCGGGCTGCTGGCCCCGCCCGCCCCCCCGTGGGGGGGGGGCCGGCGCCGCTGAGGCCCCCTCCCGCGCCCCCCCGGGCCCCGCCGCCCCCCCCCCCGCTCCCCACCTGCCAACGCTATCAGTTGTACGCTGTCATCCCCCCCAAACCCCCCCCCCCCCCCCTCCTCCTGCCCCCCTTGCAGCAGCCGCCGCGAGTTGCTCGCGGCAAGAGGATGGCAAGGGCAGCCGCGCCCGTGCCGCCTACCTCCTCGCACTCATCGACGACGACACCACCGCTGTCGCTCGTGACGCCCAGCCCCCGCCGGCAGTCAGACCTCGCCAGCAACGGCTACCTGCGCAGCTCGCCGCACCACCCAACCACGCCTGCCGACGCTGACGCACTGCTGCTGCCGCTGCGACCCGACGCAGCCGCCGGCACCGCTACCATCTCCACCTCCGCGGTGGTGCTGGCAGTCAGTAGCAGTACGTCCGGCCGCAAGCTGTGTGGCCCGCCGCCCGCCGCCGTCACCGGTGCGCTAACGGGCGACAAGCGCGCGAGTAGTGGGGCTGCCGCAGCGGGTGGCAGCAGCAGCAGCAACAGCGGTGGCGGTGGGCACACGCTAGCGTCACGGCACAGTACCACGATGGCGGAGGTGCACACGACGGGCAGCGGCAGTGGCGGCAGCAGCCGGGCGGCGTCGCGGCAAAACACTGATTCGGCGGCGGCTGTGGCGGCGGCAGCGGCGCCGACGAGCAGCCATGGCGACGCGACGGTGGACGTGGTGGGTGCGCTATTTGCGCTCACCGGCACGTCGGTTGTGACGGGCGGCGGCAGCCGCACGACGACGGTGGCGGGCGGCGGCGGCGGCGGTGGTGGCGGCGCCGGTGTCGAGGGTGGCGAGAAGGTGGGCCGCACGCCGTCGGCAGACAACGCGGCGGGTGCCGCGGAGTTTGCGATAATTCGGCCGCCCGCGGAGGCGGCTGCCGCGCTGCTGGCGCCCATGTCGGCGGCGGTGGCGGGCGCCACCTGGATGGTGCACGTGGTGCATCCGCGGCGGGGCGGGGACGCTGCACACACCTCCCACATCGCCGCCATTGACCTGTGCGTGCTGTCGACCGGCGAGCCGATCCTGCACGCGGAGCGGTTTGTGCGCCCCGCGCCCTCTGTCACCGCCACGCCCGTGGTGGAGTACGTGATCTGCAGCGCCAAGGCGGGCACGCCGCTGCTGCAGGTGCGCCGCGCCGCCCTTGTCCTGCCTGACGACGCGCCCGCCGTGGCGTACCCCCTGCCGCACGGCGTCACGCTGGAGTACGCCGTCCTGGCGCTGCCGCCGCCACGCAGCCTGGTGCCGCACACCGCGCCGGTGCCGCACGCGGCGGCCCCGCGTGGTGCGTCACACGCGACGCACCCATCGCCGGCAGCTGGGGCGGGTGGCGCGGTGGGGGTGGCGGGTGACGGGGAGGACCACACCGCTGCGGGCGCCGACGGCGCGGATGGCGAGCGCAAGCACCACTCCAAGCTGACGCGCGGGCGGCGGGGCCGCATCGTGGGCCTCACCGTGCTCACGGTGGCGCGCTTCCTATCATTCACACGCGCGAAGCGCGCGGCGGCTGAGGCGGCCGCCGCGGCGGCTGCGGCGGCCGCGCCGGCGGGCGAGGGTGGCGAGGGCGGCGGCGAGGGCGGCGGTGCCAAGGCCAGCACCACCACCACGACTGGTGCGGCTGGCGCGGCCACCGGCGGCGCGGGCGGCGGCGGTGGGGAGAGCGAGCGCGGCTCGCTGCTGGAGACGCCACCCAAGCGCGATCTGCTGCCGCGCGGCCACGCGTCAGAGGATTCGCATGGCAACACCTCCGCCCGGCCGTCGCTGGTGCACGCCGCCGGCATGCCGCTGCACGAGGCGTACGAGCTGGCAGAGCCGCCCTCTGCTGACGTGTCCGGCCTGCCGCTGCCGCTGCCGCTGCGCAACCAGAACGGCGCGGTGCGCGTGGTGCGCGCGGTGGCGGACAAGGCGGACAAGGTGCTGCTGACGGCGGAGGCGGTGTGCCTGGCAAAGCCGGCGGCGGTGGTGGCGTCGGGGCACGTGGCGTCGGGCGCTGGCGGCGCCCTGGCGGCCGCCCTGCGCGGCACCGCAGCTGGCGGCGACGCGCCGCTCCTGTCGCTGCAGCCGCTCACGCCCGGCGACCCGGACGCCCTCGCCCTGCGCGTCCTGGCGCCCCTCTCCCTCGCGCAGGCTGCCGCGCTGGCCATCGCACTGGTGGACGCGTGCGTGGAGCCGCTGCAGTAAGAAAACTTGTGTGCGTGTTTTTGCGCCTGTGGGATGCCCTGCGTGCCCTGTTCCCTCCCTCCCTGCCTGCATGCCAGCGTTACCCTGCAGCTTGCCTCCCTTCTTCCGTTCGCCGTCCCACAGCAGCCTGTTAGCGTGCAGAGCCGCGTGTATCCCCGTGGGTGGCTCACGAGTCCAGCGGCATCCATCCAATCATGTGTGACTTGAAGCCTCCTTCCCTGCCGCTTCTGCCTTGCGCTCCGCGTTACGCGCCCGCTTGCCGGTAAAGTAGGAGCGCATGAGGTCGGCAGCCGCGGCCACCTGCGTCGGCGGCGCGCGGTGCACCTCCAGGGAGTGCGTCAGCTGCGTGGGCGGCGCGTGCAGGGCACAGACCGACAGCGCGCCAAACTTGGGGCTAGGCGCCGCATACACCAGGGCGGCAATGCGGTACGCCAGCGCCGCGCCGTAGCACATGACGCACGGCTCCAATGTCACGTACAGTCGCGCGTCGGTGCAATACTGCGTGCCTTCCGCTGCCGCCGCTGCTCCCAGCGCCTCCATCTCAGCGTGCGCCGTCACGCGCCGGCTGGACACCACGGCATTGCGCCCGGCGCCAACAATTGCGGTGTCCCACCGCAGCCGCGTGCCAGCCACGCTCGCCGCAACTCGCCAGTTCACAACAACCGCGCCAATGGGTACCTCATCCGCGTCCCGCGCCTCGGCGGCAAGCCGCAGCGCGGCATCCATGTAGTAGCCGTCTTGGTCGGGGTGCAGCGGCGGCCACTTTGACGGTGGCTGCTTGGCTGCCCCTGCTGCTGCTGCTACTACTGTACGCGCATGTTGGCACCGTGCTGCTACAGCCAGCATCGCTACTACTTCCGTCCGTCGTCGTGCGCAGCGCCATGCCGCTCTCGCTGCTACCGCTGCTGCTGCCATTGTGTGGTTGGCTGGTGGGCCGATTACAACGCAAATAACAAAGTAACCGCGTGATGGATCAACGATATACCACAACGACATACACCAACAAGCCAATAGTTACTCGCTCCATTGAAAATGTGTGCCGCCCATGGCGCACAGCTATTATCTCATAAAGCCAACATTGCCGTGACCTGCCCGCCTCCGCGGTTTCCGACACCACCACCATGCCATGATGCCACGCTGCCAACCGCTCCCGTGATGCAGCTATCATCACACACGCAGGGCGCGTGGGGACGCAATTCCAGCATGCATGGGTGGAAGCGCAGTGATATGCGTGTGTCTGCGTGAGCTGGTGGGCAGCGGGGTTGCGTGGACGCCGTGAATTTTTGCTCGATAGCAAGACACTGTTGAGGGCAGCAGCAGCAGCAGCAGCATGGCGATGTGGGGAAGAGCAGCGACGCGCGGCGTGGTGGCGGCAGCAGCCGCTGCAGCTGCCGCGGCGGCACCGCGGTGTGGTGCAACAGCAGTAGCAACCGCAGTAGCTGTGGCAGCGGGGGTGCGGGGAGGCGTCCCGGTGCGGTACATGGCGGGGCACTCCAAGTGGGCCAAGATTGCGCGGTCTAAGGGCGCGGCGGATGCGGCGCGCTCCGTCGTGTTTTCCAAGATGTCGATGGCCATCTCGGCGGCGGCGCGGTCAGGCGGCACGGACTTGGTGTCCAATCTACGGCTGGCGGCGGCGGTGGAGCGCGCCAAGGCGTCTAACGTGCCCAAGGACGTCATTGAGCGCGCCATCGCGAAGGGGTCAGACACGACGTCCATGGAGGAGTTTGTGGTGGAGGGCATGGGGCCCGGCGGCACGGCGGTGGTGGTGGAGGCGCTGACGTCCAATAAGAAGAAGACGATGATCAACATCAAGTACGTGTTCAAGCAGTACGCCTGCGAGGTGGGCGCGGTGGTGGCGTTCATGTTTGAGTCGCGCGGCCGCGTCACGGTGCCGTTCCCCGATCCCGCCGGCGCTGACGCGCTGATGGAGGCGGCGGTGGCGGCGGGCGGCGAGGACGTGGACTTTGACGACGACGACAAGGTGGCGTACGTGTGGGCGGACGCCGCCACCGTGCAGTCGGTGCGCAAGGCGCTGAACGACGCCGGCGTCACCACCACCGCCACCGAGGTGCTGCGCTTCCCCACCTCCACCGTCGACGTGCCGCCCGACGCCGAGGAGGCGCTGGTTAACATGCTGGCAGACCTGGAGGCCAACGAGGACGTGCAGGCGGTGTACCACAACGCCGCTGAGTAGTAGAGTCCGGGGGTGGTGACGGTTGTGACATGGTGACGGTGGTGTGGATACGACGGCGACGAGAAGGGCAGCGAGAGACGCCAAAATGGCGACAGTAGAGTTTGCGCACCGCACGACGACTTCAATTGTTTGCGTTGTAGTGTGCGCGCTAATACATATACAAGTCGAGAGCACTGCGTTGTGGGCGCTATCTCGTGTGTTTTTGTTATTATTTTTACTGGTACACTGTGCGACCAGTAGCCCCTCTTCTCTCGCCCACTCCTTCTCTCCTTCTCTCCCCCTCCTTCTCGCCCCTACTCAACCACCCCGCATCAACATGGCGGCGGCGGCGGTGGCAGGGGCGAGTGGCGAAGGGGGTCTGCTTGCTGCCCGTGTGCGCGAGGCGCTGGGCACGCTGAACGCGCTGGCAGACAGTGGCGGGGCGGCAACGGGCGGCGCGCCGACCAGCCAGCCGCCACCGGCACCCGCTGCTGCTACTGCTAGTGGGCGCAAGCGCGGGCGCGTGGAGGAGCTGTTGGAGGCGTACGCGCCGCGCGGGGGGCCGGCAGCGGCGGCGGCGGCGGCAGCAGCGGCGGCGGCGGCAACAGTTGCGTGCCGGCCGTTCCACCATGCCGACTACGTCCGCCGGCTCGCTACCTTCCGCGCCGCCACCTGGTTTGCAAAGCCGCCTGGCCTCAGCCCGCTGGCGGTGGCGGCGCGCGGGTGGGTGAACTCGGGCGCAGATGCGCTGACGTGTGAAGTGTGTGCCGCAACGCTGGCGGTGCCCGTCAGTGTCGCCGGCGCGCTGGACGGCGGCGTGCTGCGTGAGGCGACGGCGAGCGCGGTGACTGCGTTAGTGGAGGCGCACGCGGCGCTGTGCCCGTGGCGCAGCTGCGCCTGCCCGGCGCGGTTTCAACTGCCACCCGCGTCCACGCCTGCCTCCCTCCGGCGTGCCGTGGAGCCCACCGTGCGCGCAATAGCAGCGGCATGCAGCGGCAGCGACGATATTGGGAGGCGGTGGGCAGCGGGCGAGGCGGCGGCGGACGCGCTGGCGGCAAGCGTGACGCGGTGGGCAGCCGGCGGCGTACGCGCCGGCAGCTGCACGGTGCCCCTCCTGGTGCGGCTACGAGATGCCCTGCTGCGTGTGGCTGGCGTGCCGCCGACTGTCGCTGCTGGTCTGCCCACCCTGGCTGCCGTGCTTGCGGCACCCGCCGCCGCACCCGCCGTCGCTGCCTGCTGCGGCTGGAGCGTGCCCACGCCTGCAGCACACCCACTTGTGCTGCACTGCAACCTATGCGCCGCCGAGTGGGCACCATTTGCACCGCCTGCTCCTGCTGCTGCGTCTTCCCCCGCCGCCACACCTACTGCCGCCGCCGCTGCCGCCGCCTCCCCGGCTGCCAATGACGCGCTTCTGGCTGCTGCGCGGCGTGCCATGGACGCTGCCGGTCGTGCACAAGCCGCTGTTCATGGCACGCCCGGTGGCGGCCTACGTGCGCCGCCGGCATCCCCGCTGCCCGCAGGAAGCCCGGCACAGGGCACACCGCTGCAGTCTGGCGGTGGTGGCGGCGGCGGCGGCGGTGGTGGGGCTGACCCACTTGCACAGCACCGGTGGTTCTGTCCGTGGGTGAAGGGCAGCGCGCTGGCGCCTGCTACCCTGGCTGCCGACTTGGCTGCCGTCGCTGCCACGCCGGCGGCGGCGGTGGGTAGTACCGCTGGCGACGCCTCCCTCCGCACCGCGGTGCACACCTCCCTGGCGCACCTGTCGTCCGTTGCGTTTGGCGGCGCGGACCCCGGCTTCCTGGCGGGCCTGCTGGGTGTGTCGGAGGACACCGCGGCGCTACTGCCGCGCGCGCCCACCCACCCGCAGACCGCCGACCTGCTGCAGCTGGACACCGGCGCCGCGAGCGACGCGCCACGTCGCACGCCTGCCTGGCTGGTGGCGCTCGTCGCGCTGGCGCTGCCGTAAGTTAGCTGCTTGTCATAGGGTTACCCAATTAGTTGAAGAAGTAGCGCGACTTGCGCACGTCCGCCAGGTGCAGGCTGCCGCGCGGCGGCAGGTCGGGCATGGCGATGCCGGGGAAGCGCTGGACGAGGGAGGCGCGGAAGTTTTCGAGGAGGGGCAGGGAGTAGAGGCTGACAAACTGGTCGCGCAGGGAGGCGGACATGACGTCCACGTCGCCCGCGTGCGTCCAGTACGAGTCGTGCACGGCGGCAAAGGTGAGGCCGCGCGCCCGCATGTCCAGCGCCGTCATCATCATGTGCGTGGAGTCCAGGGAGTGCACAAAGTTGGGTGGGAAGGCGGAGCGCTGGCGCGCCGCCGACACGGGCATGGACTCACTGGAGTCAGCGATGACGACGTCCTGCAGGATGGTCTTCACCATCATGCTGCGCTCGCGCCGGTACGGCTGCACCACGGGGAGGCCCAGCGGCGTGATCCACGACATGGGCTGCTCCGCGTGCGCCACCAGGCGCGCCACCTCCGCCAGCCAGCCCTTGATGGCGTCCGCGGCGTTGAACAGGTCGCCCAGCGAGTCCAGCGTGGTGCGCGCCAGGTAGCTGGCCGCCAGGAACAGCGTGTTCTCCAGCTCGTCCACCGGCAGCGGCGAGGTCGCAAACTTCTCCTTCAGTCGGTTCAGGATCTGCTGCCGCGCGCCGATGAACGTGACGCCGTACACCGACGTCATCACCGTCTGCTTCACCACCTTGCGGTCCACCGACCCCAGCAGGAACTGCGCCGCCAGCCGCCGCACGCTGGCGTTGATGCCCACCCGCGCGTCCAGGTCGGCGGGCGTGGTGGCCTGCAGCGCGGTGTACGCGGCAGACAGGCTGGGGTACACATGCGCGTCAGGCGCGGCCGCGGGCACCGCGGTCGCGGCCGCGCCAGGTGACGGCGGCAGCGGCACGCCCGCCGCGTCCGCCGCCATGCGCGCCTGCACTAGGCGCAGCACCTGCGAGTACACGTCCTGCGGCTTGTCCTCCGCCGACGGCGTCAGATTCACAGCGGCACCGCCAGACGCGTCGCGCCCCAGCGCTGCGTAGTGTTGCAGACCGTTGCAAGAGCCATCCTGGTGCACCGGCAGCGCGCACTCGTACGACGTGGGGTCGGCGGTGCGCAGCGCGGCGGTGAGCTCGCGGCAGGCTGCCAGCGCCTGCCACGGCGCGTCCGCGCCCAGCCACCACCCGTTGCCCAGTAGCGGCCTGTCCGCCGCGTCCGCCACGTCGCGCAGGTGCGCCTCCGTGAACGCCTCCCGGTCGTCCAGGCTGATCTTGTCCTTACCCATCAGGTTGGCAACGTGGATCTTGAGCCACCGCAGGCCGGCGGTGCCCAGCGGCTTGGCGGCGGCAAAGGTAAGCAGGCCGCGGCACACGTCGGAGCCCATGTGGTTCAGGTGCGGAGGCACGGGGTACACGCGGCCACGGAAGTCCAGGTTGTGCGGGAAGTAGATGACGTCACGCCGGAACTGCTCCGCCACGCCCAGCTTCAGCGTCATGTCGCAGCGCAGGGAGTGCAGGTCGGCGTTGGCTTGCATGGCGTGCCGCAGCTGCAGGCGCGCCCGCCGTGCCAGCGCGGTGCGCTCCTCCTCGCTGCCCGCCGCCGCCAGCGCCTCTGGCGTGGGTGCCGGCGGCAACGCCAGGTCGGCGCGCGACGGCACCTCCGCCACCCCGCCGCCGTTCTCCCACACGCGCTGCACCACGTCCAGCACGCCGGTGTTGATGCGCCACGGCGTGGCGCCCAGCGCGGTGAGCGCGTCATACACGGCGGGGCAGGTGGCGGTGCGCAGCACGTCCATCTGGATGCGCGCGCCCGGCGTGAGACGCAGGATGGGCACGCGCTGGCGCAGGTAGCCACCCGCGCCTGGCCCCGTCCACGGCCGCGGCGGCACCACCATGGGGAAGTGCGTGGGGTGCGCGTACGCCAGCATGCCGCCCGTCAGCAGCTCCAGCAGGCGTGGGTGCACCGCCACCATGCCCGTCACGCGGCCCGCGGTGGGCCGCGCATACATGTGCCGGAACGCCGGCACCGTCACCACCTCCCGCCCGCCCACCGCGTCCCACACCCGCTGCACCTCGCCGCCACCGCCACCCGGCGTGGCGCCATCATCGCCACCGGCACTACCGCTACCGCTTCCACCACCGCCGCCGCTCGATGACGGCGGCAGGGAGGCAATCTCAGCCACGTGCCATGGCACCAGGCCCTCCTCCGCCGCCGCGCGCACACGCTCATCCACGCGGCGGTCGCGCGCCGCCAGCGCGGCGGCGTCACGGCCCTTGGAGGCGGGGAAGTAGGGGGGATTGTCATGCAGGAAGTAGGACTGCAGCTCGCGCGCACGCTGCGACAGCGGCGTGGCGGCGGCGGCGGCGTCGTCGCGCTCAAATACCAGCCGGCCGTCCGGCTGCACCTCCACGCGCGCCACCTGCAGCAGCAGGTGGATGAGCGCACCGCCCACCTTCACGTGCGTGCGCGGCGGCCAGTCCGCCTCCTCCAGCGCGCGCCGCGCCTGCCGGCGCATGGTGGCAATGTTGGCGGTGCGTCCCGCCGCCAGCCGGCTCCACGCGCGCCGGTCGCGGTACCGCAGCTTCATCATGTTCACCTCCGCCTGCACCGCCTGCCCCACACGCGCCGCCAGCGAGGTAAACGGCACGGAGCCGGCGGCGCCCAGCACCATAGACATGACCTCATGCATGGTAATAACCGCCAGCTTCTCAGGCGGCAGCAGCACTAGGTACGGCCCGTACGTGGCGCGGTCGGTGCCCTGCGCGCGCGCCCAAATCAGCGCCTGCTCCCGGTCCACCGCCTCTGCCATGGGCGTGAACCACGACACCACGAGGCGCTGCGACACCGGCAGCGCGGCGCCCTTCCCCACCGCAATCACGCTCGCCACAATCTTTTTGTACTGCTCAATGTTGGCCTCCAGCGCCGCCGTCTCCAGCGCATACTGCCGCGCGTGCGCCGTCAGCAGCGACTCTGCCGCCCCCGTCGCCTCCTCATACAGCCGCGCCACCGCGGCGCGCCGCGCCTCCGATGCCGGCATGCCGCGGCCGGGCACAGCAGCAGCACTGGCACCGCCGGCGGTGGTGGTGGTGGCGGCGGTGGCAGTGCTCGCAATCGAGCCTGCAGCGGGATGTGGCGGCAACGATGGCGGCGCGACATGCCCAACTACTCGGCCGCCGCTGCCACTTCCAAACCCATCCACCAGATCCGGCAGGTCAAAGTCGCCGCTAGAGACGCCTGACTCCACATTTTGTGCTACTGTCGCCGCCGCCGTCACTACGGCAGGAACATCTGATGCAACTGCTACGGCCGCCACCGTCGCCGCTGCTGCCGCCGTCTGTGCCACTGCTGCCGACGCCGTCGCGGCACACCGCACTGCCGCCGGCACAGTCCGCCGTGGCGCACCCACCAGCCGGCGGGCGGCGGCAGCCACCACTGCCGCTGCTCCCCGCTGCAGCATGGTGGCTCGCACCCCCACGTGTAGCTGCCAGCGGCCACTGCTACAGGTGTCGCTGCTGCTGCTCTTCCACTTGACGGTCGTGGAGGGTGGAGCCTTGGAGGGTGGCTCCGCCGGAAATAAAGGTTACGTTGTAGAGTGCTTTCGATGCTCACACTCAATCTACCCGCCGGCTATCAGCAGGTACCACCAACTGCGGTGGGTTACAGCGCGTGAGCACGGCGGACGCGCAAGAAATTGGCACGGTACCATCCCGTGGCATATGGCTGCATAAGTGGAAAAAATTGCAGTTGGGAAAAATCGAATTTTTGGTCCGCGTGCGGTGCGAGTTGTTGCGACCAAGTCAAGTGTGCGGCACTGTGCTGCTGCTTACAGGCTTACAGCTTACAGCTGCGCGCCCCTGCTTGCATGCATGCGCTGCAGCAAGGGCATGATGTTTGAGACATAGCAGCACCGCTACTCACAGTGCCATGCTGCCGCGCGGCAGTGTGGCAGTGTGGCAGTAGTAGTGGCGCACGCATTTCTTAGTGGCGGTGTGCGCAGTTTGGCGTAAGCCGGAGCCGCGTGCCAACAACGCGCAGCACAGCACGCGACTTGACGGTTTGCCCTGCCGCTGCTGCAAGCTCCTTTCACTACTCCACCACCGCGTCCTACCCCTGCTGCCACGGTAGCTGCCAATACAACTGCATTTTGCGCGCTGCTGCACGCAGCGCTGACAGGTTGCCGTGCAGCTCGCTGCTGCGCTTGCTGTTTGCTGCGCAGTTGCTGCGCGGTGCGTGCCACAGGCGGTCAGGAGCGCTCCGGCTTGGCAGCGCTGCCACGCACCAGCTGATGAGGGGCAGTGTGTGTGTGTGTGTGCCAAATCGCTGTTGCACGCGCCCATCACACGCGTGCCACTCGGTTGGTGGCGACACCCACACCAGCAGTGGTGCTGCAGGACGGTTGCAACCATTAGTAACGTGTTGCAACGCGGGCAAGTGGGGACCCGCCGCAATCCTTGCCTGGCAGGCACGGTGGGCACGCGACGGTGGTGTGTCCGACCTGCCCCACGACGGCGCTTTGGTGCACCAGCGCTGGATCAGCTGGTTGTGCGCACGCGCGCCAGGTGCGCCCTGCCGCTGCCATCACTGCCACTGCTGCCGCTGCCGCCTGTATTGTTGACACGAACCGCCTGAATCTGCGGCAGCGCTGTTGGCACCGCGGTGAGGGGTGCGGTGCCAGTAGGTGGGCAACTTGGCGCTGCGACGACAGCCGCGCCGTCACGACGGAGTGGCCAGCTGGCGTACGCCAACACGCAGGGCCTTCCTACCTTCGTGCGCGGCGGCATCGCGCTGGTACCCCCACGTTGGACGGTACCAACGCAGCATCGCGGTGAGCTGTGGTCCGTGGCCATTGCCGCCGTCGCCGCCCGCTACTGCTGCTGCCGCAAGCGGGAGCGGCCACTGGGCAGCGCTGCGGCGGCGGCATGGCAACGCACCACCACTTGCTGCGGGATGCTGCTGCCGCGCCCGTGCCGCAGCTACCCAGCCTGCTTCTTGTAAACGCCGCAAATACAGCAGCAGCCGCTGCTGTGAGCGGGAGCCGTGCCGGCGAAGATGCCGCCAGTGCGTCGGTGGCGGCGGTTGGCAAACCAGCATCATACCGCCTGCTGGCTGCCACATCGACAACCTCTTGTGAGCCGTCCACCGATGCCACCAACGCATGGGCCGCTGTCGCTGTGCTGCTTGCGCTTGCTTGCGCTTGCTTGCGCTTTGCACGTTGTGGTACGTCCTGCTGCCTGGATTGGCTGGTTCGTTTGTGACTCCATGATGTGCCAGCTACCATGCCCCCCCCCCCCCCCCCCCCCCCCCCCGCGCCCCGCCCCCCCCGCGCGCCCGCCCGCCCCCCCCCTGCCCCCGGGGGGGGGCCGGGGGGCCGCGGGGGGCGGGCGGGGGGGGGGGGCGGGGGGGGGGGGGGCGGGGGCGGGGGTGGGGGGGGGGGGGCGGGGTGG
>Ga0066256_1004703_pt1 | contig 11923 bp, 9 predicted proteins | sample ThiBio_1000_biof_FD_87107 | JGI IMG/M metagenome (GOLD analysis project Ga0066256, IMG submission 87107) | Wastewater bioreactor microbial communities from Cape Town, South Africa - Thiocy_expt_1000_biof (version 2) | ecosystem: Engineered > Bioreactor > Thiocyanate-remediating >...
GGAGCGTCAGCGGGTCGCCGCCGCCGACGTCCTCCGTGTCACCGTCCGTGTCGGCCGCGGTGACCTTGTCGGCCACGCCCTCAGCGTCGCTGACGCGCGGCGCCACGGCATCCAACACGGCCACGACATCCATCACGGTGTCCGTCACGGCGTCCATCACAGCGACAACGAGCGGTTCGCCGTCGCCACTGGAGTCTGTGACCGCCACGGTGACTGTGACGCCGTCGCTGTCGGGCACGCCATCCCCGGACGTCAGCGTGTCGCCGACTGTGTCCGGCACGGTCAGCGTGTCGCCCACGCTGTCTGGCACGCCGTCGCTAACGCCCACGCTGACGGGTGCACCGTCAACCAGTGCGTCGGGCAGCGTGAGCACGACGTTGTCGCCGTCACCGTCCGACTCGTCATCGTTGACGCCCACCGTGAGCGTGTCGCCCACGGTGTCGGGGTCGGTGACCACATCGCCCAGCGAGTCCACGATTGTGATTGCTGCCACGGACACGGGGACCGTGACGGTGAGTGGCACGAAGTCGCCGTCGCCGTCGGTGAGTGGTACGTTGACACCCACCGTGTCGTTGACCGGCAGCGTGTCAGGCAGCGTGTCGGGCAGCGGGTCGGTGTCAGCGACGGTGTCGGTGACGCCGACGTTGAGCGGCACGGTGACCGTGTCACCATCTGTAAGCGGAACCGTGACAGTGTCAGGTACCCTGTCGGCCACGGCCACGTGGAGCGTCAGCGTGTCACCCACGGTGTCAGGCACGGTGTCCACCTCGCCGTCGGTGTCAGCGTCCGTCACCGTGACGCAGAGCCGCAGCAACGCTGTGTCGGACACAAGCACGCCATCAATGTCGTTCACCGCCAGCAGCACGCCGTCGTGGACTAGCACTACAAGCGGCAGCGCCACGCCCATCGCAAGCATCTCGCCGTCCGTGACGCGGTCCAACTCGCTGACTGCAACCATTACTCGCTCAGCGTCGCCTTCACAGACTGGTACTCTGGCCAGGACGCGAACATCAACTCGCACCCTGTCGCCATCACCGTCGTCGTCTGGTACACAGTTGCCCAGCGTGACGCCCACCGTCACGCTCACGGCGAGTAAGAGTGTGACGGTCAGCCGTACCGGCAGTGTGTCTGCCACACTCACACGGTCGGGCAGCATGTCGCGGTCGTGGACTGCGAGTCGCACCGTCAGCGCTACAGTGACCATGTCGCCGTCCGCATCCGAGACGGCGTCTGCCACCGCGACGGCATCTTCCTCTGCAACTACATCAGCGTCGCCTTCCGCGTCGTCCAGCGCGTCCGCTACCGCGTCAGCGTCGCAATCCGGCACGTACTCGTTTTCACCCAGCGTCGTCGCAAGTGTCCCGCCGTCAGAGACGCCATCGCTGACGCCCACAGTGTCGCCGTCGCAGAATGAGACGATTGCGGCTCTTGCTGTTGCACCCGTCCTGCCGCCCAACTTCTCACCGTTTGTGGTATCCGCAATCTTCATTGCGCTCATCTGTACGACATGCTGCGCATGCGCCGCGCTGGCGTACAACCTCCGTGACATTGTGTGGAATAAGCGGCTACGAAACAAGTTTGGACATGTCTCGGAGCCCACCCAATGCGTACAGGATGGCGGCGGCAGCGGTGGTGCTAATGGGGAGGCACCCCCAGCAGCGTCACCCGCGTCACGTACAACGCCAGAAGAAGTGGGACTCGCGGACATTGACGTGGGTGGTGGCACTGGGCTTGTCCTGTCTTTTGGCAGCAGTACGCCGCCTCGCACCGCACGCACCCTGCCGCCGCTTGCACACGTGGCATCTCAACGTGGTGCCGACTTTGATGTTGCCACCACACGATCTGGTGTGACGGATGCATCAAACACAACGCCTGGGTCGGCACGCACGCCACTGGGTGCATTCCATCGTGCTAGCATTGCGTCGGCGTTCGGAGCGTCGGCGTCGTTTGATGAGCCGCCGCCGTCGCCCCGAATCACGGAGGACGATGGCGCGGAACCAGTGGAGCCGGTGGAACCACCAGCACCTCCGCCACCGCTTGTCTCGCCGCACGCGCGGACGTTGCGGTGGGTGAAGTCACGCGCCGCGTTGCAGCAAGCCGTCATCGAGGAGGCTGAGGCTGAGTCGCCCACTGCCACGCCGCCCGGTGCGCCGGTGACGGACGATGACGGCGACAGCTTGGCATCCGTGTCGCCACCTACCGTGGCGGGTCACCAGCGTGCAGCTCCTGGTGGGGGTAAGGGTCGCCAGCGTGGCGCAGCACCAAAGCTCGTGCCCTTCCGTACTGCGCCGTTCACCAGGCGGGTGGAGCTGGTACCTGTACGTCGTGAGCCACCGCCATCGTCACGAGTAACACGCGCAGCGGCTGCTGCCGCGAGTGCAGGTGGCGCAGCCGCCATGGGGCCCGCAAGCGCGGTCAGCGTGTCACCAGCACCGACATCGCGCTGGAAGTCGCTGATGCGTACCAAGAGTACGCGCGTGCCGCCTGCGCCCGGTGGTGGTGGCGGCGGCAGCGCAGCACCGGGTGGGGTAGACAGCGGTGCTTCGGTTGTGTCGGTAGCAGCACCAGCAGCTGCAGGTGCCGGCGCGACGCCCGCCGCCGCCGCCGCCGCGGCTGCCGCTGCTCCGACACCACCACAGGCGCCGCCACGCCTCCCCGCGTTGCCGAAGGAAGCGCGTGGACGCGCAACCACAACGGTAGCAGCACGGTTCGTGTCCTCGCTGTTGGCGCCACGGCAACAGAGTGCGTTGGCGTCATCCCCTGCGCTGCTGCCGCGCGAGTCGGCGCGCGAACCACTGGTTGTGGATGATGACAGTGTGGCGCCGCCGGCAAGCGCGGCAGCAGGCGACGCGGCAGTGGCGGCCGTCCCTGTGTCCGTGCGGCCACCTGGCCGTGGTTTGCCGGCGTACGACATAAACGTGTTCTACGCGTTCCAGGACGAGGTGGCTGCCGCTGCCCGGGCTGCAGCCCTGCGCCCTGGTCTCGCCCGCCGCGGACTTGGCGCTGCGGCGGCGGCGGCGGCACCGCCGGCGCCGCCGGCAGCTTCTGTCGCCGCGAATGATGTGATGGTTGCTATCGACGCACCTTCCGGACCACCTGGGCCTTCCAGTGATCTGCCATCGTACTGGTAGGTCCGCAGGGTGCAACCGCGGCAGTGTGGCGATGCACTGCGGCGTGCGGCAAGCTGGCTGCTGGCAGCGCGCTTCCTGAATCCTGTCGTCATTGGTCGGATTTGGTCCGTCGGTCCGTCGCCTGTCGTCCGATCCGTCAGCAGCCTGAGCAACGTGGCACTGGTCTCCAGATAGTAACCTGAACAATTGACGCACCGCCGGTGGCGCCAGCGTCAAACTCAAGACGCAAGCTCGGCAGCCCCTGTAGCACGGTCTTCGGTACCGTGCGTTGCTGCATCGTTGCCGCGCCATTTATTTTTGGTCGGTACGTGGGCCTACGTGGCCCTACGTGGGTGCTTTACAGCCTGAGGAAGTGGGTGCGAGGCGAGGGGAGAGAGGAGCGTCATCGTCAGAGGGCAGCGTTGTGTTGTGTTGTCCATCATCAGACGAGGGTCCTGGCGGTGATGTGGTGGACAATGGTGGCACGCCGGGGGGGGAAACCATGTCTATGTGAAAGGGTGTTTGCACGTGGGTTTGCGGCTCCTGCCGTGCGTTGGGTGCGGCAGAGTTGGTGTGCGAACGTCTATCCGGTAACGAGTGAGGTGTGGCCCGAGGTGGAGGTGGCAACCGCCGCTGCACTGTGCAGTGCCAACCCACACACGCACACCGCTGGTTGTCACACCCACTCCCAACTACACAGGTACCCGCATTCAGTGGGCTTGCGTGGGCACCAGCGGCGCGCCTTGACGAGCTGGCGCGGGTGCGGGTGGCAGCCAGGCACCTGTGGCCGCAACCTGTCACAACCTGCTGCGACTGCGTTTGGGGGTGCCATCTCATGCGGCTGTCCGCGTTGTAAGAGCCGCTGGGCACTGCCGGAGTGCTGCCGATGCCGCCCCATTGCGGCCCCGCGCAGGATGGCGGTGCGCGCGTGGCGCGGCAAGCGGGGACGGCTCCGACCGCCCCCGCCGCCGCCGCTGCAACGACATACTGCTGCTAGAGCCACGGCTGCTGCCGCTGCTGTCACTGCTGCCGGCATTGCGGCCACTGCCACTGTGGCGCCGGTGGCGGGCCTGTTGTTGCGAGTTGGCAGAGGGGCGCCGTTGTCGCTGCTTGCAACGGCACTACTGTTGTCGCTGGCGGCGGTGAGCGGGTGCGCCGCCGCTGCATTACCGGTACCGGTACCAATCACCGCCGCGCCGGCGCTGGTGGCATATGATGCGACGTTGGTGGCGACGGACGGCTTCCTGCCGGCGGCGGGCTGGCTGCCCATTCCAGCCGCGGCAGGCGATGCGCTGGACGCGGTCACAGCGGCGCTGTTGAGCCGCCCGCCCGCCACGCCGCCACCCGCCGTCATTGCACTGGTTGCGCACGGCGCGCCGGGCGCCGTGGGCCTGGGGCGTACTCCCATCACGGCAGCGAGTGTGGCACGTGCCGCGCCGCAGCTGGCGAGGTGGGCGGGCAGCGCAGCGACAGGTGCGGTGGTGCAGCTGTATGCTTGTGAGGCGGGGTGGGGCCCGCAAGGTGCCGCGCTGGTGGCGGCGCTGGCCAATGCGACCGGCATGCGCGTGGCGGCGGCGGGCGCACTGCTGCGGGGTGCCGGCACCACCACCGGCAGCGGCGGTTGGGCCCTTGATGTTACAGCCGGCATGCGTGTGAACGACTCATCCGACCAGCTGGCCGTTGTCGCCGCGGTGCAGCGCGCAGCCGCGCGTGTGGCGGCTCTGCAGCTGGTGGTGGACCTCAACTACACCGCCATCAGCCTCTCCAGCTTCCAGCTCATTGCCGGCACTGCCAACACGGTAGGCGCGGTGTACAAGTACACCAACATCTCCAAGGTGGGCGGCTACGTGGTGGACGCTAACGTGACGGTGACCGCGCTGTACAACACCGGCACGTTTGTGGTGGACGCGAACAACAACCCACCGGACTTTGAGCCCTCCTGCAGCTACACGGGCGGCGCGGGGTACGCCGACTTCACGTTCACGTTTATGCTGTCGGGCAGCGGCACGCGCGTGGCGGTGCAGAACTTCATCCTGACGGGGTACGACGACGACGGCACCAGCACGTCGGCGCGGGAGTACGTAGACGTGGGCGGCTTCTCCTCCGTGGTGCTGGACGCCACCACGCAGGTCACCATCACGGCAGGCAGCAACGACCGCGTGCGGTTCCTGGGCAAGCCCAGCAACAACGCCGCCACCACGTTCGAGGCCACGGCGTCGTTCCAAGCGCGGTTTGACACCCCCGTGTACAGCATGCCCATCCGCATCGGTTTCACCACGTCGACGTCCTCGCGCCAGTATGCCATGTCGTTCACGTCCGCGTGCTGCACGTTTGCCAACCCGGTGCGCACCAGCGCGCCGACCGTCACGGCGCAGCTGGCATTTACGAGCACGCCCATCGTGACCGGCACGCTGGGTGGCAACGTGTGGGCCGCCTCCACCGACACGCTGACGGTCACCGTCAATGGTGTGACATACGTGTCGGGCGACGGCAACGTGACGGTGAATGCGAGCGCCGGCACTTGGTCGCTTGCGATCCCTGCGCGCTACAAGCTGTCAAACGGCACGTACCCCGTCACGGCCGTGTTCAGCCGCACTGGCCTCGTACTGACCGACCAGACCACCAACGAGCTGAACGTGGAGACCAACTTTGCGCCAGTGCTGACCGCCGTGGCTGCCGCAGACATGAACCAAACGATGGATGAGGACACGCCGCTGCCGGCCACACTGTCTGGCTGCGGCTGCTACGTCGCCAATCTTACGCAGCACGTGGTGGATGTCAACTCGGCGCCGGCGTACGGTATTGCGGTGGTGGGCATCAGTGTGGCGCATGGCACGTGGTACATGACGCTGAATGGCGGCGCCACCTGGGTGGCGGTCACAACAGCGGGCTGGAACAATGCGCTGCTGCTGCCAGCCACGCCCGCCACCGGCCTCCGTTACCTGCCGGACGCCAACTGGAATGGCGTGGAGTCCAACGCGCTCACGTTCCTGGCGTGGGACACCACCAACGGCACAGCGGGCGGCCGGTGGGTGATCGATGCCACTGGCGGCATCACGGCGTTCTCGTCCACGGAGCAGGTGCTGCCGGTGTACGTGACGGCGGTGAACGACGCACCCGTGGCGAGTGTGAGCACGGTGTCGCTGGGGTTTGCGGTACAGGGCCTGCCGTCGCCGCCCGCCGCCGACATTTCGACGCTGGTGGCGGCCGCGTTCTCTGACGCCGCCGACAATAACGGCGGCACGGTCGCCAACACGTTCGTGGGCGTGGCGGTGGTGGGCAACGATGCGACGTCGGGTCAGGGTGTGTGGCAGTACTCGGGTGACGGCGGCGGCAGCTGGGTGAACATATCCACGCCGCTGTCGCAGAGTGCAGCGTTGATGCTGGAGCCGACCGCAGTGGTGCGGTTCCTGAGCGCGGCCACGTTCTCGGGCGTACCAGCGCCGCTGGTGACGCGGCTGGCGGAGGACAGCGGCGGCAGCATAACGACGGGCAGCACCGCGGCGATTGTGGCGGTGGGCGGGTCGTCGGCGTACAGCGGCACCACCGTTAACATCACGATCACCATCATTCTGCCGTCGCCGTCGCAGACACCAACTGCTAGTGTCACTGCCAGCCAGACGGCGTCGCCCAGCTACACGCCGACCGCCACAGAGACCAACAGTAACACCGCCACGGTGACCATGTCCATGTCCATCACGCCGACGGGCTCCGTGACACCCTCACCTTCCATGGTGGCGTGTGCAGTGAGTGCGGCGGGCGGGTACGGCTCGGCGAATGACCTCACCGCGTTTGGCCTGTTTGTGCAGTTTTATGGTATGAACGGCACAACCGACTTCACCCCCGGCCTGTACATCGTCCGGTATGCGGGCGGGTGCATGAAGTACAGCGGCGGGTGGGGCTGGTTGGTAGGCTACACCGGCAACCTGGGGGATTGGATTGGGGCGTACTTTGGTGACTACTACGTGCAGCCGCCCGCCACACACGTGACGGGCTATACCACGTACGCCGCCTGCGAGGCTGCCAACTACGCGCTCCCGCCGCTGACATTCTATTGGCCAGGCGGGCCAATGGGGTTGTTCTTTTATGACTCGAACTATGGCGACAACGTGGCGGGCAACACGGCAGTGAACGGCACCAATCCCACATGGGAGCTGCTGGTGCCTACCACAGGCACCTGCGTGCCCACTCCGTCCACCACCATTACGGCGACGCCATCCAACACGCCATCGCGGTCGGCAACACCGACGCGGACGCGGTCGGCAAACTTGACAGCCACCGTCACCGCCTCAGCATCGGTGACCGTCACGGTGTCGTGGACGGCCACCCCAACCGGCACCTCGTCTGCCACAGTGACGGGCAGTGTGAGCGGCAGCAGTACCCTCACCGCCACCGTCAGCAACACTGTTTCCGGGTCGCCCAGCGTGAGCAACACGGTAAGTCGTACTAACACCGTGTCGCCATCTGCGACTGGCACCATGTCCTACACGCCCAGCTACAGCATGTCCATTAGCGCAAGCAGCACAAACACGCGGGGCCCGAGTAGCACGGCGACGCTGTCCATGTCGCCTTCCTTCACTGCAACAACATCACTTACACCCACCGTGTCTAACACGCCCACGCTGTCTATCACCGTGAGTAACACGGCGTCGTGGTCGACGTCCCTGACGCCCGCCATGTCAGTGTCGCCGTCGCTGACGGCCACCGTCAGCCGTTCCGCGTCGCCTTGCAACAGCCCGTCGGTAACGGCGTCCTTGACGGCGACGCGGACGATGGCAGCAACCATCTCCAACACGGTCAGCAACAGCAACTCATTATCACCTACAAAGTCCGGCTCGCCGTCCATGGCGGAGTCCGCCAGCCCGTCGTCGTCTCTGGCCGAGTCCGCCACGCTCACCGCCACCACCTCCGCGTCACCGTCAAATGGCGCCTCCGTCTCCAACTCGGGGTCGCCATCCGGGTCGCCGACGCCGTCGTACTCCACGTCGCCATCGATCACCGGCAGCATCACACGCAGCGGTAGCCCCAGCCCGTCGGACAGCGTGTCGGCCACTGTCAGCGTCACAGCGTCGTCTGCTTCCAGCACATCGCCCTCGCCATCACCGACGATCAGCGTCAGCGGGTCGCCGTCCATGAGCACGACGTACTCAATGACCGCCAGCGTCAGTGCCAGCGTGAGTGGCACGTACTCGCCGTCGCCGTCACTTACTGCCACCGTCACGGTGAGTGGCAGTGTAAGCGCCACCGTGACAGTGGTGCCCACGGTGTCCAACAGCGGCAGCCCCAGCATCAGCGTGAGCGGCAGCGTGTCGCCATCCGGCAGCTACACGCCGGCGTCCAGCGTGACGGGGTCCCTGACGGGCTCGCCCACGTCGCCCGCCTCCGTGTCGCCGTCCATGAGTGTCAGCCCGTCGTACACCGCCAGCGTGACGCTGACAGCGTCGCCCTGCAACTCGCCATCATCATGGCCGTCCATCACCGCCACGGTCACGCTGTCGGCGTCGCCGTGCAACTCGCCGTCGCTGACACCATCCGTCACGGCCACGCTGACCCGATCAGCGACACCGTCAGTCAGCAGCACCAGAGCAGAGACCGTGAGCATGACGGCGTCGCTGACGGGCAGCATGTCGCCGTCGGTGTCGGTGACCGGCAGCGTGTCAGGCACGGTGTCGGTGTCGCCCAGCATCACCGGCACGCTGTCGCCCAGCTACACGCGCTCCGGGTCCACGAGCGGCACACCCTCCACGTCCGGCTCCGGGTCGCCCTCCATCTCGGTGTCGGCGGCGGCAAGTGTGACGGCGTCGACGTCGGGGTCTGCCACCCCCGCGTCGTCCGTGTCCGGCAGTGTGAGCGGGTCGTCGTCGGCATCCCCTGCGGAGTCTGTGACAGCCAGCACCACCGGCAGCGTGACCGTGAGCGCTAGTGTGAGCGGTAGCGTGACTGGCAGCGTGTCAACGTCCGGCAGCGTGTCGCCCAGTGCGTCCGACAGCGGCAGCGCGTCGCCGTCGGTGTCGGTGTCGCCGTCGCACTCGTTGACGCCCACCAATTCCAACAGCTGGTCCCCGACGCCGTCATACAGCAACAGCGGGTCCGTGTCCGCCACCGTGACCACCACGGTGTCGCGGTCAGGCTCCGTGTCGCCGACGATGAGCGTCAGCGGGTCGCCGTCGCCGACGTACTCTGTGTCGCCATCCGTGTCGGCCACGGTGACCCTGTCGGCCACGCCCTCCTCGTCGCTGACGCGCGGCGCCACGGCATCCAACACGGCCACAACGTCCATCACGGTGTCCGTCACGGCGTCCATCACAGCGACGACGAGCGGTTCGCCGTCGCCGATGGCGTCGATAACCGCCACGGTGTCTGTGACGCCGTCGCTGTCGGGCACGCCGTCCCCGGACGTTAGCGTGTCGCCAACGGTGTCCTGCACGGTCAGCGTGTCACCCACACTGTCTGGCACACCGTCACTGACGCCCACGCTGACGGTTTCCCCGTCAACCAGCGCGGCGGGCAGTGTGAGCACGACGCTATCGCCATCGCCGTCCGACTCGCCGTCGTTGACGCCCACGCTGAGCGTGTCGCCCACGGTGTCGGGGTCGGTGAACACGTCGCCCAGCGAGTCCACGATGGTGATTGCCGCCACGGACACGGGGACCGTGACGGTGAGTGGTACAAAGTCGCCGTCGCCGTCGGTGAGTGGCACGCTGACGCCCACGGTGTCGCTGACCGGCAGCGTGTCGGGCAGCGTGTCGGGCAGCGGGTCGGTGTCTGCGACGGTGTCGGTGACGCCGACGTTGAGCGGCACGGTGACCGTGACACCATCTGTAAGCGGTACCGTGTCGGTGTCGGGTACCCTGTCAGCCACGGCCACGTGGAGCGTCAGCGTGTCACCCACGGTATCCGGCACGGTGTCCACCTCGCCATCGGTGTCAGCGTCCGTCACCGTGACTCGGAGCAGCAGCTTGGTGGCGTCGGCGACGAGCACGTCATCACTGTCATTTACCACCAGCAACACGCCATCATGGAGTGGCAGTACGAGCGGCAGTGCAACGCCCATTGTAAGCATCTCGCCGCCCGTGACGCGGTCTAACTCGCTCACGGCGTCGGTGACGCTGTCAGCGTCGCCTTCGCAACCCGCCACGCTGAACAAGTCGATGTCACCAAGCTGCACCCTGTCGCCATCAACGTCATCGTCGGCTACGCGGCAACCCAGCGTGACGCCCACCGTCACGCTTCCTGGCAGCGTGAGTATGACGGTCAGCCGTACCGGCGGTGTGTCTGCCACGCTCACGCGGTCGGGCAGCATGTCGCGGTCATGGACTTCAAGCCGCACCGTCAGCGCGACGGTAACAATGTCGGCGTCCGCGTCCGAGACGGCGACTGCCACCGCCACAGCGTCTGCCTCGGCTAGCAGCACCGCGTCGTCATCCGCGTCTTCCAGCGCGTCCGCCACCGTGTCAGCATCACAATCTGGCACGCTGTCGTACACACCCACTGCTGCCGCCACCAGTGTGTTGCCCTCCGGCACTCCAACGGCGTCGCCCACGGCGTCGACGTCGCAGAACGAGACGATTGCGGCTCTTGCTGTCGCACCTGTCTTGCCACCCAACTTCTCACCCTTTGTGGTATCCGCCATCTTCATTGCGCTCATTGCCACCACGTGCTGCGCGTGTGCGGCATTGGCGTACAATCTCCGCGGTGTGGCGTGGGAGAGTAAGAAGAAGGAGAAGCCCGCAAAAGAGGGGGGGGGGGGGGGCATGGAGGAGGGGGGCCCGCCGGCCCCCAACCCGTCTGCTCCTGACGATGGTGCCGCTCCTCCGCCGTCGCCACCCATTGCGGTTGCCGAGATTGACATTGGCGCCGGCGTTGGGTTTGACAGCTTAGCATCGGCATTACCGGCGACGCGTGGCGGTGGCGGCAGCGCGGTGCCGCCGCTGGTGCATGTGCCATCGCACCAGGGCGCCGACTTTGACATGGCCACCGCCCGGTCGGTGCACTCATCCAATGTCACGCCACGGTCGCTGCACACGCCGCAGGGCGGCTTCCGTCGGGACAGCCTGGCATCCGCGTTTGGCCGTCGTATGGCGAGTGTAGACGACACGGACGCTGTTATTGATAATGGTGCGTCGGCTGCCGTCATCGCAGCAGCGCGGCCAGACAAGCTGCCGGTACCGGTGCCGGTACCGCGGCGCGTTGCCAGCAGGACATCGCGGTGGGTGAAGCCGCGCGCCGCCTTGCGGCAAGCCGTCATTGAAGAGGCGGAGTCTCCGACGCCGCCCGCCCTACCGCCCGGTGGTTTGGTGGACGACGACGACCTCGCATCTGTGTCGCCACCGCCGGCATTGCCTCCAGCGTCTGGCATCGCGGCGGCCAGGCGCCGCGGCGGTGGTGCGGCAAAGCCAGCACCGTTCCGGACGGCGCCCTACACCAAGCGCGTGGAGCGGGATGTGGGCGCTAAGCCACCATCGATGCGCGCGCGGCTAGCTGCCGCGGGTGCGGCGGCCAGTGACTCCGGCATTGGTACGGCCAGCGCCATCACCGCTGCCACCGCTGAGCGCCCGCCCGAGCTAGCATCACGTTGGAGGGCGCTGATGCGCGCCAAGAGCCACACCGCCGCGCTCGACAAGTCCGGTCATGACGATGATGTCGGTGACGATACTGGCGGTGAAGGTGCCGACCGTTCCCCCCGGGGTGCCTCTGGTGCCGCGGGGGCTGCGGCGGGGGGGGGCCCATATGGTGGCGGTGGGCCCCGGGGCCCCCAGCCCGGGCCCCCCCCCCAGCCCCCCCCGGCCCCCCCCACCCGGGGCCGCCCGCGC
>Ga0066256_1004705_pt1 | contig 11922 bp, 11 predicted proteins | sample ThiBio_1000_biof_FD_87107 | JGI IMG/M metagenome (GOLD analysis project Ga0066256, IMG submission 87107) | Wastewater bioreactor microbial communities from Cape Town, South Africa - Thiocy_expt_1000_biof (version 2) | ecosystem: Engineered > Bioreactor > Thiocyanate-remediating >...
CTACAGCGTGGCGGGACAGCGGCTGGACTTCACCACCGGCAATATCCGCTTCGACGGCATGGGGCTGCGCGGACGCATCGATCCCATCCTGGATTTCGTGGCCCAGACCGTGTCGGGCGGCGTCACCGCCACCCTGACCGCGGGCGGTTACGCCTCGGCGCCCAAGATCACCCTGTCCAGCAGCCCGTCCCTGCCGCAGGACGAAGTGGTGGCGCATCTGCTGTTCCAGCAGAGCGTCAAACAGCTCACGCCGCTGCAACTGGCCAGCATCGCCCAGGCGGCCGCGGCGATGGGCGGCATCGGCGGCGGCTTCAACCCGCTGGGCACGGTGCGCCGCACCCTGGGACTGGACCGGCTGTCGGTGGGCAGCTCCAATGGCGGCGCCACCGGCAGCGAAAGCCAGACCACGGTCGAGGCCGGGCGCTATGTGGCGCGCAACGTCTATGTCGGGGTCAAGCAGAACCTGTCGGGCGGCACCCAGACGCAGGTGCAGGTGGACATCACCCGCCGCCTCAAGGCCCAGGCGACCGTCAGCGCGGGCACCACGACGACCACCCAGGGCAGCAAGGGGCTGCAGGACAACGGTTCCAGCGTCGGCCTCAGCTACCTGTTCGAATATTAGGCGGCTAGATGACGCCCAGGGCCTGCATCGCCTCGGCCACGCGGACAAAGCCGGTGACATTGGCGCCCAGGACGTAATCGCCGGGGGCACCATATTCCTCGGCGGTCTGGGCGCAGCTGTCATGGATGCGCCGCATGATCGCCGCCAGGCGGGCCTCGGTCTCCTCGAAGGTCCAGCTGTCGCGCGAGGCGTTCTGCTGCATCTCCAGCGCCGAGGTCGCCACGCCGCCCGCATTCGCCGCCTTGGCCGGCCCGAACAGCACGCCCGCCGACTGGAACAGCTTCACCGCTTCGGGGGTGCAGGGCATGTTGGCGCCCTCGCCCACCGCGATCACGCCGCCCTGGATCAGGGCGGTGGCGTCGCGTCCGGTCAGTTCGTTCTGCGTCGCCGAGGGCATGGCGACATCGCAGGGCACATCCCAGACCGACCCGCCCTCGACAAACTTGGCGCTGCCGCCCTTGAGCCGCGCATATTCGCAGATACGCTCGCGGCGGTTCAGCTTGACCTCTTTCAGCAGCTCCAGGTCGATGCCCGCATCGTCCACGACATAGCCGCCGGAATCGGAGCAGGCGACGACCTTGCCGCCGAATTCGGTGATCTTTTCCACCGTGAAGATGGCGACATTGCCCGAGCCGGACACCACCGCGCGGCGGCCGTCGAAGCTGCCGCCCTTGCGCGCCATCATCGCGTCCACGAAATAGACCGCGCCATAGCCGGTGGCCTCGGTGCGCGCCCGCGAGCCGCCATAGATCAGTCCTTTGCCGGTCAGCACGCCCGCCTCATAGCGGTTGGTCAGGCGCTTGTACTGGCCGAAGAGATAGCCGATCTCGCGCGCGCCCACGCCGATATCGCCCGCGGGCACATCGGTATACTCGCCCAGATGCCGATAGAGTTCGGTCATGAAGGACTGGCAGAAGCGCATGATCTCGCCGTCGGAACGGCCGCGCGGATTGAAGTCGGACCCGCCCTTGCCGCCGCCGATCGGCATCCCGGTCAGCGCGTTCTTGAAGGTCTGCTCGAAACCCAGGAACTTGATGATTCCGACATTGACCGACGGATGGAAGCGCAGCCCCCCCTTGTACGGGCCCAGCGCCGAGTTGAACTGGACGCGGAAACCGCGGTTGATCTGCACCCGGCCCTTGTCGTCCACCCAGGGCACGCGGAAGATGATCTGCCGCTCCGGCTCGCAGATGCGCGCGATCAGGGCGTTGTCGGCATATTCGGGATGCTTGGCGATGACGCGCCCCAGGCTTTCCAGGACTTCCTGGACCGCCTGGTGGAACTCGGGCTCGCCGGCATTGCGGTGCAGAACGTCCGCGAAAATAGGCTGCAACTTCTCGTCGATATCGTGCACTGCATTACCCCTGTTTCGTTTGCCGCGCGTCTTGAGGCGCTTTCGTGAAACCCGAACGCGCCCGGATACCCGCGGACCGGAAGACGGCGCCCGGGAGGTGATCTAAATCAAGAGGCAAGCCGCTGCAATACAAAGAAAAATCGCCGATTTTGAGGCCCAAAACGCCAGCAAAACCAACCCAAAACCGGTTCAGGCGCCCAAACCGGCCGCCGCCGGGGCGGCGGCGGGCGTCAAATCCGTTTCAATCGGCATCGGCGTTCATCCGGTAACCGGCGCCGCGCACGGTCCGCACGGCATCGGACCGGAAGCCCAGATTCAGCTTGGTCCGCAAGCGGCTCATATGGCTTTCGACGATATTGGTCCGGGGATCGAACTGGAAATTCCAGACCTTGCGGAGCAGCATCGCGCGGCTCACGACATCGGACGGATGGCGCATGAGCTGTTCGAGCAGGCGGAATTCACGATTCTGCAGATGTACCGGCCTGCCCGCGCGGCGCACCGTGCGGTCCATCAGATTCATCTCGATCGAGGCAAACCGCAGGACGGCGCCCATAGGCCCCCGGCGGAACAGGACGTCCAGCCGCGCGGCCAGCTCGGCGAAGGCGAAAGGCTTGGTCAGATAGTCGTCGGCGCCCGCCCGCAGGCCCTCCACCCGGTCCGCGACCCCCGACAGCGCCGTCAGGAAAAGAACCGGCACCGGATTGTCCCCGGCGCGCAGCGCGCGCAGGACCGACAGACCGTCCATGTCCGCCACCAGACGCTCCAGCACGACGGCATCATAGGCGGTGGCGGCTGCCCTCTTCAGCGCGGCCGCGCCGCTGGTTTCGTGATCGACGCGGTGGCCCAGCGCCTCCAACCCATCCACGGTGGGAATCGCGGCCTGCGGATCGTCTTCCAGAAGAAGAATGTTCATGACGGCCTGCCCGGCCTCCGGGACCGTCGCATGATCCGCTTATGTCTCGGCCCAGCGCCGCAGCAGATTGTGATACACCGCCGCCAGTTGCTGCACGGTGGGATTGTCCCCGCCCAGCGCGCGCGTGGCCTGCTGCACACCCTGGTCCAGTTCGTAGAGCAGCGCCCGCTGGCCCGCGTCGCGTATCATGCTCTGGATCCAGAAGAAGGAGGCGATGCGCACGCCGCGCGTCACCGCCGTCACCCGGTGCAGCGCGCCGGAGGGATAGAGGATCATGTCGCCCGCCGACAGCTTGACCGCCTGGACGTCGGAGGCGGTTTCGATCTCCAGCTCGCCGCCGTCATATTCCTCCGGTTCGGCGAGGAACAGCGTGGCGGACATGTCGCCGCGCACCACGATGCTGGAATTGGCCACATGCAGCAGCGCGCTGTCGGAATGAAAGCCGTAATTGCCGCCGTCGCTATATCGGTTGAAGCGGGGCGGATAGATCAGGCGCGGATGGGCATAGGCCGTGAACTGGTCGTTTGCAGCCAGTTTCCGCAGGATACGGTTGCCCAGATCGATGGCCAGCGGCGCGGCCTCGTCCAGTTGCTGGTTGTGCTTGACCAGCCGGGCCAGCGAACCGGCGGTGTTCACCGTCCCGGCATCCGGCCAGTCGGCCGCGTCCAGCCGCGCGCGGAATTCGCCCACCTCGTCCTTGCTCAGAACCTTCTCGATGATGACCGTCATGTTCGGCGCCCTCCTGGCACCAGTATCCTCGCCCGCGACGGCGGCGTCAAAAGCAAAGGCCGCACCCCATATGGAGCGCGGCCCCGCCTTGGTCCGGGAAACCCGGCCTACAGGTCGTAATCGAGCGAGACGCGGAAGTTGCGCGCATCGCCCTTGTAGAGGAAGAATCCGCCGCGATAGACCGAGGTGTAGTAATCGCGGTCGAACAGATTGTTCACATTCGCGCGAATGGCCAGGTTCGCATTGAACTTGTACGAACCGAACAGGTCCAGGGTGCCATAGGCCGGCACCGGCTGGCTGTAATAGCCGTTCGAGATCGGCGCCGCCGTGTCGGGCTGACCACCATAGCGCCGAGAGACATACTGGCCGATCACGCCCACCGACAATTCATCGGTGACACGATACTTGGCCTGCAGGCTGGCCGAGAAGTTGGCGAAGTTGGCCAGGGTATGGCCGATATACGCCGCCGTGGCCGACTTCAGGACTTCGGAGCTGGCATAGGTCAGGCCGCCCTGCAGGGTCAGGTCGTCGGTCAGCATACCCACCAGTTCCAGCTCGACGCCGGAGACGCGGTTTTCGCCGGAGTTGAAGGTGCCGACCGCGGCATAGTCGGCGCCTTCCATGACGTCGTGCTTGGTGTTCTGGAACAGCGCGACGGTCGCCAGGAAGCGGTCGTCGAACATGTTCCACTTGCTGCCGATCCCGAAATTCGCCGACCGTTCGGGGCGGGCGCCGGCGATGGAGCCCTGATAGATGCCCGCGCCGCCATAACCGCTGCTGGTGCCGACATCGGACTCGCCGCCATTGATGTCCTGCGCCGTGCCGTACGAGGCATAGACGTTGATCTCCGGCGTGATCTGCCACACCAGGCCGGCGTGATAGTTCACCAGGCTGTCGCTGTACGGATAAGGCGTGCGGACCAGCGTGGTGGTGTTGATCGTATCCAGGTGGAAGTCGAAGAAGTCGGCCCGGAGGCCGGCGAACGCGACCAGGTCCTCGGTCAGGTTGACGGTGTCCATCAGCGAGACGCCGTTGGTCTTGACCTGCCACTCGCCCTTGGGGTTGCCCTTGGTGATACGGCGGCCCAGCGTGTTGGCGAAACCGATCGCCGTATTGTCGGGGCCGTTGGGGCAATAGGCGTTCAGCGCCGTGCCGGTGCCAGTGCCGGTGATGCAGTTGAAGGCGCCGGTATTGGTGTTGGTGTAATTGCCGTTCAGGACCTTGTTATCGCTGTATTCGTAGCTGGCGATGAACTCATGCTTCATGCCGCCGATGTCCAGATTGGCGAACAGGCTGGCCTGGTTGGCGAAATAGTTCACATTCTGCCAGGCCTGGTGCGTGCCGACCACCGAGGTGAGATAGGAACCACCCGGATTGCGGGCGGTGGTGGTGGCGTCACGCTCGGCCGAGGACAGCACATAGCCGTTGGTGGTGCCGCCATAGCGCAGGATGTTGGTGAAGCGGACGTTCGGGTTGAAGCGGTAGTTGAACCGCGCGGTGCCGAAATTCTGGTCCGAGCGCAGGAAGTCCGCATCCTGGGTCACCGACGGCGGCAGGTTGGCGCGCGGCGCGCGATTGGCGCCGGTGCCGACCCGGAAGGCACCCGTGTCGGGGCCGTCCTTGGCGTGCAGGCCGTAATAGTCCAGCGTCAGGTCGGCATCGGGCGTCATGTTCCAGGTGGCGGACAGCGCCGCGCCGACGCGATAGCGGTCCGACGGGGCGCGGGCGGGCACCAGCGAATAGCTGTACATCAGGTTGGCGCGCACGGCGATATCGTCGGTCAGCGCCTGGTTGCCGTCCACGGTGAAGCGGGAATAATTGTCGCTGCCGCCCGTCCCCTGCATCTTGACGAAGCTGTAGTCGGTGGTGGCGCGCTTGGTGATGGCGTTGATGCCACCGCCCGCGGTGCCGCGGCCCGCGAAGGTGGAGCTGGGGCCCTTGGTGATTTCCACCTGCTCGATGGCGAAGCTTTCGCGGATGCTCATGCCCGGATCGCGCAGGCCGTCCACGAAGGTATCGCTCTTGGCTTCCTGGCCGCGGATGATGTAGCGGTCGCCGAACATGTTGCCGTTTTCGCCGGTGCCGGTGGTGATGCCGGGCTGCTGCAGCAGGATGGCCTTGAGGTCGGTCTTGCCCGAATCCTTGATCTGCTCGCCGGTGATGACCTGGATGGTGGCCGGGGTTTCGGCGATCGGCCGGGTGCGGCGCTCGTCGCCCGAGGTCTTGGCCTTATAAGGCACGCCGGGGGTGGCGTTGGGGTTGGGGTCGATCGCCTGGCTCTGCACCTTGACGGTGCCCAGCCGGGTTTCCTGGGCGGCCGCGCCCTGGGTGATGATCGCAGCGGCCAGCGCGGCACTGGAAACGCCCAGCGCCTTGAGGCGGCGGGTCTTGAAAACAGTAGACATAGTTATCCCTTCTTCGGGCGACCCCTTTCGGAATCTCCCCGCGATACCGGTTGTAAGAAAGAATTGGGCCAGTCCCCGCTTCTCGGGGCAGTCTGTATTGCAACGCATTCGCAATTGCAATTGTCACTCGGACCACGGAACATTAAAATTTCCCAATCTTTCGACCCCGTGGGAAATCCGGGGCGGAGCGCCTAGCTCCGGGTCAGGCTGAACTCGACCGGGACCAGCACCCAGGCTTCCACGGCGTTGCCGTTGCGCTGGGCGGGCTGGAATTTCCACTTCTTCACGGCGGCCATCGCCGCCTCGTCCAGGCGGGAATAGCCGGACGATGTTCCCATCAGAACGTCCAGCGGCAGACCCGCGGCGCTGACCCGCACCCGCAGCACCGTCGTGCCCACCTCGCGCAGGCGGCGCGACATGTTGGGATAGATCGGCGCCGGATTGTTCAGGTACCCGGCATCGAACACCGGCGGCGAGGTCTGGTTGTCATCGGATTTCTTCGCCGTCGAATCCGACGGGGCCTGGGACGCCGGCGGCGGCGCGGCCCGGATGGAATCCGGGGTCGGCTGCGCGATGGTGTCGATCTTGGGCAGGTCGGGCATCACGACCTCCGGCACACGCTCCAGCTTGGGCAGCGGCACCGGCTCGGGCTGGCTGACCTGCGGCTGGGCGATGGAAACGGTGATCGTCTGCATCTCCGCCTTTTTGGGAACGGCGGTGGTCAGAAAGATCGCCAGCACAAAAAGCCCGACATGCCCGGTGACGGAGATCGTCATGGAGAGCCAGCGATGGCGCGGCGTCTCGGCCACACCGCGCTGCATCAGGAAAGCGGCCATTCCCGTGCGGACAGACGATTGCCCCTCGGGCCCTTCGCTGTGCGGCCAATCCGGATATGTCACGCTCATGGGCGTCTCGGCACTTGCGCTTCTGTGAAATCAATAGTCATTCGCAAGTGCAGAGGCAAGACGATTGTCACGCCGCTGCGTCGAAGTATCCCATGTTGACGGAGAAATCAGCGCGGCGGCACGAAAACATATTGTTCCAGCCGCGCCACCTCGGCCTTGGAGACATATTTGCCGATCTCATAACGGAACTGGCCGATGGACCTGTACGGCTTGTATTCGCGGAACTCGTCCGCCATGCGGCGGCTCATGCCGGGGATCAGCATAATGTCCTCGAGCGTGCTGGTGTTGAGATTCAACGGCGCCCACAGGCGGGTATAGATCGGCTTGCGCTGCTCAGGCGCGATATTGCCCGCCGCCAGCACCGCATCGAAGGCGGTGGGGCTGGCATAAGGCCGCTTGGCGACGATGGTGGCGGCCAGGGGCGCCAGGCCGGGAAAGGCGGAGATTTGCGCCTCGGTGGCGGTGTTGACGTTGATGACACCATTGTCCTGCGCCGCGGCGGGCAGAACGGCCACGGCCAGCAGCGCCAAAAGAGCCAGAAATTTCGTTCGCATCGTCATTCCTATCTGCACGGGACACGGCTTCTATTTTGCGCGAGTGCAATTCAATTGCAAGACGCCCATCAAAGCCGTCACCGGAGATCAGGCCGCCGCCGCCCGCCCGGACCGGCGGGTCTTGAACAGCCGCCAGCCCTCAAGCAGCAGCAGTCCGGCGATGTGGCAATACGCAAGGAACGGATCGAAGGCGGTCAGCGCCAAATGGGCGAAGGTCAGCACCGCCGCGACATGCACCAGATTGTGCAGCCGCTTCCAGCCGCGCCGCAGCAGGCGCAGGGACAGATCGTTGCTGGTGAGCGCCAGCGCCGCGAACAGCACAAAAGCGATCCAGCCGGTCCAGAAACCGGCCTGCACGAGATCCGCGCGCACGACGTCCCAGTCCTGCCGCGCCAGATAGGCGGCCAGATGCGCGGCGGCATAGCCGAAGGAGGCCACGCCCAGATAGCGGCGCTGGCGTGCGAACCAGCGCACCAGGCCGCTGCCGGGAAAGGTCAGCCGCAGCGGCGTGACCGCCAGCGCCGCCAGCAGCAGCCAGGCGGCGATACGGCCGGTGTCATGGACATAGCCGCCGTAATAGACCTCTCCGAACAAGAATTCCGCTTCCCAGACATAATCATAGGTGAGCACGGCCAGCGGAACGGCCAGCACGATCCAGACGGCACTGCGCGACAGGGCGGACGACATGCCGTTTGATACAGACCGGAAGATCGGAAAAGCAAGGACCACGCACCGCGCGGGCCGTCCGCGAAGTGTGATTTTTCCCAACGCACCGGTTTTGCGATTGCGCAAACCGGCGGCGCGGTCTTTGATCCGTGCCCCGGCGCCGCACGACCTGCGGGACCGGAGCCAGTCGGCAAGCCCGCCAATCGCAGCCTGTCCAGTCAACAGCCTTGCGACCAGCCAGCCAGCCGATTGCGCCACCCTCCCGAGGCGAGAGCGATCAGCCGCGATCGGGCGCGCACGGATCCCGCTTGACGACGGAAAGATGGCCGCTGGGCTCCAGCGTGACAACCTTGACGTTGTCCAGATGCGCTTCCCCGTCCACGCCATTCTGACGCAGCGCCTCATGCAGATCCGCCTCGGAAATCCGGCAGCGCTGGCGGGCCTGATGATCGATCCGGCCATGATCCACCAGGGTGATCGCCTTGCCTTCGATCAGACGCGCGACAGCCGGGTTGCGGGCGGCCCAATGCGCCAGGCCGACATGCAGCAAAACCATCACCGCGGCGGCCATCATGGTGCCGGCCAGCGGCGCGCCGCCGGTCATGGCGCGGGCCAGCGCCGAACCCACCATGATGCTGATGACGACATCCAGCGCCGACCAGCGCCCGAACATGCGCGGCCCGCTGATCCGCAGCAACAGCAGGCCATAGAAGAAGAGCAGCACCGCCCGGGCTGCTTCCTGCGGGACCAGCAGATGATTTTGAACCCCGAAGACGGCGATCAGGACCTGGTTCATGTTCACCTCCCTGCCCTCTTCTACCCGGGAACCCGCATCCTGGTTCCATCCGGTCAGCCTGAGTCAGGCAAGCGGCGAAGCAGGCCGCGCAAGAACCCTCAGGTCAGGGTCACGTGCAGATCGCCGATCTTCTCGATCGAGGTCACCATCTTGTCGCCCGGCTTCAGCCAGACCTGCTTGTCCGGCGGATAGCCGTTGATCACGCCTTCGCAGGTGCCGGTGAAGATCACATCCCCCGCTTCCAGCGTGAAGGCCCTGGACGCATAGGCAATGATCTTGGCGCAGTTGAAGATCATCAGGCGGGTATTGGTGCTCTGGCGCACCTCGCCATTGACGATCATCTTCATGTCCAGATTGTTGACGTCCACCTGATCGGCGCTGACCAGCCAGGGGCCGAAGGGGCCCGACCCGTCCTGGGTCTTGCCCAGCATCCATTGCGCCGAGCGGCGTTGCAGGTCGCGGTTGGTGAAATCGTTGCCGCTGGCATAGCCATAGACCCAGTCCAGGGCGCTGGCTTCGGGAATATCGCGGCCCGTCTTGCCCATCACCAGCACCAGCTCGGCCTCATAATCCCATTTGGGCGGCGCGGTTTCCTTGCTGATCGCGATGGTGCCGTTGTGATGGTTGATGGCGGTGCGGAACTTGTTGAACAGGACCGGCTCCTTGGGCAGGTCGCGGCCGCCCTCGGCGACATGAGCGGCATAGTTGAGCCCGACGCAGATGATCTTGCCGGGATCCTCGACGATATTGCCGAAGCGCGCCTGCGCCTCCGGGATCAGATGATGGCCCGGCGCGGCGGCGGCGCCGTTGGCCAGCAGCAGGCCCAGCGCCTCCAGATTGCCGCGCCCCATGATCACATCGATGGCCTTGACCGGCAGACCCATCTTGCGGTCGCGCTCGACGGCGGCGACATCCAGAACGCCGCGCGGCGTCTTCACGCCCAGCCCCAGGCCGCTGGCGGTGACGATATTGGTGATGTCGATGCCTTTCAGCGGGCGCGCATTGGTGGGCCTGCCCGGCGCCGCCGCCTGGGCCTGCGCCTGAGCGGAGGCCTGACCGCCCGCGGCCAGCACGGCCGCCCCCGCGCCCAATCCCAGACCCTTGATCATGCTGCGGCGATCCTGGCCCATGTCGCGTCCCCCTCGCGCTGATGCACTGCGAATACTATTGAAATGCGCCCTCGCCGCAAGCCGCTGCGCGGAGGCCCATAAGTCCTTGTTTTGCGCCGGTTCAGGGCGCGGGGCTAGCGCCAGCGCTTGGGGCCTTTGCCGCCGCAGCCGCAGCGGCAGCCGATCGGCTTGATGTGCGCGTCCCAATAGGACTTGCCGTAATCATAGCCGAACTCCTCGCCCGGCTTGATGTCGCGCCGGGCGTGGATGAAGACGCGCCGCGCCTTTTCGTCCTCGATGGGTTCGCAATTGGGCGAACAGGAATGGTTGATATAGCGCGCCACATTCTTGCGGCCCTTGCCGTCTATGGCCAGGTTGTTCTCAAGCTCGAAGAGATATTTGCCGCCGCAGCGGTCCGCCTCTTCCTCGGTGATGATTGGCCCCCAATATTCCGCGACCACCGCGCCCTTCTTCACCGGCCCGGTGGCGAACAGCCCCAGGCCGTGCGCGCCCCGTTTGACTTTCACATGCTTGTGCAATTGCCGTTTCATGATCCAACTCTGGCGCGGTTCCCGAACCCGGTCTTTCCAGGAGTCGCTTGCGGCCGTCAACCGTAACGCGCCGGGGCGGCCCGCCGGCCCACCGCCCCGCAAGATGACCCCGGCGGAAGATTGCGGTAACACCGGCCCGCAACCGCACAGCAAACCAGTCAGAACACCAGTCATGTCCAACGGCACGGACCCCCGGCGCAAAGTCGCCCGCCTCACCCGGCACGACGCGCAGGACGGCCTGGTCTTCCTGGCCGCCCTGGCCGTTCTGCCGCTGCTGCCCGATCGCATGATGGGGCCGCTGTCGGTTTTCAACCCCTTCGCCTTCTGGCGTCTGCTGCTGGTGATGATGGGATTGAGCGCGGCGGGTTATTGGGCGGCGCGCCTGATGGGCCCGCGCCGGGGTCTGATGGCGGCGGGCTTCGCCACCGGCTTTGTCTCCAGTTCCATCGCCATCGCCGCCATGAGCGCGCGCGCCCACGACCATCCGCCCGTCACCAGCGCCGCCGCCGCCGGCGCCATGGCCGCCATCATGGGCAGCCTGGTTTATCTGATCGCGCTGGTGACGACGGCCGATGCCGACCTGCTGCGCGGCCTGGCCTTGCCCTTTCTGGGCGCGTTCATGCCCAGCCTGGGTTACGCCCTGATGCTGGCATGGCGGGCCAAATCGGCCGATCGGCCCGACGCGAACGGCCGCGCCTTCGACCTGAAGATCATCGCGGTGTTCGCCGCCCTGGTGGTGGTCTTTTCCTTTGTCTCGACCTTCCTGGTGGAGCGTTTCGGCACCGAGGGCATGTTGGCCAGCGCCCTGGCCACCGGCCTTGTCGATGCCCATGCCACGGCGGTCTCGATCGCCACCCTGGTGGTGGCCGACAAGACCGACCTGGACACCGGCAGACTGGCCCTTCTGATGGGACTGTCCGCCAACATGGCGACCAAGATTCCCGCCGCCTTCGTGCTGGTCCCGCGCCCCTTCGCCATCCAGGTGGCCGCGGGACTGACCCTTCTGATCGCCGGCCTGTGGTGCGGCTATGGCCTGGTGATATTGCTGTAGCGCGCCGCCCGGCCTATCGGGAGGCGCTCTGCTGGCTACCCCAATGTGAGAGTGACCGATGCCCCTGGACCTTCCCTCTGCGCTGGTGACTCTCCTGGTCACAGTGGATCCCCTGGGGCTCAGCCCCATCTTCCTGGCCCTCACCCGCGACCATGCCGCGCGGGACCAGCGGCGGATCGCGGCGGAAGCCTGCCTGGCGGGATTCGGCGTCCTGGCCGGGCCGGCACTGCTGGGCCGCCGGCTGCTGGCGCCGCTGCCGCGCGGCGG
>Ga0066256_1004706_pt1 | contig 11919 bp, 8 predicted proteins | sample ThiBio_1000_biof_FD_87107 | JGI IMG/M metagenome (GOLD analysis project Ga0066256, IMG submission 87107) | Wastewater bioreactor microbial communities from Cape Town, South Africa - Thiocy_expt_1000_biof (version 2) | ecosystem: Engineered > Bioreactor > Thiocyanate-remediating >...
GCAGAAGGCGCTCAGATCATGGACGAAAAGATTTCCTCTCTTGCCAGCAACATGAATATTTCTGAGAGCATGCAATCAATGTTCCAAAGGCAAGCAACCCGTTCAGAAACGGCTGCCCATAACTCTATGGTGGCTGCAAGCCAGCAAGAAGCGAAAGCCTATCGAGACATGATTGATCTCGCACGCCATCAAGCAACCCATAAAAGCATGGTAACAGGGTATTCTGATTCAGCCAATACAAGCCTTGGGAAGAGCTTATCCAAAATCCATGATAAAACGCAAAGCTTTGCCCAGCAAAATAATATAAGTTATGAAAAAGCTTCTCAACTTTTAGGTGAAGTATCAGCTACACTTGGCGGTTCTTTTGGGCCAAAAGGTATAAACCTTAGTTATGGAGTCACCGGAAAAGCAGATATAGCATCCCGCACGAATAAAAGTGAATCATACCAAAAAGCAGAAAATTTTATTGAGCAACAAAACCTAAGAGATGATTTTAATACGGTGCGCCAAGCTGCACGCGATCAACGCGCAAGCTTAGGGGATGATATTGGCCAAAGATATGCCGAAAGCATCTCTTCATCATTTGATAAAGCAGACCAGTTTAGACGAGAGGCAAGTGCAAATTTGCAAAGGTCTCAATCTTTTACAGAATCAGCGTCTGAATCCTCTCAACATTCATGGTCTATCTCCGATAACTTAAATCAAGACTATTTAGAGTGGCTCTCACGGCAAAGTTATATGGGAAGTGGTAGTGCTATGGGAATGTCACAAGCCAAGCATATTGTCCTGAATGATGACGCCATGAACAGAGCTTATCAAAGAGAGTTTTTACATCAATATCAATTAGGATTAGATAACTATTTTGATCAAGTTCAAATTTACTCTTCTCAAGACATCAGACAAGCTTATCAAGATTACGCCTCTTCAGCTCATAGACCTGGGGATATAGGGTCTCATTATGAGGAAGTTCAAGTTCATGCAAATAAAGAAGGATTTAAATCTTACCAAGAAAGAGAAGCAGGGATAAATCAAGAGATTTCTCATCTTAAGAATGAAGTTGAACAACTCTCAAACAATCAGCAAGCGACTCAGGCAGAAAACAATATCTTGAGCTTTGGTGATGATTTAAGTCGAAAAGTGAAAAATGAACAAAATGAGAATGTCATTATCAAGAATTTAGAACAAGTTCGTAAAGCGTTTAGAGATGATCATTCTAATAAAAATTAGAATCCTAAAATTATCGTATTCTATTTTGGTTGCTGTGCCATTCAACTGTGCCAGGTGTTATACGATTCATAGCAAAACTTGGAACATTAGGCCAATTATTATAAGAGTCATTACGCTGTGGTCCATAAGAACTTTTATCATTTTGCATTTTAGGAGCTGGGATTTTAAGAAAGAAAAACCTGTAAAATGGATAAAAACACCAAATTGCCATGCAAGAAATAACAAGGCAAAAGCCAAACTTGTAATTAAACAACGACATGAAAAAAGCAATAATAGTAGCTATTCCAGCCGCAAAAATACGATAATTTCTTTTGCTTTTTACATATGCATTAAGTTGATCTGGCGTGATTTTATATTTCTCACTCAAGTCTTTTTCATCAATTGGAGACGACACAATGATACGCGTCATTTGATCAAACAAAATAGCAAAAACTATATAGATTATAGGAATGTGCCAGACGTCTTGAGCGAATGCAATAGAGCCTATAAATGTAGCAATATAAGCAAGAACGCCTACATAAAGTCTCAACTCAAGAATATTGGCTTTGATTTGGATTTTCATCATCTAACTCCCTATCTGAAAAATATAGCAAAAAAACAAGGATAAATAAAGGCAATGGGATTATTTCATAATATTACACGTGGTGGACAGACGAATATTCACTTCATCTCCATGTTAAAACTAGTGATAAAAGTAGGTTTCTTGTGTTCCTTGTTGATAGGGTCTGTCATTTATGCAGCTAAAACCTACCATGAAGTTCCAAAGACCTATTGGCAAAGCTATATGAAATATTACAGTCACGAGCTTAATCCTTTTTTATTGTTTGTCATTGATGACAAGACAACACTTCATCGTCTTCCTCAAGCCTTAAAAAGGGTTGCAAAGGTAAACTCTGTTTTAGAGAGAAACATCCTTTATGGGCTTAAGTCTTTCTTGATCTCTTTTAGTCTGATCCTGCTTTCTTGGCTTGTGATGGGGACACGGCAAAGGCAGAAGAAACACAATCGAGGAAATAAAGCTCTTAGTCATTTCAAGCTCAAATGGCTGATTAAATTTAAAAGACAAGCTTCAGATCTTAAAGTTGGAAACCTTCCTCTCATTAAAGCCAAGGAAACCTCTCACATTCTCATCACAGGAACAACAGGCTCTGGAAAATCCAATTGTTTTAATATTTTGGTGCCTCAAGTTAGAAAAAGAACCAATAAAGCACTTCTTGTTGATCTGACAGGCCAATATATTTCTCGCTTTTACCAACAAGGAGACTTAATTCTAAATCCTTTTGACATGCGATCAGCGAATTGGAACCCTTGGGCAGATTGTACTCTTGTAAGCCATTATGACATGCTTGCCTCAGGGCTTATCCCTCAACAAAAATATGTTTCTGACCGCTTTTGGGATAATGCTTCTCGTTCCCTATTTTCAGCTGCCATGCAAAAAATGGATAGCCTAAGTGATCACAGTATCCATGAATTGCATAGGATCTTAATCACAGCTGACCTTAATGAGTTTGAGAACTTCTTTAAAGAAACAGAAGCCGCTTCTTACACCAGTAAAGAAGGCGAGAAGATGACACTTTCAGTCCGCTCAAACTTGGCTGTTCAGATTAAAAGCTTAAAGTATCTCAATGACCAGAATAAAAACTTCTCCTTAAGGCAATGGGTGCAAAATGAAGATCAGAAGAATTGGCTCTTCATTACCGCAAGGCCAGATCAACGAGAGAGCTTAAAGCCTTTGATCTCTTGCTGGCTTGAGATTGCCTTTAATGCCCTGATGTCCTTATCGCCCAACCAACAAAGAAGGCTCTGGTTTATGATTGACGAACTGCCTGCTCTTCAACACTTGCCATCGCTTCTTTTAGCCCTTGCAGAATTGAGGAAGTATGGGGGATGCATTATGGCAGGGATTCAAGGCATGCCGCAGATCAGTGATCTTTATGGCCCTGCAGGTTCACAAGCCATCCTAGATCTCTTTAACACCTTTATCTTCTTCAGAAGCACAGATCCTCAAACAACAAGCTGGATCTCAAAAGTATTAGGAGAAAAAGATGAAACTGAAATTGTTGAAAATCTCTCCTATGGCGCGAATACCATAAGGGACGGTGTGTCTTTAAATCAGCAAACCCACACTAAGCTCATTGTGATCCCCACAGAAATCCAGAACCTAGAAGACCTTGAAGCTTATATCAGGCTCCCAGGCAACTATCCTATTACTAAGCTAAAGATGCCTTATCAATATTTTCCTGAGCATTAGCTTGATAATGCCAATTTCTGTTATTCTTTCATGTCTTAATAACAAGGCTTTGAGAAATTTCACCACCCATCCTCATGAAATATCCGGGCTAACCGCGTAATATTCTGACCACTTTCCATTTTTGGCAAGAGCTTGTCAGCATCTTTAGCTCTTTAACTGTGACGGCGTTTATCAGCAGTTCACATCTGTTAACCATACCTTCCGAGCCTAGCCCCCAAGCCACCTGATGCTGGTCGCTTTGTCGCCATTCACGGTTTGACTTCTCCTTTCGGTGGGGTACATTCTTCCAGACCAGCAGATTACTCCGCCCGCATGGATGGGTAGGTTACTCTTGACAGAACAACATGTTTAATTCTTCTTTCACTTGGTTAAACAATCCCACAAGCAGCTTCACGTCGCTCTTAGGCAACAATGTCGTTCTTTACCATTCTGACGTGTCAGATAGGCATATCTTGTTCTATCACCAATATTTAAAAATAACTCATTGCATTTTCCATAATTTTACATACACTAAAAAGGTGTATGATTTGTTAAATTCTTTAGGGAGAAAAGAATGAATAAAAGATTTTTATTGATGGTCTGTTGCTTACTTATGTCCTATCCTGCAGCAATTCATGCTTCTAATCTTGAAGATTTGTCTACTGGAAGTAGTGGAGGTCATACAGGTTACCCTAGTAATTCTGGTGGATCTTCTGACTCAGATCAATCTAATGATCGAGATTTTTCATTACCAAGTAAAGATCAATCTAATGATCGAGATTTTGAATATGATTCTAGCAATAATTCTAATAGCCCTAAGTTAGCTTGAAGAAAATGAAATCTCCCCGCTGCTTGCGGCGGGAAGATTTATTTTAAAAATCCTAAATTAAAAAAAAATGTTTTTTTAGTTTAGAGAAAAAAAACTATTTTTATTATTGAAAAAATAATGGATATCCTTTTTTTTTTAAAAAATTGATCAAATTTTCGAATGTTGAATTATAATATCCAAAATTTTTAATTTGGAGTCTTAGGTATGCTTTTGCACGTTCAAATTCACACAAATGAAGATAAATAGCGGCAATGTTAGTATATAAAGAACTTAAATCATTAAATTCTTTTACTGTAAATACATGATTGTATATTTGCTCTGCTAACAGGTATTCTTTTAAAGATTTTTGAAAATCCTTTTTAGTCTCGTAAACTCCTCCAAGTAACTGATGTGCCCGCGCTTGCAGGTACATTTTATTGTTTCGACCTAGGAATTCATCACCTTCTAAAATAGCCTGGCTTAAAATCTGCTCTGCTTTGGAAATATCTGCTTTTTTTAGATAGATATTTCCTAAAACTACCCTTATCCAAAATATTTTCATGGGAGGAAGCTTTTGAAAGACACTCAATAAATTATTATTAGCTTTAAACGCCAAATCATAAGCCTGCATATATTTACCTTGGCGCACTAGAATTTCAGCCTTTGCTATTTGATCCAGGTCACTTTTTTTATAGGGTAATGATTCCAACATAATACAAGATTTGTTGATATAATTATATGCCTCATCAAATTGCCCTAGATACATGAGTATGAAAGCATATAATCCATAATATTTAGCCTGATAAATGGGTATATTACATTTTTCCACATATTCTTTTATATTTTGAAAATATTTCAAAGCTTGTTTTAATTTTCCCTGAAATATGTAACTCATAACAAGGTCGTTTATGCCTAGATAAATGGAGTCGAGCTTCGCTTTATCATCCGGCATTTTTTCTAAGATATCCATTGCTTTAACGATAAGTTCTGTTGTCTTAGCTGGATTATCTAGAAGAAATGCACTCGCAAGAATATGATAAAATCTCGCTTGAATAAAGAATGGTATCGTTTTTTCCTTGTTGAGGAGTTCTTTTTCAATTTGAAACGTAAATTCTTTATGTAGTTCTTCATCCCATATAATATATTGAGATGCAAAGCACAGATCAATCTTAAGTTCCAAACAACCAGGAATTGTAAGTTTTTCCTGATCTATATATTTTATTAAATTTCTTGTGTGGCTATAATTTTCAGGAAATGTGCTTAAATATTCTTCTAAGCGATATGTGTCAAGTAAATATTTTTTTGTAAAATATTTTACCCAAAATTCTAAAATTTCTTTCTTTTTTTGAAGAGTAATTTTTTCTCTTAGGCTCTGTTGTACAAGAGAATGCATACTATAGATTTTTGTTTCCTGACCGTCTTTTCTTCCTGAATATTGGGGTGCCAGGTAAAAATAGGATATCAAATCAAATAAAACATCGTGTAATTTTTCCTTTTCTAGAGATAAGCTTAGAAGGCAATCTTTAACGTTTTCCTCACTAATAGATGTAAGATGTAAGAAGGATAAATATTCTAAAACGCTGTAAGCTTGGCTGTGTCTTTTTTTCAATTCGTCTAAGCTTAGCTCTAATGCTGCATTTATTGTAAAATTATATTCTATAAGCTCAGCATTTGTATGATTAACCTTGTTTTGCAGTTTTTCGAGCTCTGCTCTTTTTTCTTTAAAAAGCTTCTTATAGCTATCTATAGTTAAGGTAGGTGATGTTTTTAATAAAATTCCAGCTTGGAACAGTGCTAGAGGATAATCTTCTAAAAGGTCTGCTAGCTTATGGAGCTCTCTTTCTGAGTAATTAAGTAGCTTACGTAGAAGTATAATTGATTCATTTCTTTTAAGCTTTTCAATTTTAATAACCTTTTTCCATACAAAGCCTTTTTTTGCTGTAATAAGAACAGTTTTATTTTTTCTTTCTTCAAATGGTTGCACAAAATCTTTTACTTGTTGTTGATTTTGCAGATCATCCAGAATGATAATTATTGATGAAGGCGAATTCGGGAGCCAGCTCGTTAAAATGTTTTCAGCATCATTTAAATTCATGTAGGCAGATGGAATTTTGAGAGAAAAATCTTTTTGCTTTTGATTCCATACTTGGGCGAATTTTAAAAGTTGGGATCGTATATCTTGAGCACAATTTAAATAGAGAGCAATTTCATATTTTTCTTTATTTCTTGAGAGTACTTCTTTTGCAAGGCTCGTTTTTCCAATCCCTGGTAAACCAACTAAAGCAACAACATTCTGTTGCGCATTAGAAATTATCTTACTAATTTCTTCTAGTTCATAGGCTCTGCCAACAAAATAAGGATTAGAAGTACCTATATTAGAATAAAAGTGCCCATTTAATGAATTAGGCAACTGAGACTGGGCAAAATTATTATGATTTTTATTGTGAATAAGTAGGGGAGTCGCAGCAATAAACCCTAGAGTACATAAACATCCCAACCATAAAGTTTTATTTGCTGTAACCTTACCCTTTATAGAGTGGCGGATTCTCTCTTTAGAGATATTTTCATTTAAATTAGCTTCTACCGGAGGAAGTTCTTCTTCAATAATACGCTCATATAAACTGTTAAAGTCTGACACAATTTTAACAAGATTAATATCAGCAAGTAATTTCTTTAAAATCTCAAAAAGAAATAAATAATAACTCTCATATTCATTTAACTTAATTAAGCCAATTTGGGAAAATTCTTGAGGGATATCTGTGGGGTTTTTGTCAAACAATACAAAAGTTACACAGATGGGATTTTGATGAGAGCTTTGAATAACCTCTAAAATACTTGGCTTTTGTTTGTTTTTTTCTCTCTTAAATTCCTCAATTGATGCTTCCGATAAAAAATAAAGTATGTTCATTGTTTGTGATAAAGCTTTGGACTTATTTATAATAAAGTCGGTCTCCCTAGTTTTCTTAAGGTGAGTTTTAATACCTACAAACTTTAAATCATCCTTTAGTCTATCAGTAAGCAAATTATTATAATCTTCTTTTGGCCTTTCCATAATGTAGCAAACAGGGAATTTATGACTTATAAGCTCTTTTATTTTTTGCAAGCACTTTTTAAACTCAGCTTGAATTAGCAGAGTTTGATACTGTTTCCTTAAATAACGAATTTTACCTGATTTTTCTAAAAAATTTATAATATGTTCTCTAGTATTGCCTCCCATCTTTTGAGAAATATTTTTAATATGAGTTTCAACCGTCTTCGGTGAAATTGATAAGAATGAGGCAATTGTTTTTGTTGTTCTTCTGCAAATTAAAAATGAAATAATATCTATTTCACGAGATGTGAATTTAATACCCTCGATTATTTGTAAATGCTGCGCATAGGAACCATCCAGGGAATATACTTCATCATACTGCATATGGAATATAGTTCCTTCATTTTTAAATACAACGAAGCAACATAAAGCAGGATATTACCCCTAGCTTTGGCTCGTAAATTAAACCAAGCTTATTCTCTACTGTAAAGAAGTATAATTAAATATTCCCTATACGCAGGTACGATTATTCAATTTTTTTGTTCATTAGATAATTTTTTGAGTTTTTCTTGAATTCTTTTTATATGCGGGGAATTTTCTGGAAAAATTTCTCCGGCAATGTTCAAAGCCTGCGTTAAAGACTCATAAGCTTGACTTTTAAACTTTTGAGATATCTGAGCATTATTATTATCTGCAGCCTTTACAGATCTTCTTAAAGATAATTCTGCTAAGCTTTCCAATGTGGTATAGGATTCAGGATGTTTGTTTAGTTGAAATATTTTTAAGGCTTTAGTAATGAGATTTTCAGCACTTTCTAATTTCCCTTCTTTAAGATAGACTTCTCCTAAATCTTTTAAGGCTCGCGCTGTTTCAAGATGATTTAAACCAAAGTTTTTCTCGTAAATTTTAAGACTTTTCTCAAATAAAAACTTAGCTTCTTCATAATTCCCTATTTCAGTATAGAGATTTCCCAAACACATCAACGTGCGTATGATTCTAGTATGATCCTCAGGATAATATTGTTTTGAAATTTTAAGACTTTTTTCAAATAATGTTATGGCTTCTTTGTAGTTCCCTAATTCTTTATAAATATCTCCTAATTCTTTAATGACCCATACAATTTTTTGATGATCTTCTGAATATTGATAGCTATACTCCTTAAGGCTTTCTTTGAAATACCTTTTGGCTTCTTCGTTTTCACCTAAAGTTTTATATATAATCCCCAAATGCCCCAATACGCGCGCTATGCCTTCGTGATTGTTTGGACAATGTTCTTGATAAATTGAAAAACTTTGGTTTAATTTCTTCTTGGCTTCTTCATAATTCCCTAATCTCCTATAGCTAATTCCTAAGTATGCCAGGACTCTAGCGATTTTAGGATAATTATGAGGACAATGTTCTTGATAAATTTTTAGACTATTCTCAAGGATGGTTTTTGCTTTTTCATTTTCTCTTAAACTCCTATAGACTGTCCCTAAATAAGCTAAAGTATCTGCTATTTTAGGATAATTATGAGGAAAATATTCTTGATAAAATCTAATGCTTTTTTCAAGCAACTCTTGTGCAATTTTATATTCTCCTAGACCTCTATAAACATTTCCTAAATAACACAGTATACGAGCAGTCTGAGCATTACCTTCTTTTAAGTTTATTAAAGGGTGTTCAAGAAGTATTTTTGCTTTTTCATAGTCTCCCAAGTAGAAATTAATTATTCCCAATTCAGCACTTATATGAGCTCTAATGTCATCATTTAGAAAGTGATCATGATTTAAAAATATTTCACAGTGATTTATTAACCCTTTCATACTTACGTAATCTTCTTTATCTATGTGTAGTGCACCCCATTATGAGCGGACAGATTTATTAGCTCATTAGGTTACACTTTACTTGTTTAAGATCTTCTTGGGAAGACCTGTAATACTCTCTAGGAGAGAGCATTTTCAGCCCTTTATGAGGGGCATTATTATTATAATCCTCAAACCATCCTGGTAGCTGCTCAAGAACTCTTTGGGCTGATCTTAAATCAGCGATATACGCGTAATCTCTCTTGAAGGTTTTTACAAAGGCTTCTGCCATTCCATTGCTCTCGGGGCTATAGGGAGCCGTTGTGCAGATCTCAAAGCCAAGAGATCTTCCAAAGTGAATGGTTGATCTTGCAACATAAGCTGGACCATTATCACTGAGCCATTGAAGCTTATGGGGTAAATGGGTGATGGAGCCAAACCTGACTTCAACACAATCTATCATTAGGTCTCTGACCATTTGGCCATCAATGCCTATATTCGAGGCCATCCAAGAAAGAATTTCTCGATCATGGCAATGGGAATGTTCGACTAACTGTGTCAGCGTTTAATTGCTCAGCTTCAATTTGAGCCTTCCTTCAAAATATACATCCAACTGAGAAATGGTTAAAGCCCAATTTTGAAGGGGCTGGTTCCATTTTTCGGCGATTTTCTGGCAAGCACAATAAACAAGCTTAAAAAGAGCCATTTCACTGGTAAAAGCCCCCTTGGTTTTTGTAAATTTCCTCACCTGTCGATGAAAGCCTTCAATAGCATTCGTTGTATAAATAAGTTTACGAATCTCTCCAGAATATTGAAAATAATGGCTAAGATTTTCCCAATTCGTCTGCCAAGATTTTAAAACCATCGGGTATTTCTCTCCCCACTTTTCTTCCAGCTTTAAAAGATAATGTTCCGCATTTTCCTTGTTTGGCGCTTGGTACACAGATTTTAAATCTTTAAGAAATTCTTTTTGATTCTTGCTGGCAACATATTTTAAAGAATTGCGGATTTGATGAACAATACAGAGCTGAACTTCTGTTTGGGGAAAGACACCTTTAATGGCCTCAGGAAAGCCTGTAAGACCATCCACACAAGCAATTAGAATATCTTGAATTCCTCTCTGCTTTAAGTCATTCAAAACTCCCAACCAGAAATTAGCTCCTTCCGATTCTGCTACATAAAAACCTAAGATATCTTTACGGCCTTCTTGATTAATCCCTAGAATATTGTAAAGCACTTTCGAAATAACCTTCCCATTCTCACGGCTTTTAAAATACATCCCATCCATAAACATAATGGGATAAACAGCCTCTAAGGGACGAGAGCGCCATTCTGCAATAATGGGAATAAGTTTATCGGTAACAGCACTAATGGTGGCAGGAGAAACATCAAAGTCATACATCTCCTTTAAATGAGAGGCAATATCCTGATAACTCATCCCAAGCCCATAGAGGCCTAAGATTTTATTATCCAAAGAAGCATCTAAAACTGTTTGGCGCTTCTTCACTATCTGAGGATCAAAGCTGCCCTCACGATCCCTTGGTGTCTCAAGTTCAAAGGAACCCATAGGGCTTTGCATAGTCTTGCTGTTCTTCCCATTCCGCCGATTCTGGTTCTCAGGCTCCTCTAAACAAGAAGCCATATGAGAGGTCATCTCGCCTTCCAGGGCTGCTTCTAAAAACTCTTTTATTAAAGGCGTGAGAATCCCATCTTTCCCAACAAGTCCCTTACCTGCTTTTAAATCAGAAATCGCTTGATTCTTAAAATCCTCAAAGTTAAATGAGGTCTCTTTCTTCTCTAATTCCATTTGTCAGTCCTTTCTCCAAAATAATTATTACATTATCAGAACTGACACAGTTGGTTAAATACTCCCATGGCAATCAAGAGCAAAGACCACATGAACTTGATCTCCATTCCAACACTGAATGCTAAAATGATCCGAACACCACCGTAAATTACTCTTCAAAGTAATGATCTTTCCATCATGAACACAAACAGGTCTTTTCCCATACTTTTGTAAAAGTAAGCTATGTTCTTTCATGATACGATAGACTCGCTTTGGATTAATGGCTTCATTCAAAGATTTTCTTAAAAGCGCTGTTACTCGCCTATAACCATAAGTGGGACGCTCATCTGTAATCTGACGAATGAGAGGTAGCAGTTTTTGGTCTTGAATCATAACTCTTTGTTTATGCGTGCCTGATGGCTTCTTTAAGCGCTCATAAAGATTGGAGCGAGAGACTTCAAGAGCTTTACAAATTCGACTCATTGAGAACCTCCTTCTGCAAGCAAGGGATTGCGCCAAACCAGTTTTTTTTCGCGGCTAATCTTGATCGCTTCCTTTAAAATCTCGACTTCTTCTGTCTTCTGTCCTAGCAAACGCTCTAATCGTTTGATACGTTCCAAAGCTTGCTTATGCTCAGTCTCAGGAATGACCTTTTCTTGGCAACTAACTCCCTCAAGAGCGCCTTCTTCCATCTTACGGCGCCATAAAAATACCTGAGAAGCTGCTATACCATGCTTACGAGCAACATAGGAAACGCTCTTCCCAGCCTCATAGGTCTCTTCTACAATCGCCTTCTTCTCAAAAATACTCCACCGCCTGCGCCTCTCAATCGAGGTAATCACATGCAATTTATCTGGCTTAGTCATAGTCATAATACTAGAAATACTCCTATATCTTAGGAGCTAAGGGAATATGTCCGTTTTAACAGGGGCATGTATGGACTCGCCGAGAGATGCAAGAATAAAAATGATAGTCAAGACTAGTAATAGGTTGCATGCATGTATCCGGCCTTTAAATAGAAGATTTCTCTTCTTTGGCCCCGATGGAATCTGC
>Ga0066256_1004707_pt1 | contig 11919 bp, 13 predicted proteins | sample ThiBio_1000_biof_FD_87107 | JGI IMG/M metagenome (GOLD analysis project Ga0066256, IMG submission 87107) | Wastewater bioreactor microbial communities from Cape Town, South Africa - Thiocy_expt_1000_biof (version 2) | ecosystem: Engineered > Bioreactor > Thiocyanate-remediating >...
GCCGTCGCGGACGATGCCGGTGATCAGCAGGCCGACGCGTCCGGCGGGGGCGACGGTGGTCTCAGGGGCGGCGTAGCCGGGGACGGGGGAGCCGTAGAGCAGGGCGTACTCGTGGGGGTGGGCGAGGGCCCAGTCGCGGGCGGCGGCGCAGGCGGCGTGGAGGCGGCCGCGCAGGTCGTCGCGGGCGACGCCGGCCTCGGCGTGTTCGGCGGCCTCGCCGAGTGCGTCGTAGGCGTCGACGATGAGGGTGGTGAGGAGGTCGTCGCGGCTGGGGAAGTAGCGGTAGACCGCGGAGGAGGCCATCCCGAGCTCGCGGGCCACGGCGCGCAGGGACAGGGCGGCGGCGCCGTCGGTGGCGAGGTGGGTGCGGGCGACGTCGGCGATCTCGCTGGTGAGCTGGGCGCGGACGCGGGCGCGGGCGGTTCGGGGCGCGGACACCCGGCGCATTCTGCCCGATTCCGAGAGCATCGACAATCGACGAGAGCATTGCTCCGGGAGTGCAGGCACTCCCATTGAGGTGATCAGCTTCGGCGCAGGTAATCTCGGCCAACGTGAGCACACCGTTCTGGGGCCCGGATTTCGACGCACTGCAGCAGCAGGATCCCGAGATCGCGGGAGTCGTGCTGGAGGAGCTCGACCGGCTGCGTGGTGGACTGCAGCTGATCGCGAGCGAGAACCTCACCAGCCCTGCGGTCCTCGCGGCGCTGGGTTCGACGCTGTCGAACAAGTACGCCGAGGGGTACCCGGGCAAGCGCTACTACGGCGGCTGCCAGGTCGTCGACGTGGCCGAGGAGATCGGCAACGCCCGCACGAGGGAGCTCTTCGGCGCCGACCATGCCAACCTGCAGCCCCACTCGGGTGCGAGCGCGAACCTCGCCGCCTACGCGGCGTTCACCCAGCCCGGCGACACGGTCCTGGCCATGGACCTCAAGCAGGGCGGGCACCTCACGCACGGCAGCAAGGTCAACTTCTCCGGCAAGTGGTTCAACGCGGTGTCCTACACCGTCCGCGAGGACTCCGAGCTGATCGACTACGACCAGGTCCGTGACCTGGCCCGCGAGCACCGTCCCAAGATGATCATCTGTGGTGCGACGGCGTACCCGCGGCTGATCGACTTCAAGGCGTTCCGCGAGATCGCCGACGAGGTCGGCGCCAAGCTCATGGTCGACGCCGCGCACTTCATCGGCCTGGTCGCGGGCAAGGCGATCCCGTCGCCGGTGCCGTTCGCCGACGTCGTGACCGCGACGACGCACAAGGTACTGCGCGGCCCGCGCGGCGGCATGGTGCTGTGCCGCGAGGAGCACGCGAAGGCCATCGACAAGGCCGTCTTCCCGTTCTCGCAGGGTGGCCCACTGATGCACGCGGTGGCGGCCAAGGCCGTCGCGATGCGGGAGGCGGCGCAGCCGGAGTACCAGCGGTACGCGACACAGGTCATCGCCAACGCCCAGGCGCTGGCCAAGGGCCTCGAGGCCGAGGGGATGCGTGCGGTGTCCGGCGGCACCGACACCCACCTCGCCCTGATCGACCTGCGGCCCGTCGGTGTCACCGGTGCCGAGGCGGAGTCGCGGTGCGACGTGGCGCGGATCACGCTCAACAAGAACGCGATCCCGTACGACCCGGCCCCGCCCATGAAGCCGTCGGGCATCCGGGTCGGGTCGCCGTCGTCGACGACGCAGGGCATGGTCGAGTCCGACATGGCCGAGGTCGCGTCGCTGCTGGCGCGCGCGGTCAAGGCACCTCAGGGCACCCCGGAGGGCGATGCGGAGCTGCGTGCGGTCGCCGATGCGGTGTCGGCGCTCGTCGAACGGGTTCCGGCCTACCCGCGCGGCTGACCGGTCACGGTCCGTGCCGCTCGCGGCCGCACCCGCCCTGGCGCCCGTCGGTCTCGGGCTGCCCATCCGCGAGTACCTGCTCGCGGGGCTGACGGCCGCGGTCGTCACGTTCCTGCTCACCGGCCTGGTGCGCGTCCTCGCGCTGAAGGCCGGTGCGGTCGCCTGGCCGCGCAACCGTGACGTCCACACCACGCCGACGCCGCGCTGGGGCGGGCTCGCGATGTTCGGCGGGGTGCTGGCCGGGATCGGGCTGGCGTTGCAGCTGCCCGCGCTGCGGCTGGCGTTCGACTACTCCGACGACGTCCTGGGCGTGGTCATCGCGGCGGCGCTGATGTGCGCGGTCGGGGTGCTCGACGACCGTTGGGAGCTCGACGCCCTCACCAAACTCGCAGGTCAGATCACTGCCGCCGGTGTGCTGGTGCTGTTCGGCATCCAATGGGCGGTGTTCTGGGTGCCGTGGGGCGGGGGCGGGCAGAGCTCGGGCTCGCTGCTGATCCTGGGGCAGGGCCAGGGCGTGCTGCTCACGGTGTTGCTGACGGTCGCACTGGTCAACGCGATGAACTTCGTCGACGGCCTCGACGGGCTGGCGGCGGGCGTCGGCATGATCGCGGCGGCCGCGACCGGGGTGTTCGCGATCGGGCTGGTGCACCAGAACGGCAACGACCCGTCGGCGTACTCGCCGGCGCTGCTGGCGGCGGTGCTGGCCGGAGCCTGTCTGGGGTTCCTGCCGCACAACTTCAACCCGGCCCGGATCTTCATGGGCGACTCGGGGTCGATGCTGATCGGGCTGCTGCTGGCGGCGGCGACGACGGGTGCGTCGGGGAAGCTGCCCATCAGCGTCACGACCGACGGGACCGACATCGTCGCGCTGTTCGCGCCCGTGATCGTCGTCGCGGCCGTGATGTTCGTCCCGCTGCTGGACCTGCTCATGGCGGGGGGCCGGCGGACGCGCGCGGGGCTGAGGCCGTTCTCGCCCGACAAGATGCACCTGCACCACCGGCTGCTGGAGATCGGGCACAGCCATCGACGCGCGGTGCTGCTGATCTACCTGTGGGCGGCCATCGTGGCGTTCGGGGCGGTGGCTCTGGCGTTGGTCGACGACCCGACGGTCGTGCTGTGGGCCGTGGGCGCCGGGATCGTCGTCGCCGTGGTCGCGACGCTCGTCCCGCGCGACCGCGCCCTCGCCGTGATGCGACGAGGCTCACCGACCCGCCCCTGACCTGCGCGGCAAGTCGCGGATACACGCCGCAGGAGTCGTCGTCCTCACAGGTCAGGGGGGTGCGGCGGGTGAAATTTCCTGTGATAGCGTCCGTTTTCGAGACCGGTCGCCGAATGGGTCCGTCCGAGCTTGTGAAAGTATCCACAAGCTCGCGGAGGGCACGACGGCGTCGAGGCGAGGACACAGGTGGACAGCAACAGTCCGCAGGGCCCCACGGGTCCTGAACTGGGCGATCTCCTGTCGATGGGCCTGACCATCGCGCTCTGCGTGATGGCCGGTTTCGGACTGGGTTGGCTGGTCGACCGGCCCTTCGGGACGTTCCCCGTGTTCGCGTTCGTGGGGCTGCTCCTCGGAGTGGCAGCGGCCGCAGGGCTCGTCTATCGACAGTTCAAGAGGTTTCAGTGACGAAACGAGGGCTAGCTGTGGCTGAACGAGACGGGGTGAGACACCCATGATGACCGCAGTTCCGGGCTATGTGCCCCCTGTCAGCCGGGCCACCTTCCGGCGCACGGCGATCGCGGGCGTCGCGCTCGCGATCGTCGTCGTCGCGGTCTGCGTGCCCCTGGGCTACGGCCTCTTCGCACTCTTCGGGTGCGTGGGCATCGCGCTCGGAATCATCAACTCCGCCTTCGCGATGGGGTCCGTCGTGCGGTTCTCGCACGGCAGCGCGACGCCGTCGAAGGCCAAGTTCTCCGGCGGCGTGCTGCTGCGCCTCGCCGTCATCACCGTCGTCGCCTTCGGCTGCGCGCTCCTGGTGCGTCCCTACGGGATCGCCGTGTTCGGGGGGCTCGCGGTCTTCCAGCTGCTGGCGACGGTGAGCTCGATCCTGCCGTTGATCAAGGAGATCCGACAGAAATGAACGTTGAGGTCCTCGCGGCCGAGGGCGAGATCAAGCCCGGTGAGCACTGGACAGGGTCGCTTTTCGGCCTGACCGTGAACCTCGACACGATCATCGGCACGCTCATCGCCGCAGTGATCGTCTGCGGCCTGGGCTACTACATGGCCCGCCGCGCGACGAAGGGCCGGCCCTCGGGCCTGCAGATCGCCTTCGAGGCGCTCACGGGGTGGATCCAGGGCCAGATCCGCGACGGGATGGGCCTGCGGGCACCGCGCGGTGTCGTGGGCCTGTGCATCACGCTGTTCGTCTTCATCCTGACGTGCAACTGGTTGGCCACGCTCCCCTCCGAGCACTGGATCCCGCCGCCCACGTCCGACGTGAACCTCGTCTACCCGATGGCGCTGCTCGTCATCATCTGGGTGAACGTGGCGGGCATCCGCAAGAAGGGCGCCGGGGACTACTTCGGCCACTTCACCAAGCCGTACGCCTTCCTCGCGCCGATCGAGTTCATCACCCAGTACTTCTCCCGCCCGCTCTCGCTCGCGCTGCGGCTCTTCGGCAACATCTTCGCCGGCGGGATCATGGTCGCGGTCATCGGCCTGATGCCGGCGTACGTGCTGTGGGCGCCCGAGGCGGCCTGGAAGCTGTTCGACATGTTCATCGGCGCCATCCAGGCGCTGATCTTCACCTTGCTGACCCTCATCTACTTCACGGAGGCCGTCGGCAGCGAGGCCGACGAGCACGCGCACTAGCGCGTCCGTCCCGTACCGAGCACGACAACAAAACCTGCCCCGACGCACGACTCGCGCCGCGTGACGGCGCGGTACGAGAGAGCACGAGGAGAGTCAGTCATGAGCATTTCCTACCTGGCCCAGGAAGCTGCCAGCGGCGGGTCGAGCACGCTCGGCCTCGCGATGATCGGTGGTGGCATCGCCCTCGCCGGTGGCGCGATCGGCGCGGCGATCGGTGACGGTCTCGCCGGCGCCTCGGTCATCCAGGGTGTCGCCCGCCAGCCCGAGGCCGCCGGCCGCCTGAACACCACCATGTTCCTGATCATCGGTCTGGTCGAGGGCATGTACTTCATCAACCTGGCGTTCATGGCGCTGTTCGTCTTCGTCCTGGCGTGATCCGGCCATGACGACCGAGGTGCTGGCGCAGGCAGGTGGCGGGACCACCAACTTCCTGCTGCCCAACTTCACGATCGTCGTCGAGATCGTGATCTTCCTCCTCGTCCTGTTCTTCTTCTACCGGTTCGTCGTCCCGCCGCTGACCAAGGCGATGCGGGAGCGCGACGAGATGGTGCGCAAGCAGGTCGAGGAGCGCGACAAGGCCGTGCGCACGCTGCACGAGGCCGAGGAGCGGTACTCGAAGTCGCTCGCCGAGGCGCGCGCCGAGGCGACGACGATCCGCGACGAGGCCCGGGCGGATGCGCAGAAGATCCGCGACGGCATGCGTGCCGACACCGACCGCGAGGTCGCGCGGCTGCGCGCCGAGGGCGAGGCCGAGCTGGCCGCCCAGCGTGCGCAGACCGCGACGGCGCTGCGTTCGCAGATCGGCGGCCTGTCGAGCGGTCTGGCGTCGCGCGTGCTCGGCCGTCAGATCGACGACGGACGCCACCGCGCGACCGTCGACAGCTTCCTGGCCGAGCTCGAGCAGGGGCAGGCCAAGGACGTCGAGGGGGTCCGCTGATGGTGCACTTCATCGCTCAGCTCGTGGCCTTCGTCATCGTCCTGCTGGTGTTGTGGCGCTTCGTGGTGCCGCTCCTGTCGAAGATGGTCAAGGCCCGGCAGGACACCATCCAGCAGCAGGTCGACGACGCCGAAGAGGCGACGCGCAAGCTGAACGAGGCCCAGGGCAAGCTCGACTCCGCCGTGGAGGAGGCCCGCCAGGAGGCGGCCCGCATCCGCGACGACGCGCGCGCCGACGCCACCCGCATCCACGAGGAGCTGGTGGAGCAGGCGCGCCAGGAGGTCGAACGGATCAAGGCCCGCGGTGGCGACCAGCTCGCCGCCCAGCGCGACCAGGTCGTGCGCCAGATGCGCGCCGAGCTGGGTGCGCAGTCGATGGGGCTCGCCGAGAAGCTGGTCGTCGAGTCGCTGTCCGACGAGAGCGCCCGCCGCGCGTCGGTCGACGACTTCCTCGACGACATCGACCGCCTCGTGACCGACCGTGCCGGGCAGCCGGCCGGCGAGCACGCGGCTGCAGGGGGAGGAGCCTGATGGCCGAGTCGACGATCGAGTCGACGCTGCAGTCCGCCAGCCGTGAGGCGCTGACGGAGGCCGTCCGCAGGCTCGACACCCACGTCGACGCGTCGGCGGGAGCCGACCTCGCGGTCCTCGGCGACGACCTGTTCGGGGTCCAGCACCTGCTGGAGTCCGAGCCGACGCTGCGCCGCCACCTGGCCGACCCGTCGGTCCCGGTGGAGTCGCGGACGGAGCTGGCCCGCCGGCTGTTCAGCGGCAAGATCGGTGCCACGGCCCTCGACGTCGTGACCGACCTGGTCGCGTCGCGCTGGTCGCGCTCGATCGACCTGGTGGAGGCGCTCGAGGCGCTGGCCCGTCGGGCCGTGCTCGGCGTGGCGGAGAAGGACGGCTCCCTCGACGAGGTCGAGGACCAGCTGTTCCGGTTCGGTCGCGTCCTCGATCGCGAGCCCGAGCTGGCGGGGCTGCTCGTCGACCGGGCGACGCCGGCCGACAAGCGCGCCGGCCTGCTCGCGAACGTGTTGCGGGGCAAGGCCTCCGCGGTCACCGTGACGCTGCTCGAGCAGGCCGTGCGGTCCCGGCGCGCGCTGGCGCTCGACCTCGTCGCGGGCCGGCTGGCCGAGCTGGCAGCGGCCCGCCGCGACCGGTACGTCGCCCACGTCCGCTCCGCCGTGGCGCTCACCGAGCAGCAGGAGCAGCGCCTGACCGAGTCCCTGGGGCGGCTCTACGGCCGTCCCATCTCGCTCCAGGTCGAACTCGATCCCGACCTCCTCGGTGGTCTCGTCGTCAGGGTCGGCGGCGAGCTGATCGACGGCAGCGTGGCGGGCAGGCTCGCCTCCGCACGCCGCGCGCTGCCGACCTGACCGGCCGACCCAACCGACGCGACGCGCACAGCGCGACCGACTGAAGAAAGACGAGAGCCATGGCAGAGCTGACGATCTCCCCGGAGGAGATCCGGAGTGCGATCTCCAGCTACGTCTCGTCGCTGGAGAGCCAGACCTCCCGCGAGGAGGTGGGCACCGTCTCCGACACCGGTGACGGCATCGCCCACGTCGAGGGTCTGCCCTCGGCGATGACGAACGAGCTGCTCGAGTTCGAGGGTGGCGTCCGTGGCGTCGCGCTGAACCTCGACCAGCGTGAGATCGGTGCGGTCATCCTGGGTGACTACGCCGGTATCGAGGAGGGCCAGTCGGTCCGCCGGACCAACAGCATCCTCTCGGTGCCGGTCGGCGACGCGTTCCTCGGCCGGGTCATCGACCCGCTGGGTGCCCCGATCGACGGCCTCGGCGACATCGAGGCCGAGACCGAGCGTGTCCTCGAGCTGCAGGCCGCCACGGTGGTGCAGCGGCAGTCCGTCAAGGAGCCGCTGCAGACCGGCATCAAGGCGATCGACGCGATGACGCCGATCGGCCGCGGCCAGCGCCAGCTGATCATCGGTGACCGCAAGACCGGCAAGACCGCGGTCTGCGTCGACACGATCATCAACCAGAAGGACAACTGGGCCAGCGGCGACCCGACCAAGCAGGTCCGCTGCAACTACGTCGCGGTCGGCCAGAAGGGGTCCACCATCGCCGGTGTCCGCCAGGCGCTGGAGGACTCGGGCGCCCTGGAGTACACGACGATCGTCGCGGCCCCCGCGTCCGACCCGGCCGGCTTCAAGTGGCTCGCGCCCTACACGGGTTCGGCACTCGGCCAGCACTGGATGTACCAGGGCAAGCACGTCCTGATCGTTTTCGACGACCTGTCCAAGCAGGCCGAGGCGTACCGCGCGATCTCGCTGCTGCTGCGCCGCCCGCCGGGCCGTGAGGCCTACCCGGGCGACGTCTTCTACTTGCACTCGCGTCTCCTCGAGCGTTGCGCGAAGCTCTCCGACGAGCTGGGCGGCGGCTCGATGACCGGCCTGCCGATCATCGAGACCAAGGCCAACGACGTGTCGGCCTACATCCCGACGAACGTCATCTCGATCACCGACGGCCAGGTCTTCCTCGAGTCCGACCTGTTCAACCAGGGTGTCCGGCCGGCGATCAACGTCGGCATCTCGGTCTCCCGGGTCGGTGGTTCGGCCCAGGTGCGCGCGATGCGCACGGTGTCGGGCTCGCTGCGTCTGGACCTGTCGCAGTACCGCGAGCTGGAGGCCTTCGCGGCATTCGGCTCCGACCTCGACGACGCGTCGGCGCGTGCCCTCGGCCGCGGCGAGCGCCTGGTCGAGCTGCTCAAGCAGGCCCAGTACTCGCCGTTCTCGGTCGAGGACGAGGTCGTCGCGATCTGGCTGGGCACCTCGGGCCAGCTCGACACCGTCCCGGTCCGCGACGTCGGCCGGTTCGAGACCGAGTTCCTCGCGCACGTCCACCGCAACCACCAGGCTGCGATCGACGACATCCGCGAGACCGGCAAGCTGAACGACGACAACGTCGAGCGGCTCCAGGGCGTGGTCGACGCCTTCAAGCGCGACTTCACCGCCTCCGACGGTTCCTCCGTCGTCGCCATCGACGAGCAGGCGCTCGACGAGGACGACGTCCAGCAGGAGACCGTGAAGGTCAACAAGCCGGCACCGGCTTCGAGCTGACGGGTAGGGACCGATGGCGGCACAGATCCGTGTGCTGCGGCGGCGGATCAGGTCGACGCAGTCCATCAAGAAGATCACGCGCGCGATGGAGCTCATCGCGACGTCACGAATCGCGAAGGCCCGTGCGCGGGTCCAGCAGTCGCGTCCGTACGCCGAGCTGATGACCTCGGTCCTCAGCGAGCTGGCGTCGAACGCGGCGCTGGACCACCCGCTGCTGGTCGAGCGGCCCGACGCGAAGCGCGCCGCGGTGCTGGTGGTCACCAGCGACCGTGGCCAGTGCGGTGGCTACAACGCCAACGTGCTGAAGGAGACCGAGCAGCTGCGCTCGCTCCTGCGCGAGCAGGGCAAGGAGCCGGTGCTGTACGTGATCGGCCGCAAGGGCGTGAACTACTACCGGTTCCGCAAGCAGGCCGTCGAGGCGTCGTGGACCGGCTTCTCCGAGCAGCCGGAGTACGTCCACGCGGCCGAGGTCGCCCGCACGCTCGTCGACGCGTTCATGGTCGGCAGCGACGGGCGGACCGGTGAGGGCGAGGACGGCGTCCAGGGCGTCGACGAGCTGCACCTGGTCTTCACGCAGTTCCGCAACATGGTGAGCCAGACGCCGCAGGCGCGGCGGATGGCGCCCATGGAGGTCGAGTACGTCGGCGCCGAGTCGTCGATCGACGCGGCCTCCGAGACCGAGACCGGTGGGGCCACCGGCGTGACGGCCGGTGAGGCACGCGAGCAGTCCTCCGGCCCGAAGGCGCTCTACGAGTTCGAGCCCGACGCCGACGAGCTGTTCGACGCCCTGCTGCCGAAGTACGTCGGGGCCCGGCTGTTCGCGGCCCTCCTCGACGCCGCGGCGTCGGAGTCGGCCAACCGCCAGCGTGCGATGAAGGCCGCGACCGACAACGCGAACGAACTCATCCGTACCCTGACACTGGAAGCCAACCAGGCACGTCAGGCACAGATCACCCAGGAGATCAGTGAGATCGTCGGTGGCGCCGACGCTCTCGTGACCGCAGGAAGTGAGAGCTGATGACCGCCACCGCCGACACGCCCACCCAGGCCAGGACCGGCCGGGTCGTCCGGGTCACCGGCCCGGTCGTCGACGTCGAGTTCCCTCGCGGCCAGGTTCCGGAGCTCTACAGCGCGCTCACCGTGAACGTCGAGTTCGGTGACCTCGCGAAGACCCTGACCCTGGAGATCGCGCAGCACCTGGGTGACAACCTGGTCCGCGCCATCTCGATGCAGCCCACCGACGGCCTGGTCCGCGGCCAGGAGGTCACCGACCTCGGCCGCCCGATCTCGGTCCCCGTGGGTGACCAGGTCAAGGGCCACGTGTTCAACGCCCTCGGCGAGTGCCTCGACGAGCCCGACCTCCAGATCTCGGGCGACCTCTGGGGCATCCACCGCAAGGCGCCCTCGTTCGACCAGCTCGAGGGTCGTACCGAGATGCTGGAGACCGGCATCAAGGTCATCGACCTGCTCACCCCGTACGTGCAGGGCGGCAAGATCGGCCTGTTCGGCGGCGCCGGCGTCGGCAAGACCGTGCTCATCCAGGAGATGATCACCCGTGTCGCCAAGAACTTCGGTGGCACGTCGGTGTTCGCCGGTGTCGGTGAGCGCACCCGTGAGGGCAACGACCTCATCACGGAGATGACGGAGTCGGGCGTCATCGCCGACACCGCGCTCGTGTTCGGTCAGATGGACGAGCCGCCCGGCACGCGTATGCGCGTCGCGCTCTCGGCGCTGACCATGGCCGAGTACTTCCGTGACGAGCAGAACCAGGACGTGCTGCTCTTCATCGACAACATCTTCCGGTTCACCCAGGCCGGTTCGGAGGTCTCCACGCTGCTCGGCCGTATGCCGAGCGCCGTCGGCTACCAGCCGACCCTCGCCGACGAGATGGGCGAGCTGCAGGAGCGCATCACGTCGACGCGCGGCCGGTCGATCACCTCGATGCAGGCGATCTACGTCCCCGCGGACGACTACACCGACCCCGCCCCGGCGACCACGTTCGCCCACCTGGCCGCGACGACGGAGCTCTCCCGCCCCATCCCGCAGAACGGCCTCTACCCGGCCGTGGACCCCCTGTCGAGCACCTCCCGGATCATGGATCCCCAGTTCATCAGCCACGACCACTACGAGGTCGCCACGCGGGTGCGGCAGATCCTGCAGCGGAACAAGGAGCTGCAGGACATCATCGCGATCCTCGGTATCGACGAGCTCTCGGAAGAGGACAAGCAGCTCGTCGGCCGGGCGCGTCGCATCGAGCGCTTCCTGTCCCAGAACCTGCTGGTCGCCGAGCAGTTCACCGGCCAGCCGGGCTCGACGGTCCCGCTCAAGGAGACGATCGAGTCGTTCGACAAGATCGCCAAGGGCGAGTTCGACGACGTTCCCGAGCAGGCGTTCTTCCTCTGCGGTGGTCTCGAGGACCTCGAGAAGAACCGCAAGCGGCTGCAGGGCTGACGGGTCCGGGAAGGGCATCATGGCGGAGATGACGGTCGACCTCGTATCGGTCGAGCGGAAGATCTGGACGGGCCAGGCGACGTTCGTGCTGGCCCGCACCACCGTCGGTGAGATCGGCATCCTGCCGGGCCACGAGCCGACCCTGGCTCAGCTGGAGGAGGCCGGTGTCGTGCGCATCGACACCACCGACGGCCAGTCGCTGACGGTGGCGGTGCACGGCGGGTTCCTGTCGGTGACGCCGGACCACGTGTCGATCCTCGCCGAGTTCCCGGGGCTCTCCGCGGAGATCGACGTGGACCGCGCGCGGGCGGCGCTCGACCGGGCCGACGGCTCCGACGAGTCCGGGGCTGCGGCCAGGGCCCGCGCGGAAGCGCGGCTCAAGGCGGCCGGCGTCCAGTAGCGGCAGCAGGACGGCACGCGGGTGGGAACGGTTGCGATCGTCGTCGGGATCGTCCTGCTGTGTGCCTGTCTGCTGCTCGGCTGGTTCGCCGTGCGGCGTGTACGACTCATGCGGGGCGGCGGCGTGGACCTGTGTCTGCGCCGCCGCCCTGCGTCGTTCGACGGGCGTGACGACGTGGCGGGCTGGCACTTCGGGGTCGGCCGCTACCACGGCGACGAGTTCGCCTGGCACCGCCTGACGAGCGTCCGGCTCGGCCCGACGCTGCGGATGGACCGCACCGACCTGCAGATCGTCGACCGGCGCGCGCCCAGCGCCGTCGAGACCTACGCGATCCCGCACGCCACGTCGGTGCTGAAGCTGCGCACCCTGGGCGAGGACCTCGAGCTGGCGATGGCCCCCGGCGTCCTCACGG
>Ga0066256_1004710_pt1 | contig 11906 bp, 8 predicted proteins | sample ThiBio_1000_biof_FD_87107 | JGI IMG/M metagenome (GOLD analysis project Ga0066256, IMG submission 87107) | Wastewater bioreactor microbial communities from Cape Town, South Africa - Thiocy_expt_1000_biof (version 2) | ecosystem: Engineered > Bioreactor > Thiocyanate-remediating >...
GTGCCTTGTGGGCAGGGGCTGGGGACTGCGGGGAGCTGCCCCCCCTCGCCGGGCGCCTTCACCGGCCCGCCGCCGCCGTCCGTCATGTCGCCGCCGAGCACGGGGCCGGGCGGGGGGGCGAGGGGCGCGCCGGCACTCGCAGGGCCGGAGGGCTTGCCGTCGATCCCCGCCGGCCAGACGAGCCCGCCGACCGCGTTGACCGCCCCGACATGCCGCAGCAGCGCGGCATCCGTCTTGCCCTCGGCTGCGCAGTTCGGACTGAGGCCGTCCGCCGAGACGAGGCAGGCATGAACGTCGCAGGAAAAGAGGAAGGTGGCGTCCGTCGCGGCGCGCTGCGCCCCGGCGGCAGCCGCAAGCCTTGGCAGGGCGAGGGAAAGGCCGAGGCCGCCCGCGGCTGTCAGGAGGTGGCGGCGGGTGGGGTTGAAGGACATGCTTGTCTCCGGGCATCGATCACGCCGCCATTGTGGCGGACGGACCGATGTCCCGGCAAGAGGGTTTCGGGCGAGCTCAGTGCCCGCTGCCGCCCCCGACGCCCGACGGCGGCTTGCTGATCGCGAAGGCGCAGACGACGAGCGAGCCGAAGAGGAAGGTCAGGAGCAGGAAAATGTCGATGAACGAGAGGATATAGGCCTGCTGCTGCACCATGCCGGCCATCTGCTTGATGGCGATGGTCGGCCCGTCGAGGCCATGGGCGGAAAAGTTCGAGGCCATGTTGCGCAGCTGCTCGACGGCGACCGGATTGCCCCACTGCACATGCTCGGACAGGCGCAGGTAATGCTCCTGCGAGCGCTGGGTGAGGATCGTGTTGATGACCGCGAGCCCCACCGCCCCGCCGAGGTTTCGCGTCAGGTTGAAAAGGCCGGAGGCGTTGCGGATACGGTCGGGCGGCAGCGTGCCGAGCGCCACGTTGTTGATCGGCACCATGCAGATCATCAGCGAGACGCCGCGCAGGATCTGCGGCACCAGGAGCTCGTAGAAGTCCCAGTCGGCGGTGAGCTGCGTCATCGACCATGTGCCGAGCGCAAAGCCCCCGAAGCCGATCATCATCATGACGCGCGGATCGAGCCGCGAAGACATCATGCCGGCGATCGGCGCGGTGCAGAACATGGCAAGGCCCGAGACGAACATGGTCTCGCCGATCATCAGCGAATCGTAGCCCCGGATGCGGGCGAGATAGAGCGGATAGAGATAGGTGAGGCCGTAGAGCCCGATGCCCATGACGAAGGAGAAGACCGAGCCGAAGGCGAAGTTGCGGTTGGCGAAGGCGCGCAGGTCCACCACCGGGAACGGCACCTTGAAGGCCCGCCAGAAGAAGACGATGGCGCCGATGGCGACGGCGAGCGACCCCATGACGATATGCTCGTCGCTGAACCAGTCCTTGTTGTTGCCTTCTTCCAGCACGTATTCCAGCGAGCCGAGGAACACCGCCATGGAGATGAGCCCCCACCAGTCGAAGCGCTTCATCAGGCCGAATTCCGGCTTGTCGAAGTCGATCAGGTTGAAGGTGAGGACCGTGACGATGATGCCGGGAATGATGTTGACGAGGAACAGCCAGTGCCAGGAGAAGGCATGGCTGAGATAGCCGCCCACCGTCGGGCCGATGGTGGGCGCGAGCGTCGCGACGAGGCCGATCATCGGCGAGACGACGGAGCGCTTGGAGGGCGGGAAGATGGTGAAGGCCGCCGCGAAGACCGAGGGGATCATGCCGCCGCCGATGAAGCCCTGTATGGCGCGGTAGACGATCATCTGGTCGATATTCGTGGCCGTCGCCGCAAGGGCGCTGGCGATGGTGAAGCCGGCAGCCGAGAAGCTGAACAGCACGCGCGTGGAGACGATGCGCGCCAGCGTGCCCGACAGCGGGATCATGATGACTTCGGCGATCAGGTAGGAGGTCTGCACCCAGGCGATCTCGTCCGCGCCAGCGCCGAGGCCCGCCTGGATCTCCGACAGCGAGGCCGAGACGATCTGGATGTCGAGGATCGACATGAACATGCCGAAGACCATCGCGAAGAAGGCGATGACGCGGCGGACGGGAACCTTGTCGGCATGCGCGGGCGCCGCCGCAAGTGCGCCGGCAGTCGGTTGAGCGGTCGCGGCCATGGCCCGCGCTCCCTTGCTGGAGCATTCGGCCGCCGGCGGGATCGTCCGGCGGCTGAATGCGATAAACGATAGATTCGAACGTTACTCGAGTGTCGCGGCCATCGCCGAGCCGGCCGGGGCGGTGCGGCTGTCGACGTCGACGACGACACTCAGGCCCGCACGAAGCTTGCCGCTGTCCAGCGCATCCTTCGGCAGGGCGATGCGGACAGGCACGCGCTGCGTGACCTTGGTGAAGTTGCCCGTGGCGTTCTCCGCCGGCAGCAGCGAGAAGACCGAGCCGGAGGCGGGCGCGATCGACGAGACCGTGCCGACGATATCGTCGTTCTCGTATGCGTCGACATGCAGGTGCACCTTCGAGCCGGGCACGAGATGGGCGATCTGCGTCTCCTTGAAATTCGCCTCGACATAGAGGTCCGTCACCGGAACCAGCGCGGCAAGGCGCTGGCCGGCTGAAACGAGGTCGCCGACCTGCACGGAGACATTGCCGACGACACCGTCATAGGGCGCCTTCAGAACCGTGAAGCCGAGGTCGCGCGTGGCCTTGTCGCGGGCCAGTTCCAGCGTGCGGATGCCGCTATCGGCCTCGGCGCGCTGGGCTTCCAGGACCGCGATGTTCGCCTTCGCGGATACGATATTGGCATCCGCACCGACGAGGTTGGCCTTGGCCTGGTCGAGCGCCACCGTGGCGCTGTCGAGCGAGGCGGTGGTGCCGACGGCCTTGGCATTCAGCTCCTTGGCGCGCTTTTCGGCGACTTCCGCGCCGCTGAGGGCAGCCTGGTAGGCCACCTTCTGGGCCTCGGCCTGGGCAAGGCTTGCCCTCGCGCCGTCGATCTGGGCGTCGATGCGGTGGAGCGCGAGCTTCTGGGTCGCGATCTGCGCCTCGGCCTGCTCCCGGGCAAGGCGATAGTCGCCGTCGTCGAGCGTGACGAGCGGATCGCCGGCCTTGACCATCTGGTTGGCAACGACGTTGACCGCGGCGACATAGCCGGACACCTTCGGGGAGATGGACGCGATGTCGCCCTCGATATAGGCGTCGTCCGTCGAGATCATGAAGCGGCCATGCGTCCACCACTGGTAGCCGTACCAGCCGGCGGCGGCGAGCAGCACCAGCCCGAGGACCGGCAGCGCCATGCGGCGGCCGCCCTTCTTCTTTTCTTCGGGCTGCTGCGCGACCGCAGCGGCAGGGGCCGGCGCCTCCGCCGTCGTCACCGGCCGTGCCTCGGCGGTCTCGGCCTCAAAATCGTCGTTGACCGGGCGAACCTTCGCCGTGCCGGCGCCATGTGAAGTCGACATGCGCATTCCACCATTCTCTGGATGAAAATTTCGAACTGAACCGTACGGTTCGATTTGACATAATCCTGTTTTTCCCGCATATCAAGTGAAATCGAACCAAGCGGTTCGAAATACTGGAATCGGGCTCTGACACGGGAATGCACACCACGGTAGAAAAGTTGGCCGCCCCGCATGCGGGTCGCCGCGCGGCGGGAGAAGACCCCGCCAAGCGCGAGCAGATCCTCGACGGCGCAAAGCGCGTGTTCATGGAGCAGGGCTTCGAGGCCGCCAGCATGAACGACATCACGCGCGCGGCCGGCGTCTCCAAGGGTACGATCTACGTCTATTTCGAGAACAAGGAAGACCTTTTCGGCTACATGATCGAGCGCGAGCGCAGCCGGATCACCGAGACGGTGCGCCATGCGCTCGACGGCAACAAGCCGATCACCGAGACGCTGGCGGATTTCGGCATGCTGTTTGCCACGCACATGACGGCGGATCAGACGATCCGCGCCATGCGCATGGTGATCGCCGCCAATCACCGCCTGCCGATGCTCTGCAGCCGCTTCTTCTCCGCGACGCCGATCAACCCCGTCTCGGTGCTGCAGGAATATCTCGACCGGCAGGTGGCGGCGGGCATCATCGCCTGCGAGGACACCGTGCAAGCCGCCAAGCAGTTCATCGAGCTCACCACCGTCGGCCTCTTCAAGCCGCGCATCTTCGGCTCGATGGAGGAGGTGCCCCCGCGCAGCGCCATCGAGAGGAACGTGACGTCCGCGATCCGCGTGTTCCTCGCCGCCTATGGCACAAAACCCTTGCGGCCGGACGCCGCCGAATGACGAATTCGTGAAATAAGATCGGCGGGCAGGCGCGCCCGCTTGCCAGCGGTCGAATTCTGCATAAATACGGAAGTCCATTCTCACACCCGTATTCATGGAGAGGAAGACCGGATGGACAGCATTCTTGCGCTCATGCAGGACCCGGCCGCCTGGATCGCGCTTGTCACGCTGGTCGTGATGGAAGACGTTCTCGGTATCGACAACCTCATCTTCATTTCGATCCTGACCAACAAGCTGCCCGCCGAGCACCGGGCTCAGGCCCGCCGCATCGGCCTCGCCCTGGCGCCCGTCATGCGCCTTGCCCTGCTCGGTCCAATCGCCTGGATCGTGCAGCTCACCACCCCGGTCTTCGAGGCCTTCGGCCACGGCTTCTCCTGGAAGGACATGATCCTGATCGCCGGCGGCCTCTTCCTCGTGTGGAAGGCGACGAAGGAAATCCACCACAATGTGGACCCGCTCGACCACAAGGAGGATATGGTGGGCGGCGCGGTCACGACGTCGTTCACCGCCGCCATCGGCCAGATCCTGCTGCTCGACCTCGTCTTCTCGATCGACAGCATCATCACCGCCGTCGGCATGACGCCGCACCTGCCGATCATGGTGGTCGCCGTGCTCGTCGCCGTCGCCGTCATGCTGCTGGCCGCAACGCCGCTCGCCAACTTCATCGAGAAGAACCCGACCATCGTCATGCTGGCGCTCGCGTTCCTGCTGATGATCGGCACGACGCTGATCGCCGAGGGCATGGGCTTCCATGTGCCGAAGGGCTACATCTACGCCGCCATGGCCTTCTCGGCGCTGGTGGAACTGCTGAACATGCTCTCGCGCAATGCGCGGCAGAAGAGCAGGAGCGCGGGCGGGCATTGAGATTGAGCCGGAAGGCCCCTCCCCCTAAGGGGGAGGGGCTTAACCTGCCGCTCCGTTGGCATTCAATTTTTGATGATGAGCAAGCCTCCAGCTTTCTATCCCTTGTGGGGAGATGCCGGCAGGCAGAGAGGGTCTTCGGCAACGAGGGCCTGCGAACCTGTCGAAGACGGGCCGGACGGGTGGGGAGCTCGCCTGCCGTTTCGTTGGCCACGGGGAGAAACCGGAAAAATCCCCGTGTTCTCCATCTCCGTCGTGTCCGGTTGACACGGCCCGCCTTCTCTTGGCAAATCTTCGAACGGGTGGATTGTTCCGCGAAAGTTTTGGCCGGTTGCGCTGATCGCAGCGGAACCGGCAGGGCCTCAAGGGAATTCATGCCGCGCATCACCCCGCCGCACGGACTGACATATGACCCTTGAGCAGACCTTCGCCTTCGTCGTCATCGGCCTGATGATGGCGGCTTTCATATGGGGAAGGTTCCGCTACGATCTCGTCGCCTGCTGTTCGCTGCTTCTTGCCCTCGCCGTCGGGATCGTGCCGTTCGACAAGGCGTTTTCCGGCTTTTCCGACGACATCGTCATTATCGTCGGCAGCGCGCTGATGGTGAGCGCGGCGGTCGCCCGCTCCGGCATCGTCAACCTCGCGGTCAAGCGCTTCTTCCCGAACCTGACATCGAAGCGCAGCCAGCTCGCGCTGCTGCTGGTCTCGGTCGCGGTGCTCTCGGCCTTCATCAAGAACATCGGCGCGCTCGCCATCATGATGCCGCTCGCCTTCCAGTTCGCCCGCAAGTCCGGCACCCCCGCCTCGAAATTCCTGATGCCGATGGCCTTCGCCGCGCTTCTCGGCGGCCTGATGACGCAGATCGGCACCTCGCCCAACATCGTCGTCTCGCGCCTTCGCCAGGAGATCACCGGCGAGAGCTTCACCATGTTCGACTTCACGCCCGTCGGCGCGACGCTGACAGTCTGCGGCATCCTCTTCATGCTGTTCTTCAACCGCATCGTGCCGGAGCGGAGCAACAAGAACGCCAGCATCGAGGAATCGCTGGAAGCGGCCGCCTATTCCTCCGACGCGAGCGTGGAGGAAGGCTCCCCCTCCATCGGCAAGTCGCTCAACGAGGTGCTGAGGAACGGCGATGGCGAGGTCATCGCGACCGCGATCATCCGCGGCCACGTCCACATCGCGCCGCTGCCGGATGTCCGGCTGGCGGCCGGGGACACGATCCTGATGGAGGGCACCGCCGGCTCGCTCGACAAGGTCGTCTCCGCCGCCGGCCTGTCGCTCTCCGGCAAACCCATCCAGACCGGCCGCGGCGAGTCGGGCGAGATCAGCGCCATCGAGGTCGTCGTCGGCAACGAATCCCGCCTCATCGACATTTCCGCCCGCTCCATCGCGCTGTTCCACTCCTACGGCATCAACCTGCTCGCCGTCAGCCGGCAGGGTCAGCGCCTGCGCGAAAAGCTTTCCGAGGTGCGCCTTCGCCCCGGCGACGTCATCGTGGTGCAGGGCAACAACCGGGCGCTGCCGACGCTGCTGCCCGAGCTCGGCCTCCTCCCCCTCGCCCAGCGCGAGATCCTGCTTGGCGCGCAGCGCAAGGCGATCATCCCCGTGCTGGTGCTGATCGCCGCCATGGCCTCCACCGCGCTCGGCTTCGTGCCGGTCGCGACCGGCTTCTTCGCCGCCGCCGTCGCCATGGTGCTGTTCCGCGCGGTGCCGCTGCGCGAGGCCTATGCCGCGCTCGACGGGCCGATCCTCGTCATGCTCGCCGCCCTCATTCCCGTCTCCGACAGCCTGCGCACGACGGGCGCGAGCGAGCTCATCGCCGGCTGGCTCGGCGATATCGCCGTGCACCTGCCGCCCTTCGGCGCGCTCGGCCTCATCCTGCTGACGGCGATGGCGGTGACGCCCTTCCTCAACAATGCCGCGACGGTGCTCGTCATGGCGCCCATCGCGGCAAGCTTCGCAAGCGCCCTGCACTACCGGCCCGAGGCCTTCCTGATGGCCGTGGCGATCGGCGCGGGCTGCGACTTCCTCACCCCCGTCGGCCACCAGTGCAACACGCTGGTCATGGGCCCGGGCGGCTACAAGTTCGCCGACTATCCCCGCGTCGGCCTGCCGCTCTCCGTCCTCATCGTGATCGTCAGCGTGCCGGCGCTGCTCTATGTCTGGCCGGTGCAATAGGCGGGCCCGAGTTTTTCTTGACGCGCCGGGCTGAATATGGTCTCACCCAGCCCAATGGAAAGCCTCTTCCCGCCGCCCGAAACGGCGAAAATCCGGGCTCTCCCCTCCTGAAATGTCAAGACAGGCCCTATCCATGAGCACTTCCGGCATCCGCGTCCGCATCGCACCCTCCCCGACCGGCGAGCCGCATGTCGGCACCGCCTATATCGCGCTGTTCAACTACCTCTTTGCGAAAAAGAACAACGGCACCTTCATCCTGCGCATCGAGGACACGGACGCCACGCGCTCGACGCCGGAATTCGAACAGAAGGTGCTGGACGCGTTGAAATGGTGCGGCCTCGAATGGTCGGAAGGCCCTGACATCGGCGGCCCCTACGGCCCCTACCGCCAGTCCGACCGCAAGGACATCTATCGTCCTTACGTCGACCAGATCGTCGCGAACGGCCATGGCTTCAAGTGTTTCTGCACGCCCGAGCGGCTGGAGAAGATGCGCGAGGAACAGCGCGCCGCCGGTAAGCCGCCGAAATACGACGGCCTGTGCCTGCATCTCTCGGCCGAGGAAGTGACGCGGCGCGTCGAGGCCGGCGAGCCGCATGTCGTGCGCATGAAGATCCCGACCGAGGGCTCCTGCAAGTTCGTCGACGGCGTCTACGGCCCGGTCGAGATCCCGTGGGAAGCCGTCGACATGCAGGTGCTGCTCAAGGCCGACGGCATGCCGACCTACCACATGGCGAATGTGGTGGACGACCACCTGATGAAGATCACCCATGTGGCGCGCGGCGAGGAATGGCTCGCCTCGGTGCCCAAGCATATCCTCATCTACCAGTATCTCGGCCTCGAACCGCCGGTCTTCATGCACCTGTCGCTGATGCGCAATCACGACAAGTCGAAGCTCTCGAAACGCAAGAACCCGACCTCGATCTCCTATTATTCGGCGCTCGGCTACCTGCCGGAAGCGCTGATGAACTTCCTCGGCCTGTTCTTCATCCAGATCTCCGAGGGCGAGGAGCTGCTGACCATGGATCAGCTCGCTGAAAAGTTCGACCCGGAGAACCTCTCCAAGGCCGGCGCGATCTTCGACATCCAGAAGCTCGACTGGCTGAACGGCCGCTGGCTGCGCGAGCAGCTTTCGGAAGAGGATTTCACGCAGCGCGTTCTGGAATGGGCGATGGAGAACAACCGCATCCGCGAGGGTCTCAAGCTCTCGCAGTCGCGCATCTCCAAGCTCGGCGAACTGCCGGACCTCGCCGGCTTCCTGCTGAAGTCGGATCTCGGCCTGACGCCGGAATCCTTCGCCAAGGTGAAGTCGACGCCGGAGGAAATCCTCGAAGTGCTGAACCAGGTGCAGCCCGATCTCGAAAAGATGCCGGAATGGACCGTCGAGAGCATCGAGGCGGAACTGCGCTTGAGCGCCGACAAGCTCGGCAAGAAGCTCAAGGTCGTGGTGGCCCCGCTCTTCGTCGCCGTTTCCGGCTCGTCGCGCTCGCTGCCGCTCTTCGATAGCATGGCCATCCTCGGCCGCTCCGTCGTGCGCCAGCGCCTGAAGGTCGCCGCACAGGTGGTGGCCTCGATGGTGGGCAGCGGAAAGTAAGGGGTTCCCCCTCATCCGCCTGCCGGCACCTTCTCCCCGCGGGGAGAAGGGAATGCGGCGCCCGCAACACACTCCGGTCCCCTCTCCCCTCGGGGAGAAGGCCAGGGTGAGGGGCAGCAGGCACCAGTTTGCAATTAATTGCGCGGCGAGAGCCGCAACAGGGTTCGAAAAGATGACCGACACGAAGACAGACACCGCCCTCTCCTCCGACCCGACGGAAGTCCGCCGCCAGAAGCTCGGCCAGCTGCGCGAGACGATCGGCGAGGTCTATCCGGCGCATTTCCACCGCACGATGACCAATGCGGAGCTCGCGGAAAAATACGAGGGCCTGGAACCCGACACGGAGAGCGGCGATGTCGTGACCGTCGCCGGCCGCGTCTATTCCTCGCGCAATTCGGGCATGTTCATGGATATCCATGACGCCTCGGGCAAGATCCAGATCTTCTCCCATAAGGACACGACGCCGGAAGAGGCGCGCGCCCTGCTGCCGATGATCGATATCGGCGACATCATCGGCGTGACCGGCGTCGTCCGCCGCACCAAGCGCGGGGAACTCACGATCAACGCGCAGCAGATTGTCATGCTGACGAAGACCCTGCTGCCGATGCCGGAAAAGTGGCACGGCGTTGCCGATGTCGAGATCCGCTACCGCAAGCGCCATCTCGACATCATGACCAACGAGGAATCCAAGCTTCGCTTCCAGCAGCGCTCGAAGATCGTCTCCGGCATCCGCCGCTTCATGGAGAACGACGGCTTCATGGAAGTCGAGACGCCCATGCTGCATTCGGTCTATGGCGGCGCGACGGCAGAACCCTTCAAGACGCACCACAACACGCTGAAGCTCGACATGTACCTGCGCATCGCGCCGGAATTGTTCCTCAAGCGCACGCTGGTCTCCGGGCTCACCGACAAGGTGTTCGAGATCAATCGCAACTTCCGCAACGAGGGCGTGTCGACGCGGCACAATCCCGAATTCACGATGATGGAATGCTACTGGGCCTATGCCGACTACGAGGACATCATGGACCTCGTGGAACGCCTCTTCGCCGAGCTTGCGGTGAAGATCCACGGCTCGACGGAATTTACCTACGGCGACAAGGAACTCTCCTTCAAGGGCCCGTTCAGGCGCGTGCCGATGCCCGATGCCGTCAAGGAAGCAACCGGCCTCGACTTCCTCGCCATGAAGAGCGACGAGGAAGCCCGCGCCGCGGCCAAGGCCGCCGGCTTCGAGGTGGAGAAGGACTGGACCTGGGGCGAGTGCCTTGCCTTCATCTTCGAGGAGAAGGTCGAGCCGACGCTGATCCAGCCGAGCCACGTCACGCATTTCCCGAAGGACATCTCGCCCTTCGCCAAGGAAGTGCCGGGCGAGCCGCGCCTCGTCGAGCGTTTCGAGACCTATTGCAACACCTGGGAACTCGGCAACGCCTTCTCCGAGCTCAACGACCCGGAAGAGCAGCGCGCCCGCATGGTCGAGCAGCTCGAACAGGCCCATGCCCGCGGCGAGAAGGCCAAGCAGCTCGATGACGAATTCCTCGACGCCATCGACCAGGGCATGCCGCCCGCAGGCGGCCTCGGCATCGGCGTCGACCGCCTGATCATGCTCTTGACGAACGCCCCGTCGATCCGCGACGTCATCCTCTTCCCGGCACGCCGGGCGAAGGCGGACTGACACGCTTCGTTGCGGTCGCAGGAAGCACCGCTTCCCCTCCGTCGTGGTCGGGCTCGACCCGAGGATGACGCGGGTGCGGAGGTAGCCGTCAAGTAAAGATCAAAGCCCCCTCATCCAGGATGACGGGGCTTTTCTTTTGTCTCACGCCTCGATGGAAACATCCCCGATGGGCCGCGAGCAGCAGGCGAGGATATAGCCTTCCGCGATCTCGTCATCGAGAATGCCGCCATTGTGGCGCATCTCCACCTCGCCAGAGACCTTCATCACCCGGCAGGTGCCGCAAAGCCCGCCCTCGCAGGCCGCGCCGATGCGCACACCGGCGGCGCGGGCCGTCTGCAGGATCGTCTGGCCGGGCGGGCACTTGCCCTCCTTGCCGGCCATGGTGAAGCTGACGGTCGCGACGGCATCGGCATCCACCTCCTGCTCGCCGGCGCCGGCACGTATGGCGATTTCCTCCGGCGCGGGGGCGCTAGACGGCTGGAAGCTCTCCTCGTGATAGCGGTCCATGTTGAAGCCGCAGACCTTCAGCATGTCGCGCACACCGCGCATGAAGGGCTCGGGACCGCAACAGAAGACGGTGCGGTCCCGGAAATCCGGGGCGAGCAGCGAAAGGCGCGCCGCGTCGATGCGGCCGCGAAGGCCATGCCAGCCGTCGCGCGGATTGTGGCCCTCGACGACGAAGCCGAGCGCAAGGTTCGGCATCTGGGCGGCAAGACATTCGAGCTCGCCCTTGAACAGCAGGTCCTCCGGCTTGCGCGCGCAGGTGACGAAGGCGACGTCGGACTGCGGCGCGCAATCGGCCATCCAGCGCGTCATCGACATCATCGGCGTGACGCCCGAGCCGGCGGAGATGAAGAGATACTTCTCCGCGGGATAACGCACGAAGGAGAAGTCGCCGAGCGGCCCGAAGGCCTTCAGCTTCATGCCGGGGCGCAGGTTGTCGAACATCCAGCGCGTGCCGATGGAGTTCTTCTGCGCCTTCACCGTCACCGCGACCGAGAACGGGCGCGATGGCGAGGAGGACAGCGTGTATGTGCGCATGACCGGATCGTCCTCCGACACCGGCAGCTCCAGCGTGACGAACTGGCCCGGCAGATACCGGAACCAGTTCTTCTGGTCGGAGCTGAAGGTGAAGGTCATCACATCAGCCGTTTCCACGGTGACGGCGATGCACTCCAGCAGGTTGTGGCGGTCATGCCCGGGGTTGAGGTTGTCGGAATGGGGGGAAAGGCTGACGACCGTCATGTCACCCGGCCCTGGTAAACGGCGTCTTTGCGCCGCCCCGCCGCTCCCTCATGCGGTTCGAATAACATTCGACGGACTGCCTGACACCCCCCCCCTCCCCGGCCGCATAGGGGCCCGGCTGGTAGGCGGGGGGGCGGAGGCCCGAGGC
>Ga0066256_1004711_pt1 | contig 11905 bp, 6 predicted proteins | sample ThiBio_1000_biof_FD_87107 | JGI IMG/M metagenome (GOLD analysis project Ga0066256, IMG submission 87107) | Wastewater bioreactor microbial communities from Cape Town, South Africa - Thiocy_expt_1000_biof (version 2) | ecosystem: Engineered > Bioreactor > Thiocyanate-remediating >...
CGTACCCAGCGACGACGACGGAGACGGGTTGGCGACACGCCAGCGGTGCAGGAGCACAAGATTGCGCGTCAAATATGGTGGCGGTTTGTTATGTGCAGTACCTGCCAGCTGGTGCACCCCGCATATCATGCCCCCACACCCGCTTTCCCCTTTTTTTGACACCGCCGCCACCCACCTTTCTGTGGATCCTCTCCCTCCTCTCTCTCTTGCTTCCCTTCTCTCGCCTCCTACCGCTTGAAGACATGTCATGCGACCTACTTTTTTCCAAGCGGTCAGGTCAGCGGTTTCATTCAGGCGACACACAACGGTTGTTAGTTTGTAGTTTGTTGCTGAATAATGATAAGTGGCTGCAGGAGTTGGTGGTGGTGTGGTGTGGTGACGTCGCTGTTGTGTGAATCACTTTGTTGCCCTACCCACTCTCCTCGTCACTCGTCACTCACACTCCCCTCTTCACTCCCACTGTGCCGCCTACTCACGCCCCCAACTCCCAACTCCCACCCCCCAATGGCGGCGGCGGTGGTGTTGGCGGCGGTGGCGGCGGCATGCCTGCTGCCGGGCGGTGGCGCGGCTGACACACATGAGGCCGCGTCGTCGACCCGCGCCTTCCCGGTGTTGCACGCCTTTGGCCTGGATGGCGACGTCAGCGCGCGTGGCACACTGACGGCGTCGCGCGGCGCAGCCGCTGGCCGGTGGGAGCTGGAGCTGACGCCGTTTGAGGTGACGGCGGACGCTGCTGCGCAGCTGCGTGCCGGCCTGGCGCGCGACGAGTGGTACATCGTGCGCCTGCCCGTGAATGCGTCTGCGCCTGGCGGCGCCTCCGTGCAGGCTGGCGTCAAGCTGGTGCGTGGCCACCAGCAGCACTTAGCTTGTCCCGTCAGTCACTCAGTTCGTCAGTCAGTTCCCCCCTACCCCACTACACGCAGAGCACACTGGCGGACGCCGACTTCCGGCATGAGGTGGCGGTGCACATGAATGGCGCGGACGGCACTATTCGTAGTGTGGAGGTGCGGCCCATGGTGCCGCTCGGGTACGCCGGCCCCAGCGCGGCGTCACGCACGCGGGCGGCGCTGCCGGAGCGGCTGGTGGGGCGCGCCACCCTGGTGGCGGTAGAGGAGGCGTTTGCCATCCCGGCGCTGCTGGCCGGCCGCGGCGCGCCGTATGCCGGGCAGGCGGAGCTGTCAGACACCGACGTGCTGGCGGCGGCGGGGACGACGCTGGACCCGGTGGGCCGCGCCAAGCTGGCGGAGCAGATGGCAGCCGCGGGCTCCACCAAGCCAGAGGAGCCAAAGTCGTTCCTGGAGAAGTACTGGATGATGATTGTCGGCGTGGGCGTGTTTTTTGTGATGCAGGCGCTGGGCGGCGGCGGCGGTGGTGGTGGTGGTGAGGGTGGTGGCGGCGGTGGTGGCGGTGGCGGGGGTGGCGCCGGCGGTGGTGGTGGGCGGTAGCAGTCGTATTATTCCTTGAATGGCAATTAATTATAAGTTATTATTCTACATGTGCGTCAGAAGTCGTCATACGTGCTGCCCCGTGGCTGCGCCCGCGTCGGTGCAGGAGCTGGTGCCGGAGCAGCTGCAGGTGACGCCGATGACGAGGCCGCGCCGCGCGCCGCACGGGGTGACGAGGGCGGCGGCACGCCTGCCAGCTTGCCCAGGAAAGTGGTGATGCGCGCTGACACAGATGCCGGTGCCGGTGCCGGCACAGGTGCAGAGGCAGCGGGGCTGGCGCTGCCTGCCGCGGGTGATGGCACGGCGGCGACAGGGGCGGCGGCGGCAGGGGCTGACACAATGCGTGTTGCGGGCGGTGGCGACGACGACGGTGGCAACGACGACAGTGGAGCGGGCCGTGGCGGTGTGGTGCCGCCACACTCACTGCTGCCGCCGCCCTGCACCGGCACCGGCGCCGGCGCAGACGACGGCGTGAAAGCCGGGTTTGTAGCCAGCGCGTGCGCGCGCGCGGCGGCAATGGCGGCAGTGAACCGGGACACGTCGCTTGCAGCCGGCGACGTGGTGACGGGGGCGACGGCGACTGCCGTACTCGATGCGGCAGGCGTCGCCACACCGCCTGAATCCACGCTGCCACGCGACGGAGACGGGGGCGCCGCTGGCGGCGAAGGGGACAGTGACGGCGCTCTGGGTGCAGCAACGGTCGCAACCGATGGCGTCGGCGCTGGCGACGGCGACGGCACCTTGGGTGAGGCCGCAATAGGCGCCAGCGGCTCGGGTAGCAATGTCGTGGCAGGTGGCGCTGAGCGAGGCGGCGCCGCTGGCGGCACTGCTGCTGCCACGGACCCTGCTGGAGACGGCGTCCGCCCGCCGCCAGAGTGCACCGGCGGCGGGCCACTGGGCTTGGGGGTGCTCTTGCGAGCCACCGCCACCGCAATGCGTGCCATGAGGTCCTCGCTGCTGCGTGACGGCGCCACAATTGCGGGTGGTGCCGCCGACACGGGCGCCGGGGCTGGTGCAGGCGCCGGCGTAGTAACGGTGGGGGTGGCCTCCACGACAGGTGTCGGAGTGGCGCCCCCCAATGGCGCGTCATCCACCACATACTGCGTTGCCCGCAACACTGTAACACTGCCACCGCTGCCACCGCTGCCACCGCTGCCAGCAGTGACAGCAGCCCCGTCACCTGCTGGCGTTATCACGGGTGCAGGTGGCACCACCGCGACGGCAAGGGCGGATGGCGACGGCCTACTCAATTCGGCCACCTGCACGCAGTAGTGGTTGGGGGGAGGGTGTGCGCCGTGTGGCGTGGTACGCGGGTGGTGTGTAGGGGCGCCGCCGCCAACGCACGGGTGGCGACGGGGATGACGGAATGGGCGGCGGCAAGGTAGGTGCGGGCGGCGTGATGACATTAATGACATTAGGGCCCGCTGGCTCTTCCCCTGGCTCCACCCCCCTCGTGCTGTCGGCGGCGGCAACCGCCGGCTGCAACCCAAACAACGCCAGCAGGCTGCGCGCCTCCTCGTCGGTGACGAGGGTGCCCGCCGTCGTTGTCGCCGTCGTTGCCGCCGACGGTTGTGGCAGCAGCAGCGGCTGTGGACGGTACGGCGTGGGGCGTGCCGACGTGCTGCTGGCTTTGACGGCGGTTGCAGGCGAGCGAGACGGCGGCGAGGCGGCGGCGGCAGTGGTTGAGGAGCGTAGCGAGGTGGACCATGCGGCGGTGGCGGTGTGGAGCAACTTTGGTTGCGTCGCCTCCACTGCTGCCACCATCGCCGCCGCGCTGCCCGACCGCGACCGCGACTTCAGCCAACTGGAGGCGGTGGGCTCGTACAGCGTACTGCTGCGCCCGCGACCGCCGCTCCCGCCTGCCGACGACCCACCACCGCCGCCGCCACCACTTCTGCTACTGCCAGGGGAGCCAGCAGCATCATCTTTTGCCGTAGCGGCAACAGCAGCGGCAGCGGCAACAGTTGCAGCGCTGGCTGCCGCAGTCGCTGCTGCCGCCGCCGCAGTGGCAGCACGGTACCGCTCCGCGGCGGTCCGGCTGCCGCTGCCCCCACGCCTACCCCCACCACCGCCGCCGCCACCGCCAACACCACCGCCACCGCTGCCGCCACCCCCGCTGCTGTCACCGCCTGCCTCCAATCCCACCGCCTCCCCAACCACCCCGCCCGTGGCGGCCGCCTGCGCGGACAGCCAGCTGGACAACGCCAGCAGCGGCTCCTCCTCACCTTCAGTGCCTCCAGTGCCGGTGGCGGTGGTGCCCGCGCGCGCCTGTCGCCGCGTGCGCGTGCGCTCCAACGCCGCGGCCAGCGCAGCGGCGCCCGGCGACAGGAGGCCTGCAGGGGGTGGTGGTGGTGGCTTGGCGGCGGCAGCGGACGCGGATGCGGCGGTGGCAGCAGCGGCGCGCCGGGGCGCTGCCGCTGCTGCTGCTGCCGCTGTTGATGCAGCGCCACCAAACCACTGGTCCGCGTCAGCCTCATCCAGGCCGGCGGCACGCAGGGTGGCGCGCACCAGGTCAGCGGCGGCAGCGGTAGGTGTGATGGCTGCAGGTCGCGGCCGGGTGGCACCCGCCGGTGGCACAACAGCCCGGGCTGCCATCGTGGCGGTGGCGGTGGTGGCGGTGGCGGCCGAGGTGGATGCGGGAGGGTGCGGGGACGGCGTGGTGGGTGGCAGGAAGGGCGTCACGGAGTGCGGTGGCGAGGGCGGCGGAAGGTATGCGGCGGGTGCCGGTGCAGCAGCAGAAAGGGGCAGCGGCGCTGGCAACGTGCCACCACGGTTTGCAGCAGCCTGCCACGCGGTCACGGCATCCATCAAGCGGCCATTCTCAATGAGCAGCGCCGAGATGCGCGTGTTGGCATCACGCAACCGCGCCGCCGCCGCGTCGCGCTCCGTAACCGCCGCGTCGCCGCGTGCAGTGGCTGCCGCCAGCTGCGCGCGCAGCGACTCGGCGTCGTGTTGCGCCCCTGCGCGCTCCGCCGTCACGTGGTCGCCCGCCGCGCGTACGTCCGCCGTCAGGCGCGCCACCGCGTCACGCAAGCTGCGCACGTCAGCGTCCCGTGCCGCCAACTGTGCCGCCAGCTCTGCCACCTGTTGCGACGCCGCGGTGGCGTCAGCACGCGTCGCATCCAGCTGCGCTGCCAGCATGCTGACGCGCTCCTCTGCCACCCGGCCGGCCTCTGCTGCCGCCCGGCTGGCCGCCTTCTCCGCCTGCAGCGCCGCATGCGTCACTGCTTGCACCTGCCCGTGCTGCGCAGCACGCGCCTCCGCCGCCTCCCGCGCCGCTTCTGCCACCCCCTCGCGCTCCCGCGCGTCCGCCGCCGCCGCGCTCGCCTCCTCCGCCCGCAGCAGCGCCTCTGCCACCTTGCCCGCCTGCTCCGACACGTAGTCCAGCGACACGTCGCGCTGGTGCTCCGCATCCCCCAGCGCCTGCGGTTGAGGGGGGGGGGGGGGGGGGGGGGTCTGCCGTGGGGGGGGTCGCGCCGCGGCGCACGCCGCGCCCCCGCTGGCCCGTCCTCTCCCCCCCTCCGGGATGCGGGCGGCCGCGTTGCGCAGGTCGGATTCATAGCGCGCCACGCTCGCCGCCGCTGCACGTGTGTCCCCCTCTGCCTTGTCAGCGCGCAGGTTGGCCTCCCGCGCCTCAAAGTCGATGGCAGCGGCGCGGTCGCGCGTGGCTGCCAGGTCGCCCGCCAGGCGGCGCGCCTCCTCGCGCCGCGTGGCCACCTCGTACAGCAGGCCGGAGCGCAGGTCGCCCTTCAGCCCGAGGTCCTCTGCGCGCACCTCCAGCGCGGTGGCCAGCGTCTCAATCTCGCGCGCCGCGCGCTCCAGCTCCACCTGCTGCGCCTCAATCTTGGCAGCCTGCGCCTCGCGCTCCGCCGTCGCCGCCTCCAGCGCCGTCTTCAGCTTGGTGGCCTGCTCCAGCAGGAAGTCCTTCCCGCCCGCCATCAGCCGCGTCTCCAGCTTTTTGATGTATGCCGCGTTGGCTGCCACGGTGGCGTCCAGGGAGCCCTTGTCGCCACGCAGCGTCGCCACCTCCCGCGTCGCGCGCTCCACCTCCCGGTGCGCCTTGTCCAGCTCGCGCGCCGTCGTGGCACGGTACCCCACCGCGTCATCCAGCTTGCGGTCGCGCTCCTCCACCAGCCGCCGCAGCCTCCCCACCTCCCCATCCTTCGCCGCCAACTCGCGCCGCAGGTTGTCCACCGTGATCAGAAGCGACGCCACGCCCGCATCCTTCCCGCCCCCGCCTGTGGCCGCCGTGCCGCCTCCGCCGCCCCCGCCGCCGCCTCCCCCGTACATCGTTGTACGGCAGGCAGGTAGTAGTAGGCTAAAGGAAGGGGACGCTTACCCACACATTAATGCCTCGCCTGCTGCTGCTGCGCCACGGCACCTGCGCTGCCACCCACCATACCGCCGGCGTCTCGCTGCGTCCTCTCGCTGCCGATGCGATGTAGCAGCTTAGCCAGCGATGGGGGAGGGCGGCAAGGCAAGTAATGCACTACTCCAGCCACGCTGCTACGCGAGTATGCAGCATACAAGCCACCAGCCACTAAAATTGGCTGCCGCACGCCGCCGTGCGCATTATTACCTTATCTCACTGCCAACACACCACTACCTAAGTGGCTGCCAAGCCGCCAACGGCTAACTGGCCTCTCTTCTCCCCTTGTCTCACTAACTGCTGCTACTCACACCCACCTGGGCCACCACTGAAAGCACTTAGCACATTCGCTACCAACTGATTGCATAGCAAAATTAACACAGCGGGCGCATGACGCATAACATTTGGCAGCGAGTCATTGTTGTTTTGGTCGAAATATACTGCAGTGGTATTACACATTACCCACTCCACCACCCCTGGCCTCACCGACAACACGAGCGGACACTGCGGACGGACACTGCGGAGCGGACGGAAGCTGCGTAGTTACCGCAAGGGCACTACACAGGGGAGTGGCGTGCAGGCAAATAACGGGCGCAGTGGGTTGATAGTGGGCCAACGGTTGCTGCCTGGGCCGTCTGGTTGTTAAGCAAGACGCGGAACACAGGCACAACGCTGCCGTATCTAACTGGTGGCGCTAGGCGGCAGCGGAGCTGGGCGGCCTCACGCTCACCACACGCTTACTGGCAGGGAGGGGCCGCATTGCTGCCGCTGGCAAGGCACGCTGCTGCGTCGTGTGCCGCCCCCGCCCCCGCCCGCCCACACCCTGCATCCCGCCACCCTAGACCATCAATGGCGGCGAAGGATGGCGGCGGGGCGGCAGAGGACACGCGGAAGCACCTGACGGCGGTGGCGGTGGCGTTCACGTGCTACTCGCTGGTATGCGGCGGGCGGGTGGGCATGGAGGCGGCAGGGGGGTCGGCGGGCGCGTTTGCTGCCAGGGCAGGGCTGGCGGCGGTGGCGGTGCTGTGGGCGCTGCCGCAGGCGCTCATGACGGCGGAGCTGGCGACCGCCATTCCCACTAATGGCGGCAGCATTGACTGGGTGCGGCGTGCGCTGGGCCCCGTGGTGGGCCTGTGCAACGCCGCCAGCCTCACCTTCAACCAGCTGTTTGACTTGCCGCTGTATCCCTCCCTTATGGCCGCCACGCTGTCGCAGGTGGTGGACATGACGCCCGGCGCGGTGGCGGCGCTGCAGGTGAGCGTGGTGGTGGTGGTGGTGGCGTTGAATGTGGTGGGCATGGACGCCGTCGCCTCCTCTGCCACCGCGCTCACGCTGTTCATCATGGTGCCGTTCCTGGCGCTGCCGGTGGTGGCAGCGGCGCGCAGCTCTGACTTTGAGTGGCACGCGCTGGCGCCCGCCGCCACCATACCAGACTGGCAGGCGCAGCTGCCCGTGTTTGTGTCCGGCATCCTGTGGAACATGCAGGGGTGGAACGGCGTGGGCAACCTGGCGGCAGAGATCCGGGCGCCGCAGCGCTCCTTTCCCGCCGGCGTCACCATCGCCGTCGCGCTCGTCACCGCCTCCTACGCCTACTCCATCCTGTTTGGCACCGTGCTGCACCCCGACCTGGCGGACTGGGAGGACGGCTACTTTGTGAACGTGGCGTCGCAGGTGGCGTCGTGGCTGGGCGTGTGGTCCACCATTGCTGCCGCCGTCGCGCAGTTCTCCACCTGTCTGTCTTCCATGGCCACCTACGCGCGCAGTCTGCAAGCGGCCGCCCTTGCCGGTTACATCCCCGTGCCGCTGCTGGCACGCGATGCCACACGGTGGCGCACCCCCGTGCCTGCTATCTTGCTGCTGGGCGCCGCCACCCTGGGCCTCATGTACGTCGACCTCTCCTCCCTCATCCTGCTGGACACCACCTTCTCCAACATCTCCACCGTGTACACCACCATCGCCTTCCTGGTGCTGCGCCGGGCGGAGCCTGCCATGCCGCGCCCCTTTATCGTGGCGGGCGGCTGGCGCGGCGCAGCGGCAGCCGCCGTCCCCGTCCTCTGTCTTGCCATCTTTGCCTTCTATGCCGTCGGCTCCACCGCGTACGCCCTCGCCGTGCCGCTGGGCGCCAACGCGCTCATTGCGGGCGTTGCATACGCCGCCATGCGCTTCTGCCCGCGTCGCGTACCCTGCCTATCGCACCCCACCGACCCCACCGGGGGTGACGCGCTGCCTGCCTACGGTGACAATACGCCTCTGCTGTCACCCAGTGACACCGCAGCGGTTCACCCGCTGCTGCCTGGTGCCACGGGTGCCTCCAAGATGGCGCCCCTCGTCCATGCACCCTCCGAGGCCGCCTTCCCCGTCACCATCATGCGCCTCTCGCATGCCTCCCGCCTCAACAGCATGGAGGTGGACGACGGCAAGCCGCTGCACACGGTGTAGCCCGTCGCCAGCGGCGCCTGCCTTGTTGTGTCCCCCCTTGTGTGCCCTCCGCGTTATTAGGTAGTAGCGCCAGGCTCATTATCGCCTTGTTTGCAGGCAGCTATTAGCTCTGCGCTGGGCCCCAATGATGTTCATGTGTGCGATCAACCATGTCTATTTAATTAACAATAATGATGCATACCGGCGCACTAATAACGCGCGACAAACTCTAACTGACGGCAAGTTACGTGGCACAGCAATCCTATCCCTAGGGCCCTATAGTTCGGTTGCGTCGTCTTCAGGCGCCGCGCGCGGTGCCGGTTCCAGCTGTGGTGGCGGCGGCGGTGGCGGAGGCAGCAGGCGCGCAGCGGCGGCCTGGCCGGCGGTGAGCGCAGGCGGTAGGTCCACCTGCGCCACTACAATAAGTGCGCCAGCGGCGGAAGAGGGCGGGCAGACAAGCGGCCCGACAAGCGGCAGGCGGCACATCCACGCCTCGCCTCGTGGCCGATCTGGCGGCGCGCCAGGCTGCGGCAGCTCGTGCTGCACCGCGCCGCGGGAAGTGAAGAAGGTGCGGGAGGGGGCGGCGGCAGAGCGGCGGGGCATGCCGTGGCCGGCGTCCCGCAGCAGCTCGCCTGGTTGCGTCACCGCCCCCGCCGCGGCACCGACGTGTACGACGCCGCCGCGCGGGTGCGAGATGGTGCGCTGCCAGCCCAGCAACGCCTCCCCCAGCGTCAGCCGCACACGCACGAGCAGGTCGTCGTTGCGGCCCGGTGCGCAGTACGCCGGGTCAGAGCACCGCGTCACCACACCCGGCACCTGCGCCGAGGGGACCACCTCCACAATCGTCACCTCCACGTCACCCATCCCACCGCCGCTGCCGCTGCCGCCACCGCCGCCGCTTCGCACGCTGTTACGGCCACCCGCACCCACCAGCCGCACTACGTCGCCGCCCACGAGGCCGGCGGTCAGCCGCACCGCCTCGTCCACGCGTGCGCGCACGCCACCCGACCCGCCGCACGTCGGGCACACGTGCGCATGCTTTACGCCGCGCCCGCCGCAGTGTCCACACGCCGCGCGCATCATGCCGCCAAATGCAGGCACGGAGCCAGCGCCTTGGCAGGCAGGGCAACGCACCGTCCCACTACCGCCCACCCCGCCGCACACGGCGCAGGTGGCCTCCCGGCTAAAACTGACATTCACCACTGCCTCCATCGCCAGCTGCGCTAGTGTAACACGCACCTCCGTCGCCACGTCGCCACGTGCGCCGCCCCGCTGCATGACCGGCAGGTGCGCCGCCACCCACGCCGGCCGCCCGTCAAACCCGCTGCCGTCCGCGCCGCCCTGCACCGACATCGCAATGATGACGCCCACGCCCACCAGGCACAGGAACGCCGTCACCATGCAGCACAGCCCTATTGCCTCATCCCACGCCGACGACTTCTCGCCGGCACGGGGGGAGGGCGCAGCTGCCGCCGCGGATGCCGCTGACGCTAGGTTCGCCAACGCTGCCGCCTCCTCCTGCTGCCGCGCCACCGCATCGCGCAGCAGCCGTGAGATGCTGCTCTTCCCACTCCCGCTGCTGCCGCCGCCGCCACTCGCACTCAACAGTGGCGGCCGCAGCGGCACGTCTCGCCGCACAGGCGTGGCGGCGGTGGGGACGGCAGCGGCGGCAGCGTCATCTGGGGCAGCAGCAGCTTGGGGTGTCGCCGCCATCCAGGCGCAATCCCCAACAGCTGAGGTGCTACGTATAAGCAGCCGGTCCTTCTACACTCAATAAGAAGCGCGCTGTTACGGGGTGAGCGGCTACAGCAGCCGGCGGGGGTGATGGCTGTCTGCTGATGGCCGGGGATGTACCACTGGTGCGTGACGCGTGCAGCCGCCGCGTCGCAAGTGGAGCTGTCGCGCTCCCCGACTTCTGCCCCACGCTTGCCCTTACTCTGCGCCCCGATAGCAACCTGCCTGCCACCACCTGGGTGTGCCAACTTCTGCCAAGTGCCACTGCCACGTCACCTGTCCCTTTTCCCCCTCCCACCTCTTGCTCGCCTCCACCCTAGTACCGGTAGTGTGATAAATCGAAAATGCGCACCAGATTTTTGGGGCAAAAAATAATGGTTGGAGTAGGGTATTTGGGGTATGGGCTGCACTTTTGCGCAGTCTCGTGCGTGTTGCATTGCGCGGTGCTAATGTATTAAGTGCCCAAACACGTCTCTCTCTCCCCTCTCTGCTGCTGCTCCTCTCTCCTCCTCTCGCTCTCGCACTGCTTCTCATTTAGCTCGCTCCTCCCTACCTCGCTGAATAAGGATGGACGCGGAGCTGGCAGACGCGCTGGAGGGGCGGTGTTGGTGGTGTGGGCGGGGTGACGCCGCCGCTGTCCCTACAACAGCCGCAGCTGAGGTGTCACGCTGCAGCGGCTGCCGCGTCGCAGCGTATTGTGGCGCGTCGTGTCAGGGCGCGCACTGGAAGGCTGACCGCACCAGCTGCCTGGCACACCCCGCGGCGGCAGAAGGGTCGTGCACGCCGGAGTGCAGCGTGGCGGTGCGGGCACACAGGACACAGTGCAAAGCGCTGGCAGCAGCGGCTGGCGGCGCGGCCGGCGTAGGGGCGGCGGCAGCCACGAGTGCAGCAGCAGCAGCAGCAGCAGCAGCAGCAGCAGCAGCAGCAGCAGCAGCAGCAGCAGCAGCAGCAGCAGCGGCAGGAGGAGCTACGACAGGGGGCGGCGGCGTGGATGACTTCCCGCGAGACGGCAGCGTGAAGCCGGTGGTGGGCGACTTTGCACAGGCCGCGGCGGCGCTGGGCGCCGGTAACTTTTCCACCGTGTACCGTGCCACCTACCGGCGGTCCGGCCATGTCTATGCGCTTAAGATAGTGGACAAGGCGGCGGTGAAGCGGCTGGCGGCGCGGCACCCCGGCATTCAAAATGACGTGATGCAGGAAAAACACATTGGTCTGGTGCTGCGCACGCCGCTGCCGCCGCTGCCGGCCGACGCGCACGCGGCACTGGCGGCGCACGCAGCGGTGGCGGCCGCCGGCAGCGCACATGTGGCGGAGCTGCTGGTAACGTTTCAAGACGAGGGTGCACTGTACTTCGTGTACGAGCTGCTGTCGGGCGGCGAGCTGTGGAACCGGTGCATGGGCCCCGCCGGCGGCCGCCTCCGCGAGCCGCGCGTCCCGCTGCCGCTGCCACTGCACGCCGCCGCTGCCGCACTGCGCCCACTGATAGCCGCGCTGGCATGCATGCATGCGCACGGAGTGGCGCACCGTGATCTGAAGCCCGAGAACCTGCTGCTGACCGGCGACGGCGTGCTGAAGGTGGCTGACTTTGGCACCTGCAAGGACCTGCTGGACGGCACGTATAACTCGCGCACTGAGTTTGTAGGCACGCCGGACTACATGGCGCCCGAGTGCCTGGATAACCGGCGGGCGGGCGGCGGGGCGCCGGTGGACACCACTGCTGACCTGTGGTCCACCGGTGCCATTGCGTACCACCTGCTGGCAGGCTGCCCGCCCTTCAAGACCGACAGCGCGTACGTCACTATGGAGCGCGACCTGCGTCACGGCACAACGCCACCGGGCGCCACCACGCCCGCCACTGCGGCTCCCAGCGCTGCCGCCGCCGCCGCTGACCCAGCCGCCATGCTGTGCCCGCCCGCCTTCCCCGCCGCGCCACCCGCCC
>Ga0066256_1004714_pt1 | contig 11894 bp, 7 predicted proteins | sample ThiBio_1000_biof_FD_87107 | JGI IMG/M metagenome (GOLD analysis project Ga0066256, IMG submission 87107) | Wastewater bioreactor microbial communities from Cape Town, South Africa - Thiocy_expt_1000_biof (version 2) | ecosystem: Engineered > Bioreactor > Thiocyanate-remediating >...
GCCAGCGGCTGAGGTGGGGGCAGAGGGGGCAGTGGAGGGGGCGGAGGACGCGGTGGCGGAGGCAGTGGTACGCGGCTCTGTGGCCGCCGCTGCCGCTGCCGCTGCCGCTGCGGCCGGCCGCGGCACGGGGGCAGAGTACGGGCTGGTCTTCAGCGCTGTCGCGGCCGTCGGGGAGGTAGCTGCGGCAGCTGCTGGGCGCGGTGGCCGGGCCCCGCCGCCACTGCCGCCGCCACCGCTGCGCTTGGTTGCGGTCACCGCCAGGATGGCGTTGCCATCCAGACCGTGCTCGTCGCCGTCATCCTCCCCCTCCCCCTCCCCGCCGCCGCCCTCGTCCCCGGACTTGCCGCCACCGTCAGCATCCTCGTCCTCCTCCGTGCTGCCGCCTGCCACCCCCGCGCCGCCGCCGGCACCGCCGCCACTGGCACCACCGCGGCGGCCCGCACCACCACCCACGCGTTGCGACGTGGGCTTCCACTGCAGGTGGTGCGTGAACGCGGCGGTGTACACGTCGTCGGGCAGCGGCACAAAGCCGGGCGTGCGCTCCGCCAGGTGGTACACCGGCGCGGTGGGCAGGTGGGGCGTGGCAGCGGAGGTGGCGGCGGCGGGGCTGGTGACGGGCAGCATGGGCGGGAAATGGGTGGCGCGCGGCGGGCCGCCGGGCGGCGGGTACAGCGGGTCAATGACCAGCGCCGCCAGGTCCTCCATCATGCGCAGCAGCAGGCGGTGGTGCCACGGGTTCTGCTTGTCGATGTACGGGTTGGTGTTGACCTCGATGAGCCAGGTGCGGAAGTCGCAGTCAATGAGGAAGTCGTAGCCAAAGAGCTCGAAGGAGCGGCGGCCCTTGCCGCCCTCCACCAGGCGGTCGCGGTTGGCGAGCACGGAGTCCAGGATGAGCTCCTTCATGCGCGGCAGGAGGTCGGTCCGGAAGTTAATGAAGCCGGGGCGGTAGGCGGCGTCCAGGAACGTCTGCAGCTGCTCGAACGACAGCGTGTTGCCCTCCTCGAACGCGCCCAGGTTCTTGCTGTGCTTCTGCATGCAGTAGTTGGTGAGGTGCACCATCTGCGCGGCGTCGTGGCCGTCGCGGGAGCGCGGGCCGGGCTTGCGGCCGAGGTCCAGCGTGAACAGCTCGGAGGAGGTGCGGCAGTAGCCGTCCTGGTACACGTAGATGTTGAACTCGTCGTCCACCACCACCCAGATGCGGATGTCAAACTTGCGGCCGTTGATGAGCAGCGGCAGCTCGCAGTACTTCTGCACCACCCACTCCGCGCCCGCCGACACCGCCGCGCCGTCCACCGACAGGCCGTCGCGGTCCACCGACATGAGGTGCTCCTTGATGGGCGTCAGCTCCGCGTACACCTTGATGCCCTTGCCCTGGTTCAGGTACGCCGGCTTCACCAGCCACATGTTGCGGCGGCAGTGCTTGGCGGGCATGCGCTCGCCGCTGCCCTCCACGTCGCCGCCGCCCAGCTGCCGGAAGTGCGCGCAGAAGCGGGAGTACTCGGGCAGGCCGCGGCGGCCAATGTCGCGCAGGATGAAGGTGGTGGGCACGTGGTCAAACACCTCCAGCCCCAGCCGCGCGTAGTAGTCGCCCAGGTGGCGCGCCAGGCCCGTCTTGGCGGCGATGCACTTGACGGACGGGAAGTGGTTCATGAGCTGCCGCCCGGGCCCGCCGTCGCCCGCGGACGGCGGCTCCACCGAGTGGATGGTGGCCAGGTCGCCGGTGTACAGCTTCATGCCCAGCGTCGGCCGCCAGCACACGTCAAAGGCGTTGGACAGCAGGCCCTCCTCCGCCAGCTGCTTGTGCCGCCCCCAGTCCATGCGCGGCGGGCCGCCAAACATGGCGGCCGGCAGCACCGTGCACACCGCGCCGCGCGAATCCTCATCCTCAATCGCCGTCCGCCACCACGGCCGCCGCTGCAGCGTGCCGCGCACCAGCTCCGAGTTGTTGCCCAGGAACACCAGGTACCGGTACATGCCACCGCCACCGCCACCTCCTCCCCCACCACCACCTCCTCCTCCACCACCACCACCACGTGACGCCATGGCGGCGGGGGGCGGGGCGTTGAATTGGCCGCACGTGGCGCGGCAACGTTGTCAGGCGGCACTGTACACTGGCACAACGAGCTGCCGCGGGCGGCGCCGCCCGGCACTGCGATATCACGACGCGACGCAGCAACAAATACAAAGGGATACGCAAGCAGCAGGTCAGTTGCTAGGAGACGCAGCAGCAGACGCAGCGGCAGGGTTCTGTTCTTGTTGGATCTGCGGATGCGGGTGGGTGCGGGGGGGGGGGGGGGGGAGGGTTCGGGGCAGCACACCTTCCCCGCCGCCACGGCGCCCGCCGAGCACACCTGCCACCCCCGCAACCCGCGGGCGGTAAGCACGGGACCAGGGGACCCAGTGGGGCCGGGGGCATCCGCCCGGCCGGCGGCACGGGCCCCAACGCACGCGTAGTATGGTCAGTCGCACCAGTATCCCGCCTCGTCCGTAACGTAGCAGCGACGTGCGCTTGCAGTGTACTCTGTCTGGCACCATATACCGACACATACCAGCAGCGATAACAACAGCAACAGCAGCGGCAACGGCAACGGCTGCTGCCGCAGTTGCAACGCGGGAGAGGCAGTCGCAGCTCTCAGATATGGCGCCGCTGAAGCGTGCTGAGTAAACGGGGAATAGCGGAGACCAGGCAGCAGCGGGTATCAGCAGCAGCGGCGCCGTGTGTCAGCAGCAGCAGCAGCAGCAGGTGTCAGCATCACTAGACCCCGTATCACCACCAGCTGGTGTCAGGGAAGCTGTCGGTTGTCGGATGGCGGCGGCGGTCACGCTGTGGTGAATGGGACGCCAACACCCACAGTTGAGCACCAGCACACGCGGGTGCCAGCAACACGTACCTGCGGTGGCCCCCTCCCGCGCCTCTGGCATCAAATTGCATGGCCGCGTCCTTGCACGTTCGCGTTCGGCGCGTCACCTCCCTCTCTGGCGCCTGGGGCTGATGACTCGACGGCGAGTCCAGGCAGCTGCTGAGAGCAGCCAACTCTGGCAACGGCGGCCAGGAGACACGCAGTGGCAGCAAATGAAATGTTGCAGCGGCAATTTAAACACACAATCGGCGGCAGGGTTGGGAAGTAACCACTTATTGCCGGTGCTGCAGCGGTGTAGAATTGCAGGAAGATGCGCAGACATCAAATTGCTGGTGGTCAAAACCCACCACTCCCCCTCCTCCCACCGGCACCGCCACCATCTCCTCCTCCACCTCCTCCTCCCCAACCCAGCAGCGACAGCAGCAGCGATAACAAGGATGGCGACACGATGACGGTACGGGCGCTGGTGGCAGAGACGGCGGCGCTGGTGGCGGCGCATGCGGGTGTGGCGGCGGGCGTGGGCGCGGGGAAGGCGCTGCTGGGCGGCCTGTACCCCAGCCCCGGCATGGGGGGGCACCGCAACGGGATGGCGGGGTGGGGGGCCCCCCCGGGGTGGCGGGCGGGCCCCGGGGGGCCGGGCCGCCGGCGTTTGCGGCGGCGGAGTGGGTGGCGGCGGCGGGTGCGGCCGTTGTGGCGCCAGAGGCGCTGACGCTGTCCGCGACGGCGGTGGACACACCAGCGGTGGTGGCGTACATGCGCGCCACCGCCATTGCCGCTGATGCCGTGCTGCTTGTGGGCGCATGCGCTGCCGCTGCTGTGCTCCGCTTGCCCCGTGCTACTGCCACTGCCGCCATCCTGCTCACCATGGCGCACGCCGGCCTCCTGCTAGTAGATCACATCCACTTCCAATACAATGGCGCGCTGCTTGGTGTGTTGCTGGCAGCGGCAGCCGCCGCCATCGTCGGCGCACATGCCATTGCGCTGCCTGCCCTTGCTCTCCTCATCTGCCTCAAACACCTGTTTATTGTGGTGGCGCCGCCGTTTGCCGCGCTTGCGCTGCGAGACGCGTGGGTCGCAGCCGCTGCCACGGGTCGCAGCAGCGGCGGTGGGCGGGTCGCCGCTGCTGCTGCGGTGCTAGTGCGCCCGGTTGCTGCCGCCGTCGCCGTGGTGGCAGGCTGTCTTGCGCCCGTCCTGCTCACGCGCCACGCGTCAGTGGCAGACCAGGCGGCCGCCTTGCTGTCGCGGCTGTTCCCGTTCCACCGTGGCTTGGTGCACGCATACTGGGCACCCAACGCCTGGGCGCTGTACCTCGCCGCTGACAAGGTGGTGGCGGCGGTGGTGGCGCGCGTGTTGCCGCTCAGCCTGCGCCCCACACCTGCCACAACAACCGGTGCCGCGGTACCCACCGCCATGCTACCCGCCATCTCCCCCGCCGTGCCGCTGGTGCTGCAGGCGGTGGCATCGGTGGCGGTGATGGTGGCGGTGCTGCGTGCCCCGCGCGCCGCCCGCGTGCCCGCTTTCCTGCTGTCGCTGCTGGCCGCGTATGGCGTGGCGTTTGCAGGCGGGTGGCACGTGCATGAGAAGGCGGTGCTGTATGTCCTGGTGCCTGCCACCTTTGCCGCCGCGACGGACACCTCGGGTGGCGTGGCTGCCATTCTGTCTGCCGTCATTGCGCCCGCTCTGCTGTCACTGTGGCCGCTGTTGTTTACGCCCATAGAGCAACCGTTTGTAGTTGCAGCCTCCTGCGCGTACATTGCCGCTGTGTGGGCGTTGTGGGGGCCGCCGCGACGGCGCATAGACATCGTGCTGACGGCGGCTGCGCTGCCTGTGGCCGGTGTGTACTTTACGCACACCGCCCTGCTGCCCACCCTGCCGTTTGCGCACCTTGCCCTTGTGTCCGTGTACGCCGCCGTCCCCATCCTGCTTGCCATCGGCCGCCTGGCGTGCCGTCTTGCTGCAGTGACCGCCAGGTGACGTAGCAGTGCAGTTCAACTGCGCAGCCCGTAAATATGTACCAGATAGCGTGTGGTACGCTGGCTCGTGCGGCGGCGTGAGAGCCGCCGCTGCCGCCGTCGCGTAAACAGTGGGAGAGAGGTGGAATACCAGCAGCTAGCGGCGGCGGCACGCACGCAAGAATATACTTAGGTCACGCAAGGTGTGGCCACACGCTACACCGGGGTCACACGTAGGGGAAGCGGCATTGCCAACCGCAATGCGCTTGTGGGGAGGGAGGGAGAGAGGGGGGGCACGTAGGGTGGGCAGCGGGACGTGACATGCATGCAGTACCAACGACGGCAGGCTACGCCGCCAGCACGGCGGTGGGGTCCACGGCCGGCGTGTTGTGCGGGATGGTGACGTTGTGTAACAGCGCGGTAATGTTGGCAGCTGTCCACGCCGGCACCGGCACGGTGCACCAGGGCTCCGCAAACGAGGCGTTGGGGCAGGGCACGCAGTCCTCCAGCTGCGGCAGCGGCGGCAGCGTGACGCCGGCGGCGCGGTAGCGCTCCAGGAACTGCAGCGCGCGCGCCAGGAAGATGTCGGTGGGCAGCTCCAGCAGCGTGGGGCCCTTCCACGACACGTGCTGGTTGACGGGGCGCGCCGTCTGCAGGATCTGCACGCACTGCTGCTTCAGCGGCATGGTGCCCAGCAGCTGGTGCAGCCGCACCGCGCCGCTGGCGGTGAACAGCTCCTCCGCGCGGAACTCAATGTAGCGGAAGGTTGGGTGCGCGCGCCGGAACTCCAGGTACTGCATCTCCATGTCTACCAGGTAGCCGAGCACGAGGTCAAGGGCGTCGGAGGCGCGCAGCGCCGCCAGCGGCGGCAGGATGGCAAAGTTGCGGTGGTACAGCAGGTACTCGCCGCCGCTCCACGACGCCAGCCGCTGCCCCGGGTCCCACGTCTTGTCCACCAGGTAGCTGCGCGCCACGATGGGCAGGTAGCGGCGCAGCACCACGACGTCCACGTCAAACCGCTCGCCGCGCGGGTCCACCTTGGCCAGCCACTTGGTGAACACGTCCGCCCAGCTCTTGATGAACATGTGGCTAATCTCGGCGTAGATGGAGCCGTTAGAGTTGGCGGTGGCGTTGGTAAGCGCAGACAGGAAGACGGGCAGCTTCTCCGCCTCGCGCTTCGCGTACGACGTGTTGCGGCCAAACAGCAGCAGCTCGTGGAAGGACACGAGGGCGGGCTTGGGTTCGTGCTCTGCCACCACAGCGTGCGCGGTGCAGCGCAGCACACGCACCAGCCACATCGTGCCCGTGTGCCCAGTGCTGATGGTCAGGATGATGCGCCGCTTGGGCAGCGGCGCCACCGTCGCGCCCGTCGCCAAGAAGTACTTTGGTGGGACGGGGGTGGGCGCCGCAGAGCGCGACACCGACGGCGACGGGGGAATGGATGGCGTGATGGTGGGTGACGTGGTTGCCAGTGATGGCAGGGGGGACGCCGTCGGCGTTGGCGCCGCCGACTGGGCGGCAGCTTGCCGGCGACGCGGTGGCGGCAGCGCACCACCCCGGCGCCCACGCGCCCATCCCCCGCGTGGTGGCCCACCGCCACGAAGCCGCCACCGCCGCCCGCTCGTGTCGCTGCTGCTACTTGTAAGCGACGACGTTGTGCTAGTGCTACTGCTACCGCTGCCGCTACTATCTTCCTCCCTAATATCAACGGCGCCGCCGCCACCGCCGCCTCCACCACCACCCCGCCTTGCCCACGGGTTTGGCCACCGCCGTCGGGCCAGCGCGCGGCCCTCCACCTCGTCCCGCAGTGGTGCACCTCGCCGCTCCCCCAGCGCCGCCCATGAGCGTGCTGCCCGGACTGGTTCCGACGCGTGGTTGCAATCCGTCATACGACTGAAGGCGACATAGTTGGTGGCGGTGATGACGATGCACACGAGCAGCAGCGCACCAATGGCATACCACTGCAACCGGGTGGGCCCCCCTCCCCCGCCGCCACTACCACCCCTATGGTAACCGCTACCGCGGTGCGGCAGCGCGCCACCGTCGCTGCCATGCGCCGACCGCGTGGGTGACCGCGCCAGCGCCATGGCAAGGAACCCTGCCCTGCCCCAGTGCAAATTGTGCCGTGTCACTGAGGCCAACAAGTGACACACGGTGCACAACGCACACTTTCGATGGGTGTGGTGGTTATGCCCCCAAGGCCACGACCGTCACGTGTGTTTTCAAGGGGTTCAAGGCCGCCGCCGCCACATAGCCGCCGCGACTCGCGCCCTGCCGCCGCGCCCCCCAGACCAGACACGCGTCGGCGGACCGGAGTGTTGCGCACGCCGCGCCGGGCGGGCGGCACGCGCTGCGGGGCGCGCGCGCGGGCGCAAAAGACAGAGACTCGGTGACCGTCAACAAGCGTGGTGTCGCGCTTGTTGTGGCCGCTTGCGCCTCGGTGCCGTGCAGTGGTGTGGCACGCGTCCGTTCTCCCCTTCCATCCTCCCCGTCCATCCTCCCCTCGCTCCCTCCACCTGGAGGCATGCGAAGGACGGCAAGACCGTGCCCCACAGGCGTGAGTCCACCCGCGTAGTGTCGCGCGGGTGGCGTGTTGTGTGTGGTTACCTTCCCTCCCGTTTGCTTGCCGCGCGTGTGCGCGTGCCCCACCCCTGTAGAGACTGCCCTTCTGTTGTTTCCCTCCTGCGTGCTGCTGCTGCTTCTTGTCGCTGAAGACGACGCCGGGCTCCGTTTGGTGCTAGCCGCGGCTGTTGGCATTGCGTATCTCCCTGTTTGTGTGGTTGTGCGTCTGTACGTGCGGGTGTGTGGCGTGAGTGTGAGTGTGTTGTGGTGTACCCCCCTCGTGCCCTCTCGCCCCCTGTACAGCGTGTGCATGCGCCGTCCCGCCCACGCCCCTGTGCCCGCGGCTGTGCCCCCGCCGCCCCTCCCTCCCGTGTCGTCTGCCCTGCGCTCAGTGGGACCCGCACCCAGCCCTCACGCCGCATCACCAACCGCCATGCCGAACCGTGCCCGCGCTGCAGCGGTGGCGGCGGCAGGCGGCGATGGCGCCTCTGCCGGCGGCGGCGGTGGCGGCGGTGCGCTAATGCGCGTGCCGCTGTCGCTCATGATGCTGGCATCCGCGGTGGGTGTGCTGCTCGTGTTCTTGGTGCTGCACCAGGCGGGGTGGTCGGGTGAGTGTGTGCCAGGCGTGGCCGGCTGCCGGCCGCAGCTGGGCTCCTCCTCGCCGCCTCACGCCATTGCGCTGCACCCGCCGCGCGTGCTGGTGGCAGCGGTGCCGCCGCCGCCCCCGCCGCAGTCGCAGCCGCAGCCGCAGCCGTCGTCTGACTCCTCCAGCACGATGCCGGATGCCATGCCTACCGCTGCCAGCAGTGCCGCCGCCGCCGCAGCCGGTGGTGCGAATGCGCGGCTGCGCGGGCCCGGTGGTGGTGCCGGTGGGAAGGACAAGCGCAAGCGCCTGTTCTTCACGGTGACGGCGGGGCACAGCGGCACGGCGTGGCTGGCGCAGATCATGGAGTGCACGCTGGCGCGCATGCGGTCGGTGCACGAGGACGCGCCCTCCATGGTGCAGTTCCCGGAGCTGCTGGCGCGCGGGCGGAACGCGACGTACGAGACGCGGCGCTCCGAGAAGCTGCCGGCGCTGCGCAAGACGCTGACGAGCATGCGGCCGGGCGCGTCGTACAGCGACGCGGACCACATGTTTGTGAAGAGCTGGGGCGACGTGGCGCTGGACTGGCTGGAGGAGGTGGACCCGCGCGGCGAGCAATACGACGTGACCATCGTGGTGATGCGGCGCGGCATCCCGCCGCTGCTGCGCAGCCTGCTGACGGTGCGCGAGCCGTGGGACATCACGCAGACGGTGGGCATGTTTGTGAGCGGCATGTACACGCAGTTTGACACCAACTTTGCGCTGCTGCCGGCGCTGGGCAACCGCATGGCGGCGTCGCGGGCGGACACCGCCATGGGCTACATCGCGGACCTGGAGCTGCAGCTGGACGCGATGCGGGCGCGGTACCCGCGCTTCCGCTACGTGGACGTGCGGTCGGAGCAGCTGCTGGAGGAGGAGGGCGCCATCAGCTTCCTGGAGGCGCTGGGCCTGGGCCCGGTGGACCGCCGGTGCCTCGCCAACGTGCGCAACGCCAACAAGCGGCATGGGCACGTGGACGAGGCGCCGCCGGGCACGGTGGCGCCGTTGGAGGTGTACCTGGCGCACGCGCTCGCGTTCCAGGCCAAGTACGCCGCCGCTGGCATCACCCTGCACCTGCCGCACCTGTCGCCCGCCGAGCCGGCGGGCGAGTCGCTGCTGTGGGGCAACGGTCCGCTGCTCACCATGGACCCTGACCGCGTCGCCGCCCTGGTGGCCAAGTACCCCATGCCGCCGCTGCAGGATTAAGCGAGGGGCCGTGTTGTTCATTGTATATAGCATGTGAGCGTGCGCGTGTGACCCGAGTTGTGGTGGTGGTTTGTGTGTGGAGTGACATGTGTGTGTGTGCGTGTGTGTGTTTCTTGGCTGCGCCAGCTCCCGCCGACGGTGTGTCTTGTGGTCCAGCGCCCCGCCCTGCCTCCACCGCGCTTCGCATGATTTGGTGTCATGCGGCCGGCGGCAGGGCAAGGCGACCGTATCATGGCCACCGCCGCACGGTGAGCTTGTTGCGCAGCACACTTCAATTGTTTCCCTCTCTAAGAATATTAATTACTTGCATCATGTTCCACCCAGCACGCGGCCAGCACCCCATGCATAACCGCCACCACCACCGCCGCCGGCGCCACCGCCGCCGCCACCGCCACCGCCGCCACCGCCGCCGCCGCCACCGCGCATGTACTCCATGCGCACGCGGGCGGCGGGCGCCCACGTGGGGTCCAGGTTACACAGGCGGTACATCCACTCTGGCGTGGCAAACAGCTTGTTGTTGCGCAGCGGCGTGTCCAGCGACGGCAGCTCCTGCTGCACAAAGTAGTACAGGTGGCCGGCGGCGATGCCGAGCAGGTCGGCGACGGGGTCGCCGCCCACGATGAAGGTGAAGCCCACCATGACCCACGGCAGGTACGCGGCGGGCACGCGGAACATGTAGAAGGAGGTCTGCGTCTCGGGGTGGCGGCGCGACCACACGTACACCACCATGAAGAACAGGGAGGAGGAGATGAAGGGCAGGTCAAGGAGCCAGGCGGCGGGCAGCAGGGCGGCCGCGCCCACCACCAGCATCCACAGCACGTCCGCCAGGTTGCCGGCGTGCGCGCCGCCGCCAGATGGGAAGGGGTCTGCCTCGTAGGCGGGCACAAACTGGTACATCATGAACAGCGTCATGAGCCAGGGGAAGGAGGGCCCGCCGAAAAACACGGCGCTGCCAGGGATGCGCCACAGCTGCAGGCCGGGGAACAGCTTGTCCCAAAACAGCGCCAGCAGCGCCGGGTTCAGCAGCCGCAGCTTGGCGGCCAGCCCCGTCGTCACCGCCGCCGTCAGCCACGTCCGCGTCACGGGCGGCAGCGCCCAGTACATCTCTTGCGGCGTCGCCATGGCGCCCTTGTTTAGTTGGAGGTGGTGACGTGGCGGCGAGCAGGACTACTGGCACCCGTGCCCCTCGCCGGCACGCCTAGCGCCGACACAGCCCTGCGCGGTGGTAGCCGGTCCTCAATACGCCCCGCAGCGTACGCTGGCAGCGATGGCTTGCAGTGACAGCGCCCCCGATTCTTGTTCGGAACGCAGCAGCGAGTGTGAGTGTGAGAGAGCCGACAGGGGGAGAGAGGCAGCTTCTTGACGTGGCAAACAAAAATATAATCAACCGGTATGAATACCACACCCTTGGACTACACCGTACTGTCGTGTGCATGCGCACCTCTCTTTTACGCCGCTATAAAATTGGCACCCCTGCTCCCGCCCTCGCTGCTGCTGACGCGCCACGTGGAACACGCGAGGAGAGGAGAGGAGAGGAGAGGAGAGGGAGGAGAGGAGGGGGAGGAGAGGGGGGGAGGAGAAGGAGAAGAAGGCAAGAGGAGAGGGGAGACCTGGGGAGTAATCGACTCGGTAAGGTGCGTCACAGACACGAGTGCCACGGTGGTCCGACAGCGCAGCTGCATCGCACCACCATTTGTGTTGCTGTATCACGTTGTAGAGTGCCACCGCCGCCTGTGGCATTCGCTTGTTGCAGTAACGTACTCTCACACCAGTCCTCCTCTCCCCTCCTCCTCTCCTCCCCTCTCTCCTCCTCTCCTCGCTACTCCTCTCCTCGCTACTCGTTCACGTCGTCGTCACATCTTGGGCAGCGTTCGGTGCTTTCTCTCCACCTGCCAACCCCGCCCCGCGCGCCCACACGCATCCAAGCACGCCCTCTGACACCCTATTTGTCCGCCTGCCTTGCTGCCACCCGTGGCGGGTCGTCGTCGTTGCCGGTACCGTCCCTCCTCCTCTCCCTCTCTCCTCTCCTTTTAGAACCCTCCTACGCGCTAACGCAGCCGCCGCGTGCAGCAGCAACATGTCGAGCTCAATCAAGTGAGTATGGCGGCTGGCGGGTGTGGCTGCGACTGCGGTGGCGGCAGTCGTTGTTATTGTGGCGATGGTGGCGGTGGTTGCGGCGGTGGCAGGGGCAGCGATGGCACCAGGAGGCAACGAGGAGAGGTCCTAACGGCACGCAGCCATGCAGCAGCGATGGTGGCGGCAGCAGCCAAGGTGGCACGCAGCAGCTAAGGCAGTAGCAGCTGCATAGTGGCAGCAGCCAAGGTGGCAGTGGCTATGGTAGGAGGTGGCAGTGGTGGCGGAAGGAGCAGCGGTGGCGGCGGCGGTAGGGAGGGCAGGAAGTCGCTGGTTGTTTGCCAGCGCGAGCAACAAGGGAGAGTTGGCAGGCGCGGCCCCAGAGGAGGATCATGAGGTGGCGGCAGTTGTGATGACGGTGGTGGTTGCGGTGGCAGGTGCAGCTGCGTGTGGCGGTTGTGGCAGCGGCAGCGCGGTGGTGCCGTGGCAAGGGAGCCTGGGAGAAGGAGCCTTGATGCCGCCCTAACAACACACACACACACACGCACACAACACACACACACAACGGCACCCACCACACCACCCGGCACCCTGCAGGATTGTGTTGATGGGCCAGGG
>Ga0066256_1004717_pt1 | contig 11886 bp, 9 predicted proteins | sample ThiBio_1000_biof_FD_87107 | JGI IMG/M metagenome (GOLD analysis project Ga0066256, IMG submission 87107) | Wastewater bioreactor microbial communities from Cape Town, South Africa - Thiocy_expt_1000_biof (version 2) | ecosystem: Engineered > Bioreactor > Thiocyanate-remediating >...
CTGGTTAATCATCAACAAATAAAAAAAATACAGGCCCTTCTGAACGAAAGACCTGTACGGAAATTTAATTATCTAACACCTAATCAAGTACTACAACAAAAAATTGCACTAGCTACTTGAACTTGCAATTCTATACATTTTCTAATTTTCAAATTTTCAAATTGCTTTTCAGCATGAAAAGCTTCTCCCAATGTCCTCCATCATGCAGTTCCGTGAATCCTTCGCTTTTGAGTTTGCGGATGGCTTGTCGGATACGCGTGTTATCGGTGCCGCAGATGATAAGCGGTTTTTCAAAACCTCTGAGCCGTTCTATATGTCCGGAAAGCCGGTCGACGGGAATATTGAGCGAACCCGGTATTCTTCCCCGGTCATATTCCTGCGCAGAACGAATGTCAATAATGACGGCTCCCTTACGGAGAGCCGCCTTTATTGATCCTTTGTTGAGAAAGGAAAAAAGTCCCATTCGAATTTTTTAAATGCTTTCGCCGGTGGCAAGCTTTTTATTGCTCTTGCGTTCGCCGATCTGCTGACGCCACATGGCGTAGTAAAGTCCTTTTTCTTCCAGCAGTTCTTCATGCGTGCCGGTCTCCACAATATCGCCTTTTTCCAGCACATAGATGCGGTCGGCGTGCATGATCGTAGAGAGGCGGTGGGCAATCAGGATCGTGATCTGATCACCGTCCGATGAAATATCGCGGATGGTATTAGTGATTTCTTCTTCTGTTATGGAATCGAGTGCAGAGGTTGCCTCATCGAACAACAACAGTTTGGGTTTGCGCAGCAAGGCACGTGCTATGGACAAACGTTGTTTTTCACCACCGGATAGTTTTAAACCACCTTCACCAATCATCGTATCGAGACCTTTCTCTGCACGCGCCAGCAGGTTGAGGCAGGAGGCTTTTGTCAGCGCCTCGAGTACATCTTCTTCTGTTGCGGCCGGGTTAACAAATAACAGGTTCTCGCGGATGGTGCCGCTGAAGAGGTTGGTATCCTGCGTTACAAAACCGATCTGGTTGCGCAGGTCGTCGAAGCGCAATGAATTTTCATCAAGGTTGTTGTAAAGGATTTTTCCTTCCTGCGGGCGGTACAGGCCCACCAGCAATTTCATCAGCGTCGACTTACCGCTTCCGCTCGGGCCAACGAAGGCCAGGGTTTCACCGCGGCGGGTATTGAAACTGATATTGTTGATCGCTTTTTGCGAAGCGGTCTGGTGTTTAAAACTCACATTGCGGAACGACAGTGTTTCGATACGTCCGAGTGGAAGCGGGTTCGCCGGCTCGCGCTCGGGTGTTTTTTGCATCAGGTTGTGGAAATTCTGCAGGGAAGCTTCGGCTTCGCGATAAGAAAGCAGGATGTTGCCGATTTCCTGCAGCGGTCCGAAAACAAAAAAGGAGAAAATCTGCATGGTAACGAGCTGGCCGGCATCCATGTCTTTTTGAAAGATCAGCCACATCAGGATAAACAGGATCACTTGTCGTAAAGTGTTCACCATCGTACCCTGGGTGAAGCTGATGCTGCGGATACGTTTTACCTTGGTGAGTTCGAGCCCGAGAATTTTGTAAGTATTCCTGTTCAGCCGTTCCACTTCCTGGTGGGTAAGTCCGAGACTTTTTACCAATTCGATATTGCGGAGCGATTCGGTGGTGGAACCGGCGAGTGCCGTGGTCTGACCAACAATCTCTTTTTGAATGACCTTGATTTTTTTGCTGAGAATATTGGTGACGAAGGTGAGCACAGCTACACCGATAAAATAAGCAACAGGAATCCGCCAGTTGATAAAAATGGCTGCGTAGACAAATACGAAGATCACGCCGATGATCACACCGAAAAGGATGTTGATGAAGTTGATCATGAACTTTTCTACGTCGGCGCGTACTTTGGTGAGCACCGAAAGCGTTTCGCCGCTTCGCTGGTCTTCAAATTCCTGGTAAGGTAATTTCATCGCCTGCTGCAATCCGTCGGTAAAAACTTTGGCGCCGAACTTCTGGATCACCACATTGAGGAAATAATCCTGGAAATTTTTGGCGATCCGGCTGACCATGGCGACCGAAATGGAGCAGACGAGGATAAACCACACGCCCATATCATTCCATGAAAAAGAGTTAAAAAACCGTTCCTGCGTGTATTGGGTGCTGTCTTTCAGGTAGTCGGCAGCGCGGTTGATCAGTTTTCCCAGCAGGATAGGGTCGACCAGGGAAAAGCCAATATTGATGGTAGCCAGGCTCATCACAAGTAAAACGAGCCATTTATGCGGCTTAAGGTAATGGAGAAGTATTTTCATAAAAGAAGTGCAACAAACAGTGTTAAAGTCAACCAACAAACCAGAAGGCTACAAGTTCGGTAAAAAACTCAACTTTCGCCAAGCCGGGGGAAATCAGCGTGGTTTTCTACCCGACGAGCCTGGTTAATATGGCGATATTGGTGTTGCAGCAGCACGATGAGCGCGTGCCGCAGGCTGTAAGTCACCAGTCTGGAAGCGGGCGAAGTGATCTGGATATGGTCCAGGTCGGTGCGGTGGAAAGCCTGCAGGTAACCGACCAGGCTATCCTGGTGTTTGGTAAACCTTTCGAGCAGGGTCACAGGCTGGAGCGGTTGTTCATCCGGCAAAAAAATGCGCGGTGCCCGGTATTTCTTTTTGGGTTGTTCCTGCATGCTGAGGACCAGCATTTTCCCGAACATGCCGCGCAGCGGGTTCCATTTTTCCCAGGGTTTCATTTCGTATTGCCCGACCGCGATCTGTTTCAGGGTAGGGAAATAATGCAGATCCGATACCACGAGGTGGTCGAGGCACTGGCCGATGCTCCAGGCAAGCGGCGCCGGACGCCAGTTGAGCTGGTCGAACGAGAGGGTGCTGAAATATTGCTGCACCTCCTGGTTGGCCTGTTGGGCTTTTTGCACCAGACTTGTGAGCAAAACGGGGTCCTGCATGGCGCGAAGTTAAGGAGTGAGGTTATAAGTTTTAACCAATAAATAAGTCTTAGCGTCTTTGCTCCTTGCGCGTCTTTGCGTGAAAAGCAGGGCCGGTTTCACGCAAAGACGCAAAGTAATGAAGTCGCAAAGAGTTATTCACGATTCAGAATTGATACTCTCTCACATCTTCACACTCTCCCTGTCCAGGCTCCGGAATTGAATCGCTTCTGCAAGATGCTCGGGTCGGATGGTGGGAGAATTGGAAAGATCGGCGATGGTGCGTGATACTTTTAAAATTCTGTCGTAGGCTCTTGCAGAAAGGTTCAGTTTCTGCATGGCAATCTTCAGGAGGTTTTGTCCCACCTTATCGATCACACAGATTTCCTGCAAGAGTTTATTGGTCATTTGCGCATTGGCGTAAATGTCGGCGTTATTTTTAAAACGCGCTGCCTGTAATTCGCGGGCAGCTATTACGCGCTCCCTGATGGCAGCCGAGGTTTCTTGTTTACGTTGGGAGGCTATTTCTTCAAAGTTGACCGGCGTTACTTCCACATGCAGGTCAATGCGGTCGAGCAGTGGACCTGAGATACGGTTCAGGTATTTTTGGACACCGCCGGGCGGACAGGTACATTCGCGCTCCGGATGATTATAATAACCGCAGGGACATGGGTTCATGGATGCGATGAGCATGAAGCTGGCCGGGAACTCCGCGGTATTACTGGCTCTTGATATTGTTACCTTTCTTTCTTCCAGGGGCTGGCGCATTACTTCCAATACGGTGCGTTTAAATTCCGGTAATTCGTCCAGGAAGAGTACGCCATTGTGTGCCAGTGATATTTCTCCGGGTTGAGGAATGCTGCCTCCACCGACCAGTGCCACATCCGATACGGTATGATGCGGAGAGCGGAAAGGCCGTCGTGCGATCAATGTTGCATGGTCCGGTAGTTTGCCTGCTACCGAATGAACTTTTGTTGTTTCCAGGGCTTCCTGTAAAGTAAGTGGTGGGAGTATGGTAGGCAGGCGTTTGGCCAGCATTGTTTTGCCTGCGCCGGGTGGTCCGATGAGTATGGCATTGTGCCCTCCGGCGGCGGTGATTTCCAATGCCCGTTTTATATGTTCCTGACCTTTGACTTCGGCAAAGTCAATTTCAAAATCATACTGGGATTCAAAGAACTCGTCACGTGTATTGACGATCAGCGGTTCCAGTCCCTGCTCCTGTTTATTAAAGAAGTCTACTACTTCGAGCAGGCTGCTTACGCCATACACGTTTAACTGGTTTACCATGGCGGCTTCACGGCTGTTGGTCGCGGGCACGATCAATCCTTTCATTCCGCGTTTACGTGCTTCGATTGCAATGGGCAGCGCACCTTTGATGGCACGCACCTCGCCGTCGAGACTTAACTCTCCCATGATGACGTAGTGGGAGAGCCGTTCGGGTTCCTGTATTTGTCCTGTGGCGGCAAGTAATCCAATGGCAATCGGAAGGTCAAAGGCGGTGCCGCTTTTCCGGATATCCGCGGGTGCCAGGTTGAAGACAACACGAGTTCTGGGCATATCAAAACCATTTGTCTTGACAGCACTTTCGACCCTTTGCAGACTTTCCTTCACAGCGCTATCGGGAAGCCCCACGATCACATTGTCTTTGCCCGCATTGGTCCACGACGTTTCGATAGTGATGGGAATCGCGTCGACTCCGTAAACTGCGCTGCCATTGATCTTCACCAACATGCCGGCAAGATAATTAAAAGGGGGGCGGAGGCAATGGGAAAAAGCCCAGGGAAAAAGGAGAATAACCTTTCTCTATAGAAGAAAATCTGCATGCTCTTTCAGGGAGAGTTTGATTTGTGATTGTTTCATACAATCCAGGTATATTAATAACCCTTCTTTTCTGGCGAATTTCATCGGAGTAATAAAATCACTGTCCCCGGCAACAATTACAAGTTTGTCAACAACCTTTTTCGTGGCAAGCCATGCTATGTCAAGTCCCATCTTAATGTCGACAGATTTTTGTTTGAAGTCGGGTATGTATTTGTTGCTTCCGGGATTTACTTTCCATCCGTTAAATGATAGTTCGCCGAAACGAATAGCCATTTGAGGAAACATCTTTAGCTCTTTTTGAAATAAGCTAGCTGCTTTATACCGGGGCAAAGATGAAAAGTCTATGATACGACCGTTGGGGTCTTTTTGAATCTCACCATAAGGTTGGCAATCATAATAAAATGTACGGAACAGAACATCCTTTCCTACTTCTGTTGTTTTTTGAACCTTGTCGAGGGTGTTATCAAGAAAAGGTTGTACGTCTTTTATTTTCGGAGTATGTGAGTATAATTCTTTAAATCTACGCACAAAGAATCCTCCATCTATCAGGATGGCAGTTTTATGAAACATGTAAGTAGTATTAGATAAAAAAATGCCGCTGACTACCCCTTTGGTTATTAGGTCCTCAGCGGCGGCTTTCGTACCGGCGCACCGGTGTCGGATTGTAGAGTACAAAGGTAATTTCCATACAGGTTGATGCAATGGGATTTACCTCAAACCTTAGTGTGATTATTCTGCTTTTTTGTTAAGCGTTTATTTGTCGGATGAAGATTTGGTGATTCAATCGTGAGCAAACGAATCTGCGGCTGGTGGTTCGTGAATACACGAACCACGGCCGACAATAAGTCAATAAGGCAATAGGTGAATTGGTCGATAAGGTAATAACTGAATAGGTGAATAAGTCAGTAAGCTCCCGATTTATTTTTCCCGCGCAAACAACAGTTTCACATCCGGGTCCGCCACCAGCGTTATTTTTCCTTTTGCCGAAACCTCAATCGAGTAAGATTGTGTACGCTGACTGATATCAAATTTGCGAAGCGCCAGCCTTCTTTCATCATCCATCACCGCAAATTCCATCGGGAAGGTATAGAGCTGCTCCTGCTGTTGCTTAACGGTCAGCAGTATCTTTTTTGCTGCTTCATCATAGTTCCATTTCACCGACAATACCGGCACGCCCGCACGATACAGCCATTGCTGAAAGAAGTTTTTCAACGACAGTTTACTTACTTCTTCCGCTACACGAACAAAGTCTTCCGTGCGTGCATTTTTTCCTCCATATTCTTTGTAGTACTGTCGGATGATCCGCTGAAATAGTTCATCTCCCGTTTGCTGCCGCAACATGTGCAGTACCCACGATCCCTTCTGATAACTGTTTTCATTCAAGAGTTCCATATAAGGTGACAGCGAGTCGATCACCGGTTGCTTCGAACGCCGGGCAAAGGCCACTACTCGTTCACGGTCTTTGGCCAGGCCATTGGTGAGGCTATCCGGTCCGTATTGTTTACCCAGATACAAATGTGTGAGGTAGGTAGCAAATCCTTCGCTGAGCCAGAGGTGCGAGAAGTTTTCTTCCGTAGCCATATTCCCAAACCATTGGTGCACGATCTCGTGCGCGATCAATCCTTCTTCACTGTGTATGCCTATCGCGGATTCTTCATAATAAAAAATAGCGCTCGCATTTTCCATTCCGCCAAAGATGGTCTTCGATTGCACGTTGGCCAGCTTCTCGTAGGCATAAGGGCCAATGTAGTCGATAAAAAAGTTCAGCACATCCACCGCTTTTTTATAGTTGGCAAATCCGGATTCTTTGTTTTGCGGAAATACCCAGGAGCTTACGGGCACTTTACCTGCTTTACCGGCTTCTTCCACGGCAAAACGCGCCACACCGATGACCATTACTTTGGTGGGCAACGGCACTTTCTCCTGCCAGTGCGTGAAGCGCCAGCCTTTATCGACAATTGTATCAGTCAACAATTTCCCGTTGGATACCACGCGGTAATGCTCGGGTGCCGTCACTAAAAATTCAACCGATGCTTTATCGTTCGGCTGATCCACGCAGGGGATCCAGTTGTGCGCACGATTGGGCCAGTTGTCGGCAAAGAAGGTGCGGTCGCCGTAGGTGTTTTTGGAAATGATCAGCCCGTCGGCAGGTACGCCGCTGTAAAGAATAGTTATTTCGCGTTCTTCACCGGCGGCAATGGATTGTTTGGAACGGATGATGAGTTTGTCGCCCTGCTGCGTGAGTGTATAAGGTTGTGCGCCTGTCAGGCGCGCTTTCATGCCTTTACCTGTTTTTGCATCTGCACCTTTGAGATCCAGCACAAGGCCGTCGCCGGATTGCAACCATTTTACGCGGATGGTTGCCTGACCACTGATACTGTCGGAGTTGTCCGAAAGCTTCAGTTGAAATTTATAATGGAGTACATCGGTAGCGGGAGGTTGGGCAATGGCTACAGTGGTTAGCAGTATACACAGCGCGAACAAACTTCTTTTCATACACAATACTTGTAGGTCAAAAATAGCCATTTTGCGGCTACAGCTTTTCCAGCATTTCCACCACTTTTTCGCGCTTCAGTATCACATAACCAATCCGGTCGTTGCTGATACCATCGCGTAGCTGGTAGCTGAACGAGAGCTGATCGTCGTGCACATTGGTTTCAAAGTAACGAAACGTGATAGAGGATTGATCTTTGAGTTCTTCGCCTATTTCGTAAAGATGGGTAGATAAGATAAAGAGGGCATTGCGGATGCGCAGCAGACCGCGGATCACGGCCAGGCTGCATTTCATGGCATCCTGCACGTTGGTGCCTTTGAATAATTCATCGATCAGTACCAGCCATTTTTTTCCGTTGTTGATTTTTTCAATCGTGTTTTTGATGCGTTGCACTTCGTTGAAGAAGTAACTTTCGCCTTTGACAATGTTATCCATCACATTGATATTGCTCACCAGACCGTCAAACAACGTAAGGCGCATGGAACCTGCCGGCACGCCCATACCCAGGTGCGCCAGGAATACCGCTGCACCCACTGATTTGATGAGGGTGCTTTTACCCGCCATGTTGGCGCCGGTAAGGAAAAGAAAATGATGTTGCGGATTCATCAGCAGATCATAGGGCACCGGGTTCGGCAGCATGATGTGATAAAGCTGGCGGGCTTCTACCAGCGGCGTTTCCTGTTCCACAAATTCAGGAAAACTAAGGTTATAAGTTTTAACGGCCATTGCCATGGAATACCAGGCATCGAGACGGCCAAAGATTTCCATCAATTCCAGTACGCTGTGCCGGTAACGCACACGGAGATTATGCGCGAAATAGAGATTGTCGCGGCGGTCGATGAGTTGGCCCCGTGGAATCTGCGACAATTTATTTAATGCTTCCTCGCGGAGCAGTTGATTGGCGCGGTCTACATATAATTGCGGACCGGCAGGAAGTTTAGCTCCTTCGAGCAGACCCAGGATCACTTTCAGTCCGCGAAAAAAATCGGCGAAGTGGGTAACCGAATATTTGATCATCGAATAATCTGCGCCATGCAATAGGCGGTATAGCGCGGCCTGCAGTTCATTTGGACTGGCACCTACCGGATCGAGCGGGTAATCGAGGAATTTATCCATTACCAGCAGGGTGCCGTTGCTGATATCCGACGGCCAGTTGTCGATGCGGGTCAGCAGGGTGCGGATCAGGTCCTGCGTGCCGCGGATCTTTTGGATGTCGCTGAACGGTTCATTGAAGTATTTGTATAACCAGGCCTTACCACCCGAGGTACGCGTAAAATTCATCCGGTGAAAGATGGAAAATTCTTCTTCCTGGTGAAAGATCGAGATGTCGTTGATGGATATGTTGTCGATCTGCATTTTACAAATTCAAAAGTCAAAATTCAAAAGTCAAAAAAGGCTGTTTCATTTTCAAATTTTCAAATTGTCTAATTACCTAATTAAACAGGAGCCTTTGGCCCTGTTGTGATTCATCCCATACACCATTTCCATAAACAAGATGGCCATTTACAAATGTATGGGTAACGGAAGCCGGCATTTCCTGCCCTTCGAGCGGGCTCCAGCCACATTTATACAAAATATTTTCCTTGCTGATGGTTTGCGGTTGGTTGAGGTCAACAATCACCAGATCGGCAAAATAACCTTCGCGGATATAACCCCGTTCGCGGATCTGGAAACATTCCGCGACCGCATGACTCATTTTTTCTGCAATTTTTTCCAGGCTGATGCGGCCCTGTTGGTGGTAATATAACATCAATGCCAGCGAGTGTTGCACCAATGGCAGGCCGGCATGCGCTTTTAAATAAGGTTCCTCTTTTTCTGCCCAGGTATGCGGCGCATGGTCGGTGGCGATAACATCCAGCCGGTCGTCCAGCAGAGCTTCCCATAACGCAGCTTTGTTGTGCGGCGCTTTGATGGCGGGATTGCATTTGATGCGGTTACCCAACTCCGCATAGTCATCGGATGTAAAATGTAAATGATGTACGCATACTTCCGTCGTAATGCGTTTGTCGCGCAAGGGCAGCATGTTGCTGAACAGTTGCAATTCTTTTTCCGTACTGATATGCAGGATATGCAGGCGTGTGTCGTATTTCTTGGCCAGTTGTATGGCGTAGAAAGATGATTCAAAGCAGGCTTCCTCGTTCCTGATCACCGGATGGTCGGCGGCGGTCAGTTCGCGGCCGCTGGCCTGGGCGGCGGCCAGGTTTTGGCGGATAATGCGCTCGTCTTCGCAGTGCGTGGCAATCAGCAATTGGCTTTCGCTAAAAACTTTTTCCAGCGTCAACGGATTATCCACCAGCAGGTTGCCGGTAGAAGAGCCCATGAAGATCTTTATCCCGCAGATCTGGTCGCGGAATTCATTTGCCCGCAAGGTTTCATCTGCATTTTCATTGGAGGTGCCGATATAAAAAGAGTAGTTGGCGAGGGAGTTTTGCTGTGCAATGGCATATTTCTGCTCCAGCAGCTCCAGGGTGAACGCCGGAGGGATGGTATTGGGCATTTCCATAAAACTGGTAACGCCACCCGCTACAGCGGCTTTGGCTTCGGTGCCGATTGTAGCTTTATGGGTGAGCCCCGGTTCGCGGAAATGCACCTGGTCGTCGATCACGCCCGGCAGCAGGTAGCGGCCTTCTCCGTCGATCTCCGTAACGGCGAGGTCCGCCGGCACTTCGATGGAATCCGCTATTTTGTCAATACGCCCGTCGCGGATCAAAACATCGGCCGTACGGATAAGTCCTTCGTTTACTACCTGTATTTGCTTAATCAGATATATTTGCATCATTATCAGTTCTAATATTATATTACCAGTATGCAATTTAAGCAAACCCTTGTAAGACTTGCCTTCATCCTGTTGCCTTCTTTTGGCTATGCCCAGACAACCTATCTGCCGCAGGGGGATAAGCAAAACATACTGCTCGAGAGACTGGAAATTAAAGCCGGCCGTGATTCGGTACTGAATTTTTCCAAAACAAGACCCTACAGCCGGAATAAATATGTGATCAACGGCGTCAATAATTTCCTGAAACACGACAGCGCCGGACTTTCACGGGTTGATCAGTATAATGTACAAGGCATTTACCGTAACAACCTCGAATGGCTTACACCGGAGCAACGGGAACAATACAAAAGCCGGAAACCCATTCTCAAAAACTTTTACACTACCCCCGCCAATCTTTACGAAGTACATGTAAAGGATTTTGATTTCGTAATCAATCCTGTATTTCAGTATACGGTGTCCAAAGAAAAAGACAACGATCAGCATCTTTTCCTGAACACGCGCGGTGTGTCGATGCGTGGAAAGATCGCCGATAAGATCGGGTTTGCCGCTTATGTAACCGACAACCAGGAGCGTGATCCGTTATATGTACAGCAATTCATCACCGACCGCACGGCGGTGCCGGGAGCGGGCTTCTACAAAGACTTTAAAGCAACCGGCGGTGTAGATTATTTTGATGCACGCGGTTATATCACTTTCAACGTAACCAAATACATCGATGTGGCATTTGGGTATGATAAAAATTTTATTGGCAGTGGTCAGCGCAGTCTTTTCCTGAGCGATTTTTCCAACAATGCCCTTTTCCTCAAACTCAATACGCGTATCTGGAAATTCAATTACCAGAACCTGTTCATGGAGTTGAGCAATGCAGACAGCCGCCTCACCGACCGCCTGGTAGGCAAAAAATATGCGGCCATGCACCACCTCGATATCAATCTTACGAAATGGTTGAATGTGGGATTATTTGAGGGCATCGTGTTCGGCCGTCAGAATAAATTTGAATTTGGTTACCTGAATCCCGTGATCTTCTATCGTTCCATCGAGCAGCAGAATGGCAGTGAGGACAATGGTTTGGCTGGCCTTGATTTCAAAGCCAACGTGGCGCGTAAGTTTCAATTTTACGGACAGTTGATGCTCGATGAATTCAAACTTTCCGAATTGCGTGCCGGCAATGGCTGGTGGGCCAATAAATGGGGTATCCAGGTGGGTGCCAAATACATCGATGCCTTTGGTATCAAAAACCTCGATTTGCAGGTGGAGCATAACCGCGTTCGTCCCTTCACTTATTCGCACCGCGATTCTGTAGCTAACTACACACACTATAACCAACCGCTCGCGCATCCGCTGATGGCCAATTTCAGCGAAACAATGGGCATTCTGCGTTATCAGCCGGCACCGCGCTGGATGGTATTAGGGAAATTGATTTACTACACCCAGGGGCGCGATTCAAGCGCGCTCAGTTACGGCAGCAATATTTTTCTGCCCAACGAACCACCTTACCGCGGCAGCGATTATGGTTACAGTATCGGCTCGGGTTGGAAAACGAATACTCTCTACGGGTCGCTGCTGCTCTCTTACGAGCTGCGGGAAAACTTATTTGTGGAAGGAAATATGGTCGTCCGCCGCCTGCAAACCAAAACGGCACCCATCATAGAGCAGAACACCGCGATCTTCAGCTTTGGTGTAAGATGGAATATGCATCGGAGGGATTTCGAGTTCTAATGTGGTAATTTGAGGATTTGAAAATGGAGTTTGAGATAGACATGCTGAGTTCAATAGATAAGTGCAATTTTTGAAAACAAAAGAAAAAAGCTTTTAAGGGCTTTTTTCTTTTGACTGAGTAGTGCAATCTTTGGATTACTTATGTCAAAAAACTACACGCATCTCAGTT
>Ga0066256_1004718_pt1 | contig 11885 bp, 8 predicted proteins | sample ThiBio_1000_biof_FD_87107 | JGI IMG/M metagenome (GOLD analysis project Ga0066256, IMG submission 87107) | Wastewater bioreactor microbial communities from Cape Town, South Africa - Thiocy_expt_1000_biof (version 2) | ecosystem: Engineered > Bioreactor > Thiocyanate-remediating >...
GCCCGAGATGCTGCGCCGCGGCTACAAGCCCGAGCTGGCACTGGGCACCATCTGCGCATCTGGTACGCTGGGCATCCTGATTCCTCCCTCGGTGCTGACCATCGACTACGCGGTGACCGCGCAGATATCCATCGGCCAAATGCTGATCGCCGGCATCGTGCCAGGCATCCTGCTGGCGAGCCTGTACATCGGCTACATCGTCGTCATGGGATGGCTCAAGCCAGAGTGGGTGCCGATCGATCGCTCGATGCGCAGCGCCTCCTGGGGAGAAAAACTGCTCTCGCTGCGCACGCTGGTGTTCCCGATTTTGCTGATCGTGCTGATCCTTGGCTCGATCTTCTTCGGCATCGCCACACCGACCGAATCAGCCGCAGTGGGCGTGGGCGGCGCCTTGCTGCCTGCGCTTTTCAAGCGCAGCGTCAATCTAGGCATGCTGCGCGCGGTCGGCGCAGAGACACTCAAGGCAAGCGCCATGATTCTGTGGATCACCCTGGGCGCCAAAGCCTATGTAGCGATTTTCACCGGGCTGGGCGGCGCCGACACGCTGCTGCAGTTCATCCAGGGGCTGGAGGTGAACCGCTGGCTGATTTTGGGGGCCATGATGCTGCTGCTCATCTTCCTGGGCACAGTGCTCGACGAGTTGGGCATCATCCTGCTGACAGTACCGGTGTTCCTCCCCATTGTCCGTCTGCTGGGCTTTGACGAGCTGTGGTTCGGCGTGCTCTACGCCATCACCATCCAGATGGGCTACATCAGCCCACCGTTCGGCTACACGCTGTTCTACATCAAAGGCACGCTGCCCAAAAACATCGGCATGAGTGCGGTCTACCGCGGCATCCTGCCCTTTTTCGGACTGCAGGTCGTCGGCCTGCTGCTTTGCGCCGCCTTCCCAGACCTCGTGACCTATCTGCCCAGGCTAATGGCTGCGCGCTGAGCGCACCCAAGCGGCCTGCCCGGCAGCATTTTTTTCTTATTGAACCTCCGTCAGAAATCACCATGACCACCCATACGACTCCTCCCAGCAGCCGCATCAGCGGATTTCACAAGCTCGATGTACCCGCCCGCATCGACGCTGTCGCCCATTTCGCCGGCCTCGACGAGGCCGACAAGGCGCACCTACTCAACACCGGCAACCTCCCGCTCGAACTGGCAAGCCACCTGATCGAAAACGTCATCGGCACGATGAACATCCCGATCGGCATCGCCACCAACATGAAGATCAACGGCCGCGACCGGCTGACCCCCATGGCCACGGAAGAGTCTTCTGTGGTGGCCGCTGTGTGCAACGCCGCACGCCAGTGCTATGACCAAGGTGGTTTCATCACCTCGATGTCGGGCACTGAGATGATCGCCCAGATCCAGCTGACCCACGTGCGCGACCCGCAGAACGCGCGCATCAGCATCCTGGAGCGCAAAGAAGCGATTCGCGCCCTGTGCGACGCCTGCGATCCGGTGCTGGTCAAATTCGGTGGCGGCTTCCGGGACCTGGAAGTGCGGGTGCTCGAAACGCGCGGCGGCCCCATGGTCATCATCCACCTGATCGTCGACACACGCGATGCCATGGGCGCCAACGCGGTGAACACAATGGCCGAGAAGATCGCCCCAGAAATCGCCGCCTGGACCGGCGGACGCACCAATCTGCGCATTCTCTCGAACCTGGCCGACCGGCGTTTGGCACGGGCGCGCTGCGTCTGGCGCACCGCCGACATCGGCGGCGGCGAGGTGCGCGACGCCATGCTCGCGGCCTACCAGTTCGCCGAGGCCGACCCGTACCGCGCCGCCACACACAACAAGGGCATCATGAACGGCATCAGTGCCGTGGTCCTGGTCACCGGTAACGATACCCGGGCGGTAGAAGCCGGCGCCCATGCCTATGCGTCACGCAACGGCCACTACAGAAGCCTCACCAACTGGGAAATCACCAACGATGGCGACCTGGCCGGCTCCATCGAAATTCCCATGGCAGTGGGCTTGATTGGCGGCGCGACCAAGTTGCACCCTACGGCCAAGGCCGCACTCAAAATTCTGGATGTGGGCTCGGCCAGCGAACTGGCGCAGATCGTTGCGGCAGTGGGCCTGGCACAGAACTTCTCAGCCCTGAAGGCGCTGGCGACTTTCGGTGTGCAAAAAGGACACATGGCTCTGCACGCACACAACATCGCGATGATGGCGGGCGCCACAGGCGACGAAATCGACCGCATCGCCAAGGTACTGGTGGCCGAAGGCGCCGTTCGCCTGGATCGCGCCGAAACCGAACTCAAGCTCTTGCGTAGCAAATGAATTTGCGCTGCTGCGCCTGGTCGGCGCCAGCGGCGTGAACGATTTGCACCACATGCTCGACATGGCGTTTTGACCGGCATCTGTGCGTTGCGCGCGGAGCGGTAGAACGCAAGCGTGCTTGGGCGACGGCACTGCGGCGAGGCTTACTTCCTATCCCCGTCCGCGCCGCGTCCTGGCCCCGCCTGTGCCGCTGGTTGATGCTGTTGCGTCTACTCTCGACATTCGCTACTGAACCAGACCGACCGGACGATCACCGCTATCTTGGCCATCGGCCTGCAGCACCACTTTGGCCGGACGTTGGTCTCGCCCCTGCTACGCCAGCACGATCACAGGACGCTGGCCAGACAAAAATTTGGTGAAATTCGGCTCTAGCGCTTTACACCAAAGCGCGAGCAGCTATAAAACACATAGCTATTGCATACAACCTCAGAGGGCAAATCACGAGTCCTCAATGCCTGGACGCCATCCAGACCGTCTTGCCACCCTTGCCCGGTACGCCCTGCGACACGGGGGTGGCGCAACCTCGGCAGTCGCTGCACGCGCCGCACGAAGGCGCCTTACCCAGCGCAGGGCGCAGGGAACCCAGGCGCTTGCGCAGGGCTGAGGGCATCCAGTACCACAGCGCATATAGGCCCGCCAGGGCCACGATGGCACCCACCGCCAGGTTCTGCCACATGTTCAGCCTCCTCCCATGGCCAGCGCCACGCGGTACGTGATCCAGCTCGCGCTGTAGGCCAGCGCAAACATGTAGGTGGCCATGAGCAGCGCCAGGCGCCAGGAGTTGGTCTCGCGCCGCACCGTGGCCAGCGTGGAGATGCACTGCGGCGCGAACACGAACCACGCCAGCAGCGACAGCGCCGTGGCCAGTGACCACTGCTGCGCGATCAGGCCGCCGAGCTGCGCGGCCGCCTCGTCGCCCGTGGCCGAGAGCGCGTACACCGTGCCCAGGGCACTGACCACCACCTCGCGCGCCGCCATGCCGGGCACCAGGGCCACGGCGATCTGCCAGTTGAAACCCAGCGGCGCCAGCACCACCTCCAGGGCGCGGCCCCACTGGCCAGCCAGGCTGTACTGGATGGCCGCGCCCGCGGCCCCCTCGGGCGGCGCCGGGAAGGACGAGAGGAACCACAGCAGCACCGACAGCGCCAGGATGATGCCGCCCACGCGCTTGACGAAAATGGCGGCGCGCTCGTACAGGCCCTGCGCCAGGCTGCGCGCGCTGGGCAGGCGGTAGGACGGCAACTCCATGATGAGCGGCGTGGGCCGCAGCCTGCCGCGCCAGAGCTTGAGCACCGCGGCCACGGCCATCGCGCCCAGGATGCCGCCCAGGTAGAGCGTGAACATCACCAGCCCCTGCAGGTTGAACACGCCCGCCACCGTGCGCGCGGGGATGAAGGCGGCGATCAGCAGCGCATACACCGGCAGCCGCGCCGAGCAGGTCATGAGCGGCGCGATCATGATGGTGACCAGCCGCTCGCGCCAGTGCGTGATGGTGCGCGTGGCCATGATGCCGGGAATGGCGCAGGCAAAGCTCGACAGCAGCGGGATGAACGAGCGCCCCGACAGGCCCACGCTGCCCATGACGCGGTCGAGCAGAAAGGCCGCGCGCGGCAGGTAGCCCGAATCCTCCAGCGCGAGGATGAAGAAGAACAGGATCAGGATCTGCGGCAGGAAGACGAGCACGCCGCCGGCCCCGGCGACGATGCCGTCGACCAGCAGGCTGCGCAACACCCCCTCGGGCAGGTGGACGCGCAGCCATGCGCCCACGGCGCCCACCCCGGCATCGATGGCGTCCATGGGCACGGCGGCCCAACTGAACACGGCCTGGAACATCAGGAACATGGTGCCCGCCAGCAGCAGCATGCCCCACAGCGGGTGCAGCACGACGCGGTCGATGGCGTCGTCCCGGTGCGGCAGGTGCTCAGGCTCCTGCACGGCCAGACGCATGATGCGGCGCGCCTCCTGCTGCGTCTGCAGCACCTGCGCCGGCCCTTGCGCCTGCCAGGGGCGGGGCTGCACGGTGCCCGGGGGGCGCCAGCCATCGAGCCACTGCACCAGCTCGCGTGCGCCGCCCTTGCGGATGCCCACGGTCTCCACCACCGGCATGCCCAGCTCGCGCTCGAGCACGGCGCGGTCGATGGCGATGCCCGCGCGGCGCGCGGCGTCGCTCATGTTCAGCGCCAGCACCATGGGCAGGCCCATGGCCCGGGTTTCCAGCACCATGCGCAGGCCCAGTTGCAGGCGCGTGGCATCGACCACGCACACCAGCAGCCCGGGCGTGCCTTCGCCCGCGCGCTGGCCGGTGATCACATCGCGCGTGACAGCTTCGTCGGAACTGAGCGCATTGAGGCTGTAGGCGCCGGGCAGGTCGAGCACGCGCAGCACCTGGCCCGAGGGCATGGTGAGCTCGCCCTCCTTGCGCTCGACCGTCACACCGGCGTAGTTGGCCACCTTCTGGCGGCTGCCGGTCAGGAGATTGAAGAGCGCCGTCTTGCCGCTGTTGGGGTGGCCCAGCAGCGCCAGGCGCCATGCCGCCGTGCTCATGCCGCACCCACCTGCGCGGGCGGTGTGGCGGCTATGCGCACCAGCGCCGCCTCGCGCCGGCGCAGGGCGAAGGTCGAGCGCCCCACGCGCACGGCGATCGGGTCGCCCGCGGGAAAGGCGCGCGCCAGCACCTGCACGCGCTCGCCCGGCAGAAAGCCGATTTCCAGCAGGCGCAGCAGCAGGTCGGCGTCTTCGGCCGCGGCCTCCATGTCCAGACCCTGCACCCAGGCATCGGTGCGCAAGGGCCAGTGCGCCAGGCCTTGCGCACCCGCGGCGGCGGGGGCGGGAGCGGTCAGGGGGAGGGCTGCGTCCATGATGATCTAAATACAAACCATTCTTATTGTCCATTGTAATTCTTCCGGTTGCCGCACTGCAAGCAGGGCGGCGCTGCAAGGCCCCGCGGTTTGTGCTGGATCAATCGGATAATGCGCCATGCCTCGCCTCTGGGACATTTCCCCCGCCCTGGATGCGGCCACGCCCGTATACCCCGGGGACAGCCCCCTGCACCTGGCGTGGAGCAGTACCCTGGGCCCGCACTGCGCGGTCCATGTGGGCACGCTCACCCTCACCACCCACCTGGGCGCGCACGCCGACGCCCCGCTGCACTACGACCCGCAGGGCGCCGCCGTGGGCAACCTGGCGCTGGAGCCCTTCCTGGGCCCGTGCCGCGTGGTGCATGCGCTGGCGGGCGGGCCGCTGCTGGGCTGGGATGACATCGCCCACGCCATGGACGCCAGCCTGCCGCCGCGCGTGCTGCTGCGCACGCGCCAGCACGCGGCGCCGCGGGCCTGGAGCGCGCAGTTCAGCGCCCTCGCCCCCGCGGCGCTCGAGCGCCTGGCCGACCGGGGCGTGCAGCTCGTGGGGGTGGACACTCCCAGCGTGGACCCGGCCGACAGCACCGACCTGCCCAGCCACCAGGTGCTGCGCCGGCGCGGCCTGCGGGTGCTGGAAAACCTGGAGCTCAGTGCCGTGCCGGCGGGCGACTACGAGCTCATTGCCCTGCCGCTCAAGCTGGTGACTGCGGACGCCTCGCCCGTGCGTGCGGTATTGCGCAGCCTGTGAACCGCGCACCGGCGCGATCGCTCACGCGCGGTAGAGCCAGGGCAGGTCCAGCAAGCGCGGGCCCAGCAGGCGCAGGGCGGCATCGCGCGCCCAGCGCAGCGGCCCCGTGGCGTGGAAGATGCGCCCATTGCGCTGCGAGCGCGCCTGCACGCGCGCAGCGCGCTGCCAGCGGTTGAGCGCGTAGCGGCGCAGGCGCAGGGGCACTTCCAGGTCGTGCATGGCCAGCGCGGTCTGCAGTTGCATGGCGTCCTCGATGGCCATGCCCGCACCCTGGGCCAGGTACGGCGGCATGGGGTGGGCGGCATCGCCCAGCAAGGCCACCAGGCCGCGCGCCATGTCGTCGGCACGGGCCAGGGGCGCGCGGTCGCACAGGGGCCACAGGCGCCACTGGCCGCCCGTGGCGGCCACGCTGCGCACCAGCTCCTGCAGGGCCGGGTGCGTGCCGCCGAGCGCCTGCTCCAGGCCGGCGGCGTTGGCGGCATGGTCCCAGTGCTCCAGGTCCTGCGGCGCGGGCCCATGGACGATGACCACGAGGTTGACCCAGGCGCCGCTGCGCACCGGGTAGTGCACGGCGTGCAGGCGCGGCCCCAGCCAGGCCGTGACCTGCGCTGCACGCCAGGGCGCGGGCAGCGCCTGTAGCGGCACGAGCGCGCGGTAGGCCAGGTGGCCCGTGAAACGCGGCGGCCCGTCGCCCAGCAACTGGGCGCGCGTGCGGCTGTGCAACCCATCGGCGCCGATGAGGACGTCGCCCTCGATGTCCTTGCCGCGCGCCAGGCGCACCAGCACGGCGCCGCCCGTGTCCTCGTGGCGCACGATGGGGCAGCCCAGGGACTGCTGCACGGCGGGCAACTCCTGCACCGCCTGGGCCAGCAGGCCATGCAGGTCGGCGCGGTGGATGGTGACATAGGGGGCGCCGTAGCGCTGCTGCGCCCTCTGGCCCAGCGGCAGGCTGGCCAGCACCTGGGCGGACAGGGCGCTGCGCACCTGCAGTTGCGCGGGAAAGGCCGCCACGGCGCGCAGGGCGGCGTCCAGCCCCCAGGCCTGCAGGCAGCGCACGGCATTGGGCCCGAGCTGCACGCCGGCACCCACCTCGGCAAATACGGGCGCGCGCTCGAACAGGAGCACCTCCCAGCCCGCACGAGCAGCCGCCAGGGCCGCGGCCATGCCGCCTATGCCTGCGCCAGCGATCAATAGCTGTTTGCCCATCCCCGCCATTGTGCCGGGGGCTTCAGGCCAGTTGTGAGAAATGCCCCGTCCGGTCACCGCGCAGCTCGTGCTCGAAGACCTCGGCCGGCACGGGCCGCCCGAACAGATAGCCCTGGAACTGCTCGCAGCCATGCAGGCGCAGAAAGCCCAGCTGCCCCGCCGTCTCCACCCCTTCGGCCACCACGTCCAGGTCCAGGCTCTGCGCCAGCGCCAGGATGGTGCGCACAATGGCCGCGTCGTTCGGGTCCGAGAGCACGTCGCGCACGAAGCCCCGGTCGATCTTCACCTGGTCCAGCGGCAGGCGCTTCAAGTACCCCAGGCTCGAGTACCCCGTGCCGAAGTCGTCCAGCGCAAAGCCCACGCCTTCGCGCTTGAGCTGGCCCATGCGCTCGATGGTGTCTTCGATGTCGCCCAGCAGCAGGCTTTCGGTCAGCTCCAGGCGCAGCCGCCGCGGGTTGGCCCCAGTCTCGCGCAGGATGTGCAGCACTTCGGCAACGAAGCCGCTTTGCTTGAATTGCCGCGCGCTGACGTTGACGGCCACGCTCAGGTGCGCGGTCTCGGGTTGGCTGCTCCAGCGCACGAGCTGGGCGCAGGCGGTTTGCAGTATCTGGCGCCCCAGCGGCAGGATCAGGCCGGTCTGTTCGGCCAGGGGGATGAATTCGGCGGGGCTGATGAGGCCGCGTTCGGGGTGGCGCCAGCGCGCCAGGGCTTCGGCGCTTTTGACGTGGCCCTGGCTGTCGACGACGCTTTGGTAGTGCACGAAGAGTTCGCCGCGCGCCAGGCCTTGGCGCAGTTCGGCTTCCAGGCTGGAGCGCTGGTGCAGGGCCTGCTGCATGCCGGGGTCGAAGAAGCGGTGGGTGTTGCGTCCGGCGGCCTTGGCTTCGTACATGGCCAGGTCGGCGCGTTTGAGCAGTTCGTCCACGCTTTGCCGCTCGGGCCCGAAGAGGGTCAGGCCGATGCTGGGGGTGCTGTAGTGTTCGCGCCCGGCCAGCTCGAAGGGCTGGTTCAGGGCCATGAGCAGTTTGCGCGCGACGATTTCGGCCTGGCGCGCGGCCTGTTCTTCGCTGGCGTCCAGGCCTTCGAGCAGGACGACGAATTCGTCGCCGCCAAAGCGCGCGACGGTGTCGCATTCGCGCACGCTGGCCGACAGGCGTGCGGCCACCTGCGCCAGCAGTTGGTCGCCCATGTCGTGGCCCAGGGTGTCGTTGAGGTCCTTGAAGTTGTCCAGGTCGATGAACAGCAGCGCGCCGTGCTGCTGCGTGCGCTGGCCGCTGAGCACCTGGCGCTGCAGCCGGTCGAGCAGCAGGCGCCGGTTGGGCAGCCGCGTGAGCGGGTCGTAGAACGCCAGGCGTTCGATCTCCTGCGCCGCCTGCTTGCGGTCGGTGATGTCCAGGGCGTAGCCGTGCAGCAGGATGGTGCCGTCGCCTTCTTCCTGCAGCGTGGCGCTGGTCATGTGCCAGCGCACTTGGCCTTCGGCATCGACCACACGGTATTCGCACTGCCAGGCTTCACGGTTGCGCAGCGCGCGCTGCAGGGAGCGCAGCAGCATGGGGCGGTCCTGGGCCAGCACGCTGCCCCGGAGGGTGCGGATGCTGTGGCGCGCGTGCGCACCGGGCACGCCCATCATGTCCTGCACGGCATCGCTCACATAGGGCAGGCTGAGCTTGCCGCCCGGCCGCAGGCGCCCCTGGTAGATGAAACCGGGCACGTTGCTGGCGATGCGCTGGATGAAGTCGAGCTGCTCCCGCAGGCGCTCGGCCGCGCGGTATTCCTCCGTCACGTCCTGCACCACGCCCATTTCCATGAGCACGCCATCGACGCTGGTGCGGCCGCTCACGCGCGAGCGCATCCAGCGCACCTGCCCATCGGGGCGGCGCCAGCGGTATTCGAAGTCGCGCCCGTCGCGCGCCTTGTTCGCCGCCAGGAAGGTGGGCAGGTCTTCGGGCAGGATGCCGCTGAGGGCGCGCTCGGAGCTGATCCACTCCTGCTGCTCGAAGCCGGCGATGTCGCACAGGCCGGCGGACCACAGCAACACAGTCTCGCCCGCGTCCCAGATGCGGCGCCAGTAGCCGGTACGCGCCAGGCCCTCCATGGCGCCGTAGACCTGGGTCTGCTCGCGCTGCTCGCGCTGCGCATCCTCCAGCAGGGCCTGGGCATGCTCCAGGCGGGCGCGCAGGATCTCGGCCTCCGACATGTCCTGCACCGTCACGAGCACGCTGCCGATGCCCGTGCACTGCGCATGGATCCTCCAGGCCAGCACCAGCCGGCCGCGCTCGCGCAGCACATGGCGGCCATCGAGGGGTTCGCCCGTGCGCACCACGGCGAGCAGGTCCTCGGCCAGATGGGTCGCCGACAAGAGCACGAACACCTTGTCCGCCGCCGTGCCCGGGCTGCGCACCATGCGCAGCCCCTTGAGCTGGCGCGCCGCCGCATTGGCCGAGACCAGGCGCAACTCCGCCCCCTGCAACTGGAAACCCAGCAAGGCGACAGGCACCGTGTCGAGCAGCGCCTGCATGCCCGACTGCACGGCGAGCAAGGCCGAGGGTTCGACCGCAGGGGTCTTGTTCTGATGCACGGACGGGGTAGCGGTCACGCGATAGCCTTTGAGAACCTGGGGTGGAGGGCGCCACCAGCGCAACGGGACCGGTGCAAGTATGACAAAACGTAACTGTTTTGCGCCATGTCTGATACAAATTGCGGGAATACCCGGAGGCACTGCCGCTGCCGTCGGAAATGGGCCATTAGAATGCAACGCACCCCCCCGCGCAAGGCGGAACCATTGCCCGTGCAATGCCATTCGCCGCGCCCTCCGGCCAGCGCCATGCACCCAGGCACCGATCGCCCGTCCGAACACCCCCTTCTGAGCCCCGAGGAGCGCCAGGCCATAGACCGCGGCCGCTGGTTCTCGGCGCTCAGCCCTTCGCTCAAGCACGACATCTTCCGGCTGGGCTCGGTGCGGCGCTACGCGCATGGCGAGCAAATCGTCGAGCAGGGGCAGTTGGCACAGCACTGGTTCGCCTGCGCCAGCGGCGCCATCCGCTTCCGGCGCACCTCGCCCGGCGGCCAGCGCGTCACGCTGGCCTACGTGGAGCCGGGCATCTGGGTGGGCGAGGCCCAGGTGCTGCACCGCGGCCCCAATACCTACGACGCCCATGCCCACGGGCGCACGACCATGCTGTGCGTGGCCGAAGCCGTGTTCCGCCAACTGCTGCACCAGCACAGCGAGTTCGGCGAGGCGCTGCTGACGCTGCAGGCACGGCGCATGCGCTTTCTCTACTGGATGATGGAGGACATGGCCACCCTGCCCCTGCGCGCGCGCCTGGCCAAGCAGTTGCTGCACCTGATGCGCCGCTTCGGGCCGCGCCATCCGCAGCCCGGCGAGGAAATCCCCCTGGGCATCGTGCTGGTGCAGGACGAATTCGCCCAGCTCCTGGGCTGCTCGCGCCAGCGCGTGAATGTGGAGCTCAAGGCCATGGAGCGCGAGGGTGTGATCCGCGTCGCGCAGCGCGGCATCACCGTGTGCCAGCGCGAGCAACTGGAGCTCATTGCACAGCGCGAAGCGCAGGAGTGAGCGCCCTGCGGCGCCCCCCCCCACCCCGCCCTGGCGCCCCCGGGGCAGCGGCTGAAATCGCCGACAATGCCGCGGCATGCTCCGGCGCCCCCGGGGTGGTTCACCTGTCACGGTCTGCATGAACGATACCGATTTTTCCGCGCACACGCCCATGATGGCCCAGTACCTTGCCCTCAAGGCGCAGTACCCGGCCACGCTGCTGCTCTACCGCATGGGCGACTTCTACGAGCTGTTCTACGAGGATGCGCACAAGGCCGCGCGCCTGCTGGACATCACGCTCACGCAGCGCGGCCAGTCCGCCGGCCAGCCGGTGGTGATGGCGGGCGTGCCCTTCCACGCGCTGGAGAGCTACCTGGCGCGGCTCATCCGGCTGGGCGAGTCCGTGGCCATTGCCGAGCAGGTGGGCGAGGTGGGCGCGGCCAAGGGGCCGGTGGAGCGCAAGGTGGTGCGCGTGGTCACGCCCGGCACGCTGACCGACAGCGAGCTGCTGCCCGACAAGAGCGAGTCCATGCTGCTGGCCGTGCACCAGGGCGCGCGCGCGCGCTGCGGCCTGGCCTGGCTGGCCGTGACGCAGGGCGTGGTGCAGCTGGCCGAATGCACACAGGCCGAGCTGGGCGCCTGGCTCGCGCGCATCGCGCCCAGCGAGCTGATCTACAGCGCGGGCATCACGCAACGCTTCGAGGAACAGCTCGCCGGCCTGCGCCAGGGCGGCATGTTCGCCTGCCCCATGAGCCTGCGCCCCAACTGGCAGTTCGACGCCGCCCTGGGCCGGCGCAAGCTGCTCGAACACCTGGGCGCGGCCAGCCTGCAGGCCTGGAACGCCGAGGGCCTGCAGGACGCGCACGCCGCCGCCGCCGCGCTCCTGCAGTACGCCGAGCACACGCAAGGCCGCGCCCTCAGCCACGTGCACGGCGTGCGCGCGCCGCAGAGCGACGAGCTGATCCACCCGCCCCTTGCCACGCGGCGCCTGGCGCAGTCCAGTCAAGCGCCAGAGGCCTTTTTGGCTCAAATATTCAACGACCTGCAGCCCCCGGCGGAATGCACGGCGCTGCTGCGCGCCGCCATCCTGGAGGAGCCCGCCGCCCTGGTGCGCGACGGCGGCGTGATCGCCCCGGGCTTCGACGCCGAGCTCGACGAGCTGCGCGCCATACAGAACAACTGCGACGACTTCCTGCTCGACCTGGAGACGCGCGAGAAGGCGCGCACCGGCATCCCGAACCTC
>Ga0066256_1004719_pt1 | contig 11883 bp, 9 predicted proteins | sample ThiBio_1000_biof_FD_87107 | JGI IMG/M metagenome (GOLD analysis project Ga0066256, IMG submission 87107) | Wastewater bioreactor microbial communities from Cape Town, South Africa - Thiocy_expt_1000_biof (version 2) | ecosystem: Engineered > Bioreactor > Thiocyanate-remediating >...
TATTCTCGATGACGACGGTGGCGCCGGACACTTCCGAAAGCTTCTGGCTGAACCAGCGGCACATGATGTCGGCGCCGCTGCCGGCGGGAAAACCAAGAATGATGCGGATGGGTCGTTCGGGGTAAGCGGCGGAGGCGGGTGTCGTCGCCAACGCCAAGCCCACCAATATCAAACTCACCGGCCCAAGTTGCAGCACTGCGCGCAGACGGCCCATGGTTCCTCCCTCCGGTCTTGTTGACGGCTGTGCGCCGTCTTGACTGGATGATAGGCAGTAAACCTGTCACTCGTCTACATCCGCTAGCGCACGACGATCAAAGCATCGAGCGCCAACGCGCCTTCTCCTTCGCTGTGGACGATCACCGGATTGACATCGACTTCCGCGACTTCAGGGTGGGCCATGATGAAAGCACCGAGCTTCGCCGCGATCGCGGCCGCCGCATCAACATCGCGTGCCGGCGATCCGCGAAAGGCGCCGAGCAAGGCAGCGCCCTTGAGACGGCGCAGCTCTGAGGCGATCGCTTCCGCGCCAAGGTCGGGCGCCAATGTCACCACGTCGTGCAGCGCTTCGGTGAATACGCCGCCGAGGCCGATCACCAGCACCGGTCCCCAGTCCTTGTCGTTACGGGCACCAAAGATCAGTTCGACGCCGCGCGGCGCCATTTTCTCGACGAGCACGCCATCGAGCACCAGATCGGGCTTGGCCAATGCAACGTTGGAATAGAGCCGCGACCAGCCCTCGATGATATCCTTGTCGGTGTTCAGTCCCAGGATAACGCCGCCGACATCGCTTTTATGTGCCAGCTCGCTCGCCTGCGCCTTCAACGCGACAGGGTAGCCCATGCGCCGGGCCGCCGCTTGTGCGTCCTCGATGGTCGTGACGAATTCCGCCGGCGGCACCGGAATGCCTTCGGCTTCGAGTATCTTCTTGGCGATATGTTCGGGAATGATGCCCGACAGCAACTTGTGCTTATAGGGCTTGCGCGCCACGGGCGCGATCGGCGCCTGCTTGCGTCGATAGTAGCGCTGCAGAAAAGCCAGCGCGCGCAGGCAGCGCTCGGGCGAACGAAAGAACGGGATGTTCAACGCCCGCAACTCGCTGAGCGCTTCGCGTGGCATTTCGCCATCGTCGCCCAGCATGGCGATGATGAATTTGCGCGCGGCCGTGCCGGGAGACGAAACGATACTAGCGTAGATGATACTGCCGAACGCATCGTCGATGAGCAGCGGGTCCAGCGCCTTGCGATAGAGCAGGGGATCGACCAGCGCCTGCGCCGTCAAGTCGAGCGGATTGGTGCCATGGATGAGGCCCGGCGCCAGCTTGTCGAGAATAGCGTGCGCGGTCGGCGAGGGTTGCGGCAAATCGAGGCCGATCTGCTGGCAATAGTCGAGCGACATGCCCTTATAGGCGCCGGAATCGGTGATAATGGCCGGGCCGCCGATAATGGGCTCCGGGAAACGGATGAACAGTTCGGCGACATCGATGAGCTGTTCCAGCGTCTCGACGACGGCGACGCCTTCGCGCTCGGTCAATGCGCGCATCACATCCCAATCGCCGCTCATGGCACCGGTGTGGGTCTGCGCTGATTCACGCGCCGCCGCGCTGCGGCCCGGATGTAGCAATACGACAGGTTTGTGCAGCTCGCGGGCTCGTCGCATCAGCGCGCGGAAGCGGGGTGGGTCACGGAACTGTTCGGCAACAAGCGCCAACACATGGGTCGTCTCGTCCTCGATCATCAGATCGAGAAAATCTTCCAGTCCGTTCAACGCTTCGTTGCCGGTCGAGACGAACAGCGACACGGCGATATCGTGCGCATGCAGCGCCGTGCGCAGAACCGTCGCCATGGCGCCCGATTGCGAGACGATGCCGACCGCGCGCCGGCCAGCCAGCGGCGCATTGTCGGTCGGTGCGAAGGTCATCGGTATGCCATCGACATAATTGATATAGCCCAGGCAATTGGGGCCTTCGATCGCCATGCCGGCGTCGCGCGCGATCCGCGCCAGATGGTCCTGCGCCTGGCGGCCTTCGGCATTCAGCTCGGCGAATCCGGCACCGAAAATTACAACACCGCCGACGCCGCGCTCGATACAGCCTTGCATCGCATCCATCGCGGCGGCTTGCGGCACCGCGAGCACGGCGCAATCGACGCCATCAGGCAGATCGCGTGTCGATTTCAGGCACGGACGCCCGTTGATCTCGGTGCGGTTTGGATTGATGAGATGAATCGCGCCTTGATAGCCGAAGCGATCGAGATTGCCCAGAACGCTGTTGCCCAGCGCGCCTGGTGTCGGCGAAGCGCCGACGATGGCGATCGATCGCGGTCGCAACAGACGTTGAATGGCATGCTGCGATGTACTCGGCGCGGTCATGGGAACGGCTCTTGTTATGGTGCGACCGCGCGGATGGGCACGATCTTCCTCCGTCCCTGCACCCTAAACAATCTCAGGAAGGCTGAGCAAGGGCGGCGATCAAAGGCCGCGCGGCGGCAGCATGATGCGGAATGTCGCGCCGGGGCCGTCGTCCTGCGGCAACAGGATGATGTCGCCGCCGTGCGCATGGACGATTTCGGCGGCGATGGCGAGGCCGAGGCCCGTACCGCCCGAACGTGCCGAGCCGCGAAAGGCCTCGAACATCGCCGCGCGCGCCCGCGCTGGCACGCCAGGACCATTGTCGGTGATCTCGATGATGATTTTATTGTCCTCGCGCCGGGAGGTGACGCTGACACGCGGGTCCTCGCCGTTGAAGGCGCCCGCCGCTTCCAGCGCTTCGATGGAATTGCGGCACATGTTGAGGAGAACGCGCAACATCTGCTCGCCGTCGGCGACGATTTTCATATTGCCGTCGACGCCATTGTCGAGCGTGACGCGCTGATGGCTGTGTGGCGCGACGGTTTCGAACGCCTCGTCGACCAAGGCACGCAGGCCGAGCTGGCCAAACTGCGGCGCGCTTTCCACCGCCCGTCCATAGGTCAGCGTCGATTGGCAATAGCTGATGGCGCGGTCGAGCGTGGCGATCAACTTGGGGCCGATCGAGCGGACGAGCGGATCGGAGGACGACGCCAGTCTGTCCGACAGCAGTTGCGCCGTCGACAGCATGTTGCGCAGGTCGTGATTGATCTTGGCGACGGCGAGGCCGAGCGCCGCCAGATGTTTCTTCTGCCGCAATTCGTCGACCAGCGTCGTCTGCATGCCGGCCAGTGCCATTTCCGCATCGCCGATCTCATGCAGGCGGCCTGAGGGTTCGATGATGCGCGTGGGATCTTCCGGGTCTTCGCCGAAACGTTTCAGATTGTCGGTGAGCCGGCGCACCGGTCGTAGCACGAAGATATGCAGGGTCGCGACAGCCAGCGCCGCGAGCAAAACCGACAAGGTCAGCGACACCAGGAGCACGTTGATCGAGCGCGTCCACATGGCATTGCGCAGCGCCGTCTCGTCGATGGTGATGTCGATATATTCGGCACCCATCGGCGCATCGCCGACGACGCTGATCGTACGTCCTTGATGACCGAACAGCGTGCGCAGCGCCGACATCATCGATTCGATCGGCGTGGCCGTGCGCAAATCGTAGCGTTCGTCGACGCTGGGTGGCATGTCGGTGGAGGCCAGCAGCCGGCGCGACGACGGCAGTTTGAGCGCGATCGATTGCGCGCCGACGCTGGTGAGCAAATCGTTCTTCAGCGGCTCCGGCACCATTTCATCGGGCGCCGCATCGAGCACGAGAGCGGCGATATAGGCGGCGCTCAATTGATCGCGCAGCCGATAATTGCGGAATGTCGCCATCCACGGCACGAACACCGCGACCTGCACCAGCAGGATGAGCGCCAAGGTGCCCAGAAGGACGCGCGAAATCAGCCCAATCCGCACGGTGCGCTGGCGCTCCCGCGGGAGGGGAGCGTCCAGCGGCAGGGCTTCTGTCGCAGCGCCAGGTCCGACTTTGGCGTCCATACCAACCCTTTTAGCGTATCAGCGGCGGTTTGTATTCCGCGCCGCCTCTATCCGAGCTTGCGTAATAGTCCAATCAGGCTCTGAACCGAGGGACTGCGAAACTTTGCCGAAAAATGTTGCAGTGCTGTCCGCCGTGAGGCGTCCGCCAGACTCATGGCGGGAATCGGCATCGCCGCCATATCCTCGATCCGCAGCCTTTTCATGGCGGCCAGTTGCCACGGCGCAATCAATTCCTGGGCTTGGGGACCGAGGATCGATGCGCCAAGCACCGTGCCGTCTCGGGCAACCATAGCCTTGACTAGGCCGTGCACGGGCAGGCCGGCATGGGCCGCATCGGCCTCGCTCAGGGGCAGGCGATAGATGCGCAGGGCGGCATCCTTGGCGCGCGCTTCCGTCTCGCTCAGGCCGGCGGTGGCGATGGCGGGATCCGTATGAATAACGCGCGCCGCGCTGGCGGGCGTGAAGGAAACGGGCTGGCGAAACAGGAGATGGCGCAATAGCAGGCCGGCTTGCACTTGCGTGGCCTGAGTTGATCCGGCACCGATGACATCGCCGATGGCGTGGACGCGCCAATTGCTGGTGCGGAAGTTGCGCTTCACTTTGATGCCATCGTGATCGAAGGCGATGCCGGCCTGTTCCAGGCCGATGCCGTGAACACTCGGCGCGCGGTGTTCGGCGATCAGCACATGGCTTGCGGCGCAGGTTTCATCGCGCCCTTGATGCCGATAAGCAGCGCGCAGGCCAGCGCTGTCGGGATCGATGCGAATGGCTTCGACGGGCGCTTGCAAAACGACACCTTCGCGCGCGAGCTCATCGAACAACGGTTGCCGCAATTCGTCGTCGATCTCGGGCAGCAGTGGGCTGTCGGCAATCACCGTGACGCGGCTGCCCAAGCGCTGATAAGCCTGTGCCAGTTCAAGTCCATGCGTTGAGGCACCGATGACGAGCAGGTGCTTCGGCAGTTCAGGCAGCTCGAAAATCGTTTCGCTGGTGAGGGCGCGTACATATTCGAGCCCGGTGATGGGAGGCAGAACGGGGGCGGCGCCGGTGGCGAGCACGAAACGCCGTGCTTCCACCTTGATATCGCCGACCTGAACGCTTTTCGCGGAGCCGAAGTGAGCATTGCCGCGCAGGACACGCAGGTTCATCGCCTGCATCCGGGCTTCGCTCACCGATGGCGCAACCGCAGCGATCGCCGTCTGGATATGCGCACGCACGGCGGCATAATCGATGCGTGGCTCGCTCGGCGCGAGGCCGAGCTTGCTGCTCTGGCGCATGTCATGCGCGGCTTGCGCCGCCTCCGCCAGGCTGCGCGTCGCGACGCTGCCGTGATGCAGATGCGTGCCGCCCATCTCGCTCTTTTCGATGAGGACGGTCGGCACGCCGAAGGCGGCGGCACCCATGGCGAGCGCCAGCCCGCCCGCGCCAGCCCCGATGATGCAGATGTCGGGCGTCAGAGTTTCGCTCATGGGTCGGCGATCTCACGGAAAGGTCGCAGTCGCCGCAGGACAACCGGGGCAAGCGCCAGAAGACCGAGGCAGACGAGGGCCGTCACCATTTGCGGGGTCACGAGCTGGTGCAGTTCCACGTGCATGCGACAATCGGTCTGACCGGCGGCGAGGCAGGCGGCGAAGGCCTGCTTCTGCTGCGCCAGCACCGCGTCGATGCCGTCCCCGGCAAGGCCATAGGTCAAGGTCGCGGGCAGCACCCCCAGAAAGGTGACCCACATGAACGTGAATGGTCTGAGGTTCGTCAGAGCCATGGCCAAGTTGACGACGAAAAAGGGAAAGGCGGGCGTGAGTCGTAGAAACAACAGGTAAGATACGGCGTTTTCGTGGAAGCCATCGCGCAGCCGGCGCACCAGCGGCCAGGGGCGGTGGGCATAGCCATAGCCAAAGGAAGAGCGGGCAAACAGAAAAAACACGGTTCCGCCCAGGGTGACGGCGCAGGCCGAGATCGCGGCGCCGATCAGCCCGCCGAACAGGAAGCCACCGCTCATGGTGAGAATCGGGCCACCGGGAATGCCGACCGCGGCCGTCGCGACAAAAACCAGAAAAAACAGGAAGATAGATGTAAAATAGTGGCGACCGACGAAATCGGCGAGCATGTCCCGATGCTCCACCAGCATATCGAGGGACAAAAAACGGCTGAATCCCGTCGCAAACAGCAAGCCGACGGCGGCGATCGGCAGAAGCAGCGGCAGAAAACGCCTCAGTCGACGGCCAGGGCCGCCTGTCGGATTGAATGTCGTGTCCTGATCCCTCGCCATCATTTTCCGATAGCGGATCGGGAGCGGCAAATCACTGGCTGGCGGACAAATTTGCCGTCTGAAAGAGCGCCTTGTGGGCCTACCGGGCAGTCAATACTGATTGACTCGGCCGGAGGCTTCCACCTATAAGGCCGCACTCGATTTCGGCCGCGCCGACTTCGCGTGCAGGCGTGCGTCGGCATGCCGGCCGCCGGCAGCGGCATTCACAACCTTTGAGGGGCTATGGTCAAGGCCATGGTGACCCCGCAGAATTTGGAGTTCGACGGTGAAACGGACCTATCAACCCAGCAAGATCGTGCGCAAGCGCCGTCACGGCTTCCGCGCTCGCATGGCGACCGTGGGTGGACGCAGGGTTCTCGCCGCTCGCCGCGCGCAGGGCCGCAAGAAGCTTTCGGCCTGATCCGGACGCTTCTCGCCTCGCAAGGCAATCAAAGGTAGACACCATGAGCGTTTCCCTCACCGACGGCGCGGGAAACCATGATGGATCGCGCCCGGCCGGTTCTCCGATCGGGCGTTTGCGTAAGCGGCCAGAATTTCAGCGGGTTGCCAAAGGGCGCCGCTACCATGTGTCCGGCTTTACGGTGCAATGCGCGCCGCGCGACGACACCGAAACCACCGCTCGCTTCGGATTGACGATCACCCGCAAGGTCGGCACGGCCGTCGAGCGTAACCGTATCCGCCGGCGTTTGCGGTCGGCCCTCGTGACCAGCAGCGACATTCCGTCAAAGCCAGGACATGATTATGTGCTGGTTGCGCGCCGCGAGGCACTGTATCTGCCTTTCCCGGAATTGATCCGCGACCTGCAGACAGCCATATCCGCGGTTGGCAGTAAGTCGCGGCGCAAAACGCCGGATAGAAAACCGGACTAGCTCAACCCGTTCGCAAACCCATTGGAATGCGAACACAGGCCGGCCAAGAAGCAGCTTGGTGAAGGATCAGCAGGCGAAGAATGCGCGAAGACCAGAAAAATCCTGTTGGCCATGGCCTTGTCGCTCGTGGTTATCCTCGGCTGGAATTATTACTTCGCCAAGCCGCAGCTCGACGCGACGCGCCAAACCAATCAGCAGGTGCAAAACAACAGCGGCGCCGCGCAGCCGCCGAGCGCCCAGCCCGCGCCGCAGCAACAGCAGGGCGCAGCGCCCGTGCCGGGAGCCAGCACCGCGCCGAATGCGCCGCAGGCTCCCGCCGTCGCCGTCACGCTTGATCGCAATGCCGCGCTTGCCGCTTCGCCGCGCGTCAAGATCGACACGCCGAGCCTGTCGGGCTCGATCGCTCTGCGTGGCGCGCGCATCGATGACATTCATCTGAAGAAGTATCACGAGACGACAGACCCGAAGAGCCCGACCATCGAACTGCTCTCGCCGTCGGGTTCGGCTCATCCCTATTATGCCGAGACTGGCTTCGTCGCGGCCGCCAACAGCAATGTCGCGCTGCCCAAGCCCGACACCTTGTGGACCGCAGACGGCGATGTGCTGACGCCCTCCAAGCCTTTGACGCTGACCTTCGACAACGGCCAGGGCCTGGTGTTCCGCCGCGTGCTCAGTGTCGACGACAATTTCATGTTCACCATCAAGGATTCGGTGGAGAACAAGTCGGCCGCGCCGGTGACGGTCTATCCCTATGGCCTGCTGACCCGCGTCGGTAAGCCGAAGACCGATGGCTATGCGGTGCTGCACGAAGGCTTCGTCGGCGTCGTCGGCGATTCCCGCGTGCAGGAATACACTTACGATTCGATCGAGAAGGAACCGAAGGCCACCAAGCTCCTGAAGGGCACTGGCGGCTGGCTCGGCATGACCGACAAATATTGGGCGGCCGCCGTCATTCCCGATCAGAACCTGGCCATCGAAGGTCGCTTCTCTTCGACGGGCACCACCAACAAGATCTATCAGTCCGACTATCTGGGCGCGGAAAAGGTCGTCGCACCCGGCACAACCGCCGAAGCCGACCATCGCTTCTTCGCCGGCGCCAAGGAAACCCAGGTTATCGATGGCTACCAGACGAGCCTCGGTATCAAGAATTTCGACCTGATGATCGACTGGGGCTGGTTCTATTTCATTACCAAGCCGCTGTTCTGGCTGATCGACTTCATCTATCGCTACGTCGGCAACTTCGGCGTCGCCATTCTCATCACCACGGTTCTCATCAAGCTGCTGTTCTTCCCGCTCGCCAACCGCTCCTATGAGTCGATGGCGAAGATGAAGGCGGTGCAGCCGCAGATGAAGGAGCTCCAGGAGCGCTTCGCCAACGACAAGCAGAAGCAGCAACAGGAGCTGATGGAGCTTTACAAGCGCGAGAAGATCAATCCGGTTGCGGGCTGTTTGCCTGTTATCATCCAGATCCCGGTGTTCTTCGCGCTCTATAAGGTCATCTTCATCACCATCGAAATGCGGCATGCGCCGTTCTTCGGCTGGATCAAGGATCTGTCGGCGCCCGATCCGACCAATCTGTTCAATCTGTTCGGCTTGCTTCCCTTCGATCCGACGCAGCTTCCCGGCATCGGCCACTTCCTGTGGATCGGCATCTGGCCGCTCATTATGGGCGTCAGCATGTTCGTCCAGATGAAGATGAATCCGGAGCCTACCGATCCGATCCAGAAGCAGATGTTTGCCTGGATGCCGGTGATCTTCACCTTCATGCTCGGCTCGTTCCCGGCCGGCTTGGTGATCTATTGGACCTGGAACAACGCGCTGTCCGTTGCCCAGCAGTATTTCATCATGAAGAAGCAGGGCGTGAAGATCGAGCTATGGGACAATCTTTTCGGCCTCTTTGGTAAGAAAGCGAGCTGACGCGCTGCCGCGACGTCAGAGAAGCAATGATCGAGAGTGAACGCGACGAGGAGTTCGTAGAAAAGGGCCGCAAGCTGTTTGCCGGCCCTTGCGAATTCTTCTTCGCCTCCGTTTCCGTCGACGATCTGCCGCCCATGGGCGCACCGGAGATCGCCTTCGCCGGCCGCTCCAATGTCGGCAAGTCCTCGCTGCTCAATGCGTTGACCAACCGCAAGACCTTGGCGCGCACGTCGAACACGCCGGGGCGCACCCAGCAGCTCAATTTCTTCGCGCTCGGCGGTGAGCCGGGCTCTGAGACGCTGCGCCTCGTCGATATGCCCGGATATGGCTATGCCGCCGTGTCGAAGCAGAAGATCGACGGCTGGACCAAACTGATGCACGGCTATCTGCGGGGACGTGCGCCCCTGATCCGGGTTTTCGTTCTGGTCGACGGCCGTCACGGGCTGAAAGACACCGACGATGCGATGCTGAAATTGCTCGACACGTCGGCGGTCTCCTATCAGATCGTGCTGACCAAGCGCGATGAAGTGAAGAAGTCCGAGATCGAAGGGCGGATCGAGGCGACGCGTCAGGCCTTGAAGCGTCATCCCGCCGCCCATCCGGAGGTTGTCTTCACCTCGTCGCAAACCGGCGATGGAATTCCTGACCTGCGCGCCGGCATCGCCCGTCTGCTCGCGGAGCGTGGCGCCTGAGCGCACGGCGACGAAAAAGCCGGTGGTCTTCGTGCCTGTGAATCGCTAGAACAGCGCTTAAGATAGAGCCGGAATGACCGTCGATGACCGATAAAGCCAGCCCGCAAGAACAAGCCGAAATCCTGATGCAGGCGCTGCCGCATATGCTGCGCTATGACGATGCGATCGTCGTGGTGAAATACGGCGGCCATGCCATGGGTGACGAGAAGGGGGCGCGCGAATTCGCCCGCGACATGGGGCTGTTGGAGCAGGCGGGCGTTAACCCTGTGGGGGGGCACGGCGGCGGCCCGCAGATCGGCGCCATGCTGTCGAAGCTCGGCATCAAGTCGGAATTCGCCGCCGGCTTGCGCATCACCGACAAGGCCACCGTCGAGATCGTCGAGATGGTGCTGGCCGGTTCGATCAACAAGCAGATCGTCGGCTTCATCAACAGCGAGGGCGGTCGCGCCATCGGCCTGTGCGGCAAGGACGGCAATATGGTCCTCGCCGAGAAGATGACGCGCACGGTGGTCGATCCCGATTCCAACATCGAGAAGATCGTCGATCTTGGTTTTGTCGGCGAACCAAAGAAGGTCGATACCACCGTTCTCGATCAGGTGCTCGGCCGCGAACTGATTCCCGTCCTCGCGCCCGTGGCGCAGGGTGCCGATGGTGAGACCTATAACGTCAACGCCGACACGTTCGCCGGCGCCATTGCCGGTGCATTGAAGGCCAAGCGTCTTCTGTTCCTGACCGACGTGCCGGGCGTACTCGACAAGAACAAGCAGCTCATCAAGGAGCTGACGGTGGCGCAGATCCACGATCTCATCGCTGACGGTACGATCACCGGCGGCATGATCCCGAAAGTGGAAACCTGCATTTATGCCATTGAAATGGGCGTCGAAGGCGTCGTCATTCTCGACGGCAAGACGCCGCATGCGGTGCTGGTCGAACTGTTGACCGATCACGGCGCCGGCACGCTGATCAAGCGCTGATGGTGGCGGCGGAAGGCCTGTCCGAGCGTTTCACCCATGTCGATACATGGGTGTTCGACCTCGACAACACGCTTTATCCGCCCCACTGCGATCTGTGGCCGCGCATCGACGATCGCATGACGGTCTTCATGGCCGGCATGCTTGGCCTCGATGGCATGTCGACGCGCGCGTTGCAGAAATTCTATTACCGCCAGCATGGCACCACTTTGCGTGGGCTGATCGACGAATACGGCATCGATCCGGCGGAGTTCCTGCGCTTCGTCCATGACATCGACCGCACTTCGGTCGAGCCCGACGTGGCGCTCGCCGCCGGCATCGCGGCGCTGCCCGGCCGCAAGCTGATCTTCACCAATGGCTCGCGCGACCATGCGCTGCGCACCTGCGAGCGGCTCGGCATCGGCGATCATTTCGACGACGTATTCGATATCCTCGCCGCCGATCCGGTGCCCAAGCCCGATCCGCGCGCCTATGACCGCTTTTTCGACCGCCACGGCATCGCGCCGGCGCGCAGCGCCCTGTTCGAGGACATCGCCCGCAACCTCATCGTGCCCAAGGCGCGGCAGATGATGACGGTTCTGGTGGTGCCGAAGCCCGGCGCGCACGATTTCCGCGACGGCTGGGACGTGGAGCGGGAACGCCCCGACCATGTGGATTTCCTCACCCATGATCTCAGCGGCTTCCTGACCGACATAATCGGGGCGCCGGCGCTGTCCACGGGCCTGCCCGACCGGCCTTGACATCGCTGGGGGGAGCGTCGAAACCTCCGGCCAATTCTCTTATCGTACCGGGAGCCGTCATGTCGCACGCCCAGCTTGAAAAGATCATCGATGCCGCCTTCGCCGACGCCGCGTCGGTCAATGCGAGCACCAAGGGCGAGGTGCGTGACGCCGTCAACGAAGCCCTGGCCCTGCTCGATAGCGGCAAGGCCCGCGTCGCCGAGAAAATCGCCGGCCAGACTGGTCCGCAGAGCTGGAAGGTCAACCAGTGGCTGAAGAAGGCGGTGCTGCTGTCCTTCCGCCTCAACGACATGGAGACCATTGCCGGCGGCCCCGGCGGCGCGCCCTGGTGGGACAAGGTGCCGTCCAAGTTCAGCGGATGGAGCGCGGCGGATTTCCGCGCCGCCGGTTTCCGCGCGGTGCCGGGCAGCATCGTCCGCAAGGGCGCGTTCGTCGCCAGGGGGGCGGTGCTGATGCCCAGCTTCGTCAATATCGGCGCCTATG
>Ga0066256_1004720_pt1 | contig 11882 bp, 7 predicted proteins | sample ThiBio_1000_biof_FD_87107 | JGI IMG/M metagenome (GOLD analysis project Ga0066256, IMG submission 87107) | Wastewater bioreactor microbial communities from Cape Town, South Africa - Thiocy_expt_1000_biof (version 2) | ecosystem: Engineered > Bioreactor > Thiocyanate-remediating >...
CCCCGCGCGGGGGTTCTGTCGCGGGGCTCGCGCGGTGCCGGGTGCGCGCCGCGGGGTGGCTGCGGGGCGCCACATGGGGGCGGCGGCGGGACACTTGTGTGGGGTGAGGGAGGGGGGGGGTGGGGCTGGGCGGGGCAATGCCACTAGGACGGGGACGGTGTACCCGCCGGCGGGTGTAGCGTTCCATGCCGTGACGGTCGGCGACGACTTCAGCTGCGGCTTGACAACAAACGGTAGCAGTCTGCGATGTTGGGGCGCGCTGCCGGGCGGCACGGCACAGCTGCCCCCGGCGACTACTTTCTTTGTGGACGCACACGCTGGGCCGCGTCATGTGTGCGGCCTGACACCAAATGGCGCGGTGCTCTGCTCCGGGAATGTCACATCGCTTGGAGCAACCAATGTGCCGTCGGGCGTCACCTTTCAGGGTGTGACAGCTGGCGTCGACTACACCTGCGGCGTGGCGCGCAACCACAGCGTGGTGTGCTGGGGCGACGGTAGCAATCCTGTTGTGGCAGCGGCGGCGACGTGGCGGGCTATATCTGACGCGGAGCATGTAGCGGCTGGTGCTGACCATGCATGCTATGTGCGCGTGAATGGCAGCGTGGCATGCTGGGGAAGCAACAGTCGCGGTGCTGCTGCGCCACCGGCGGCACTAACGACAGATGGTAGCGTTTGGTGGTTGGCTGCGGGCGGCGGCATGACGTGCGCCGCGTCGGGTTCCAGCGTACCGGGGCCGGTGACGTGCTGGGGCGCGGTGTCTGGAAGTTTAACAATTAGCGGCTACGAGGTGGCGTGCGCGGGCTGGGGGTGTGTGGTGTCGAATAGCAGCGCACGGGTATCTGTGGCTGCAGCAATAGGCGGTGGTGGAATCCCGCAGAATGTAGTGGGCAGCGTTGTTGTTCCAGGAACTGTTACGACGGTTGCAGGCAACGGAACAGCTGGATTTGCAGATGGCGTTGGAACGATAGCCCGGTTCGCCAATCCACGGGGTATATCCTTTTATGGCGCCGGGGGCCTCTACGTGGCTGACTGCTTCAACAACGTGATTCGGCTGGTAAACTCAGCAACGAGGATGGTAACTATTGTGGGGGGCATGGTAGGCATTGCCGGTAGAGTTGTAGGTGCCAATGCCAATCCGCTGCAGTCCCAGTTTTATAGCCCCGAAGGGCTCGATGTTGATGCAGCTGGCAATGTGTTTGTGGCAGACACCGGCAACATGATATTCGCAGACTATCGGGCGAGTGGGTAGCTGGTAGCACGAATGGCTCGTCAGGGTCAGTCAATGCAGCCGCTGGGACTAGTGCAACATTCAATACCCCTGTGTCGGTATGTGCCGGTGCTGCGGATGGACGGTTGTATGTGGCAGAATACCCAAACCAGCTGGGACGCACCATTGCTGCGGATAGTGCCCGTGCTGTGACCAGTACGACGCTGGCACCCTTCCCCAATGTTATTTATGATATTGTATTAAGCGAGGTAGAAAAAGTTTTGTATGTGGCCGTTGGTAACGCCGTGTTTATCGTTACGTACGACGGGGTGCCGACACTGCTAGCTGGTGCCGCTACCACTGGGACATACGCGGAAGGAACTGGTAGTGGAAGCGTCATTGTTCATTCAAGTCGCACGTCGGGGAAACGTTGGAGGTAACCTTAACCTGCCCCGCCCTCGGCTGTTGTCACTCCCCCCTCCACTGCTGCTGCCGCCGCTTTACTGCGCTCTAGCGCTAGCCCCCTCTCGCATCAACCTGAGGGGGCCGTAGAGATGGCGCCGCAGGCCAACTCTGGCTCGTCGCGGTGGTCGAAGCAGCAGTCAGTGGCAGGGCATGGCGCGCGGACGCTGTTTGCGTGCGTTGCGCGTGTCTGGTCTCAGCCACTTCTTTGTGAGTGGCAGGCTGTTGGCTGAGGGCGGGGGTTCAGCGAGGTTGCTGCCGGGTGTTGCCCGGCGACCTACAGCATCACCCTAGTCTGGCCCCTGGGCGGGGGTTCAGCGAGGTTGCTGCCGGGTGTTGCCCGGCGACCTACAGCATCGCCCTTGTCTGGCCCGCGCCTTGCAGCTCTGAACCGGACGCGGCATCCGCGGCGGAGCACATCGAACACAAACTGGTAAGCGGAGGGATGGTGGGGGAACAAAAAGAGCAGGTGTAGGACACCCGATGTGCGACGAGAGCGACCCCCTTGTTGTAGCCGCGCGGCTGTCTCCGCGCCGTATTCGCAGCTCAACAAAAACTGGCGCGAGTGCGTGTGTGCGGTTGACACCGCACCGGCCGTAGATGACGCCCTGCCCGGCTAAAGAAACCTCCAGTGGGAGGAAGAAGATGCCAGAACAGTAACTCCTTCTCCACCGACTCCTGCCGTTCTGGTCGCCCGGCTGGTCGTGGTAGGAGTGCCACCGCGCTCCGGCGCGGTGGGCTTAAAGTCGAACGTCCCCGCGCGCACCTCTCACTCCGGCAATTCGGCTTCCACGGCTAGAGGGCTCATCGTTCCGATTCGCCGTCAGACACCAGGAGTGCCATTTGCGAGCATGGGCGCCAACGCTGCCGCTGCAAGGACTGCGTCGGCGTGTGCGCGCATCACGGCCGCCCGGTGACGTGCTGTAGCGACTGCCGCGCTGCTGCCGCGGCCAGTGCGGTGTAGCCACCCAAAGCTTTTACTTGAATGCGTGCCGTCACTGCCGTGTTACCGGTACCGGTTGTCCGGTGGCCAGAACACTCATCTCCGGCAGCGCTGGAAGGGCGCCAGCGGAAGAGCGCTGGCGGGCGCAGGGGGGATGGAAGTGTTGGCGGCTGCGGCATCTGCAAATTTGCAAGTGTGGCGACATTTGATAAACAATGCCACCGATTGTGTTGTGTGTGTTTGTTTATGGTTTTGTGTGTCGATTATTTATTATCACTTGCTTCCCATGGTAGGTACCATCGCGCACATCAGCAACGGGTCGGTGGCATGGGTGTAGTGCAGTGGCAACGGGAGCGGGCACCACTCCCCGCCCACCACTCGCTGCAGCTGCTGTTGCTGGGGTTGGGTTTTGGATTGCCGCTCTGCAGCGCCGCTGTTCTTCCTGAATGGAGTGGCAACTGCGAGCGCCGCGTTGCCACGGGTGTGCAGCACAGCTGCGTAATCGTTGGTAGCTCCTACGCGGCGGTTTGCAGTGGCAATGATGCAAGCGGCACTGGTAAACTGGCACCGCCCACTGAGGGGTGGCAGTCGATCACGGCGGGCGATGACTTCACGTGTGGGCTGTCGTTTGACGGCGCCGCAACCTGCTGGGGCGCGCTGCCTAGTACGCTCACCACCAGCGGCAGCTACGCCATTACTGGCAGGTACCTGGATGGCGCTGCGGGGGGTCGGCATTGGTGTGGTATTGCCTGGAACGGCAGTGCAATCTGTCTAGGGGACTGCAGCAGCGGCGTGTGTGCGCCGCCGCCGGGGCTGCAGCTGGTGCACACCTCCAGCGGCAGCGACTACGCTTGCGGCGTGACGGCGGCCGGCCGTGTCGTCTGTTGGGGTGGCGCAATCAGCGGGGTACCGGCAGCTATGCCATTAATAGTGAATGCTGTACGCGTGGCGGCAGGCGGCGGACATGCCTGCGCGCTGCTGGCCGACGGCAGCGCGATGTGCTGGGGTGCCAACGATTGGGGACAAGCTGTCCCGCCGCTGGGCGCCACTTTCACCGCGCTGGCGGCGGGCGCTGGCGCTACGTGCGGCATCATGTTAGGCGGTGGCGTGACGTGCTGGGGTAATGCGCTGACGCGCGCCATACCGTCACAGTTCGCAGACGCGAGCGTGGTGGCAGTGGAGATCTCGTGTGCGGCGCTGCAGTGCTGCGGTCTGGCGGTCACCGGCGACACCCTGTGTTGGCTGTTGGCACCGGGCCCGGCCACCACGTCGACGCTCAGCAGGGATGTAAGCAGGCTGCTTGGCAGCGGGTCCAGCAGCAGCGGCAGCATGTTGCCGGACATGAAGACGATGCCGTGCCCTGCTCCAAGTAGTTCCTGCGCCACGGCAACGCAACGTTCAAGCCAGCTGCGCGCAGTGGAGGAGATGGCTCACAGAATTCTACAAGGGAGCAGTAATTCTTACTCACAGACAACGACGCCGACTGCGGCACTGACAATAACTGCAACTCCGACACCGACTAAAACACCGACTTGGACACCGACTATCACACCGTCTGTTTCGCGGACTTCGACAACGACACAGACTACCACACCGAGTAGGACACAAACTCCGTCACAGACTTTGTCAGGGACTCCGTCACGGACTCCTTCACTGTCTCAAACGGCAAACGCAACGAAGACTGGGACGCAAACTCCGTCGCAGACTCCGACGGCGACAAAGACACCGACTGGGACTAGGACGCCGACACCGAGTTGGACCAGAAATTTCACTCAGAGTTGGACCCCCAGTCTTTCCGAATCACGTACTGCCTCCTCCACTCTGACTCTCTCGCCGACTGGCACACGCACGAGCACACCCACTAGAACTGGCACACGCACGTTATCGCCGTCCAAAACTAACACACAGACATCATCTGCATCGAGAACGCCCACGTCATCGCTGACGCCGTCACCCACAACGCCGCCCATGACTCTCGTCCGCGTGTTGCCAGGACCGTCACCACCGCCATCCGCCGACGCGCTCGGCACCCTCTGGCTGGTGGGTCAAGCATTCCGTAGCGGCGACGCGGGGCCGACACTGTCCACGTCGCCGCCCGACGTTATTGCCAGTATGACGGTAATCAACTCAACCCACTTACAGCTCACTTGCAACGCGACAATATGGTACTGGTCCACTGCGCTGCTGGTAGTGACCCAGATTGGCTACAACGCGTCCGTCACAAAGCCGCTGTATGCAAACCTATCATTGGTCGCATTTGCTACACCCAACGCGTCTGCCGTCGTCAGAACCATTGTCATCCCTTACGGCACCCCACTCCAGCTGGTCGCGCCGCTGTTGGGTGCCGCCGCGGCCACCCGCATCATGTTGCAGCCGCCGGCGCCTGTCGCGCCATTTGCATGCAATTCTGTTCGTGCAATCAACGACAATGTCACCGAGTGCACACCTTGGCTTATGAACAACGGCGCACTGGGCGTGCCACAAACACTGTCGTTGCTGCTCAGCGTCGGCACATCCACCATTGCATTACCGCCGTCGCTGGCGGTCACGATCACGCGTCCCACGCTGACTCTGTTTCGCAATGGCGCCGCGGTTGTACCTGCAACCGGCAAGGCAACCATTCACGCGGGGCTGGCACCGGCCACAGCGCGGCTGCTGTGTGACGATACGGTGTGGGCGATGTCGGAGCTGCAGCCGCCGGCTGCCTGCCGTACTGGAGGCAGAACATGGCAGCGTGCTGGCGGCGGCGGCGCTGTGCGCAACAACAGCAACAACAGTAACTGGGCATTCGCGCTTCCGGCTGCGGTCGGTGGTGCGGCGCCGGCTGAATTACATTATAACGGCAACAGCAGCACCATTCACCTGCGTGTGGCACTGCCGGTGGGCACCGCGCACATGAGCCTAGCCGCGCCCGCAACAACACCGTACGCGGCAGCGACGGTGCAGTTGGTGAGCCCGGCCGTGATGGCCGCCGTGGGGTGTGATGGTGTCGGACTTACTGGGACAACATGCGCGCCGCCAGCCACCATAAGACTTGCGGGTGCGGCGCTGGGGTACGCCAATGGGGTCGCCCGTATTGCCAACGTGACGCTGGCCGGCGTGCCGTGCAGTTGCGTCCCGTCGCCGTCGGCGCCGCAAACGGTAGCAACATGTGCCTGGCCCGGTGCATTGCTGGATTCCGCCATTGCGGCGGCGGCGCCAAATGCCGACGTCATCTCGCTGCCGTTGTCATATGTCGCAGCTGGCGCTACCGGTATGGCCCCCGCCATGCTACCAGGAGCCATCACCGTCGTCATACGCCCGCGTCTGGCCGCCGTCATTCCGTCCCTGGTTCAAGCCGGCACACAAATTGCAGTTGCCTTCCGCAGCAGCAGCGGTGGTAGCAAGGTGTCTGCAGTAAACGTGACGGTGGCTGGCGTGCCGTGTACCAACTTTTCAGCCATTGCACAAGGCATCGTCACGTGCACTGCACCGGTGCTGTCCCCCCCGCCGCTTGGCTACCCTATCGTGGCAGTGGATGTGGTGGGCGCCAGCGGGCTGGGTGCAGCCAATACTGTCTACATGTCCTACATGTCGGGGCTCACACTGGAGTGGGTGGGCACGCCGCCAACGGCGGACAACGCGACTGTGGTGTTGCCGTCAGGTCGTGTTGCTGGCACCCTGCAGCCATGGCCTGCCGAACCACCAACCAAACGCGTGTCGGGCGTGGGGTCAGGCAGCTGTTGGGTGGAGGCAGTCACCGTGGTCCTGGCTTCTAGCGCCCCCGCATGGGCGTGCGCCGCAACAGGCAGCAACTGCACCAACACAACTAGCTGGGTTGTGTCCGACCGCGATGTCACTGCTGCGCTAACGCTAGCACTGGTTGGCACGCCCACCGCGCATGTGGCGTTGGACGGTGGTGCGCCCAGTGCCGACGTGACGTTTGCTGCTGTGGGAGTGACTGGCGGTAGCGGTGCCGCCGCGGTACTAATGGGCAGATGTGTTGACACCAGGGGGGCCGCCAAAACCACATCCGCGCAATACCACGTGGCGCTGCCGTCCCTGGCTGCCGCATGGGATGCGTCCTCTGCCACGCTGCTTGCCGCGCCACTGCCACCTGACGTCATGGATGCCAGCGCGGTGGCAACGGTGGCATGGGTTGGCATCGCCGGCAATGCGTCGGCGCCACCGTACTCCAACGCCTCACGCCACATGTCATGCACCGCTGCGGTGTACCCTGCACGCGCCGGCACTGTGCCGCCGGGCCTTGGCTTGGCAGCATTCCTGGTTGCAGTCGCTGCCACGGATGCAACGTTTTGGTCCAGCACGGTGGGTGCAGTGGTGGAGCCAGGCTGTGACCCGGCTGCGCTGCCCCCTGACGCACCGCCGGCGCTGTGCTGGCGCGCTGCATTTGGTGCCCTGTCGCTAGCTGCAGCGCCGCTGGGCGTCAACGTAACGCTGGCCGCGGAGTGCGAGTGGGTGCCGACGGGAGAGCGCGTTCAGCTACCGGCGCTGCACGGTGTGGTTGTGACCGCGTCGGTGGCGTGGTCACTACCGGCGGCGTCATCCGCAGTCATGGACACGCCGGCTGCCACCACTGCGGCGATTGTGCACAATGCGTCGCCGGAGCGATGGGAGGTTGCGACACCATCTTGCCATCTTGCAGTGCGCAGCGGTGATGCGCGTCTGACGGCACGCGCGGCAGCCGCGGATTACGGTGCCGACAGCAGCGGCATCGTGACCCCTGCCGTGAGTGTGGAGGTAACGGGGCTTCCGCGCATGACGATGTCAATTGTGCTGGCCTGCCGCGTCTGGGGCGTGGCGGTGCAGTCGTCGGAGCGGTCCATTGTCATACAGCAGCTGCACCTAGTGCCGGTGCGCCTACCCACCACCTACCTGCCCTCCGATGGCACCACCGCCCTGCTGCTGGACCCGCCACCGTCACTGCGCCTGCTTGATGACGACGGAGCCGGCGTTGACGGTGTGACATGCAGCCTGGCGGCGGCAAGCAACGGTGCCGAAGTGCGAGACATTGGAGGAGGTGTCACACAAGCGGTATCGGCTGCCGGTGGCTGGCTGAACTTCACCGCCGCGGTCGTGGTGTCGTCTTTTAGCGTGCCGTCCGCGGCACTGGTCGTGGCGTGCACCCGGTCCACGCCCGACGCACCAGAGCCGGTGGCGTGGACCGCTGCACTCACAAGCTTGACGCTGGATGTGTGTACACCGTTGGCGCCCGTCACGGATGCATCCAACGGCGTGCCGCCCTGGCACATCGGTATTGCTGTTGATGGTGTATCGCCCTGCTCACAGGCACAGCACCCGGTCCGCCCTGACATCATACCACCCACCGCCCGCCCTCATGTGGCTTGTGATGTCACGCCAGTGTTTGCTAGACGATGCAGGCAGCATTACCGCTGGCGGCGACTTCCAGCTGTTTGTGGTTGGTGGCTCGGTGAGCGGCATTCCAGCTGACGGCAGCGTTACCTTTGGTGCACTGCAGCTAATTGGCAGCCGTGGGGTACGCTACAACGTCAGCGTGGCATGCACGTTGGGTGCGGTTTCAATCCCTGCTGCGCACACCTACCAGGTGCAGGCGCTGCCGTGCCCCGCGGGCTACGCACCGAGCGGCATGTTTTGTGTGCCCTGCCCGGCCGGCACATACACACGCGGCAACAACGAGCAGGCATGTCTACCGTGCCCGACGCAGGGCGCGGAGTGTGTTCATGGGTTATTGACCGTCAAGCCCAACTTCTACCGCGCGCTGGAGGAAGCTGGCACGCCCGTCGGCCCAGACTCGCAGCTGCTGCCATGCTTCAACGAGGAGGCGTGCGTCGTCAATATCACAGCCGAAACCTACACCTGTGCGCCCGGGTACAGCGGCGCACTGTGTGGCGTGTGTGACGGCGCGCACGGGTATGGCTCGTTTGATGGCGTGTGTCGCCAGTGCTGGCACCCCGGTATCGCAGACGCTGTACTGGCGTTTGTTATTGTTGGGTTTGTGGCTGCCATGGCGCTGATTGCGCTGAACCCCTGGATGCAGGCGCACGACGACTCGTCCATTGCACTGAAGCTGCTGATTGGATTTGTGCAGGCGGTGTCGTCGCTGTCAGTGTTCACAACTGGTGGTGCGGCGCTGTTTGAATCGGCATTTGGTTGGACGGCTTACACCTCCGCCAACCCGCTGTCGCTCGGCGGCCTGCAGTGCCGCCTGCAGTGGCGCTACCTGACGCGCTACCTGTCGGTTGTAGTGCTCCCCATTGTCGGCACCGCCGTTGCAGCTGCCGTGGTGGCGGTGCTGGCGGCGGTGCGCGCTACCACGTGGCGGTACCGTGTGCTACCCGTCGCATGGACATGGCCCCATGCACGTGTACGTTGGCAGGCGTGGATCAATGCGCGCCGCCACACGGCGACGTTTGTGTTTATGGCGTTCCTGTGCTACATGCCCATCGTGTCCGCATCGTTTACCACGCTCAACTGTAGCGCCACACCTGTGAACGGCGCACACTGGCTGACCGCTGATCTTAGCGTGCAATGCCACGTGGGGCAACACGCGGTTGCATCCGTGCTGGCCGTGGTGGTGCTGCTTGTGTTTGGGCTTGGCACACCCGCGCTGCTGCTATGGGTACTTGGGCGCGCCACGCCATCGATGCTGCGCGACACGGCGTTCTCCAACGCGTACGCGTTCCTGTACGAGGGCTACGCGCGAGGGGTGGACGTGAAAGCGCGGCGTGCCTCCGTTAGCGGTAACGGTGCCGGTGCTGGTAGCGCGGACGAGGACCCATCATCACCTTCCCCTCCCGACGACATGCTGCGCCATGCGCCGACTGCCAGCATCTCGCGCATAGTCAACTTCTGGCGCGGGCTGTCGCGATCGCTGGTGTGGTGGGAGGCCGTGGTATTATTGCGCAAGGCTGTCGTTGTTATGCTGGCCACCATTGTCACGAACCAGTTCTACCAGGTGGTGTGCGCCGTGCTGTTGTTCTCTGGCGCGGTGGCCGCGCAGCAGCACTTCAACCCGTACGCCCGCCCGCTGTTCAATGCCCTGGAGCTGGTATCGCTGCTTGACCTGTACATCACCGCCGCGGTGTCCACCATGATGCTGCCGGCCACCGCCGCGCCACGTAATGTGGTCCGGCAACCAGCAGCGTGGGAGACGGGACTGACCGCCTCGCTTGTGTTAATGAACCTTGTCACCACGCTGGCACTCGCGGCGGCCGTGTTACTCACCGTCGTCGCCATGGTCAAGCGCTCCACGTCTGGTTCCACCACGCTGCTGCGTCTGAAGCTGCCCACACTGCCGCGGCGCGGCGGTGGCGCTGTCTAGGGGGAGGCTATTGTATCGTATTTATTGTTGCTGCGGGTCCATTTCCTTTCCCATTGCTCATTACGTACGGTGTTAATATGTATGTGTTGGTAGGGCGCCGTCACGGGCATGACATACAAAACAATTGAAGCGCTAATATCACTACAAGCCGGTGGCCGCCGGTCCGCCGGCATCGCCACCATTGTGACTGTCACACATAAACGAACGCGGCGGCAGCGCAAGCAGCTAATGCATTGCGCCGCCGCCATCCCCCTATCTCCCCCCACACGCACACGCTGCTGTAGTGGCTGCCGGTGCCGCGCCGCGGTCCCCCAATCACATGTTGCCGCGACACGTTGCACGCGCGCTCATTCCATGCCATGCCGCTCAAGCAAAGGCGACGGCGCCAAAGTTGAAGGCGGCGGGCGCACCAAAGCCACCCGCGGCGGCAGCAGCGACGGGCTTGGCACCTGCAGCGGCCGACGGCGCACGGTTGGCACCCCAGGCGGCGGGGGCGCCAAAGGCGGGCGGCGGTGCGGCAAAGCAGGGCGCGGGCGGTGCTGCGGATGCCAGCGACGTGTTCTCGGCGTCGGCAGCCGGCGCGTCGGCAGCAGAGCCGTCGGTGTAGTGCGCGTCAACAATGCGGCGCGCCTTGTTGTACACCTCGTCGGACGCGTGCTCCTGCAGCTCCTCCAGGCGCACCACCAGCGACACCTCCTCGAACGCCTCGGCGAAGCGGCACATGGCGGCGGCGGGGTTGCCCTCGTCGTTGAACTTCTTCTCCACCGCCAGGATGGCGGCCACGGCGTCCAGCACGACGCACAGCATGCGCACGTCGTCCTTCTCCAGCATCTCCACCAGCGGCTCGGTGGCGCCCGCCGCCATGATGCGGCACACGTGCTGCGCGTTGCCCGCCACCGCCAGGTTGCACAGCACCCAGATGCACTCCTTGCGCGTGGCGTAGTCGGCGGTGCGCGCGCCGCCCAGCACGGCGTCCAGCATGCCGGGCGTGGCCAGCAGCGCGTTCTGCTGCTCCATCGTGCCTGCCGCCAGGTTGCTGGCGGTCCACGCCGCCTCCCGCCGCACGTTGCGGCGGCCAGTCGCCAGGAGGGGCACGAGGGCGGGCAGGAGGCCGGCATCCACCGCCGCCTGCGTCTGCACCGCGCTGCCAGACGCCACGTTGCCGACGCACCGCAGCGCCGGCAGCGCCACGCTGGGCTCCGCGTGCCCCAGCGCCTTGATGACGCCGGGCAGCACGCCCGACGCCACCACCGCGTCCACCAGCTCGTCGCTGCCCTCGCTCAGGTACGTCACCGCCCACAGCGCGTCCGACAGCACCTCCTTGTCCTCCATGGCGGTCACCAGGTAGGTGAGCGCGGGCAGGAGGCCGGCCGCCACCTCCAGCGACGGCGGCGGCTTGTTGCGGCACAGGTTGGAGAGGCACCAGGTGAACGTCACCAGCTGGCGCATGGACTCCGGGTACTGCACGTTCAGCAGCAGGTTGGCGGCGGCGTCGGGCGTGGTGGTCACCACGTCGCGCAGCCGCGCCGAGTCGCCCGCAATGTTGCCCAGCGCCCACGCCGCCTGCTCGCGCCGCTCCGGCACGCCCGACACCAGGTTCTTCACCAGCGCCGGCAGGATGCCCTCCACCGCCGCCACCGCCGCCGTCGCCGCCGTGGATGCCGCGTTGGTCAGGCACCACGCCGCCTCAAACGCCACCTTGGCGCCCACCGCGTTGTCGTCGGGCGCCCACAGCAGCGCCACCAGCCGCTCCGCCACGCCCGTCGCCAGCACCGCGTCCACCGGCGGGCTCCCCCCCCCCCCCCGCCCCCCCCCCCCCCCCCCCCCCCCCCCCCGCCGCCCCCTCCCCCCCCCCCCCCCGGCCGGCGCGGGGGGGGGGGGGGGGCGGGGGGGGCGGGCGGGCGGTCGGGGGCGCGGGCGCGGGGGGACCGACCCCCCCCACCCCACACCCCGCCCGCACACGCCCC
>Ga0066256_1004721_pt1 | contig 11879 bp, 11 predicted proteins | sample ThiBio_1000_biof_FD_87107 | JGI IMG/M metagenome (GOLD analysis project Ga0066256, IMG submission 87107) | Wastewater bioreactor microbial communities from Cape Town, South Africa - Thiocy_expt_1000_biof (version 2) | ecosystem: Engineered > Bioreactor > Thiocyanate-remediating >...
GCGTCCCTTCTGCCTTTTTGCCCAGAATTAAAAGATTTTCCCCCACCCCTTCCCGTGCAAATTTTCTTTTGCTTTTTTTTTCTTCCCCGCCCCGGGGGTAGGCGGCGTAACCGGCAGGGGCGATTATGTATTCGCTATCAAACGTGCAAAAAGGCGTGACGTTGCCGCGCCTTGCAAGAACCCCCGCGATCATAGCACCATTGACCTCCGGGAAAAGCCGCAAAAGAGCAACGTGATGTCCGATACCGTGTTTTCAGTGCCGCAAGAGTGGAAAGACCGCGCCTACATGACAGCGGCGCAATATGAGGCGGCCTATGCGGAGTCGGTGCGCGACCCGGACGGCTTCTGGGGCAAGGAAGCGGCGCGGCTGGACTGGCTGACGCCTTTCACCAAGGTCCGCAATGTCAGCTTCGATCCCGCCAGCCTGTCCATCAAATGGTTCGAGGACGGGGCGCTGAATGTGGCCGCCAACTGCCTGGACCGCCACCTGGCGGCGCGCGGCGGCCAGACCGCCATCATCTGGGAGGGCGACGATCCGTCGGAGAGCAAGCACATCTCCTACGCCGAGCTGCACGAACAGGTCTGCCGCTTCGCCAATGTGCTGAAGGCGCATGGTGCCGGCAAAGGCGACCGCGTCACCATCTACATGCCGATGATCCCCGAAGCGGCGGTCGCCATGCTGGCCTGCGCCCGCATCGGCGCGGTGCATTCGGTGGTGTTCGGCGGCTTTTCACCCGACAGCCTGGCCGGACGCATCACCGACTGCGACAGCCGGGTGGTGATCACCGCCGACGAGGGATTGCGCGGCGGCAAGACCGTGCCGCTCAAGGCCAACACCGACGAGGCGCTGGCCAAGGCGTCCGGCGTCACCTCCGTGATCGTGGTCCCCCGCACCGGCGGCAGGGTGGATATGAAACCGCGCCGCGAGGTCTGGTGGCATGCGGAAACCGCCAAGGTGTCCGCCGACTGCCCGGCCGAAGCGATGAACGCCGAAGACCCGCTGTTCATTCTTTATACGTCGGGTTCGACCGGAAAGCCCAAGGGCGTGCTGCACACCACCGCCGGCTATTTGCTGTGGTCGGCCTGGACCCATCATTACGTCTTCGACTACCACCCCGGCGAGATCTACTGGTGCACCGCCGATGTGGGCTGGGTGACGGGCCACACCTATATCCTCTATGGCCCGCTGGCCAACGGCGCGACCACCTTGATGTTCGAGGGCGTGCCCAATTATCCCACCACCTCGCGCTTCTGGGAGGTGATCGACAAGCACCGGGTCAACACCTTCTATACCGCGCCCACCGCCATCCGCGCCCTGATGCGCGACGGCGACGGCCCGGTGAAAAAGACCAGCCGCGCCTCCTTGCGCCTGCTGGGCACGGTGGGCGAGCCGATCAATCCCGAAGCCTGGCTGCGGTATCACCGCGTGGTGGGCGACGGGCGCTGCCCGGTGGTGGACACCTGGTGGCAGACCGAGACCGGCGGCCACATGATCACCCCCCTGCCCGGCGCCACCGCCCTTAAGCCCGGCTCGGCCTGCCTGCCGCTGCCCGGCATCGTGCCCCAGATCGTGGATGCCGACGGCAAGGTGCTGGAAGGCGAGGTCACCGGCAATCTGTGCATTGCCGAAAGCTGGCCCGGCCAGATGCGGACCGTCTATGGCGACCATCAGCGTTTCGTGGAGACCTATTTCACGGCCTATCCCGGCAAGTATTTCACCGGCGACGGCTGCCGCCGCGATGCCGATGGTTATTACTGGATCACCGGCCGGGTGGACGATGTGATCAACGTCTCCGGCCACCGCATGGGTACCGCCGAGGTGGAAAGCGCCCTGGTGGGCCATGCCGCCGTGGCCGAGGCCGCCGTGGTCGGCTATCCCCACGACATCAAGGGCCAGGGCATCTATGCCTATGTCACGCTGAAGGCGGGCGTGGCGGCCAGCGATGCGCTGTACGGCGAACTCAAGAAGGTCGCCGGCCGTGCGATCGGCCCCAACGCCCCGCCCGACCCCATCCAGTTCGCGCCCGGCCTGCCCAAGACCCGCAGCGGCAAGATCATGCGGCGCATCCTGCGCAAGATCGCGGAAGGCGACACTTCGACCCTGGGCGATATCAGCACCCTGGCCGATCCGTCGGTGGTGGACGACCTGATCCGGAACGCGCACCGCTGATGTGGCTGTTCCTGTGGGTGCTGGCGGCGATGGGCGTGGGCTATTTCGCCAAGCTGCATGGCCGCAATCCGGCCATCTGGTTCGTGCTGTCGCTGTTCATCTCGCCGCTGGGCGGCAGCGTTGCGCTGATGGTGGCGGACCGGTACGGCTGGTAGCTCAGACCTTGCGTCCCACCGCCACGGCGTACCCATCCATGGCGGCAGCCAGGTCGATGTCCTTTTGCGTCACGCCGTTCGCGTCATGGGTCGCCAGGGTCACCTCCACCCGGTTGTAGACATTGAACCATTCGGGATGGTGATCCATCTTCGCCGCCATCAGGGCGCAACGCGTCATGAAGGCGAAGGCGGCGTCGAAATCCACGAAGTGAAAGCTGCGCGTGATGGCCTCGCGCTCCGGGGCCAGGGTCCAGTCGGGCAGCCGCTTCAGCGCCTGTTTCAGATCGTCAATCGCCAGTTTCGTCGCCATCGAACCCTCTTAACGGATAATCCCGTTCCACGCGATAGATGCTGCCGTCGCTGGTGAGCTTGCTGGAATAGAGGCAAAAGGCGTCCACCGCGAAGGCCTGGCTGGTGGACAGGGCGTGTTCCTGCAGCCAGCCGGTGACTTTTTCGATATCGGGATGGCGCAGCCGCGCCAGGGTCACATGCGGCGTGAACTTGTGCCCATCCGGCGGAATGCCGACCCGGCGGATGGCGGTTTCCACCTTCTTCTGAAGATGCTCCAGCATCTCGTTCCGGCGCACCGCCGCCCACAGGCTGTGCGGCTGACGGTTGCCGAACTGGCCCACCCCATGCAGTTGCAGCGCGAAGGCGGGTGCGTCGATCCCCGCCAGCGCGTCGTCGATCATATGCGCGACATCCCCCTCCACCTCGCCGATGAAGCTCAGGGTCAGGTGCAGTCGCTCACGCGTCTGCCAGCGCGCCCCCGGCACGCCGCCCTGCAGCAGCATCAGCGGCCGCGCCACCGCATCGGGAATGGGAAGCGCCACGAACAGTCTCATTGCGCCAACCTCCCCAGCGGCAGACGGGTGCGGAAAATCAGGACCGTGGTGACATAGGCGATGGCCGCGCACAACAGCGCCATCGCCAGCCCGGCCACATCGGCATAGCGGCCCGGTATCAGCGCCTCGCCCAGATGCGCCCCCAGCCAGGCGCCCGCGGCGCAGGCCGTCGCCGCCAGCGCCACCGGCAGCAAGGCGCGGCGGAATGTGCCGTCCAGCACCAGCAGACCACGGCGATGGCCGGTCACGGTCAGGATGCCCAGATTGATCCAGGCGCCCAGGCCGGTGCCCAGCGCGATGCCCGGCACGCCCATCCCCAATCCCCAGACGAAAACGAATTTCAGGGCGATGTTGACGGCCATGGCGATCAGGGTGGCGCGCACCGGCGTCAGCGTGTCGTGACGGGCGTAAAAGGTGGACGCCGCGATCCGCAGCATCGCCATGGCGGGCAGGCCCACGGCATGGGCGGCCAGCACCGCGCCCGCCAGCGCCGCGCCCTGGGCGTCGAACGCGCCATGGGCGAAGACCGCCCGCATGATGGTGCCGGGCACGGCGATGAAGGACAGCGCGAACGGCAAGGTCAGCAGCAGCGCCAGCGCCGCCGAGCGGTTCTGCGCCGCGTCCGAGGCGGCACGGTCGCCCTTGGCCAGGTGCGCCGCCATCACCGGCAGGATCACCGTGCCCAGCGCGATGCCCAGCACGCCCAGCGGCAACTGGTTGATGCGGTCGGCGTAATAGAGCGCGGTGCGGCTGCCGGTGGGCAGCAGGCTGGCCAGGATGGTGTCCACCAGCGGCACCGCCACCACGCTCGCCGCGCCGATGACGACGGCCCCGAAGGCGATGAAGAAATCGCGTATCTCGGGCGTCCAGCGCGGTATCCGCATCCGCAGCCACAATCCTTCGCGCCGCCCGGCCCACAGGATGAAGACCAGTTGCGCCACACCGCCGGCCAGCACGCCCCAGGCGGCGGCATAGGCGGCGTCGGGGAACCAGTGCCAGCAGACCAGGGTGGCGATCATCGACAGATTGAGCAGCACCGGCCAGGCCGCGCCCGCCCAGAACCGGTCCACCGCGTTGAGCATGGCCGACAATTGCACCGCCACCACCGTCAGCAGCAGATAGGGAAAGGTCACCCGCGCCAGGCTGACGGTCAGCTCGAATTGCGCCGCATCGCCCGCGAAGCCCGGCGCCAGCACATGGATGATCTGGGGCATGAAGACCAGCGCCAGCGCCAGCAGCACGATCTGCGCCGCCATCTGCCAGGAGAAGATCGCATCGGCGAAGGCCGCCGCCTGGGCCGTCTCGCCCTTGGCGTGCAGCGCGGCATAGCGCGGCAGGAAGGCGGGATTGATGGTGCCTTCCCCGAAAATGGCGCGGAAATTGTTGGGCAGCAGGAACGCCACCACAAAGGCGTCGGACAGAACGCCATGCCCCATGATCCAGGCCATCAGCATGTCGCGCACGAAACCGGTGATGCGCGACAGCAGGGTGAATCCGCCGACCGAGAGCAGCCTGCGCAGCATCAGCGGCCCACCAGCTTGCGGACCAGGGGCAGGATGCGCGCCACGATCACTTTCACCCCTTCCGGATTGGGATGCATACCGTCGGCCTGGTTGAGTTTGGGGTTCAGCGCCACTCCCTCCAGGATGAAGGGATAGAACGGCACGCCATACGCCTTGGCCAGGCGCGGATAGATGGCGTCGAACTGCCGGACATAATCGGGGCCCAGATTGCGCTGGGCCCGCATCCCGGTCAGCAGCACCCGCACCTTGGCCGCCTTCAGTTTGGACAGGATGGCGCGCAGGTTCTTCTCGGTCTGGGCGGGCGACAGGCCGCGCAGCATGTCGTTGGAGCCCAGCTCGACGATGACGGCATCGGGGTGATCGGCCAGCGACCAGTCCAGCCGCGACAGGCCGCCCGCGCTGGTGTCGCCCGACACGCCCGCATTGATAACCACCGCGTCGATCCCCACCTGCTTGAGGGCCGCCTGAAGCTGCACGGGAAATTCGGTGCCGGGCGGCAGGCCATAGCCCTGCGTCAGGCTGGTGCCCAGCGCGAGAATTTTTACCGGAGCCGCGGTCGCCTGCCCTGAGGCAGCCATAATGAGCGGCAGAAGTATGCTAAACAGTGCCCGGAACCGGCGCATCGTCATCCTGTGAGTCAGAGAAATGAACAATCCCCCGCCGTCGCCGGATTTGCCAGCCCCCGAAACGCCCGCCCTGGTTCTCAACGACGTCACCCTGACCCTCAAAAGCCTGGCCGGGCCGGTGGACATTCTGGGCGGCGTCTCCCTCACCGTGCCGTCGGGCCAGACCGTGGCGCTGGTGGGGCCGTCCGGCTCGGGCAAATCCTCGCTGCTGATGGTGGCGGCGGGACTGGAAAAGCCCAGCAGCGGACGGGTGGCCATTTCCGGCACCGACATCACCGGCATGGGCGAAGACGCGCTGGCGCGCTTCCGGCTGGGCCGGGTGGGCATCGTGTTCCAGAGCTTCCATCTGATTCCCACCATGACCGCGCTGGAGAATGTCGCCGTGCCGCTGGAGCTGATGGGCGTGCCGGACGCCTTCGAGCGCGCCGAAGCGGAGTTGCGCGCCGTGGGGCTGATCCTGCGGACCGACCATTATCCCGGCCAGCTTTCCGGCGGCGAGCAGCAGCGCGTGGCGCTGGCCCGCGCCCTGGCGCCGCGCCCGCTGATCCTGTTCGCCGACGAGCCCACCGGCAACCTGGACGGCGCGACCGGCGCGGGCATCGCCGACCTGATCTTCGGCCTGAACGCCGAGCGCGGCGCGACACTCTTTCTTGTCACCCATGAGGAGAGCCTGGCGACGCGCTGCCGGCGGGTGCTGCGGATGAAGGATGGCAGGATTGCCGCCGATGAATAGACTCCGGCTGGCCTTCACCTTCGCGCGGCGCGAACTGCGCGGCGGGCTGGCGGGTTTCCGCATCTTCTTTCTCTGCCTGACGCTGGGCACCGCCTCCATCGCGGGGGTGGAGTCGCTGAGTGAATCCTTCCTGACCGGCCTGCAGGACCAGGGCCAGGTGCTGCTGGGCGGCGATGTCTCGGTCAGCCTGGTGCATCGCCCGGCCACGCCGGAGCAATTGGCCTGGCTGGAAAAACAGGGCCGCGTGTCCCAGACCAAGACCATGCGGGCGATGGCCTATGTCCTGCGCGAGGGCGAACCGCGCGAGCGTCAGTTGATGGACCTCAAGGCGGTGGACGCCAATTGGCCGCTGTTCGGCGCGCCCGTGCTGCGCCCCGCCGACCGGCTGAGCGAGGTGATCGCCTGCGAGGACGATGGTGTGTGCGGCGTGGCGGCGGAACAGAGCCTGCTGGATCGGCTGAAGGCGGAGCGCGGCGACCTGCTGCGGATCGGCGACGCCACCTTCCGGGTGATCGCGGCGCTGGACAAGGAGCCCGACCGCATCTCCACCGGATTCAATCTGGGCCCGCGCCTCTTGATGTCGGACAAGGGCCTGCCCGCCACCGGCCTGGCGGGACCGGAAAGCCTGGTGAACTACAATTACCGCATCGCCTGCGCCCCGGCCTGACCATCGCCGGGTTCAAGGCCGGCGCCGAAAAAGCCTTTCCCGATGCGGGCTGGAATATCCGCGACCGCACCGACGCGGCGCCGGGCATCCGCCGCTTTGTCGAACAGCTCACCATGTTCCTGACCCTGGTGGGGCTGGTGGCGCTGGGCGTGGGTGGGGTGGGCGCGGGCCAGTCCATCACCGCTTTCCTGGACCGCAAGCGGGCCGACATCGCCATCCTCAAGGCGGTGGGGGCCAGCGGCGGCCTGGTCTTTCTCACATACTTCCTGCAGGTGATGCTGGTGGCCATGGTGGCGGCGGCGCTGGGGGCGGCGATCGGCGCGGCCCTGCCCTTCGCGGCGGTGTGGCTCTATGGCGACCTGCTGCCGGTGCCGCCCACCTTCGGCTTCTATCCGCTGCCCATCCTGCTGGCGCTGGCCTTCGGCCTGTTGTCGGCGGTGGCCTTCGCGGTGCCGCCCTTGAGCCGCGCCCGCGCCGTGCCGCCCGCCGGGCTGTTCCGCGACACCGTCACCCCCGCCCGGCCCGAAGGACAAAATCTCTATCGCGGCATCGCCCTGGCGGCGGCGCTGGGCGTGGCGCTGCTGACCCTGGTGCTGGCGCCCTCGCCTGTGTTCGCCGGGCAGTTCCTGGTGGGCGCGGTGGCGGCGTTGGCGCTGTTGCGGCTGCTGGCGGAAGGTTTGCGGCGGGCCATCGCCGCACTGCCCCGGCCCCGCTCGCCCATCGTGCGGCTGGCCTTTTCCAACCTGGTGCGGCCGGGCGCGGCCACCGGCGGGGTGGTCACGGCGCTGGGCCTGGGCCTGACGCTGCTGACCACCGTCACGCTGCTGAACGCCACCATCGGCGCGCAGGTCAAGGACGCGCTGCCCGAACGCGCCCCCAGCTTCTTCTTCGTGGACATCCAGCCGGCCGACGCCGACGCCTTCGACAAAGTGGTGACGGGTTTTTCCGGCGCCAGCGATTTCAAGCGCACGCCCATGATCCGGGGCCGCATCACCGCCATCAACGGCGTGCCCTCGGCCCAGGTCAAAGTGACGCCCGACGCCAAATGGGCGCTGAACGGCGACCGCGGCATCACCTATGCCGCCACCCCACCTGAAGGCACCGTCATCACCGAGGGCAAATGGTGGGAGGCGGACTATCGCGGCCCCACCCTGATCTCGCTGGACCAGGCCATCGCGCGCGGCACCGGCATGAAGATCGGCGACGGCATGACCCTGAACGTGCTGGGCCGCACCTTCGAGGGGCGCGTCGCCTCCTTCCGCAAGGTGGACTTCACCAATGGCGGCCAGAACTTCGTGCTGGTGCTGTCGCCCGGCCTGATCGACAAGGCGCCGCACGCCTTCCTGGCCACCGTGCGGGTGAGCGACGCCCAGGAGAACGCCATGTATATGGCGGTCACCAACCGCTTTCCCAATATCTCCACCGTGCGGGTGAAGGACGCCATCCAGCAGGTCCAGGGCCTGTTGCGACAACTCGCCCAGGGCGTCAGCGCCGCCAGCCTGGTCACCATCGTGGCGGGGCTGCTGGGGCTGGCGGGGGCCCCCCCGGGGGGGGGCCCCCCCCCCCCCCTTTGAGCCCCCCCCCCCTAAAAGGGGGGGGCCCCCCCCCCCCCCATCCCGCCGGTCTTTTTTATTCCAAAATGGGGGGGGGGGGCGGGCCCCCCCGCCCCCCCCCCCCCGGGGGGGGGGGTTGTGGGGGGGGGGGGTGCCCCGCGGGCCCCCTGGGCGCGCCCCCCCTTTCTCCCGGGCGCGGCGCTGATCACCGTGCTGGGCGGCGGGGCCGCCACGCTGCTGTTCGGGCTGCTGGGCGCGGCGGGGGCCCTGTCGGTGCGACCGGCGCGGCGGCTGCGCGCGGCTTAATTCTTGTTAATGCTGGATCTTTGCTTTGTGCGGGCCGTCTTGATACCGCTGCCGCAAATCACGATATACTAGGGGCCAAAGGAGCAACCGACAGATGGCTGACTACGACAACCGGATTTTGCGTGGCGCGGCGACCACCGCCGATACCATGGATATGGGCCTGCGCGCGCACATGCTGCGGGTCTACAACTACATGACCGGCGCGCTGGCGCTGACCGGCGTGGTGGCCTATGTGGTCGCCAACACCCCGGCGCTGCTGAACGCCTTCTATCAGATGACGCCCCAGGGCCTTCAGCCCACCATCTTGGGCTGGGTGGTGATGTTCGCCCCCATCGCCATGGTGCTGCTGCTGTCCTTCCGGATTCAGCGCATGAGCCAGGGCGCCGCCCAGGCGACCTTCTGGGCCTATGCCGCGCTGATGGGCGCGTCGCTGTCGTCCATCCTGCTCGTCTATACCGGGGCCAGCGTGGCGCTGACCTTCTTCGTCACCGCCGCCACCTTCGGCACGATGAGCCTGTACGGCTACACCACCAAGCGCGACCTGACCGGCTTCGGCTCGGTCCTGTTCATGGGCCGCAAGGCCGCGGTGATGGGCGCGCTGGCCCTGTACCTGGACTTCATCAACATCTTCCTGTTCCTGCTGCGCTTCATGGGCGACAGAAAATAGGAACCCCCATCCGTCACAGCTCGGGTTTGCTCCGCAAACACCTCGCTGCGCCGTTTGGTACGCTGCCGCTACCAAACTCCCCCGCTCGTCGCTTCGCTCGCGGGAGAAGGAAGCCGGTGGAACGTTGAAAGAGCAAGGGCCCGGAGCGATCCGGGCCTTATTCTTTGCCGGAGCATCAGGCAGGCGAGCGTAGCGAAGCCGTTGCCTGTGCGACCAAAATAAAGAGCATCAGGCAGGCGAGCGTAGCGAAGCCGTCGCCTGTGCGACCAAAGATGAATCGAGGACCTACAGATCCGAGAACGCCTTGAGGATCTTGCGATCGAAGACCTTGAGCACCTGCGCCAGTTCGTGGCCGCGCTTGAGGATCACCCCGCCCGTGGCGAGCACGCTGTACATGCCCTGGCGGGCGCGCAGCCTGGGCCACTTTTCAATCCGGTAGAGCGGCATCTCGCTGCTGCGCCGGAACACGGAAAAGATGGCCGCCTCCGCCCGGAAATCCAGGGCATAGTCGCGCCATTCTCCGGCGGCGACCATGCGGCCGTAAACGGTGAGAATCCGGTTCAATTCGGCACGGTCGAACGCCACCTGCGGCGACGCCGCCGGCGACGCGGCACGGGCCGCGATCGCGCCATGCAGCGATATGGGTTCCTCCGCCATGCGAAAACGATGATGGGCCCGCGCCTTACACGCCGCAAGGGCGGATACGGCCGCGCGGAACCAAAAAATGTCACGGGAAACCTGCCGCGAAATGGTCATAGTTGAACCACGGCAAGGCCGCTTTCGGGGCCGAAGCTGTAGCTGTCGGTTGGTTGTGAATCGGCCCGGATTAACAAGCCCCCCAGCCCCTTTCCGGGTCGAAGTCAGACCAACCGACAGTTTCCTTCCCAAAATCGAATCATCCGCGGCGCGCTCTATTGCTAGCGCGCAAGCACAGGTCATCCTCCCCCTATGCGTGCGTCAGCACGCCTGAGGGGGAGGTGGTTTCAACGTGCGACGGGAGCGATAGCGACCGAGCGTAAGTTGAAACCGGAGGGGATCATTAAAGAAAGAAAGCTGGATTCCCGCTTTCGCGGGAATGACAATGAGGGTTCTGCACAGGTCATCCTCCTCTTCGTGCGCGTAGCGCACCGGAAGGGGAGGTGGTTTCAGCGAGCGAGGCATGTGCGAAGGCGAGAGTCTGAGCAGCCGAGCGGAAGCTGAAACCGAAGGGGTTCAACTTCAACTATCGTAGAGTCGCGATAAACCCCCGTATCCACGCCGCATACTGGCCGAACAGCCCGCCGATGGCGCCCACCAGCGTGCAGATCATCACGCCATAAGGGATATATTGCTCCGGCTCGTCGCCCAGCAGGTTGGACAGGCCCACCGCCGCGATGCCGCAGGCCGCGCCGATTACCAGCCCGCCCAGCGCGCCGGAGATATAGCCGCGCGCCAGATCGCGGGCATAGAGCAACCCGGCGGTGCCCGCGATCATCATGCAGCCGAACAGCACATAATGGACCCGCAGCAGCGGGCGGTAATGGCCCGCCAGCACCAGCAGGATTTCGAGCATGACGCCCACCAGCAGGGCGCGGCCCAGGATGCGGGTGTCCACGAGCCCCCGCGCGGATTTTTCCGGTTTCGTCATGGGCCAAAGCCTAGCGCATGATCGCGCGTCTTTGAATTGCGATCATGCTCTAGTCTTTTGTTTTGTCGCGCGATTTGTCCGAAACCGCTTCGCGTTTTCCGGATTGCGTCCTGGCGCGGATGCCGCGCCCGGCAAGCCTGTTTGCCCAAGCCTGTCGCGGCGTCGGCGGGCATCGGAATTTCCCGTACTTGCCGGGATTTGCCGATTTCTCTAAGCAGTTCCCCCATGGCGGCTGAAACGCTTGCAATGTCCCCGACACCGGCGCCGGACCAGTTCGTCCGCGACCTGTGGTACATGCCGGCGCTGGCCGCCAGCCTCAAACCGGGCCAGATGCGCCGCGAAATGCTGCTGGGCGAGCCGGTGCTGCTGGGCCGCGATCATGGCGGCCAGCTTTTCGCCCTGCGCGACATCTGCCCCCATCGCGGCGTGCCGCTGTCGGCGGGGCGCATCAAGCCCGACCAGACGGTGGAATGTCCCTATCACGGCTGGCGCTTCCGCAAGGACGGGGTCTGCGGCGCCATCCCCTCGCTGGCGCCGGGCCAGGATTTCGACCCGGAAAAGATCAAGGTCCGCAGTTATCCGGTGCGCGAGCAGGACGGGCTGATCTGGGTCTATATGGCCGGCAAGCCCGGCGGCGCGCCGAAGACCGAGCCACCGCGCCCCGGCGTTTCGCATCCCACCCGCTGGACGGAAACCCAGACCTTCCGCTGCGGCATCGACCATGCGGTGATCGGATTGATGGACCCGGTCCATGCGGCCTATGTCCACGACCATTGGTGGTGGAAGCGCACACCGCGCCTCAAGGAAAAACACTACGCGCCGCTGCCCACCGGTTTCGTGATGACGCGGCACAAGCCGTCCAAGCCCGCCTATTCCCTGCTGGGCGATGTCGAGACCGAGATCACCTTCGAGCTGCCCTCCACCCGCTTCGAGATCGTGACCGGCCGCCTGCTGGGCAAGGCGTTCAGGCTGGTGGGCATGACCGTCTGCACCCCGCGCGACGGCGA
>Ga0066256_1004722_pt1 | contig 11878 bp, 7 predicted proteins | sample ThiBio_1000_biof_FD_87107 | JGI IMG/M metagenome (GOLD analysis project Ga0066256, IMG submission 87107) | Wastewater bioreactor microbial communities from Cape Town, South Africa - Thiocy_expt_1000_biof (version 2) | ecosystem: Engineered > Bioreactor > Thiocyanate-remediating >...
ACGCCGCCGGCGGGCGCATGGGCTCGGCGGTCGTCAGGCGGATGAAGTTGCGATAGCCGGGCGTGCTGGCGAACGGGTCGATCGCCTTCGGCGTCAGTTTTTCAAAACTGTTGTTGCGGTAGGCAGCGTCGTCGATGCCGAAGGCGTCGTCCAGGCGGTTGAGGGTCAGGAGGCGCAGGAACGGGTCGTCCGCGTCTTTCCTGTCGAAGGCGATGGTTTCTTCCGTCATGTCGACGAAACCGCGCACCGCCGCCGTGCCGAAGGAGTGGCCGGCCCCTTCCGCCCGTTCCTTGAACAGGCCGAGCAGCGGGATGTCGTCTTCACGCGTCACCGTCAGCGCCTTGGCATGCCAGTCCGCCACCGCGCCGGCAATCACCTTGAAATTCACGCCGCCGACCGGCGTCTTGACGTTGGGAAAATAGCGGTTCAGCACGGGATCGCTGGTGTCGAGAAAATTCGGCTCGAAGAATTCGCCGCCGATATAGCTTTCGGCGGTGCAGAGGCCGACCTTGCCCATGGTCTTCATCAGCGCCTTTTCCGCCGCCTTAGCGAAACGCTTGAAGGCCTTGTCGGCGTCAGCGCCGAACTTTTCTTCGGCGCGGAACTGCACGCCGAGCGGATAGACAGCCGAAGCGCCGAAACCGAGCACGGCGGCGATATGGTGCGACGAGGCGATCTGCCCGCTTTCGACCACCAGCGAGAGCCGCAGCCGCAGGCCTTCCTCGATGAGCTTCTGGTTGATGGCGGACACCACGAGGATCATCGGCAAGGCGGCGCGGTCCCTTGCCAAATGCCGGTCGGTGACGACGGCGATGCCGCCTTCGTCTCGGGCAAAGCGGGCGATGGCGTTGCAGAGATCGCCGATCGCCGATTCCAGCGCCTGTTCGTTCGCAGCCGCATCCGTCAGATCCGGCGCATACAACATCTCGAAGCGCCGCACCGGCGTTTCGGTCTGCTCGCGGATGCGCAGCATGTCGAGATGGGTGAGGATCGGCGAAGGAACGACGATCTGGCGGGCGGCTTTGGCGCCGATGTTCGGCTTGGCGCCGAGCGCCACGCGCAGCGTCATGCCGTCTGCCTCGCGGATCGAATCGAGCGGCGGATTGGTGACCTGGGCGAAACGCTGCGAGAAATATTTCGCCACGCCGCCCTCCTGGTCGGACAGCGCGTTGATGGCGTTGCCGTAACCCATGGCCGAAATCTTTTCGGCGCCCGTCGCCAGCATCGGGTCCATCAGGAACTTGAAACTTTCCTGGTTGAGCGAATAGGCGACGTAGCGCTGATGGCGCTCGAGGTCGCCGTTGTAACGCAAGGGAGACCCCTGTGCTTCGGCTGGAATCTCCGGCAATTCCGCCAGCCGCACGCGCGCCTCGTGCAGCAGGTCGCGGTAAGGGCGCCGGGCGGCCAGCATGTCCAGCGCTTCGTTGGTGGCAAAGGCGCGCTTGGCGACGTGGTCGTAGCACAACATGCCGCCGGCTTCGATGCGGCCGCGGCGCATCACGGTTTCCGGCGGAAAGCCGATCTGGCCGGCTTCCGACATGACGCAGAGATAGTCCTCTGTTTCCACCGTGCGCAGCGGCCTGAGGCCCAGCCGGTCGAGCCGGGCGCCGATGACATCGCCGTCGCCGAAAATCAGCGCTGCCGGTCCGTCGTTCTTTTCTTCGTAGAGCGAAAAATATTCGAGCATCGCCACGACATCGTCCGGCAGGGTGTCGTCGTTCTCCCAGGCCGGCGGCATCATCGAAACCACGGCGGTGACGAGATCGAGCCCGTCTTCCAGCACGCGCATCTGCAGCGTCTGGTCGAGGCGGCAGCTATCCGACTGGCCCTTCGGGCGGATGATCGCGGCATTCTTCGACAGGGCGATCGCCGCTTCCGAAAGGCGGTTCTTGCGGTCGGTGTTGAGTTCGCCGTTGTGGGCCATCAACCGGAAGGGCTGCGCCATGGAAGGGTGCGGGTCGGTGTTGGTGGAAAACCGCGTGTGAAAATACAGGGTGTGCACCGCATGGGCCGGATCGACCAGATCGCGGAAATACGGCATCACCTCGTTGGAATTCAGCCGGCCCTTGAACACCTGCATGCGGGCGCTGAGCGACAGCGGATAGAGCCCGGCGAAGCGCGGCTCCGTATAGGCCTGCGCCTCGATGGCGAGCAGCGCCTTGTGGATGCGGAAATCGAATTCGGCCTGCGTCGCGCCGGTCTCGTGGCAGCTGAACACCCATTGGCGGATCGGCAGCTGGTAACGCACCGCCGCCGGCCGGATGGCGCTTTCGTCGACGGGAACGTCACGCTTCAAGAGCAGGGGGAACCCCTGCTCGGTGAGTGCGGCCTCGATCAGCCGTTCCGCTTCGCCGTGACAGGCGGGGTCGTTGGGCAGGAAAAAGTTGCCGACGCCGAAGCGGCGCGGCTGAAGATCGGCGATCCCCGTCAGTGTGCGGAAGAACGGCAGGGACAGATCCACCGAAACGCCGGCGCCATCCCCGACACCTTCGGCCGACATGCCGCCACGATGCGGCACGGCGCACAGCGCCTCGTGGCCCTTCCTCAGCACGTCATGCGTCTGGACGCTGTCTTTTCGCGTGATGAAACCGACGCCGCAGCTGCTCTTCTCCTGCGAGCGGTCGTAAAGGCCGGTGGTTTCTTCAAGCTGCGCCAAGTCGCATCCTCCTGTGTCACGATGTGTCAGTGTTGCTGACCTATATTATCAGGAGTTAACGAGTCAAGTTTTTGTTCGAAAAATTCGCAAAATTACAAATCTGTGAAATAAAATTACCCAACTAGGTCTCATGACTTTCCATTTCGGAAAGTGAGCGGCGGAAAACCTGGTTTCCGTCACCCTCGGACTGCTCCCGCAGGTGTCCGGTTCGGCTTGATTTGAACATCAGGTAGAGTTGTGCCCGTTGGGCTTGGCGGCCTTGGCGAGGTCTTCGCAGGTTGCCAATAGGCCGTCGTGAGCCGAGGCGTCCGGCTTGCAAAGACTGCCATAGCCGCTGACAGCTTCACGTCCGACAGGTGTCATCGGATTGACATCAGTGCCGCCTTGAACAGGGCGGGTGGCGGCAAGGCGGGCTCATCCCCGGCCGCGCAGGATACAACCGCGAGCGCATGGCCGACCGCTCCCCGGTCGATCGTACGGCCGAAGGTGTCCCGATCCGTCCGACGACGGCCCGTCATCTGCCCCGATCATTCGACAAAGGTCGTGAATCGTCAATAAAATCAGCCGGCTATAAATTCCCGCGCGCAGATCTCAAAAGTCCTGCTGCTGGCAGCCGTTCGGTTAGACGAACATCATCACGGCGACATAACCGATCCCGATCAGCACGAGCCCGGCGAGAAGCATCGGCACGAGGCTGCTGCCGTTGGCATCCCGGCCGCTGACATGCTCGCCGGAAAACACCAGGCGCTTGCGTTCATCTTTCTTGTCCATGATTTCCTCCTCCGTTGTCCTGATCGGCAAGCCGCTACGCCGCAGCTTCCAAGCGTGCCTGTTCGAAGCTGCCGAGCATGGTGAGGATCGCAGCGCGATCCGTCATCAGGCAGCCCGCCGTCGCCAAAGCGTCGGCGATCGCGGCTGATGGGGCCGAAATCGAAATCGACCGCCAGCCTGGCGGTGCAGGCATCCCGGTGGCCGGGTCGAGGATATGGCCGGCTTTTCCAGCCTGGTCGTAGGTCGCGCCCAGGGGAGCGGACGTGGCGAGCGCGCGCTGGCGCAGCGACAGGCGTTCGCCCGTCTGCAGCCGCACCGGCCAGCCCGGCCCGGAGGCGCCGCCGTCCTCAGGCTTGCCGCCGAGGGCGCGGAACTCGCCGGTGTCGATCAGGATGTCGGTCAACCCCTCGGCTTCCAGCAGCGCGGCGATCCGGTCGGCCACATAACCCTGGCCGATGCCGTTCAGCGTCAGCGCCATGCCCGGCTGCAGGGTGATCTCGGTGGTATCAAGCGTCACCTTGCTCCAGCCGGTATTGTTGCGCGCCGTTTCGATGGCCCGGGCCTCGGGCCGTCGGCCGTTGGCGGCGGCCTCGGCCCAGAGTGCCCAGAGCGGCTGCACGGTCGGATCGAAGCGGCCGCCGCTCGCCCGGTGCACGGACCCCGCCAGCGACAGGCATTCGAGAAGCTCGAACGGCGGCGCCGCAAGGTGTCCCTTGCGGTTCAGCTGCGAAAGCGCACTTTCCGAACGATAGAGGCTGAGAATGTTCTCCAGCCGGTCGATCTCCGTCATGACGCGGGCGGCGATGGCCTCCGCGTCGGGATGGTCGAGGCGGATCGAGGCGCGCGCACCCAGCGCCTGTCCTGTCCACAGGCGTGTGGTTGTGGTCGCCGCTGCGCGGGCGGCAGCGGGGAGAATGGCCAGGGCTGCGGAAATCGCGATCAGGCGACGGCGGGTTATCGGCATGGTTCAACCTCCGGCTTTGTTGGGCAGGGCACGCAGACGATCGTCGAAATCCGCGTCGTCGACCGCTTGGTCCGCGACGGCCTCGACCGGCGCCAGGACCATGTCATCGGTAATATCGTTCAGCGTCAGCACACGGCCGCCCTCGGCGAGGGCGAAAGCCTCGGCGCGCTCCTTGCTGGAAAACGGCACGGTCTCCGGCGCGCCCATGCCACCCATGCGCTTGGAGCCGACGACATAGAAGGCTTCGGTGGCGGCGATCCAGTTGCCGTCGCCGGGCCGGTCCCACGTCGCGCCTGCCGTTCCCATGTCGTTGACGTAGAGGATGAGGATCGGCGCCACCTGTTCCGGCCCGCGCATGTAGGCGATGGCATCACGCACCTGGCTGAAGAACAGCGGCGCAGGATTGCCTTCGAGGAAAACCTGGGCCTTGGGGCCGGGATGCTCCAGCAGGTTCATCTGGCAGTAGTGGCCAAGCGTCTCGGGCGTCATGTCCTTTGGCGTGGTGTTCTGCGCCACCTCCTGCTTGCAGGCGGACAGGAGCAGCAGCGCGGAAACGACAAGCAGGGGGCGAAGGCGAGGTCTCATGGGGTTACCTTCCGGAAAGCTGCGACAGCAAGCCCGATGGCGGCAAGCGGCCAGGGGAAGAGCGAGGCGGCCGATTGCCACAGCGGGATAGCGCCTGCGGCCCCGCCGATGCCGCCGGCTGCGGCAACGGCTTCAGCCGCCGAAAGATTGAAGACACGGAAGGCGTCGGCCGGATTGGCAAGCAAGGCGACGGGCAGGGCTCGCGTGGTGAAGGCCCCACCGCCATCCGTGACGATCAGCGCCAGAAGAGCGCGATCGTAAAGCACGACCGCCACCAGCCACAGGGCCATGGCCAGGCCCGCAGCACCCGAAGGCCGCCGCGCCAGCGCGGAAAGGGCACAACCCGCGCCAAGGAAGGTCGCGCCGAGCAGCACCGAGGTCCAGATCAGCCGCCACAGCGAACCGAGCCCCTGGACCGCAGCCGGATCGGACCAGACGGCGACGAGCGCCGCTGCGCCATAACCCAGCGTCACCGCAAGAGCGAGGATCGCCAGATGCGCCAGAAGCTTGCCGAGCAGGATCTGCAGGCGCGAGACGGGATAGGTGAGGAGAAGCGGCAGCGTGCCACGCTCCACTTCGCCCGCCACCGCATCGAAACTCATCAGCAGCGCCAGCAGCGGCACCAGGTAGACCGCGAGCGAGGTGAGCGAGGCGACCGTCACGGACAGCCGGTCGACGCCGACATCGCCCGTCGGAGCCGAACCGGCGGCGGCGAGCACCAGCGCAAACAGCACCATCATGCCGGTGGCGATGGAAACCCAGCGGTTGCGAAAGGCGATGCGGAATTCGCTGATCGCTGTGGCGAGGATACGGCTCATTGTCCATCCCTCCGGCTGAAATGGCTATAGATATCCTCCAGGCTGGGCGGGATGACATCGAGATCGGCAACGTGATCTCCGAGTGCTGCGATCCGGGCGATGAGCGGCAATTTTTCCGCCTGGGGGCAGGAGAGGCGCAGATGGCCGTCCGCTCCGGTGGCGGCTTCAGGAAAGGCCGCCGCCAGCGATGCCTCATGGCCCGGAGCAGGAAACACCGAGAAGGCGACGGGCAGGGCGGCCCGGGCGCGCAGGGCGGCGAGCGTGCCTTCCGCCACCAGTTGACCGCCGGACAGGATGAGGATGCTGTCGGTGCGGGCTTCCACCTCGGTCAGCACGTGGGACGAGAGCAGGATCGCGGTTCCTTCGGCGGCAAGGCCGTCGAGCAGGTCGTAGAAATCACGCCGCGATACCGGGTCGAGGCCGGAGGTCGGCTCGTCCAGCACCAGCAGCCGGGGGCGGCCGATCAGCGTCTGGGCGAGGCCGACGCGCTGGCGCATGCCCTTCGAATAGGTTCCGATCCGCCGCTGCGCGGCATGCGCCAGCCCCACCCGGCCAAGAAGCTCCATGGCCTGACGCGGGCTCTCGCCGCGCAGCGCCAGATAGTGGCGGAGCTGCTCTTCCCCCGTCAACGCCGGGTGGAAGGCGACGTTTTCCGGCAGGTAGGCCACCTGTGCCCGCGCCGACGGCGAACCCGGTGCGGCGCCGCAGACCGAAACCTCGCCGCCATCAAACGGGATGAGGCCGAGCACGATCTTCATCAGCGTCGATTTGCCTGCGCCGTTATGGCCGAGCAGCGCGGCGCGCTTTCCCGGCTCCAGAGAGAGGGAGACCGCCTTCAGCGCCTCCATGTCGCCGAAGCGTTTAGTGAGCCGAGAGAGTGTCAGCGTCGCTGTCATCATAATTTCCTTCGGTCCAGCGTCCGGCAGCCTCGGCCTCATAGGCGAGGATTTCGGACGGGACGGATATGCTAAGGGGGCGCATCAGCGGCGCGCTGTCGCGCACGCCTCCGGGCAGCGTCGCGGGAAAATCCCGCTGGCTCCAGCGCACCAGCTGCACGGCGGGCGAGCCGGTGAGCAGGCTGGCCGCCGGTTGTGACCAGAGGATCTGGTCCATCAGGTCGTTGGGTCGATAAAAGCTGTCGGCGATGCCGTCGCCGTTGAGGTCGAAGGCCGGATGGTCCGACCAGAAATTGCCGCGGCCCTCATGGCTCCATTCCATGTTGCGGGTTCCGACATATTTCACCTGCTCGCGATTGGCGATGAAGGCGTTGCCGGTCAGGACGTTCTTTTCCGAGCCGGCGGTGAAATGGATGCCGATGCCGCAGCCCTCGAAACGGTTGTCCCATATGAGATTCTTGTGGGCGTTGTAGATGAACAGGCATTTCTTCGTGCCGCCCCGCACCAGGTTGCCGGTGACATCGGCATTGTTGGCATAGTTCAGCATCAGCCCGTGTTCCCGGTCGCCGAGGCTGAGATTGTTGCGGATCTTGGCGCGATCGGAAAACATGATGGCGAAGCCGAGATGGTTGCCGATCGAGATGTTGCCGGAAACCTCGGTGTTACGCGTGTACATGAAATGTACGGCAAACCGCAGGTCGCGCATGATATTGCCGCGATAGATGCTGTCGGCGCTGGCATTGGAAAAGATACCGTCGCGGCCGTAGCGGATGACGTTGTTTTCCAGGAGCGTTCCGGGGCTGTTCCAGACATAGATGCCGTTGCCGCGCTCGTTCATGCGCGGGCTGTCGGTGCCGACGATCTCGTTGCCGATGATGGCGCTGTTGCGCCCGCCATGCACGTCGATGCCGTGCATGTTGCCGGTGACGAACAGGTTTTCGACACGGGCACGGTCGGCGCCCTTGACGATCTTCACGCCTGAGTCGAGATCCTGGTTCACTCGGCCCGAGCCGGTGACGGTAAAACCGGTCAGGGTGATGTCCGATGCGGTGATCGTCAGCACGCTGCCCTGTCCCAGTCCGTCCACCACTGCCGTGCGCGGGCCGACGATCGTCAGCGGCCGGTCGATGGTGACGGGGCCGGCATAGGCCCCGTCGGTCAGTGTCAGCACGTCGCCGGGCAGAGCCCCGGCGACGGCTGCGGCAAGGCTGCCCGGACCCGGCGCGACCGCATGCTCCGCCGCGGCAAGCGGCGAAGCGAGAAGAAGACCGATCAGCAGGACGGACAGGCGCATCGCTCAGGCGTCCTTCGGTTCCACGAACATCCGGCCGCGCATTTCCATGTGCAGGGCATGGCAGAACCATTGGCAATAATACCAGTAGACGCCCGGATTGGCCGCCACGAAGGTGACGGAGCTCGTCTGCTGCGGCCCGATCTCCATCGCCACGCCGTGATTGCCCATGGTGAAACCGTGGGTCAGGTCGTCGATCTCATCGAGATTGGTAACGATGACCGTGACCTCGTCGCCCTCCTTCACCGTGAAGCTTTCCTGGCTGAAGCTCGGCGCCACCGAGGTCATGTAGACGCGCACCTTGTTGCCGTCGCGGATGACGGCATCGGTCCATTCGTCGATGTTGACCTGGTCGGCCTCCGCCTGCTTGCGCGTCTCGGCCCACAGGTGGTCCTGGCGGTCCCAGACCGAGCGGATGTTCGGCAGGATCGAGGGGGCGACGGCAATCGCGTCATGCGGTTCGGCGAAGTTCGGGCCGTCGTGCACCAGCACCATCTTGTCGCCGGAGATATCGATGAGCTGGTCGTTTTCCGGCTTCAGCGGACCGACGTTGAGGAAGCGGTCCTTCGAGAACTTGCACAGGCACACCAGCCAATCACTGGAGGCATCCAGTGTCTCGCCCATCACCGTCTTCAGGTGGCCCGGCTGGTACTGGACGTCGAGCTTGTCCTTGATCGGGTTGATCTTTTCGCCGGCATAGGCGCGGATCGCCTCGTCGATGTTCCACTTCACCACCTGGCTGTCGAGGAAGAGCGAGGTATAGGCGTTGCCGCGGCCGTCGAAGGCGGTGTGAAGCGGGCCGAGGCCCAGTTCCGGTTCCGCCACAACGGCGCTGCGCGGTTCGGCATTGTCATAGAACAGGGCGTCGAACTTGGTGACATCCAGCACGGTGACGGTGGGCGAGAGCTTGCCGGCGACGCACAGGTGTTTCTTGTCCGGCGCCATGTTGCAGCCGTGCGGATTGTTGGCGATGGGGATATAGCGGGTGAAGAGGGACTTGGCCTCCTTGCGGCCGTCGACCACCTTGACGCCGTTGACCTCCTCGTACTGCCCGGCGGCGATCGCCTTCTCGATCTCGACGAGGTTGAAGACGACGACATGGTCCATCTCGGACTTGGTCATCTCCTCCAGGCTCATACCCATTTCGGAGTTGTAGCTGGTCGAGAACGCCCACTTGCCCTCGTAATCGGCATCGCAATTGTCGAGATTGCCGGAGACCTTGACCTGCCAGGCCACCTCCCACTTGTCGGCATCGACGGCCGTGAAGATGTTCACGTAGGTGGATACGTCCGTCATCGTCGAACCGTCGTTGACGAGCGGTGCTTCGTCCTCGCCGTTGCAGAAGACGTAGTTCGAACGCGGCCACTTTTGCGGGCGCAGGCCGTGGATGCCCTTGGCGTTGGGGATTTCCAGGATGGCATCGGTCTTCATCACGTCGCAGCGCACGCGCGCCACCCGGGTATTGGCCTTGTCGTTCATGAAGAGGTAGCGGCCGTCATATTTGCCCTCGGTGAAGGACATGTGGACGTGGTGCAGGTCGCCGTTGTCGTGGATCTTCTTGCCGTTGGCGGCAAGCTGCTTCTTCGTCTTCTCCGTCATCGTGCGCTGGTGGATGCGGATCGATTCATTGGTCTGGCCCCAGCCTGTCGCGGAGCAACGGTTGAACACCGGCACCCGCATCAGCTCGCGCATCGAGGGAATGCCGAGAATGCGCATCTCGCCGCTCTGGCCCGAGGACCAGAAGCCGTAATAGTCGTCGAGCTTGCCGGGTGCGACCGAGCCGTCGGCTCCGGCCGCGGCGCGGGCCGGAGTTGCAAGGCTTGCCGCGCCAAGGCCGAGTGCCGCCGGCGTCATCGCGCCGGCCAGCACGGCGCTGCCGGCCGTTGCGCTGAACAGCGCGCGACGACTCAGCCCCTTGTTTTCTTTCGATTCCATGATCGGCTCCTCTTTCTGTTAGACTTTTGCTACGGGTTGTTGGATCGGTGCAGCCCCTGAACTCGCCGCGAGCTTGGCCCGCGACTTCATCTTCTTGATCACCACGGGACAGACGGATTCGGACTGGTAGAGCACCTGGCAGTGCAGGCAGTTGATGCATTCGTTCGGGTTGATCTCGCCGGTGCGGTGAATTGCCTGCACCGGACACTGGTTGGCGCAGGTCTGGCAGGGATTTCCGCATTCGTGGTAACGCTTGAGCCAGTCGAACATGCGCATGCGCGCCGGGATCGCCAGTGCCGCCCCCAGCGGGCAGAGATAGCGGCAATAGAACCGCTCGACGAAGAGCCCGGCGACCAGCAGCGCGACCGCATAGGCGACGAAGGGCCAGGCGCGGATGAACTTCAGGATGATCGCCGTCTTGAACGGTTCGATTTCCGCCAGATGTTCTGCCTGCTCGACGCTCATCAGCGAGACGCCGAAAAGGCCGAGGAAAATCATGTATTTGATCGGCCAGAGCCGCTCGTGCAGGCCCCAGGGCAGCGTCCATTGCGGAATGCGCAGCTTGCGGGCGATCTGGTTGGTCAGTTCCTGCAGGGCACCGAAGGGGCAGAGCCAGCCGCAATAGGCGCCGCGCCCCCAGAACAGCAGGGCGGCCGCCAGGGAAAACCACAGGATGAAGGTCAGCGGATCGAGAAGGAAGGCCTGCCAGCTGAACCCGGTCACCAGACTGCCGAACAGTGCCATCAGGTTGACGACCGAAAGCTGGGCATTGGCGTACCAGCCGAGGAAGACCAGCGTCACCGTCAGGAAGACGATGCGGAAGATATAGAAGGCCTTGGCATTCCTGACCGCATAGGTCTGGAAGAAGAAGACGCCGGTCAGCGCCACCAGCATGGCGACGAGAACGCCGATCTTCAGTTTCGAATCCTGCCAGATGCGTTTCCAGAGGTCGGCCTGGGCCGTACCTTCGTCACGATCGGCGACGACGGCGACGTCCTTGGCCGGCGGCGCGATGGCGAGCAGGTATTTTTGCGGCAGCTGATAGCCGAGGTCGAACGTGTGGAAGATCTTCTCGATCGGCCCGACGTCGCGATGCGCCAGGAGCTGGATGCGGAAGGGCTTGGCCGGATCGAACCCGACATTGGCCGGAATGCGGAACAGGTCCATCTCGGTGAATTCCGGCGCGCCGGCAAGCGCGATGGCGCCGAGGCGGCGGTGGTCGCGGTCGCGGAAGCGCACGGACACGTCGTCCTGGATCAGCACGATGCGGTCGAAGATGCCGCCGCGCACATAACCCGAGCCCTTGAAGGAATAGAGGCCGCGTCCCATCACGGCTATGGCATTCTCGCCGTCGCGCAGCCAGGTTTTGAGATTGGCCTCTTCGGCCGGGCCGAGCAGCGCCTTGCCGATGGCGGGAACCGAAACCAGTGCAGCCTGCATGTCGATGAACGTCGTCTGCGGTGCTTCGGTGATCGCACGTTCTCGGGCGCGTTCGTCCGGATGCTCGGCAAAGGCGGCGTTGACCTGCGCCACGTCGAGCGACAGCCGGCGCAGCGTTCCGTCACCCTCGGCCTCGATCCAGTCTGCCGGCGAGGTGGCGGCGGGATCGATCTCGAAACGGGGTCCGGCATTTTCCGCCTCGCGCGCCAGGCCGCCGAGGCCGAGCGCGCGCGCCACCTTCAGGCCGGAACGGACGATCGAATCGTCGATCACCATCACGGTCACCGTCGCGCCGGAAATGATGTCCACCTCATGCGCCGTGCCGCCGGATTTGGCCTCGGCGACAAGGTCGAGGCCGGCATAACCGGCAACCAGCGCCTTCACCTTGGCTTCGGGAATGCCGATGAGAACGATGGGCTCGGAATGTTTCACCAGTTGCACGCTGATGATCTTGGCTTCAGGCCCGATCGCCACGAGCGTGTGGATCGGCTTGCCGGAATAGCCGGTCGTGCCGACGAAGTC
>Ga0066256_1004723_pt1 | contig 11874 bp, 6 predicted proteins | sample ThiBio_1000_biof_FD_87107 | JGI IMG/M metagenome (GOLD analysis project Ga0066256, IMG submission 87107) | Wastewater bioreactor microbial communities from Cape Town, South Africa - Thiocy_expt_1000_biof (version 2) | ecosystem: Engineered > Bioreactor > Thiocyanate-remediating >...
TATGGTGTGATACCGAATGCACGCATAAAAATAAACTGCATGTCACACATGTCACAATCAATTTCGCCACATTCCCCATATTTGCACGCCGTGCGGGCGGCGGCGCCCACAGGTGATTGTTGGTTGGTTCTGCACTTGTTGTTTCGGCATGCGACCGTTGGTGTGGGGTGGTTCCACCGGTATCCGCGCGTGTGAGGAGCCATGGCCTGGCTATATCCAAACTAAAATAGAATCAGAAGCGGCAATTAATCACAAATGTTAACAAACAAGTGCCATATTTGGGCTATGTTAATGTGACTGCCGGTGTCACTGTTGTGTGCTATTGTGTTTTGGCAACGGTATTGAGTAGGATATCCACAACATCGGTCACTCCTCCTACCACAACCCCAACACACAGAAGTGGCGAGCGAGGCGCTGCCGCCGCTGCTGGCTGCGCTGGGCGCGTCGTCGGTGGTGGGCCCCGCGGTGTTGTGCCTCATGAACACGCAGGACACACGTGCTCTGCGCCAGGTGCACCCGGTGCTGCGGGACGTAGTGACGGCAGTGCCATGGAATGCCTGCAAGGCGCCGGTGGTAGACGTGGTGCGCTGGCGGGCCGCGCTGCCGGCAGCGGTGGGCGGGAATGTGGTAGTGCGACGGCCGCCGACGGCCGATGAGATTGCAGCGCTGGTGGGGCTGGCGGCGCTGTATGTGGACGCTCGGAACTCCGCGGGCGTGAGAGACGGCTTTGTTGCCGCGTTGCCGGCGGCAACCTTGACGTCGCTAGCGACGCCCAGCGCGCATGGCATCACGCCTGCGGTATCGTATGCCCACCTGACGGTGCTGGCGGTGCTGAATGTCGGGTACTGTGCCGTGGATGACGCTGTGCTGCGCACCCTGCCGCCCTCCCTAGTGGGTCTAAATATTGCATGCTGCCGGCGCGTGACGCGCGCCGCCACCTTCTCGCACTTGCCCGCACTGGCCAGCCTCGAAGCCAGCGCCACAAAGCTGGGTGACCACGCGATTGCGTCACTGTCACCCACCACCTTGCATACCCTGGAGCTGTCAGGTACGGGCGCGACGGCGTCCGCGCCGTTCAGCCGCCTGGGCGCGCTCACCACCCTGGACATCTCTTTCACACCGGCGGTGGTGCCGTCCGTGCTGACATCACTGCCACAGGGACTGGTATCCCCCAAGCTTACCATCGGCGCGGACGCTGGGCCTACCGTCGACTTGCGCCACCTGGCCGCCCTCACCACCCTCATGGTGACCGTGCCAGAGGAAGACCCACCTGTCAGCGGCACGCGCCTCCACCTGCCGCCTTCGACCACCAGCCTGATTGCCACCTTTGACGCCACCTGTGACGACAGCGACGGCCTGCTCCTGGCCAACGCCACCGAGTTGGTGGCGCTTCGCGAGGTGTTTGTTTCCGGCATCGGCGTGACGGCGCGCTTCCTGCAGCACCTGCCGCCCTCCGTTGTGCGCCTGACCGTGGCAGACTATACCACTGGGAGCGACGTTGCAGCCGCTGTGCACACCCTGCTGCAGGCACGTGACGAGCGTGACATCAAATTATACACATGATATTAATATACTTATTTTGTTACAATTAAATCGATCGCCAAAAATGGAGAAATGAATATCAAGAAGCGTGGTCCACCGCGGCGCCCGGCAGGGAGGGCGGCATGTGGTGGCGCTGGTACACCAGCAGGTACGCCTGCACCTCCGCCAGCTCGTCGTCCGACACGGGCGTGACGCGCGCGTCATTGAAGCAGTACCACGTGTCCCGCGTGTCGTTCCGCGCGTACGCAATGTAGTGCCCCTGCCGGATGCCGGACCCCACGTGCCGCACGATGCCGTGCAGGTCGTACAGCGTGGCGTGCCGCGCCGCCGCCTCGGGCGCCGTCCACGCCGCCAAGTCCAGGCCGTCGTACACCGGCGTCACGGCGGTGTGCACCTTGGCCGACGCCAGCGACCACGCTGTGCGCACCACATGCAGCATGAGGATGGGCGGCAGCGCCAGCAGGCGGCGGCGCAGCTCCGCCTTCACGCGCTTGCCGCACTTGCTGCACTCATACGCGTTGGCGCCCTCCATCACCTCCGTCCCAAACGCCTCGTTCAAGCACTCCTCCAGCGACACGGCTGCCGCGCCGCGCGTCGGCGCCGTTATGCGCGCAGCAGCGGGCACCTCCATGGACAGCGGGCCCAAAAACGTCTCCTCCCGCCGCGACTCGGCGCCACACACGGTGCACGTGATAGTGGTTACCACCGTGCCGCCCAGCATGTGCGCCACCGCCGAGCTACTGCCTCCCGCTGCTGCACCTGTTGGTGCTGCCGCCGCCGCCCCTGACTCTGCGCCCGCCTCTGCACTCGCAGCCGCAGTTGCCTCCTCGTCCAGCCGGTTCACCAGCGCACGTACAAACTCCTCCGCGTCCTGCTGGTTGAACCCACTGAACTGCGGCAGGTTCATCCACATGAGCTTCAGGAAGGCGTCCGGCGAGTACACCGCCATGGGCTCGTACCCAAACAGGTGCGAAAACACCTCGTGCATGGCGGCTGTCAGCTGCCGGTTGCGCAGCCGCGCGGCGGGCGCCGTCACAGAGTCGTCTCGCCGGCTGCGTGTGCGGCCAGCAACCTCAACTGCACCACCTCCTCCTCCTCCTCCGCCGCCACCGCTGCCGCTGCCGCCACCGCTGCCGCTGCTGACCTCACCGCCACCCGCGCCGCCCACCAGCGCGGCTCCGCCTGGCCGCAGGCCGCTCAGCGACGGGCCATATGCCAGCAGCTCCGCCAGGCCCGACGTGAGGCGGGGCAGCGCCAGGGAACCGGACGGCGGTGGTGGCGGCGGCGGCAGGTCAGACCCGGCACCACTGCTGCCGCCGCCACGTCGCCCAGCGGTGGATGTCCGCCCCGCCACAGGCGCCGCTGCCGGGGCCGCGGTTGTCGCCGACTCCCCCGCACGCAGCGCCGCCAGCATGTCCCGCACGCGGCCTAAGGTGCGCGCCCGCAGCGCAAACAGGTAGGCACGGAAGAGCGGCGTGTGGGCCAGCACCTGCAGCGTGCTGTTCATGTAGCACGTGTTCCCCAGGTTGCGCAGCCCCGTCCGCCCCTGCCGCGCCTGCTCCTCCAGCTTGGTCTTGGGCGCCGCCGGCCGCGGTGGCAGCAGTGGGGCGCCTGCTGCTGGCCTGGCAGGCTGGCTGGTATCCAACCCACCCTCCGCCCGAGAGCGCTTCACGCCCGCCCGCCCGCCGCCAGGTGACGCAAGTGCCGTGGGCGACGCTGCCGGTGTCGCCGCCGCCGCCGCGGTCGCTGCCGCCGCCGCCTTCTTCCAGGTAGCAAACGCACGCCACTTGTCCACCTCCAGCCACCGCCGCAGCGCGGTGGCTTGCGCGTCTTTGCGTGCACGCACCAGCTGCGCCTCGCGTGCCAGGCACGGCAACCCAAACAGTTTGACGGCGAGGCGCATCTTGGCCCAGCCGCGCGCCGCCGCCAGCCGCACGCCGCCCGCATGGTGCAGCTCGCTCAGCGAGGCGCGCATCTTGGCCACCGCCACCGACACCGCTGCCGCGTCGCCGCGCCGGCTGCCCAGCCGCACACCCGCACCCGTCACCCAGTTGCGGATGGCATGCGGTGCGGCGATCTGCATGTACAGCGGCGCAGCGGGCGTGTGCGCCACCGCCGCCGCCACGTGCCCCTCATCCTCGCACGCCACGCTGCCGTCATGCAGGCACACCCAGCAGGTGGAGGTGGAGCCGCAGGTGTCACACACCCAGCTGGCGGGGTCCGCCGCCACCGCCTCTGCCGCCGCCCAGTCAAACGCCGCCAGCTTCGGCGACGGCGCAGGGCCTGCTGTACCGGTAGGCGGCGAGGGTGCTGGGCGCTTGCCGCCCCGCCCCGATGTTGGCGCGGCGACCGCGGCTGCGGTAGGGGAGGCAGACACATCAAGCGTGGGCGCCGGCGTGCTCTCCGCCCCACTCGCCGTCGCTGCCGCCGCCGCCGCCGCCGCCGCCCGCGTCTGACGCGCAGCCACTGCCGCCATGGTCCCAGTACCGGTAGTGTGGGGAAGCGAGATACAGTACCCAAAATAATGGCGGCGTGCCACAGCCCGGCCACAAACAGCCGGTAAACAAGGCACCATGCAGCGGGGATATGCGCACCCCGCCGCCCGCCGCCACACCCCACCACCCTATATCCATCGCTTCACACTGTGGTTGCACTGTGGACTGCAGTGATGTGGTAACGGCCGGATACGCCCCTTGCTGCTCAGGCTGCTGCTGCTGGTGTTTGTGGGCCGGTGGTTTTTTCCAGCGACCTTGAACTTGAAGCTACGGTAGTAGAGGCAAGCAGGTTTACACGCCACCTCTCTCGCTCCCTACCCACAACGGGACGGCGACGTCCGACGGCGGCAGATGTGTGCCAGGTCGTGTGGGACCCCTCTCCTACGCCGCGCCCATCACTTAGAATGCGTACCGTGCTGGTGTCGCGTGACATCAAGGTGCCAAAGGGCGGTACGTATATTGCCTTTCGGTTTGGTTGGCCTCCTCTCTCGCCTCTCCTCTCCTCTCTCCTCCTACTGTACTGTCGGTCGCTGGTTGGTTGCTGCCGCTGGATGATGGCACCGCCGCCGCTGGCACTCGTAACCGCTGCCGCTGCTGTTGATGCTGATGCTGCTGTTGCCGCTGCTGCCGCTGGTGCTGGTTGTATTGGCTGGTGCCGTCGTGCAGCAGCAGACGTGTGGCTGCTATTCTAGGAGGGAGGCAGTAGAGGCGGCGCGTGGCAGACAATAACAACAACGAAGAGTGGAGGCGCCGGCGATGCTGTGCCGTGGCAGCACATGGCGACAAGCGGGTGTGTGCAGGCATGGCTGGGTTTTTATGGCAGGCGGGTGGTGGGGGGCGCGGCAGGGTTCAAAGTGGGGGAGTGGGGCTGCTGGGGGGGAGAGGCCGGCCGGCGGGGGGCCCGTGGCAGCGAAGGCAATGCGCCGCCGCCGATGATGCTGACGCTGCGGCTGCTGTGGGTGGCGCCCCCGCGTGGCGCTAATCATTACTGGGTTGCTGGCTGGCTGCTGTGCAGTGTCATGCTGCTGTTTTTACTCGCCCCCTCCTCCTACTCTCCTCTCCACTACCACCACCACCACTCAACCACACCACACCCCCTCCCCCACACCCCACGCAACCCGCAGTGACGGTGACGTCGTCGTCGCGCACGGTGACAGTGACGGGCCCCCGCGGCTCGCTCACGCGCGAGTTCAAGACGGTGAACTTTGCGACGAATGTGACGGGCAAGGGCGGCGTGCGCGTGGACATCTGGTTCGGCAACCGACTGGAGAAGGCGTGCCTGCGCACGGTGTGCTCGCACATCCAGAACATGATCCAGGGTGTGACGAAGGGCTTCTGCTACAAGATGCGCGCCGCGTACTCCCACTTCCCCATCAACGTGACGCTGCTGAAGGACGCGGGCCGCGACGTGGTGGAGGTGCGCAACTTCCTGGGCGAGCGCCGCATGCGCCGCGTCACCATGCACGAGGGCGTGAAGGTGGAGAAGTCCGCCGCCGTGAAGGACGAGTTTGTGCTGACGGGCAACGACCTGGAGAAGGTGTCCAGCTCCGCGGCGCTCATCCACGAGTCCTGCCTGGTGCGCAACAAGGATATCCGTAAGTTCCTGGACGGCATCTACGTCTCGGAGAAGGGTATCCCCGGCAAGACCGTCTCTGTCATCTAAAGCGGCAACCCCTGCGCTGCCGGCGGCGTGCGTGCGTGCAGCGGCTGCCGGTCTCCCCCGCGCCCGCCGAGGGCGGCGGAGGGGCCGGCACGCCCGCGCGCGCGCCGCCCGGCCGCCGCGTTGCCTGCCCGTGGGCTGCGCGGTGCTCCTTGAACTGCTGCTGCAAGAATGCCACCACTAATTATCATTTTGATGATACCAGGTAACAATATTACGAATGTACCAATCTTTCAATCAATCACGGCGCGGCAGCAGGGGTTGATGCAGCAGTGGCAGCAGCGGCGGTGGCGGCAGCAAGGCGGGCGGCGGCGCGCCGGTCTGCCGCCTCCTTCCCTTCCCGATTCTGGATCGCCACGGACGCCATCCAGTTGGGGTCCACCAAGACACGGGCGACGAGGGGGGCGCCAGCGGCCGTCACGTAGCGTTGCATGCCGGCCGTCAGCAGCGCCTTGGAGGTCTCGGACAGGCCGTCAAACATGCAGTAGCGGCCGCGCACCAGCTGCAGCAGTGCGCCAGCCTGCGCCTCCTCTGCTGCCTCCGCCTCCTCCACCAGCGTCACCGCGCCCGCCGTCGCCACGTCCATGGCATCGTCGCTCAGCCGCACGCCGCCTGCGCCGTCCGGCACCTCCACCGTCGCCAGCGGCGCGCCGGGGTCGTCATCCAGCTTGCGCAGCACGGCGGGCGTGAGTGGCACCCACCGGCCGTGCATCAGGTGCGGGCACAACAGCTGCGACGGCGTGAACTGGCGCTTGTAGTTCATGGAGGAGCACGCATGCACGTAGAAGTTGGCGTCCCACCACCGCAGCGTGCTGCCCAGCGCCGCCGGCAGGCCCAGGATGCCTGGCGTGCGCCGCGTGGCGGCGTGCATGCGCGCCGTCAGCCACAGCTCCACCAGCGCCGACACGCGGCCTAGCTCCAGGTACCGGAAGTCGGGGTTGTAAAAAAAGTAGATGGAGGCGACGCGTGTAGGCAGCACGTCCAGCACCGACACCGCCACCACCTCGCCGTCCAGCTCGTAGGTGTGGAAGAAGCTGCCGAACCCGGCGGCCAGGTCGCCACCCTCCACCACGATGCGCCCATCAGCGCCGTCACCGCCGTCGGCGTCGCCGGGCGCCACAAAGTAGGCATCCAGCGCCGTCGACGCGGGTACAACGCGTGTAGCGCCGTCTGACGCCGTGGATGTGGCTGCCGCACCGCCGCCGCCGCCCGCGTCACTGAACCCCGTCACCAGCGCCTCCACCGACGCCAGCGTGGAGTCCACCGCGCCCGGCAGCCACAGCAGCAGCTGGTCGGCCTCCCGCAGCACGTCGCCAAACCGCGCCTGCACGCGCCGGGTCGACACCCACGCCGGAGGCGCACGGCCAGGCAGCGCGAGCGGTGTGCTTTCCTCCAGCCGCTGCCGCTTGGCTGCAGAGGCAGCGGTGGTGTTGTCTGCTGCGCCCCCTGCACTTGCACCCTCGCCACCGCCCCCACCGCCGCCCCCACTTGCGGCCACCGCCGCTGCCGCCGCCTCCGCAGCCGCCGCCTCCGCTGCTGCACTCAATCGCGCCTCCTCTGCCACGGCATCCGCCAACACCTGGTCTTGCACCATGAACAACGCCACGATGCACGCCGCAAGCGGCAGGGCCTCCATCGCCGCGTAACTAGGCAGCGCCTCCAACAGCCACGCCATGCCCTCCATCAGCGGCGGCATGCGCAGCCAGCCGCCGCCACTACCGCCACCGCCACCAGCCGCCGCCGCCGCCGCCGCTACTGGTTCCGGTGCTGGCGCCGCCTCCCCGGCCTCCTCTACCGCCGGCGCCGCTGCGTGCCCGCGCGCCAGCGCATGCAGCAGGAACGCCGAGGCGCGGTCTTCAATGGCAACGTGCGCCAGGAAGGCGCGCGCGGTGGCGCTGGGGCGCAGCTGCGGCAACGCGAGGCGGGCGGCAAGGCGGTTGAGGGTGCGGCTAAGGTGGCAACCGTCGTCGCCGCCGTCGCCTGCCACCGCGGCGTACATGTCTTCCACCGACCCCGTGGCGAGGGTGTACACCCGCCCCAGCGCCGCGGCGGGCATGGCGAGGTAAGGGGAGCGCACCAGGTGGCGTATATAGGCGGTTTTCGAGTCCTTTCGCGGCTTGCCGCGGTGCAGCGCCATGTTGAACCGCTCATACAGCTCGTGCGTGACGGCGGAGTAGGCGGCAGGGCGCATACGAACCACCAGCTTGTGCGGGCCCGGCCCAAACGGCAGGAGGGGACCACGCGGGCCGCCTGCACCTGTACTACTGCCACCTGCCGCCGCCGCGGCAGCAGCAAGCGGCTTACCACCGGCCGCGCCACGCAGCGCCGCCATGCGGTGACTTGGTACGGCAACCCGGCCGCTGCCGCCGCCGCCGCGGCCGCTGCCGCCTGCCTCGCTGATCGCCGCCCGGGTTGCCCACGCCTCTGCAGCCGCCCGCAGCCGGCGCAGCTGATCCCCCACGCCCTGCGCCGCATATGCCTCCACCCCAGCCACCCCATCCTCCACCTCACGCGCCAGCTTGGCGGCGCGTGCCGCCGCCATGCGCTCCGCACGAGATCGCGGCTGTGCGGCTCCGCCCTCGCCACCGGCGCCGCCAGCAGCGCCGCTGGCCTCATCACCGGAAGCATCATCAGAGTCCAGGTCAGAGTCGTCGTCATTCACGTACCGCGGGAACAGTGGGTCCGATTGCAGTTGCGCCTTGCCAGCTTCCTCCCGTACAGCCTGCTGCGCCCGGTACTGCGCACGCAGCGCACGCAGGGCAGCGCGCGTGTGCGCCGTCAGGCACGACACCTCGCCAGCAGCAGCGGGTGCGGCAGGCTCAGCAGCGGCGGCGGCGGCGGCGGCGGCTGAGGCGGCGGGAGGTGGGGCTGCTGCCGTTGTTATTGCGCTCAAGGGCGGCAGCCAAGCGAGTGCAACAGCAGCAGGGGAGGCGGTGGCCGGCCATGTAACAACCAGCTGGCCACCGGCACAGGTAATGGTTGGCAGCAGGGCGTCTGCTGCATCCCCGGCAGCGCTGGCAGCGGCTCGTGCGGCGGAGGCCACGGCGTCTGCAAGGGTCGACGCAACAGCTTGTAGGGCAGCAGCGTCACGGGGTGCGCGTGCACCACCACGCTGTGCAGTATGCACCACAAAGGCAGCATTGCATGCGCATGCCTCTCCGTGTGCCGCGCCAGCCGCCTTGCGCGCAGCGTGCGGCGTCGTCACTGCCACCGTCTCCAACAGCCTGGCAACACTGCTGCCCACGCTGGGCAGCAGAGACGCACTCCACACGGGTGCCGCCGCCACAACCAGCGCCAACGTCACCAGATTCCACAACAGCTCCCGCGCCCGTGCGTTGCTGCCGCTGCTGGTGGTAGCAACGGCGGCAGCAGCGGCAGCGGCACCGCCGCCAGCAGCGTCGTCGCGACTGAATGCCGCAGCCAGCAACGCGGACACATCAATGCGTCGCGCCACCGCCAGCGTAACGCTGCCCTTGAAGGTACCGACATCAATCACTACCGCCTCACTCGTGGCTGCGCTGGCACGTACGCCACCGCCGCCACCGTCGCGGTCACTGTCGCTGTCACTGTCGCTGCCGCTGCCGTGGCCGCCCTCGCTGTCTGTGGCCTGCCCGTCTGACCGGAACTGGCACAACGCCTTCACCGCCTCTTGCACGTGCCCCGCCGCCGCCATGTCCAGCAGGCGGCCGAAGGCGTCCGTATTGGTGGCCGGAAGCACGATGGGGGTGGTGCCCGCCAGCCGCGCCCGTAGCTTGCGCAGCGAGCGCAGCTGGTGCGCCGACGGCGTAAACTCCAGCGCGTCGCACCGAATGGGGATGTTGGGGCAGCACGCCAGGCCATTGGAGGGCTGGTAGATGTGCGACCCGGAGCGAATGAAGTTGCGCTCCAGCATGTCCTCGTAGTCCCACGGCTGCACGCGCGACATGTTGGTGCCGTACGCAAAGCGCCCGTGGTTGTGCGGCCGCCGGCAGTAGTTGCACTCGGACGCGTACTCGCGGTATGGCTGGCACTGTGAAAACGCAGCCAGCACCGCCGTCGCCGACGCCAGCGCGGTGCACGGCGGGGGCACCGCTGGGGCTGGCGCAGGGGCGGGTGCAAGCGCTGGCGCTGGTGCTGGCGCTGGCGCAGGTGCTGGCACTGGGGTGAATGCGGAGGCCGGCGCACTGCTCGCAGCAGCAGCAGCAGCGTCACTCGAAGCCATGGTGCTGGGATCGCTACAATATGGTGGAGGCAGCAGTTGCGGGAGTAGGAGTCGAGGCAGAAGGAGCAGATGTGCTGCAGAGGGTACCAAGTACAATGCAAAAAATAAAGGAAAATGCAATGTGCCCGAAGAAAACCACGGCGGATTCCACGCCCGCTACTAAAATATTCTCTTTCACACCACTTAATGGCTGCACGGCTGCCTGCACTGCAATTTTACAGTTGTCGGCCGGCCGGTGGGTGCCAAAGATCGGGTCCGCTGAAAATCTGAAAAATGCGGCGCTAAACTGCTGCGCTGCTGCTCGCGCTCGGAGTCGACGCCAATGTCCAACCTACCAGCCAATGATGACAAGTCGTGTGGCCTGACCTGCTGGTCTGCTGGCCTGCTGGCAGTGTATTGTGGAACTTCAAATGGGAGTGTTGACAATCGCACTGCGGGAGCACGATGGCGGATGGCATCCCCTGCACCGGTTAGCAGCTCGCGACTTGCGACTACTTCTTGCGCGCACCACCTGCAGACGCCACGGATGGGATGCGTACAATGGATGCACAGTCCTTTATGCGTTGCAGGCGATCACACGGACAAGCGGCAGCAAGGTTGTGGTGCTACGTTGCGCCCCACCTACCGGTACCCACCCACCCCCCCCACTCCACGCACACGCGCCCCAACGTACTGGCATCCAGCTCATGCGTCACCGTCACGCCGCTCTGTGCCACTGGCAGCCAGAACCCGTTGTCAAACTGCACCCACCCGGGGTGCTCCTTCACGTACTTGCCGCGCAGCTTGGTGCCATTGCGCGGCCACGAGGCGTCGGACGACGTCGAGCTCATCTCTGGCTTTGTGCGCCAGAACATGCCAGAGCAGCCCTCACCCGACGCATCCACCACAAACGACAGCCACTCTCCCGCGCCACCACCGCCGCCGCCGCCGCTGCCTCCCGCGCTGGCCATTTTGCACGTCGCCGCCGCTGCAGCTACCGCTACCGGTACCCGTACGTGGCACAATGAAGTCGGAGGATACTACTCAAACAAGCACTCGCACACAACGGCGCAACGCTGTAAATTCAGTCAAAGTACACAGCAAGCATGGTGACTATCGCGTTACCGGTGGCGCATCGAGTATTGCCGGTGTGGTTACTGCATTAATGCACATGGTTTGCAGGTGTCTCGCGGGTAAACTGGTTGGCTGCTGCTCCCAGACCTGCTGCAGCCGTTGGCAGTAAGGAGTGCGAATGGTCCAACGCAATGGTGTTTGTGTAATAGCGATCCGCTAATGTAGCACGCGCGCTAGGTGAAGAAAACAAGCAGTGATGTGACAGGCAGTTGTTTAAGTTGGTTTAATAACGCATAAATTCCCCGTCCGAATTATTTTTGTTTAGATACCACCGAACCCCAAAGTTGGCCGTTGGCCGCTGCCGCCTCATTACCCCCACACACAAAGATGTTGGACGGCGCGCTGCGGGAGGTGAAGGAGGCGGTGTGCCGGCCAGCCTGCCTTGCGCTGGCGGCAGCGGGCGTACACCCGCTGGCCATCACGCTGGTTGGGTTTGCGGCTGGCGTGGGGTCCGGCGTCGCGGTGCTGGCACACGCGCCTGTCACCGCACTCCTACTGTGGCTGGCAAATCGTGTGTTGGACGGCCTGGATGGCGGCGTGGCGCGCGCATCCAACAAGCAGTCTGCGCTGGGCGGCTACCTAGGGGCGCCATTGCACACTTGCAGGTTCCCTACCGACGAACCGGCTCCCAGTATCACCCCCCCCCCCCCCCCCCCCCCCCCCCCCCCACCCCACACACCAACCACCATCCCTGCTCTGTATTTGTGGGCGCCGGGCCCGCGGGCGGGGCCGCCCTTTCCCGCCCCCCCCCCCCCCCCCGCCGGCGCCCGCCGCCCCGCCGCCCCCCCGCGCCGCCCGGCCCCGGCGCGCGCGCGCGCCCGCGCGTGGGGCCACGCGCTCGCCGCCGCCGCACACACCCCCCC
>Ga0066256_1004724_pt1 | contig 11870 bp, 12 predicted proteins | sample ThiBio_1000_biof_FD_87107 | JGI IMG/M metagenome (GOLD analysis project Ga0066256, IMG submission 87107) | Wastewater bioreactor microbial communities from Cape Town, South Africa - Thiocy_expt_1000_biof (version 2) | ecosystem: Engineered > Bioreactor > Thiocyanate-remediating >...
GACCGGCCTGTGGATGTGCTGCTTCGCCGCGCGGCATCGCGGCACGCGTCCTTGTCGAAGCGCAAAGTGAGGCCCGGCCCGAAGGGATAGATTTCGTCGGACAGTTCGCCGGGAGACGGGTGGCAGGGCATGGAAGGCTATGGCAGCGACGGCCGCGCGGCCGGGCCGTTCTGGGTCATGGCCAAGCCCATGGGTCCGCGGTGCAACCTCGACTGCACCTATTGCTACTATCTCGACAAGGTGAAGCTCTATCCGGACCAGAGCAGGTTCCGGATGGCGCTCCGCAGTTCGAAAAGTCGCGCGCTATCATAGGCTTCTTCTTTCCATGAACTCTTTGGGGCGCCCCCAAAGTCCAGGCTAAGCTATTGATTGGCTAAAAGGCTTGGCGAAAATCAGCTCAATTTAGCTGAGGGGCAGTTCCAAGACCGTGATTAGCCGGCCTGCTGACTCGCACCCGCCGCCGCCTGCGGCCTTCCTGATGTTTGCATACGCGAAGAGCCACAGTATCCGAAGGCAGCGGCACTTATGAACGACTACGCAGCGCAGCTTCGAGCACACCTGTGATCCAGCGGAGATCGGTGGGAGACAACCCCGCAAGCTGTGTTGTTAGATCGACCAGCGGGCCTCGACTGAGTGCACCATTCGGGATCTCGGTTGTGAAGAGCTCGGCGGGATCTACCCCGAGCGCCGCTGCCAGCCGTTCGATGACGGGAAAGCGTGCGCCGGTCGCACCAGTTTCGATCTTGGAGATCATGTCCACGCTAACGCCTGCCTTTTCGGCCAGCACTTCTTGTGTAATGCCAATTCGCCGGCGATGGGCGGCAACCAGACTCCCGAACCTCTTTCGCAGATTGACCATGCCGCCTCCGGGATCAGGAGTAGGCGCGCGATGGAGCGGCAGTCAGTGATAGCAATTAGAATTGCGATATGATCCGTAATCTATTTACTATTCCCTGCAACTATGATGCGAGGCAGCGGGCAATCAATAACTTACTGGCATGCGGCGAGGGCGAACGATGCGCTGAAGAGACCGAATGCGTGTAGCGGCTGAGCGAAGTAGGGCCTGTCCTAGTGCGGCGATGAATAGGAAATGCCATGCAGCACACCATCCCATACGTCGACCTCGAGTCGGCTCACCTGCCGAGCCGGACACTCCGTCTGTTCTTCGCTGATGGTGTTCCGGATGGAACGATCGTAGCCGAGATCGTGAACTGGTCGGGCAAGGTACTGGTAGCCCCTCGGCCGAAACTTGGCTCGCTTCTGAAGCGGGCAGAAGCGTCACGTACAGGCATTTATGTGCTGACGGGTCCCGATCCGGATAGGCCGGAAGGTGTCATGGCTTATGTCGGCGAGGCCGACAATGTTGCTGCACGTCTGCGTCACCATCTGAGGTCTGCAGATAAGGACTTCTTCGATCGGATAGCAATTGTCGTCAGCGCTGACGACAACCTGACCAAAGCTCATGCTCGGTTCCTGGAGAGCCAGTTGATCCGGCAACTAAGGCAGGCCGGGCTTGCCTCTCTGTCGAATGAGACGGAACCAGACTTTCAACGGCTGCCGGAAGCCGACCGGGCAGACATGCGCTATTTTGCTACCCAGCTGACTTTTCTGCTTCCTGTCCTCGGTTTCGACCTCTTTCGGAAGCCGCAAATACGGGCGACGACCGCTGGAGCAGCATCAATGCGGGACGACGGTACCTTCATCTTTTCCACCGCCGGCGCATCGGCGACCGCCCGCGAGACAGACGATGGCTTTGTCGTAATGGCCGGCTCTACGGCGCGACGCACACCGACGGGGACATTCCCTGCGGGCTACCTCGCGCTGCGCGACCAGCTCGTCGCGGGCGGCAAGCTGGCCGCTGGGCATCTACACGTTCACAGCCGACGTGGCGTTCACAAGTCCGAGCACGGCGGCATCGATCGTGGCAGCGCGCAGCGCCAGCGGTCCGCGCGAGGGGAAGGTCGAAGGGACCGGGCAGATGTATAAGGATTGGAAAGACTCGGCGCTGGCGTGATGTCGGTGCCTGCGCGTCGTTAGCAGCCGGCGCGCCAGCCTACACTGATAATCCTCGAGCATGCTCGCCTTGCTCACATCCTCGCCGGGATAACCGGCTCGCAGCCGAGCGAGACGGATGTATCCACATCCAGGTCTTCCGTCGGCCATTTCGGAGCTGGCACCAATCAGTCCTATGGTTCGGCGGCTGCAATTGCCGCAGGCTTAGCCGGCTTCCGCTTGGGTGCCCATTGGACAGCAAGATCGGCGGCGAGTTGCCTAAGCGTGGCGACCTCAAAGGCGTCGGAGCTACCCCGGATATAGGCCACGAAGTTGAGACGCCGACTGCCACGGATCATCCACAGGGCAATCGAATCCGGAACAATCGTGGGCCGTCCGTAGACTATCTGGCGCGGCAGCCCGAGTTCCGGGATCGCATGACAGATCAGTTCCACGCAGAACACGACCTGCGGGGTGGACATGTCGAAGTGGAAGTCGAACGGCTCGCCGACCCGCTCGAACAGCCTGAGAGCCGATCGCCTTTTCCAGTTCGGCGTGGGAATGGAAGGCCGGATGATCACCACGCGGTCGGTGTTGAGCACACGTTCGGGCGGCGATACGCGCACGCCCCCCTGGTCGGCTTCGACAAAACGTCCGCCGGCTCTGATCGCATCATGCAACGGTTTCACCGCTGGATGATCCCACGCGCCGATTGCACGCAGGTCGCGCTCGTCTCCTACATAGACGGCAGAATGCTGGAACATGCCGGGAATGGTATGGCCCGACAGACGCCCTTTGGAGCTGACGAGGACGATGTCCATCGGATGCAGGCGCGAGAGGACGGCCTGTCTCGCCTCACCGGAGGTAAGGTAGCCGCGGCGCCAGGCAATATGGGCAATGACCCGCCCGACCACCGGAGCGGACGGCTCGGCGATTCTGACCAGCCAGGATGGAGTCCGCTCGTTGTCGACGCAGCAATGATCGAGCCCCATCCTACCGGTATCGATCAGACTGCCCCGCGCGCAACCGCTCGTAAGCACGGTTAGCAACAGGACCACACATGCACGCAGAAACATGGTTCCCACGGACAGACGCAGCGCATCCGCCCCCCCCCAATTCATCACCGGGTCGAAGCGCCCCGCGCGCGTCCGCCCCGTACAATTCTGAACGATGCCGAAGCCCATCCCGTCAAGCGTCAGCGAAGGGCGCTGCTGTGCGGACCGTCTCCGGTATTCAAGGACGCGATTGCGTTTCGATGACCGATCCGTCCGGGAAGACCACTCGTCGATTGACGCATAAGTTGAAATGACATAGGAAAGTTTGTGACTGATTACTAACATTAGGGAAATCCCATGCGCAAGTCGGCGGACCTTCGCAAGGCCGAGATCGTCGCCGCGGTGCTGGACCTGGCCGACAGGATCGGGCCGGACCGGGTGACGACCGGGGCGGCGGCCTCGGTGATCGGAGTGACGCAGGCGGCGCTGTTCCGGCATTTCCCGACCAAAGCAGAACTCTGGCAGGCCGTGGCCGAGTATGTGGCCGAAGGGCTGACGGCGGCGTGGGACGACGCCTTGAGCCGCACCGGCGGGCCGATCGTGCGGCTGCGCGCGCTCATCGCTGCGCAATTCGCGCAGATCGCGGCGACGCCCGCCCTTCCGATGCTGCTGTTCTCGCGCGAACTGAACGTCACCAATGCGGAGTTGCGCACCACCTTTCGCGATACGCTCATGGCCTTTCACGGCCTGCTCGCGCGCGAGGTCGATTCCGGACGGAAGGCAGGTCTCATCCGCGATGACATTGCAGCAAACGATGCGGCGGTGCTTCTGACCTCACTCGTACAGGGCGTCGCGATCCGTTGGGCACTCGGAACGCGCGATTTCGAACTGAGCGATGAGGGGCTGCGGCTGTTCGACGTGCAATGCCGGCTTCTGGTCGTCGAAGGAAGCTAGACGATGCGGCGCATCTGGCTCTCGGGGATATTCCTGGCAGTCATTGCCGGAAGCGCCTTCCTGTTCCTTACGGGGCGTCCGCTGACGGTAACGGTCGTTGAGCCGGAGCACGACGTCGCCCTTCGCATCTATGGCCTCGGCACCGTCGAGGCGCGGATCCTCAGCCGTGTGGGCTTCGAGGTGGGCGCGGCGCTCGACTCGCTGGCCGCCGATGCCGGGGACGGCGTGGTCAAGGGGCAGGAACTGGGCGTTCTGCGCTCTGCCGAGCAGGAGGCGCGGGTGGCGCGCGCCCATGCGGCAGTGGCGGCCAATAAGGCCAATCTTGCCAAGGCCGATGCGGCGGTCGTGCGCGCCCGCGCCATGCTGGCGCAGCGCGAGGCGGCGAACCGCCGCCAGCAGGGGCTGGCGCAGCGCGATGTCACCTCGATCCAGCGCGCCGAGGAGGCGCAGCGCGACGAGGATGTGGCGCGCGCCGATCTGGCCGTGGCCGAGGCCGACCTCGCGGTAATCATGGCACAGGGATTGGATGCGACGGCCGCCTTGCAGCAGGAGGAGACCCTTCTCGCCCACCATCGTCTGGTCGCGCCCTATGATGCGCTCATTGTCGCGCGCCATGCCGAGCCGGGAACGGTGGTGAAGGCCGGCGATCCGATCTTCACCCTGATCGACCCGGCCACCGTATGGATTCAAGCCTATGTCGACGAGGAGCGCGCCGGCCGGCTCGCGCGGGGCCAGACAGGCACGATCCGGCTGCGGTCCCACCCTTCGGCCGAGTTCCATGGCGCCATCGTCCGCATCGGCATCGAAAGCGACCGGGTGAATGAGGAGCGCCGCGTCTGGCTCGCCTGCGCCGACTGTCCGCCGGAGATGTTTCTCGGCGAGCAGGCCGAGGTGCGCATCCTGACCGGCACGCGCGCGACCGCGCTGATGGTGCCCGAGGTGGCGATCGCCGGCTTTGATGGTTATCGGGGCACGGTCTGGGTCGTGCGGGACGGACGCCTCGCGCGGGCGGAGCTGACGTTCAGCGCGCGCGACGATCGCGGCCGGGTCGAGGTGGCGGACGGCTTGCCCGACGGGGCCGCAATCGTTGCCCGGCCGCCGGAGGGCGCGGCCGAGGGCAGGCGCGCCCGCGTCGGCGAGGCGCCATGAACCTCGCGCTCAAGGACATCCGACACGGCCTGTTCCGCTTCGTCCTGACCTGCTTCGGGCTGGGGCTTTTGATGACCGTGGTCCTGGCGATGATCGGCATCTACAACGGGCTCGTCTCGGATGCGCTGGCGGTGGTCAAGGCGCCGGCGGCCGATATGTGGGTTGTCGAGGCCGGAACCAAGGGTCCGTTCGCGGAAGGCTCCAGCATTCCGGTCGACACGCGCGACGCGGTGGCGCGGATGCCCGGCGTGGCCGAGGCCGGCGCGATCAATTACCAGAACGTCGAGGCGCCGCATGCCGGGCGCACCTTGCGTCTCTACGTCGTCGGCTACGAGCCGGGTCGTCCCGGCGGGCCGCGGGCGATCGCCGAGGGGCGCGGCATCGGCGCCGGCCACTTCGAGCTGGTCGCCGACCGCAAGACCGGCCTTCTGCCCAGCGAGACGATCCGGCTCGGGCGCCACCGTTTCGCCGTGGTCGGGCTGGTCGAGGGGGCGATGAATTCGGGCGGCGATCCGGCGGTCTATGTCACGCTCGCCGACGCGATGGCGCTCCAGGCCGAGCTCGACCCGGCCGCCCAGCGGGTGCAGGCCGCGCGCGGCGCCGTTTCCGTCAAGTCCGCATCCGTCGCCGCGGTCATCGCCCGCATGGCGCCGGGCGCCGATGTCGATCTTCTGGCCGCCACCGTGCGCCAGTGGAAACACCTCGCCGCAATGACCCAGGCCGAACAGGAGGAACTGCTGCTCGCCTCGGTGGTCGACAAGGCGCGCCGGCAGATCGGTCTGTTCCTCGGCATTCTGCTATCCGTCAGCGCCGTGGTGATCGCGCTCATCATCTACACGATGACGATGGAGAAGCTGAAGCAGATCGCCACGCTGAAGCTGATCGGCGCGCCCGACCGCACCATCGTTGCGCTGATCGTCGAGCAGGCGCTGATCCTCGGCGCGTCGGGCTGGGGGATCGGGCTGATGCTGATCCTCGCGGTCAAGGACTATTTCCCGCGCCGCGTGGTGCTGGAGCCGTTCAACATCACGGTGCTTGCCGGCATCATCGCCGTCGTGTGCCTTCTGTCCTCCGCGCTCGGCGTGCGGGCGGCGATGAAGGTCGATCCGGCCACCGCGCTCGGGAGCTGAGATGGCGCTCGGCGATACCCTCGTCGAGGTCTCGGGCGTCGCCAAGCATTTCGGCGAAGGCGAGACCCGCGTCGACGCCCTGCGCGCGGTCGATCTGACGGTCCGCGCCGGCGAGGTGATCGCACTGCTCGGCCCGTCCGGCTCGGGCAAGACGACGCTGCTCAACATCATCGGCTGCATCCTCGCCCCCTCGGCGGGGCGGGTGGCGCTCGACGGCGAGCCGGTGTTCGACGGCAAATGGCTGCGGCGCGACCTGCGGCGGCTCAGGCTCGACAAGATCGGCTTCATCTTCCAGGCGCACAATCTCCTGCCCTTCCTGACGGCGCGGGAGAACGTCTCCGTGGTGCTCGACCTCGCCGGCCTGCCCGCCGAGGAGGGCAGGGCACGGGCGCGCGAGCTGCTGGAATACCTCGAGGTGGGGCACCGCGCTGCGGTCAAGCCCGCCTTGCTTTCGGGTGGCGAGGCGCAGCGCGTGGCGATCGCCCGCGCGCTCGCCAACCGCCCCCGCATCATCCTCGCCGACGAACCCACCGCCGCGCTCGACGGCGCACGGGCCGGGCTGGTGATGGACCTGTTGCGCAAGCTCGCCGTCGAGCAGGAGGCTTGCATCGTCACCGTCACCCATGACGAGAAGATCTTCGACCGTTTCGACCGGCTGGTCCACCTGCGCGACGGCCGCCTCGCCCACGCCTGACCCGGAGACATCCCATGCCCGCAACACGATCCCGGTTCCTCACCATCGCCGCCGCCGTCGCCGCGATCTTCGGCCTGCTGACCGTCGTTTTGGGCGGCAGGGCGCTGTTCGGCGGCGTCGACATGGGCGCGGTGGTGCCGTTCGTGCTGTGGTTCAACTTCGTCGCCGGGTTCGCCTACGTCCTGGCCGGGATCGGGCTGTGGCGGCGCGCGCGCTGGGCGCCGATGCTGTCGCTCGGAATCGCGGTGGCCACGGCCGCGGTCTTCGCCGCCTTCCTGTGGCATGTTCTGTCGGGCGGCGCATGGGAAGCGCGCACCATGGGCGCGATGATCCTGCGCACCGGCATCTGGGCTGCTATCGCGGCACTCGTGTTGCGGTGCAAGAAAGCCTGACTGGGCCCTTCACCCAGCCAGCCAGCGACGGCGGCCTCCCTTTCCCGGAGACCGCGACTGCGCCAGCCAGGAACCTGACATGACACGATTTCCGCCCTTTGACCTGTCGCTGGTCCTTTCGCTTGCCGCCGTTTTCGGCATGGCTATGGCCGCAGCCGGCAGGTGGCTGCCGAGCGAGGCTCTCGGCATTCTGGAGCTTCCGGGCCTAGTGATCGTCTACCTGGCGGGCGGCTTGCCGACCGCCTGGCGCGCGTCGTCGGCTCTATGGCGCAAGCATGTGCTCGACATCGACCTGCTGATGATCGCCGCGGCAATCGCCGCTGCAGTGGTCGGCGCGCCGTTCGAGGGCGCGGTGCTGCTAACGCTGTTCAGCATCTCGACCACACTCGAGGAACGCGCGCTCGGCCGGGCGCGGCGCGCCATCGAGGCGCTGATGGCGCTGCGCCCCGAGATGGCGCTGCGCAAGACCGCCGCCGGCGGCGTCGAGGAGATCCCGGCTGCAGCGCTCACCGTCGGCGACATCGTTATGCTGCGTCCCGGAGCCCGGGTGCCGACCGATGGCGTGGTCATCAGCGGAAGCGGTGGCATCGACGAGGCCAACATCACCGGCGAATCCATGCCCGTATCCAAGGAAGCAGGCGCACAGGTCTTCGAGGCCACGGTCAATCTGGACGGGGTGCTGGAAGTCGAGGTCTCGCGCAGCGTCGGCGACAGCACGATCGCACGCATGATCCGGCTGGTGACGGAGGCGCAGGCCGCCCGCGCCCCCTCCGAGCGGTTCAGCGAATGGTTCGGGCAGCGCTATACGGCCGCGGTCATGGCGGGGGCGGTGGTCGCCTTCGCCGCCTTCTGGGGACTGGGGCGCGACTGGGAGGAGGCGCTCTACCGGGCGGCGACGCTGCTGGTCGCGGCCAGCCCCTGCGCCATCGTCATTTCGGTTCCCGCCGCCATCCTGTCGGCGCTTTCGGCGGCGGCGCGCGGAGGCGTGCTGTTCAAGGGCGGAGGCGCGCTGGAGACGCTGGCCACCATCGACACCTTCGCCTTCGACAAGACGGGAACGCTGACCACCGGCCGCGGCGAAGTGACGAAAATCATTGCGCCGGACGGCAGTGTGTATCGCTTCCTGTCTGTGCCAGTCGGTCTCGAGGCGCATTCGGAGCCATGATAAACGCTTGTCCTCTAGGCGCGAGAGCAGCGTCCCGTCGAACCAGTGGTTCACCTTGGTGTGAATAGCCCCGAGTTTCATGGACGCCTTCGGGTTATATTTCCTGCTGACGTCCAAACGAAACGGCCTCCTGCCAATCCGGGGTGGTTCATGCCGACGAATATTGTAGCGGCAAACAAATGCAGCGTGACGAGGACGAAGTGGCTCATGGTCGCTGCGTGCGGGCTCAGCCGGTGACGGCGCCTTCGTTGGCCGGGCGCGCGAGCGCGGCAAACTTGGCCAGCACACCGCGCCGGTAGCGCGGTTCGGGTTGTCGCCAGGCAGCGCGGCGCCGCGCGATCTCGGCCTCGCCCACCTCCAGCTGCAGCAGGAGCCGGTGCGCGTCGATGGTGATCATGTCGCCCTCCTCGACCAGCGCGATTGTGCCGCCTGCATAGGCTTCCGGTGCGACGTGCCCGACCACCATGCCCCATGTGCCGCCCGAAAAGCGGCCGTCGGTGACCAGCCCGACGCTCTCGCCGAGGCCACGCCCGACAAGCGCCGAGGTGGGGGCCAGCATCTCCGGCATGCCCGGCCCGCCTTTCGGTCCGAGATAGCGCAACACCACAACGTCGCCCGGCCTGATCCTGTCGGCCAGGATCGCCTCCATCGCCGACTGCTCGTCGTCGAAGACCCGCGCCGGACCGGTGATCGCCGGGCTTTTCAGGCCGGTGATCTTGGCCACCGCGCCATCCTCGGCGAGGTTGCCTTTCAGGATGGCGAGGTGGCCCTCGCGGTAGAGCGCCTTTTCGATCGGCATGATGACATGCTGGTCGGCGCGCGGCGTGTCCGGCACGGCGGCCAGTTCCTCGGCCAGCGTGCGGCCGGTGACGGTGAGGCAGTCGCCGTGCAGCAGGCCGGCGCCGAGCAGCATCTTCAGCACCTGCGGAATGCCGCCGGCCCGGTGCAGATCAACCGCCATATAGCGGCCGGACGGCTTCAGGTCGCACAGCACGGGCACCTTGCGGCGCACGCGCTCGAAATCGTCGAGCGTCCAGTCGATCCCGGCCGCATGGGCGATCGCGAGGTAATGCAGCACGGCGTTGGTGGAGCCGCCGATCGCCATGATGAGCGCCACCGCATTCTCGATCGACCTTCGCGTCACGATGTCGAGCGGGCGGATGTTCTTCTTCACCGCCTCGACCAGCACGCGGCCGGATTCGGCCGCGCTGTCGACCTTCTCACGGTCGGGACTGGCCATCGTGGAGGAATAGATCAGCGACATGCCGAGCGCCTCGAACGAGGAGCTCATCGTGTTGGCAGTATACATGCCGCCGCATGAACCGGTCGACGGGCAGGCGTGGCGCTCGATCCCCTCGAAATCCTCCTCGTTCATGGTGCCGGCCATGAAGGAGCCGACCGCCTCGAAGGCGGAGACGATCGACAGGTCCTGCCCCTTCCAGCGGCCCGGCCTGATGGTGCCGCCATAGACGTAGATCGCCGGCGCATTGGCGCGCAGGATGCCGATCATGCCGCCCGGCATGTTCTTGTCGCAGCCGCCCAGCACCAGCACGCCGTCCATCCACTGGCCCTGCACCGAGGTCTCGACGCAGTCGGCGATCACTTCGCGCGAGACGAGTGAATATTTCATGCCTTCGGTGCCCATCGACATGCCGTCCGAAATCGTCGGCGTGCCGAACATCTGCGGATTGGCTCCTGCGGCCTTGATGGCAAAGGCGGCGGCATCGGCAAGCGGCTGGAGACCGGCATTGCAGGGCGTGATCGTGGAATGGCCGTTGGCGATACCGATCATCGGCTTGTCAAAATCGCTCTTCTCGTAGCCGAGCGCATAATACATGGCCCGGTTCGGGGAGCGGGCTACGCCCTGGGTGATGTGCTTTGAACGTTCGTTGAAAGGCATGGAGGGAACCTTCTGCGGCCCGGCGATTGTCAGACGGTGTCGGTCCTCACTATACAAAATCCAGCGTGTAAGTCGACTTGGTGCGCGTCCAGTTGATGAGCTGTGATAGGGCATCGGCCTGGTCGTCATGCTTGCCGTTCGGGAACGCCATCAGCTCCGTCCGGAACCCGTCCAGCCAGGGTGCGCTGGTAGGAAGTAAGATGGCGCCCGCCTCGATCTTCGCCGTGCAGGCGAACATCCTGACCACCTTATCCCCCTCGGGCAAGATCGCCTTCGCGAACACGTGGTCGTGCCGAAGATCCTGAATGAGGCTCTGGCCCGAGCCTTTGTCTTCGATGAGAACGATGTCGGCCTTCCAGCGTTCCTTCTCACGCACGATGCGCTTCTTCAACGCGGGGTAGTCGAGGCGCTCGCGCACGATATCGAGGATGTAGATCGCGTCCTTTTCCACTCGTGCGGTGATGCCGACCGAGAAGTCGGCGAGTTGGTTGCTCTTCGACGCCGTGTCCCAGCTCTGGACGATCTTGGTCGCATAGCTCTTCTTGGGCAGCGGTTCGGCCCAGCGCTCGAACCAGCTCCACTTGACCATGTCGCCTCCGGGCGGAACGGGCTGTTGCTGGTACTGGGCGGAGAAGGCGGCCGACCCCATCGACGCACGCAGAACTTCCAGCACGTTCAGCGGCTCGCGCTCCGGATGAAGCAACTCGCCGGGGTGACGTCGATGGATACGTCCGGGACCGATCGGAATGGCAACCGCCTCGTCGGCAAAGGCCGGGAGGTCGAGATGGACCCATTCGCCGGTTTGCTTGACGTGGCCGACGAGATCATCGACGTGGAGGCGCTGCATGACGATCACGATGGCGTCGTTGCGCTTGTCGTCGAGACGCGAGAGCAGCGTCTCGTCGAACCAGCGGTTGACCTTGGTGCGCTCCGCTTCCGACTGCGCGTCGGCCGCCTTCATTGGATCATCGATGATAACGATGGCCCCGCCGCGGCCGGTCAGTGCGCCGCCTACCGTCGCTGTCAGACGGTAGCCGCCCGCAGTCGTCCTCACCTCGTCTTCGGTTTCCTTGCGCGGATCGATCCGCATCCATGGATAGAGCGCCCTGTACCAGTCGGCCCTGGCGACGCGGCGGAACTGGTTGGCGTAGTCCGCCACAAGCGTCCGGGCATAGGAGACGGAGATGATCCGCTTATGCGGATCATGGCCGAGCACCCATGCCGGGAATGCCACGGATGTGATCAGGGATTTGAGGCTGCGCGGCGGCAGGGTTATGATCAGGCGCTTGATCTTGCCGGCCGCCACCTGCTCAAGATGATAGGCTATCGCCTCCAGATGCCAGTTGTGCAGATAGACATGGCCCGACATCAGCTCATGGAAGCAGCGCTCTGTAAACGCAGCGAGCTTCTGCCGCAGCAACGCCTCGAACAGCCGCTTGTCCGAGACGGTCATTCGCCCGGCACCTCATCGCCGCCACGCAGATGTCGCACCAGGATGG
>Ga0066256_1004725_pt1 | contig 11870 bp, 9 predicted proteins | sample ThiBio_1000_biof_FD_87107 | JGI IMG/M metagenome (GOLD analysis project Ga0066256, IMG submission 87107) | Wastewater bioreactor microbial communities from Cape Town, South Africa - Thiocy_expt_1000_biof (version 2) | ecosystem: Engineered > Bioreactor > Thiocyanate-remediating >...
ATGACGAGCCGGGGCCGACGAGGAGAAGAACTCCTCGTTGTATGGGCTGCGGTAGAGCGTGCCAAGGAAACTGATGACCACCATGGCGCCGACATAGAGAGCGATCGCCGTCGACGAGCCGTAATAGGCATAGAGCGACGTGGCGATCACCGGCGCGATACCGCCGCCGAGAATGGCGCCTACATTGGCGACGATGGAAATGCCGCTGAAGCGCATCGACGGCGGAAATAGCGCCGCGATCAAGGCGGACTGCGCACCCAACATGCCCGCAATGATCACCGCCGTGACCGAATAGGCCAGGATCATCGCTGGAATAGTCTTGCTATCGACCAGCCAGAAGAAGGGAATGGCCCACAGGATGCCAGCCGTTGCCGCCAGCAGATAGACTTTCCGCACGGTGAAGCGATCGGAGAAGTAAGCGAAGATCAACGTCGTCAAAAACCAGATCGTCGCCGCCAGCAGAGTAAAATCGAGCATCAGATTGCGCGGCAGCTTCAACACGGACGTGCCGTAGGACGGCATATAGACGAGAACGAGATAGCCAAGCGTCGTCGAGCCAATGATGGTCGCCGTTCCCGCGATCAGCGCCAGCGGATGTTCCATGATGACGGCGATCAGCGGCGAGCGTGCGATCTCACGCTTCTGTTCCATCTTCGCGAACACCGGGCTCTCCGAAATGGTCATGCGCACGACGAAGCCGACGACGATGAGAACCGCCGACAGCAGGAACGGAATGCGCCAGCCCCAGCTCTGGAAAGCTTCGCTCGACATCCATGAACCGACGGCAATAAAGGCCAGAACGGAAAGAATGATGCCCGCCGGTATGCCCATCTGCGGAAATGCACCGTAGACCGCGCGCTTGCGCGGTGGCGCATGTTCAACCGCCATCAGCACCGCCGCGCCCCATTCGCCACCGACGCCGAAACCTTGCAGCAGACGTAAGAGAACCAGCAGGATCGGCGCGGCAATGCCGATCGATTCATAATTGGGCAGAAGGCCGATCATCAAGGTCGACACGCCCATGATGGCGAGCGTCAGCACCAGCATCGGCTTGCGGCCGATGCGATCGCCGAAATGGCCCATGACCGCGCCGCCCAGAGGCCGCGCAATGAAGCCGACGCTGAAGGTGGCCAAGGCAGCAAGCGTGCCGGCGAGCGGCGAGACGTTCGGGAAAAATTGCGGCGCGAACACGAGGGCCGCGGCGGCTCCATAGATGAAGAAGTCGTACCATTCGATGGTGGCGCCAACCAAACAGGCCGCAAGAATGCGGCGCCGTTCGGACGTTGAAACGGTCTGCGGCTTGTCCGCATCCATGGGCAAAGCGGTCGCTGTACTGGTCAAGGCTCCCTCCCTCATTCGGCCGGCCAGCAGGCACGCGCCGTCATCCCTCACAACCCCGACTTCACCCCTTCCCTGGGCGACCCGGCCAACCCCATCCCTCAACGGCAATTGACACATTATCGGACGTTATGTATTGTTATTGTGTCTTCGACTCTTTCTAAATGTCAACCGGGGATGGTGGAAAAGCAGATGAGCAAGCCGGATACCGCGCCGACGCCGAACGATCGGGCGATGACTCTCGATCGCGGCCTGCAGGTGCTGAAACTGCTGGCGGCCAGCGAACAGGATCTGTCGGTGGCTGAAATCGCCCGCGCCGCAGGCCTGCATCGGCAGGCGGTTTATCGGCTGCTCGGCACGCTGGTCGATCATGCGCTGGCGGTGCAATCGAGCCCCGGCCGCTATCGCCTTGGCTTCGGCACGCTCAATCTCACCGGCTCACTCGTGCCGCGCTTGCAGGATGTCATCCGCCCGCACATGCGCGCTTTGGCCGAAGCCTGCCGCGCGACGGCCTTCTACTTCGTGCGCGAAGGCGATGAAGCGGTGGTGGTGCTGTTGACGCCGCCGCAAACGACCGACGTGCATCTCACCTTCAGCCAGGGCGCGCGCTATCCCTTGAATCGCGGCGCTGGCGGCGTCGCCATTCTGGCAACGCGGGAACCGGGACCGTTGGAAACCGACGATGTCCGGGAAGCGCGGCGCACCGGCGTCGCCGTCACCTCCGGCCAGTTGCATCGCGGCGCCGTCGGTGTCGCGGCGCCTCTCCTCTCGCAATCCTGGATGCGCGTCGACTCCAGCATCGGCGTCGCCACTGTGAGCGATGGCGCCGATCTCGAACAGATGAAACAGGCCGTGCTCGCGGCTGCCGACACGATCAACCGCGAGTTCAGCATCTATTCGCCGTCGGGGCAAAACCCCTATGCGCTCATCCCGGAGCCGTCATCCGGCAAAGCCGCCTGAATCGAGAAATGCCTGCTCCTCAACGGTTGTTTCGCGCCCCAGGCTCGTATTGCGATGGGGGAAGCGGCCGAAGCGTTCGATGATCTCCTGGTGCTCCAAAGCGAACTTGTGATTGTTCTCAAGTCCCGGCCGCGCGCAGAGCCGCGTGCACAGCACCTGATCTTCCAGCGCTTCCGAATGCATGAACGGCAGATAGAAAAAAGCTTGCAGGGGCTCGGCCACCTGGCGGTCAAATCCGCGCGCCAGCGCTTCGCGCGCAATCTGGCGGGCCAGACCGTCGGTGGCGAACGCATGCGCCGAATTGCGAAACAGATTGCGCGGAAACTGATCGAGCAGGAGCAGCAAAGCCAAAGCGCCTTCCGCGCTTTCAGCCCAATCGCTCAGTTCGCAGCGCGCGGCCGTCTCATGCGCAGCCAGAAAGCGCGCTTTGATCGCCGCATCGAAGGCATCGTCCTTGGCAAACCATTTGTCCGGTCCGGCATTCTGCCAAAACCGCACGACGTCCGCCGCTTCGATCTTCATCATCCTGTCTCCAGTGGTGCCCGTTCTTGCAGAGGTTTATAGGATGTCCGACCACTGCGGAGCCAGCCTTGACTGACAGCACCTTCACCAATGGCCATTTGGCGCCCGAGGCACCGGCCATCAATTTCTTCAATCTCGTCTGGTGTGCCCTGGCGCTGGCGGTGATGATTGGCATCATCGCCTCGGGCAATCTCTGGGCCTTGGTCTTCCTGCATATTTTCGCCGGCGGCCTGTGGACCGGCATCGACCTGTTCATGGGCTTCGTCGTCGGGCCGATTCTGCGGCGCACGCCGTTCGAAACCCGACGCGCCGTGCTGACGCGGCTGACGCCGCGCACGATTTTCATCATGCCGGTGCTCTCCATCGTCACCGGCACCACCGGCTGGTTCCTCGCCAAGGCCATGGGCTACCTGGATACCCCATGGCCGGCCTATGGCTGGGTGGCCGCGGCGCTTGCCATCGTCACTGTCCTGACCATCCAGGGGATTGGCCTGCTACTGCCGACGCAAATCCGCGTCTATCGCGAATTGCGCAAACCCAACCCCGATCCGGCCCATATTGCCGCCATATCCCGCAATTACTTCTATCTGATCGCCAGCCAGGGGGTGTTGCAGGTGGCGATCATGGTCATCATGGCGCGGTTTCGCATGGGACTATGAGGGAGCTGGGGCTTGAGTATCAGCCATTCGACATTCCCGGCTCGACACCCCACATTTGTACTGATTGATTCGTGAAAAGGCCTGTGATTCCGGCCCCACGATAAACCCTGAAATTTGCCGCAGAGCTTGGACCTTGGCCGACCCTTTTTCCTTTGACGATGCCGACGAGCCCGATTTCTCCCGTGCGCCGACGCCGCGCGCCGGAGGCATCGCCGCCCGCGCTCAGGCAGCGATGGGCGTGCCACGCTATGTCGAAGCCCTCAATCCCGAACAACGCGCCGCCGTGGAAGCCATGGACGGGCCCGTTCTGGTGCTAGCGGGCGCCGGCACCGGCAAGACCCGCGTTCTGACCACGCGCATCGCCCATATCATCGCAACCGGCCGCGCCAGGGCCCACGAAATCCTCGCCGTCACCTTCACCAACAAGGCGGCGCGCGAGATGAAGGAACGTATCGCCGCATTGGCCGGCCCCGTCGCCGAGGGCATGCCCTGGCTCGGCACCTTCCATGCCATCGGCACGAAAATCCTGCGCCGCCACGCCGAACTCGTTGGCCTGAAATCCGGCTTCACCATTCTCGACACCGACGACCAGGTGCGTCTGCTGCGCCAGGTCATCCAATCGGAAAACATCGACGACAAACGCTGGACGCCGCGCGCGCTCGCCATCCAGATCGACAATTGGAAGAACCGTGGTCTTGGTCCGGCGCAAGTGCCGGCGGGCGAAGCGGAAGCTTTCGCCAACGGTAAAGGCCGCCATCTTTATCAGCTCTATCAAGAGCGGCTGAAGATTCTCAACGCCGCCGATTTCGGCGACCTGCTGCTCGAAGGCCTGCGGCTGCTGCGCGAGAACGCCGATGTTCTCGCCGATTATCAACGCCGCTTCCGCTACATTCTCGTCGACGAATATCAGGACACCAACACGGTCCAATATCTGTGGCTGCGTCTGCTGGCGCAGGGCACGCCCGATCGTCCGCGCAACATCTGCTGCGTCGGCGACGACGATCAGTCGATCTATGGCTGGCGCGGTGCCGACGTCGACAACATCCTGCGTTTCGAGAAGGATTTTCCCGGCGCGACCGTCATTCGCCTCGAACGCAATTATCGCTCGACCGCGCATATCCTCGCCGCCGCCGCCCATCTCATCGCCCATAACGAAGGCCGGCTGGGCAAGACCCTGTTCACCGATGGCGAAGACGGCGAGAAGCCGACGGTCGCCGGCGTGTGGGATTCCGAAGAAGAAGCCCGCACCATCGGCGAAGACATCGAACAATTGCAGCGCAAGGGTCAATCGCTGGATGAAGTGGCGATCCTCGTGCGCGCCTCCTTCCAGATGCGCGAGTTCGAAGAGCGCTTCATCACGCTCGGCCTGCCCTATAAGGTGATCGGCGGTCCGCGCTTCTATGAACGCGCCGAAATCCGCGATGCGCTTGCCTATCTGCGCTGCGTCGCGCAACCGGCCGACGATCTCGCCTTCGAGCGTATCTTCAACGTGCCCAAGCGCGGGCTCGGCGATGCCACGTTGCAAGTGCTGCACGATCACGGCCGCCGGCAGAAAATCCCGCTCATGCAGGCGGCACGCGAACTGATCGAAACCGAAGAGCTGAAGCCGAAGCCGCGGCAGACCATTCGCGCCTTGATGGATGACTTCACGCGCTGGTCGACGCTCATCGACAGCAAGCCGCACAACGAACTGGCCGAGCAGATTCTCGAAGAATCCGGCTACACCGATATGTGGCAGAAGGATCGTTCTGCCGATGCCGCCGGGCGCCTGGAAAACTTGAAAGAACTCGTGCGTTCGATGGAAGAATTCCCCGATCTCGGCGGCTTCCTCGAACATATTTCCTTGGTGATGGATGCGGAGAACAACGAGAGCGGCGAACGCGTCTCGATCATGACCTTGCATGCCGCCAAGGGCCTGGAATTCGAGACCGTCTATCTGCCGGGCTGGGAGGAAGGGCTCTCCCCGCATCAGCGTTCGCTCGACGAACAAGGCCGCGCCGGCCTCGAAGAAGAGCGACGGCTCGCCTATGTCGGTATCACCCGCGCCCGCCTGCGCGCCAAGATCTATTTCGCCACCAACCGCCGCATTCGCGGCCTCTGGCAATCGACGATCCCGTCGCGTTTCCTCGACGAACTGCCGGCAGCCCATGTTGACGTGATCGATGGCGGGCAAACAAGCTACGGCGGCTATGCTGCTTCGCGCTTCAACGCGGTCGAAACCTTCGGCTCCTCCTACAACACGCCGGGCTGGCAGCGAGCGCAGAAAAGTGGCGGCTTCAGCGAACGCGGCAAGTCCAACTGGAACGCTTCGTCAAAGCGCGGCCCGCAGACGATCGAAGGCGAACTCGTCGCCAAATCGAGTGCGTCTTCGGCCTATGCCAAGGGCGCGCGCGTCTTCCATCAGAAATTCGGCTCCGGCACCGTCTCTGCCGTCGATGGCAACAAGCTAACCGTTGATTTTGATAAAGCCGGCCGCAAAATGGTGCTGGAAGGATTTGTCCAGGCGGCTTGATCGCCCGCTCTCAGGGCTTCGCCGGCGCCTGTTTCGTGCAGGTCGCTGCCTTTTGCACGCAGGCGATGCCAACAATCGAACATTGCGGCTTGCCGCTGGGACCGCGCGCGCAGATATGACAGGCGTCGGTCCATTCGAGACAGGACGGATTGCGCGCGCCCCAGGTTTCGATGGGAAGCAGTGTCGGATTGGGCATCGGCGCGGGCCTGGGCGCATCGGCCAAAGCCGGCATGGTCGCCAAGACAAGAAAAAGGGCCGCTTGAATCATAATTCCCATGATAAACGCGCGGCCCCTGTTCTGTCGCTCGCGAATTAGGCGAGATGTTTTTTCAGAAAAGCCAGCGTGCGGCTCCAGGCGAGTTCCGTTTCCTGGCGCGCATGCGCCGACGTGCGCTGCTCGTTCACGAAGCCATGTTCGGCGTCATATCGATAAAGTTCGAAGGATTTTCCGGCCGCTTTCAAGCCAGCCTCGAACCCGTTGACTGCCGCCGGCGTGCACCAATCGTCAGTATTGGCGAAATGGCACTGCAACGGAATTTTGACATCGGCCGGCTTCGCCACCGCGTCCGGCGGAATCCCGTAGAAAGGAACCGCGCAGGCGAATTCCGACACGCGGCAAGCCGCAAGAATGCTCACCGCGCCGCCCATGCAAAACCCGGTGATCGCCACCTTCGAGCCGAACCCTTGCAGGAACTGCGCCGCGCCGCGCACGCTCTGGTCGACCGCATCGAGAAAGTTCAGCGACCCCATCTGCTTTCCGGCCGCTTCCCGGTCGTGATAGGGCACGACCACGCCGCCGTAGAGATCGGGCGCCAGAGCATTATAGCCGGCGGCCGCGAAACGATCGGCGATGCCGGTAATCTGGTCCTGCAGGCCCCACCATTCCTGGATCACGACGACGCTGGGAGCGTTCGGCGCGCCGGCGGCAACGAAATAACCCGAGGCTTCCTTGCCGTCCGGTCGCTTCCAGCTGATCTTGGTCCCCATCGGCCACTTCCTCTCATATTTTCTCGCCACGATGGCGCTATATCGCAAGTGTCATAGCATCGGCCAACGGCCGCCGTCGAGACGTGGTATCCCTGGGAGAAGCACGTTGGCGGGGCACGTTCCCTGAGCAAATTCCCTGTGCTACACAGCGCCATGCTCGAAGGACTACCTCCCAATAATGCTGCCCACCGTATGCGACTTGTCTGTGACGAGACGCAGGCCCGCGCCATCGCCGATCTGATCGTCGAAATGTTCGATCCGGCGGATGCCGCCGCATCGGCCTTCGAATTGGAAGAGAACACGCAGGATTGGAAGAGCGGCGACTGGATCGTCGAGGCCTATTTCGGCGATCCGCCGGACGAGGATTACGTGCGCTCGCTGGTCGAAACCGTCGCCGGTGCGGATGCCGCGAAAGCCGTCGTCTTTTCCGTTCATGGCTCGCATGATCGCGGCAAGGCCGCACCCAACGACATCGCCCTGGAGATCGAGGCGGCGCTCGCCTTCGGCACCGGCCACCACGGCACGACGCGCGGCTGCCTGTTGATGCTCGATTGGGTGCTGAAGCGCCGTCGCCCGAAGGACATTCTCGATGTCGGCACGGGCACGGGCGTGCTGGCGCTCGCCGCCGCGCGCGCCTTGCGCCAGCCCATCATGGCCGGCGATATCGATCCGATCGCCGTGGAAGCGCCCAAGGCCAATGCCGTGCTGAATGGCGCCCGCCCCTGGGTCGAGGCGTTCACGGCGCGCGGCGTCCTGCATCCCTCGCTGCGCATGTCAGGCCCCTATGATCTGATCTTCGCCAACATCCTGGCGCGGCCGCTGCGGCAGATGGCGCCCGATATCGCCGCCGTCGCCACCGACAATGCCGAAATCATTCTGTCCGGCCTTCTCAGCCGCGACGTGCCAGGCGTGCTGTCCTCCTACGGCGCGCAAGGCTTTGCGCTGGTGCGCCGCATCGATCTCGAAGGCTGGGCTACGTTGCTCATGCGCATCGGCGGCCCCAAGCCGACCAAGCGCCCGTTCGTCCGCAAGGCTCACTGGCCCCCATAACAAATACGGCGAAGCGCATCATGTTTGAAAGCCTCTATCAGACCTTCACCGAGAGCGCCGATCCGACGCAGGGAAAACCGAGGCTCGCGGCGCTACGCGCCGAACTGAACAACCGCGGTCTCGACGGCTTCATCGTGCCGCGCACCGACGAATACCAGAACGAATATGTGCCGGCCTCCGCCGAACGGCTCGCTTGGCTCACCGGCTTCACCGGATCGGCCGGCCTCGCCATCGTCCTTAAGGAGCGCGCCGCGATCTTCGTCGATGGCCGCTACACGCTGCAGGTGAAGGACCAGGTCGATACGCGCCTGTTCGCGCCGCAACCCATCGCCGACGTCACGCCCGCTCAGTGGCTCGTAAAGAATGTCGACAAGGGCATGAAGATCGGCTGCGATCCCTGGCTCACCACGTCGCAGACCTATGAAGCCTATGAGCGGGCTTTGCGCCAGGCCGGTGCCGAACTCGTCGCCGTCGACGACAATCCACTCGATGCGGTCTGGTACGATCGCCCGCCGGAACCGCTCGGCGCCATTCGCCTGCATCCGAAAAAATTCACCGGCACCGACGCGAAACAAAAGCTCAATCGCATCGTCGCCGCGCTCGACAAGGGCGAAGCCCTGGTCGTCACCAACCCGCACAATGTCGCCTGGGCTTTCAACATTCGCGGCAGCGATGTCGGGCACACGCCTTTGCCCTTGAGCCGTGCCATCATCAGCAAGGACGGCAATCATCTTTTCGTTGATGACCGCAAGCTCGATCCCAAGACGAGGGACAACCTTGCCAAACTGGCTGTCATCGAAAATCCATCGCAATTGCGGCAGACCCTGTCGCGCTTTGGCCGTGACGGCGCCAGCGTCCGCTTCGATGCCGGCAGCGCGCCGGCTGCTCTGATCAACGCCTTGAAATCGGCCGGCGGCCGTCCCGTGGTCGGCGAAGATCCGATCACCTTGATGAAGGCACTTAAATCTACCGCCGAAATCGAAGGCACGCGTGCCGCGCATCTACGCGACGGCGCGGCGGTGGCGAGTTTCCTGGCCTGGTTCGACGAAGCCGCGCCCAAGGGGCGACTGAGCGAAGTCGATGCGGTGGAAGCGCTCGAAACCTTCCGTCGTCAGACCGGACAATTGAAGGACGTGTCCTTCCCGACCATTTCCGGTGCCGGCCCGAATGGCGCCATCGTCCACTATCGCGTGACGGAGAAGACCAACCGCCGTATCGGTCGTGGTCTGTTTCTGCTCGATTCCGGCGCGCAATACGAAGACGGCACCACCGACATCACCCGCACGATCTCCGTCGGCACGCCGACCAAGGAGATGCGCGCCTGTTATACGCGCGTGCTGAAAGGCCATATCGCCATTGCCACCGCGGCCTTCCCCAAGGGCACGAGCGGCGCGCAGATCGATGCTTTCGCCCGTCAAGCGCTCTGGCAGGCCGGTCTCGATTACGATCACGGCACCGGCCACGGTGTCGGCTCGTTTCTTTCCGTACATGAAGGTCCGCAGAACATTTCCAAGCGCGGCTCCTGCCCGCTCGAACCGGGCATGATTCTCTCCAACGAGCCCGGCTATTATCGCACCGGCGCCTTCGGCATCCGTATCGAAAATCTGGTGCTGGTCGAGGAACGGAAAATTCCCGGCGCCGAGCGCGAAATGTATGGCTTCGAGACATTGACGCTCGTGCCCATCGATACGCGCCCGGTCGATAAAAGCCTGATGAGCAGCGACGAACTGCGTTGGCTCAACGCCTATCATCAGCGCGTGCGCAAGGCGCTCTCACCCTTGGTGAGCCCAGCCACGCGCAAATGGCTGATCAAGGCGACCAAGCCGCTCTAGGGTTTGGCGCGACCGCCACCGATCAGGTCCGGCCTTTCGGCTGCGCCGGCTGCTTGGCCGTCTCCGCGATACCCTGGGTCAGAATCTGGCGGAACGACCACGCATCTTTGTCCACGGTGCCTCTGATATCATCGATCCGCCACCCGCCTTTCTCGCGGATGAGATCATAGCGCACCGTCATCGTGTCCCTGCCCTGTAACGTCGTGCGGAACTTGGCCGCGACGACAGCGCTCTTGTCGTCTTCTTTCTCGCTGGTGATCGACAGACCGATGACGCTGGGATCTTGCGAATTTGTGATCGGATCGAAGTCCACAATAACGTCGCCCGTCCGCCGTTCCTCTTTCTGGGCACGATCGAACAAGGAGGCGAGTTTGGCCGAGAAATAGCGGCCACGCATGCGCTTGTCCTGGACCGCGGTTGGACCTTCATATTTGCCGTTCTTGCCGGCCGAAGCCTTGTAAATCGCCGTAACCACTTGCACCGGCGTTTCCGCCGTTTGCGCCGAAGCCATGCCGGCAGGAAGAAGAGCACCTAGAATTAAACAAGCCCGGCGACGATCCATCGTGATCATGACGCTTCCCCCTTCCGCCCGTAGTCAAAAATTCATGCATCCTGCCCGATCAGCTTGAACCAATCGTCTTCCGTGATCACCTCGACGCCGAACTCGCTTGCCTTAGCGAGTTTCGATCCCGCCCTAGGCCCGGCAACGACGAGCCCGGTCTTCTTCGACACCGATCCCGCGACCTTCGCACCAAGCCGCTCGGCCATGGCTTTCGCTTCTTCGCGCGTCATGCGCTCCAGCGCACCGGTGAACACGACGATCTTGCCGGCGACGGGGCTGTCTTGAACGACGGCCTCCATCGGCTCAGGCGTCACATGTTCAAGCAGCGCATCCAGCACTTTCAGATTGTGCTCCTCGCCGAAGAAGTCGACGAGCGCTTCGGCGACCACGCCGCCGATGCCATCGATATTCTCGATTTCGGCCCGCGCCTCCGCATCGCCCGCTGCAGCGGCTTTGGCCGTGGTTTGCAACGCCTCCATCGTATGGAAATGCCGCGCCAGCCGACGCGCATTGGTCTCGCCGATATGGCGAATGCCGAGCGCGAAGATAAAGCGATTGATCGCCACGCTGCGCCGCGCCGCGATGGCGGCGAACAGATTGCGAACCGAGACGTCGCCGTAGCCTTCCTGCTCCGCCAGTTTGATCTCGCCGTCGCGTTCTTCGAGCGTGAAGATGTCGGCCGGCTCCTTGAGCCAGCCCTGCTCGAAGAAGAACGCGATCTGCTTTTCGCCGAGCCCCTCGATGTCGAAGGCGCGGCGCGAGACGAAATGGCGCAGGTGCTCGGTCTTCTGGAACGGGCACGCGAACTCGCCGGTGCAGCGATAGCGCACGCCCTCGCCGCCGCCCGCCGTGGTCTCGCGCTCGACCGGCGTCTTCAGCGGGCACGGGCAGCGCTTCGGAAATTCGTACGGCTTTTCGCCGCGCGGCCGCTCTTCGACGACGCCGACGACCTGCGGGATCACGTCGACGACCGTCGTCGCGCGCTCGGCGGCGAATTTATGCGCGATCGCCCAGCGCGGCGTGCGCGACACAAAGCCGAGACGTTCCTGCAGGTCGATGCGATCGACCTTGTAGACGACGCCGTCGATATCGTAGTCGAGCCCAGCGCGCTCCTCCTCGATCCTGCGGTGGAAATCGAGCAGCGCCTCGACGGAATCGCAGGTCCGCATCAGCGGATTGGTCCTGAAGCCGCAGGACGCGAACCACGCGACCATGCCGGATTGCGTGTCGCGCGGCATCGCGCTCATCTCGCCCCACGCATAGGCGAAGAAGCCGAGCGGCCGCGACGCCGTGACGGTCGCGTCCTTCATGCGCAGCGAGCCGGCAGCGGAGTTGCGCGGATTGGCGAACACGGTGCCGCCCGCGGCCGCCTGCTTCTCGCTGAGCGCCAGGAACGCGGACTTGCTCATGTAGACTTCGCCCCGCACCTCGACGACCGCCGGGATGTC
>Ga0066256_1004727_pt1 | contig 11868 bp, 11 predicted proteins | sample ThiBio_1000_biof_FD_87107 | JGI IMG/M metagenome (GOLD analysis project Ga0066256, IMG submission 87107) | Wastewater bioreactor microbial communities from Cape Town, South Africa - Thiocy_expt_1000_biof (version 2) | ecosystem: Engineered > Bioreactor > Thiocyanate-remediating >...
GGAACAGGGCGGCCTGCATCGTGTGAACCCCGGTCAGCCTGTCGAGCCGCGCCTTCTCGTCCTCGGGCAGGTCCTCGTAGGCGGCGTAGTTGTTGGCGAACTCGGTCTGGCCGCCGGTCTCGGACAGGACGCGCGGGGTCAGCAGCGTGGCGAAGGGCGGGATCTCCTCATAGGTGCCGTCCATGTGCCAGAGCTGGCTGCCGAAGAAGAACTGGGCGTATTCGGGATTGACCTTCTTGTCGAACGTCACCTTCAGCAGGCCCTCGTCGCCCTCCTTCTTGACCGTGCCCAGGCGCAGGTCGCCGAGCTTGCGGGCGAGCGCGCGCTGCTCATCGTCGGTCAGGTGCAGGCCGCGCGCGATGATCACCCCGCGCCGCACCAGCAGCTCGCGGATCGCCCCGGCGACGTCGCCGTGCAGCAGGGTGTCCTTGTCGATCCTGAGCTCGCTGCCGATCCTCGGCTCCAGATCGACGGCCTCTATCGCCACTGCCTGTTCCACATCCCGTTCCCTTCGTTCGTCCGGCAGGGATTGCTCGCCAATCCTCGCGCGGACGTGCTATCTGCGCTATGGATATATAGTCACCCAATTCGTTTCAATACCTGACAGGGGCCCATGGACGAGCAGGCAACCGTGAAGCGCCGGGTTCACCGCAGCCCGGGCCGCCCGACCAAGGACCAGGCCGAGCAGCGCAACCGCGAGTTGCTCGACAAGGCGCTCGACCTGTTCCTGGAGCACGGCTTCGAGCGCACCACGATCGAGGCGATCACCGCCGCCGTCGGCATGGCCAAGCGCACGGTCTATGCCCGCTACGGCGACAAGCTGACCCTGTTCAAGGCGGCGCTCCACCGCGCGATCGAGGAATGGATCGTCCCGGTCGAGCGCCTGCGCGCCGCCGAGAGCGCCGACCTGGAGGAGACGCTGCACCGGATCGGGCAGCTCCTGGTCGCGAACATCCTGACCCCGGCGGGCCTGCGGCTGATGCGGATCACCAATGCGGAATCGATCCGGATGCCCGAGATCGCCGAATACACGATCCGCGAGGGCAGCGAGGCGACCATGCTGTTCCTGGCCGACCTGTTTCGCCGCCGCCTGACCGATCCGCGCCCCGACGCGAGCGAGGCGCAGGACGCGGCCAACGCCTTCCTCCACCTCGTCGTCGGCGGCCCGGCGAGCACCATGGCCTGGGGCGTCCACCTCGACGAGGCGGAGATCGAGCGCACCACCCGCTACAGCGTCCACCTGTTCCTGAACGGCCTGCTGCATCGGTGAGCGCGGCCCTTTCCGGACGGGAAGGGGAGGTATTGAAACGCTTCATGTAATATTATAGCGTGCCTCCCGAGCCCGAGTCGGCGCAGCGCCGGCATCGTGCAATGGGAGACAAGCGCAATGCAGGTAGGCGTCCACCTCGGCTTCCAGAACCTCCACGGCATGTCCGACATGGAGTTCTTCCGGAAGGAAACCCAGCTCGCGATCGAGGCCGAGGCGATGGGCTTCGATTTCGCCGGCATGGTCGAGCATCACTTCACCGACTATGCGGCCTGTCCCGACCCGCTCCAGGCGCTGTCCTACGTCGCGGCCAAGACCAAGACGATCAAGCTGATGCCCGCCGCGGTAATCCTGCCGTGGAACGATCCGCTCCGCGTGGTCGAGAAGGTGGCGATGCTCGATTCGCTGTCCGAGGGGCGCGTGGTCCTCGGCATGGGCCGCGGCGCCGCGCGGCGCGAGTTCAACGGCTTCCGCCAGGACATCGCCGACAGCCGCGAGATGTTCGACGAGGCCGCCCTGATCATCATGGACGGGCTGGAGACCGGCACGGTCAAGGCCGACACCAAGCACTACCAGCAACCCGAGGTCGAGGTCCGTCCCCGCCCCGAGGGCTGGACGCGCGACCGGATGCTGATGGTCTCGATGTCGCCGTCCTCGGCCGAGGTCGCCGCCGACTATGGCCTCAAGGCGCTGCGCTTCAGCCAGGGCGACTGGTCCCATTCGATGGCCGAGATCAACCGCTACCGCGAGACCTTCGAGGCCAAGCACGGCAAGAAGGCGCCGCCCTTCGTGATCAGCGACTTCGTGGTCTGCGTCGATACCGAGGAGGAGGTCGGCGAATATACCGACAAGTACTTCGCCGCGCAGTTCTACCAGGTCGCCAACCACTACGAATGGGGCGGCGAGCACTTCAAGTCGATGCCCTCCTATGCGACCTACGTCGCGCTGGGCGACGCGATGAACGCGGCGGGCGGGCCCGAGAAGGCCTACAAGGACTATATCGCCGGCAACCTGATCGGCACGCCCGAACAGCTCATCGAGAAGGACGCGATGCGCAAGAGCACGGTCGGCGACTATGACATCATCGCCAATTTCAGCTACGGCGGGATGAGCTATGATCGAGTCTATGCCCAGATGAAGCGCTTCGCGGACAAGGTGATGCCCACGCTCAAGGCGAAGACCGCCGAGCCCGCCCTGTGACCGAGATCGCGGGCAAGGCCGCCGTCGTCACCGGCGGCGGCAGCGGGATCGGGATGGGGCTGGCCAAGGAGCTTGCCCGGCAGGGCGCTGCGGTGGCCATCGCCGACATCATCCTGGAGAACGCCGAGAAGGTCGCGGGCGAGATCCGCGCGGCCGGCGGCACGGCCGTGGCGCTGCATTGCGACGTCTGCGACCGCGCTTCGATCGCGGCGATGAAGGTGGCGGCCAATGCGGCGCTCGGGCCCGTCACGTTGGTCTTCGCCAATGCCGGGGCGACCTCGTTCACCCCGCTCGCCGACATGTCGGACGACGACGTCGAATGGATCGTCCAGGTCAACCTGATGGGGGTGATGCACACGACGCGCGCCTTCCTGCCCGATATGATCGCGGCGCAGGACGGCCATATCTGCGCGACCGCCTCGATGGCCGGCCTGCTGCCGGGCTGGATACCGGAGCACGTCCCCTATTCCGCCGCCAAGGCCGGGATCATCGGCATGATGATGAACCTCGCGCTGGAGCTGAAGCCCCACAACATCCACACCACCAGCTACTGCCCCGGCGGGGTCGCCTCGGGCATGAAGGTCAACAACGGCCAGTACCGCCCGGCGCGCTTCGGCGGACCGGAGCAGGTGGCAGAGGTCCAGTTCACCGGCAATTCGACCACGCACAGCGCGCTCGACTTCTATCATCCGGAGGCCGTCGCGCCGATGGTGCTCGACGCCGTGCGGAACAATCGCGCCTTCGCCTTCGACCATGCCGACCAGCGCCGCTTCTTCCGCGAGACCTACGCCGCCGTGGTTGAGGCCTGCTACGACGCGACCGACGCCTGGGAGCGCGAGAACGGCCTGCCGCCCGCCAATCCGACGGGCGCGATGCTGGTGGAGGGCTGAGGCCCCACCTGCCGCAGCAGGCTGGCCTCGGGCCGGATCAGCGCACCCGTGGCCCGCCGAACGGCATTGGCGGAGGGGGCCGGCGGGCGCCGCGCGGGAGCTGCGCCTGGTAGGCGCGGCCGCAGTGCTCGACGCAATAGGGGAACCCGGGATTCACCTTCTCGCCGCAGAAGTGGAAGTCCGCCTCACCGGGGTGGCCCATCGGCCAGCGGCAGATGCGGTCGTTGAGGTCGAGCAGGCTGGTCTTGTCGGCGATCTCCGGGCTCGGCTTGGCCGGCACCAGGCGGCGCGGCGGCGCGGGCGGGATCGGCGCCTGCTGGTCGCCCGGGCCCTGGCGGAGGAAGCCGCCCGGCCCGACCGAGACGATGCGCGGCTGCGGCGGCGGAGGCGGCGCGTCGGCCTGCGGCGCGGCGGCGACGGGCGCGGCCGGGCGCGGCGGGGCGGCCGGAGCCGCCGGGCGCGGCGCGGCGGCGCGCGGCGCTTCGGGCGCCGGAGCCTTGGGCGCGGGCTTGGCCGCCGGGGCGGGCGTCTCGGGCTTCTCGTTGGCCTTCACCGGGGAGGGGCGCGCCTTCAGGCCCAGGCGGTGCGCCTTGCCGATCACCGCGTTGCGGCTGACCCCGCCGAGCTCGTCGGCGATCTGGCTGGCGGTCGCGCCGCCTTCCCACATCTTGGTCAGCTTCTCGATCCGTTCGTCGGTCCAGCTCATGAAATCTCGATACCTTTCTGGTCGCCCGAATTCCGCTTGGGCCACGCCGTCCCGGCTTGCCAGTCGAAAGACCAGCCGATAGTCGCCGGACGATGACCGATCAAGTCCGCACCTCCCAACCGCTCCAAGCCGCGCAGGCGGGCCCGGGAGAGAAGAAACGCAGCTTTCCGGCGCAGGGCGTGCCCGTGATCGGCCGGGTCAACCGGCTCGGGCTCTGGACCCTCTATATGAAGGAGGTGCGGCGGTTCTTCAAGGTTCAGACCCAGACAATCTGGGCTCCGGCGATCACCACCCTGCTGTTCCTGGTCATCTTCAGCCTGGCGATGGGCCGCGGCAGCCGGATGGTCCTGGGCGTCAACTTCGCGACCTTCGTCGCGCCCGGCCTGATCGTCATGGGCATGATGCAGAACGCCTTCGCCAATGCGAGCTTCTCGTTCCTCTCGGGCAAGCTCCAGGGCACGATCGTCGATTTCCTGATGCCGCCGCTGTCGGAGGCGGAGCTGATGTTGGCGATGGTTTCCGCCGCCGTGACCCGCGCCGTGCTGGTCGGCCTGGCCCTGGCCGCGGCGATGCTGCTCTGGCCCGGCGTCAGCCTTGCCATGGCCCATCCCTGGGCGGTCGTCTGGTTCGGCCTGATGGGCTCGATCTTCCTCGGCCTGCTCGGCTTCCTGAGCTCGATCTGGGCCGAGAAGTTCGACCATAACGCGGCCGTGACCAACTTCGTAATCGCCCCGCTCTCGCTGCTGTCGGGCACCTTCTACGTGATCGACAACCTCGCTCCCGTCTTCCAGACGATCAGCCGACTGAACCCGTTCTTCTACATCATCTCGGGCTTCCGTTTCGGCTTCCTCGGCCAGAGCGACATCGGCAGCACCAACCTTGCCGTCCTGCACAGCGCGATCGGGCTGGGCGTGCTGAACGCCCTCCTGGCGACGGCCACCTACCTGATCCTCAAGTCGGGCTGGCGGATCAAGAGCTGAAGGGCCTGGATGCAAGCCGCCGCCTCGGCAGCGGCTGGCCAAGCAGATCAGTGCGGCGGATCAGTGCGTCAGCCCGCGGCGCAGGCGATAGCGGCCGCCTTCGAAATCCTCGAACAACTGGGCCACGTTCGGATGCTCGATCGGCCCGCCCTCGGCGTCGCCCAGCAGGTTCTGCTGGCTGACGTAGGCGATGTAGTTCGAATCCTCGTTCTCGGCGAAGAGGTGGTAATAGGGCTGCTCTCGCGCGGGGCGCACTTCCTTGGGGATCGATTCGTACCATTCCTCGCTGTTGGCGAAGACCGGGTCGATATCGAAGATGACTCCGCGGAAATCGTAGATCTTGTGCCGCACCACGTCGCCGATCGCGAAGCGCGCGCTCGAGCTCTGCGGCGCCTCGATCACGCGCCCGGCCTGGGGGGAGAAGTAGGTCGCCCTATCGATGGTTCCCTTGTTCATGCCGCGAATATAGGTTTTTGCGGAAGCGAAACAAGCGACGCGGGGAACAAATCCCCCACGAAGCCGCGCAGAAGGACTTGGCAAGCGCCATCCCATCCGCTAACCGCGCCCTTCCTTTCGACCGGCCGGCGCACCTGCGCCGTCAGCAAGGACGCTTCGCGGAGAGGTGGCAGAGAGGTCGAATGCACCGCACTCGAAATGCGGCATACGGGCAACCGTATCGTGGGTTCGAATCCCACCCTCTCCGCCAGGGCCCTGTCCGCAGGGGTCTGCAAAAGACCACCGAGATTGATGTTTTTCCTCTGAAATCTGACGCTTAGATGGTCGGCTCGACCGCAGTCGTCCGTACGCCTCCAATCATGGCGTGGTTCTGATTCGTGGTCCCGGCACCGGAAAACGTGGTCTCGAAGATAGCGATGTTAAGCGACGCAAAAATCCGCGCAGCCAAGGCGCGAGACAAGGCATACAAGCTGACGGACAGTCACCGGCTCTACCTGCTGGTGAAACCCAACGGCTCGAAGCTCTGGAAGTGGAACTACTCTTACGACGGCAGGCAGAAGACCATGGCTTTCGGGATTTATCCGATGGTCAGCCTGCTCGACGCACGTGCGAAACGGGATGAGGCCAGGGCGCAGCTCGATGAAGGACGAGACCCGTCCGTGGTCAAGAAGCTGAAGATCGAGGCCAACATTGAAGCGTCACGCAACACCTTCGAGCTGACCGCCCGCGAATGGCACGAAAACTCCAAATCGCAGTGGGCCGCAATTCATGCCGATGACGTGATCCGGAGCCTGGAGCGCGATGTGTTCCCCGCGATTGGCGCGTTGCCCATCTCAAAGCTCCTCGCGCCGAAGATCTTCGAAGTCCTCAAAAGCATCGAGGATCGCGGTGCGATCGAGACGGCCAAGCGAGTGCGCCGGCGAATTTCCGCTGTCTTCGTCTACGGCATCGTCAAAGGAGTTACGGACAAGGACCCGGCCGAGAAGCTCGGAGTCGTGCTGAAGCCGCTGCGCAAGGGACGCCAGCCCGCGATCACCGATCTTCCGCGCCTGTGCAAGATGATCAAGGACGCCGAGGAGGATTACGCTCGGCTCATAACCCGGCTTGCCCTACGCTTGCTTGCGCTGACCGCGGTGCGCCCCAACGAAATCCGCGGAGCCCGATGGGAGGAGTTCGAGGACCTGGACGCCATGCCGCTCTGGCGCATTCCCGCAGCCCGGATGAAGGGCGATCTCGACCGCAAGGAAGAGATCGGTGGAGATCACCTCGTGCCGCTCGCTCCGCAGAGTGTCGATGTGTTGCGCGCTTTTTGGCCGCTGACGGGCAGGGGCCCGCTGCTCTTCCCGAGCAATCGTGGACCCGGCCATGCGTCATATCGCGATCAATGCGTTCGACAGATATGGCAAGTCGCGGCATCCGGCAGCGCTGAATTTCGGCGATTGCTTCGCTTATGCCTGTGCCCGCCATGCGGGCGTTCCGCTGCTCTACAAGGGCGACGATTTTCCGCAGACAGACATCGAGACGGCATGAGCATTTTGGGCATTATGCCTCGCCGCATAGATGTTCCGGTGCTCCAAGGTTCGCCCCAAATGCCGCAACTCAGCGCACCGACTCTGCGGTGTTCTCCATTCTGGCGCGTGCTGCTTCATGTTCCTTCTGCAATCGCCGGGAAAACGCCTCGGCGCGCTCACTCAGCGCCTTATGGCGTTCCTGCTGCAACCGCAGGGCCTCGGTAGAGAACGGAACTTTCTCGCCGCGATTCCACCGTTTGGACAGGTCGTCGCTCATGCGATTTGCCTCGCGGGAGACGATATCGGCAATGCAGATTGAGGCATGGGAAGCCACGTCCGCAGTGCGGACGGCGTTTGCACTGTCCGCGTCAGAGAGCCGCACTGCGTTGCGGGCATTGCGGTTGGCTTCACGTACGATCTCCATCGTGCGCTCATAATCGGCACGGCTCGCGACATTGAGGAAGCCGCCGCCGCCCGCATCGGCGACCGCTTTCAGCGCCGCCGCTTCCTGCGATGGCAGGCCGAAGCCGATGATATTGACCACCGCGCGCGTTGCGCTGCCGTTGATGTGCCGTGCGGCCACCACCGGATCTCCGCCGCATGTCTCTTCCCCGTCGGAGATGACATAAATCACCTGCTCCCCTTCGGTCGCGGAGGGGGCAAGTAGCGACTGCGCGCGTTCAAGCCCGGCCGCCAGCGGCGTCCAGCCGACCGCACGCACTTGCTTCACGGCTTGGGTAATCCCGGTGCGATCTGCCGACATCGGCGCAAGCACGTCGATACCGGCGCAGGATTTAGCCTTACCTGCCATGCTGTTGTCGCCTTGCTGCCCGAAGACCAGCAGCGATGCCTCGACTGTCGAAGGCAAGCCGTCGAGGAAACTCAGGGCCGCCTGCCGTGCGAGTTCCAGCTTGGTCTGCCCGCCGATATGCCCCGCCATCGACCCAGAACCGTCAATCGCCACGATCAGGCGTGTGGGCACAGTGCGCAAGCCGATCGGACTGCCCGCGCGAGCATCCAGCTTCGGCTGTTGCAGGACGACCGAGCCGAAGCATTTATCGGTATCCTCGGTGATGAAGCTGGCGACATAGGTCCGTGCAGCCGCCGTGTTATCGGCAGATGCGTCGATGGCGGATTCAGAAGCTTTCCTATCCGTTGCTTTGCCGCAGGCGCTCAGGACAAGAGCGAAAGCAAGGACCGCTGTCGATCGGAGCATAAGAGCGGAAAAGGAAATGGTACGTCTCCTGCGATCATCCAGGTCCAGCGGACTTTACGCTGAGCACCGCTTCGGGTTCTTCCCTCGGTTAGGTCTAACATTTGCCGGGTGCCATGGTCTTGTCGATAGCGTCCGTCGCAGCCTTACCCTTACTGGTAATCGTTACTTTCCGCACACGGCGATCGGTCGGGTTGCCCCCGGGGGCACAAGCCTGAGATCCTCAAGGCGGGAGACCCGGCGGCTGGCTATTTCGACAAATCGCGACAATTTTCCTGTCCAGTCCGTAAACTTGGGCGACAAACCGGGCGCACTTTGTCCTCAACGCCAGCGAGGCGCTCACCGAATTGAGAAAGTCCATGAAGAAGTTCATTATCGCCGTCGCACGCCGGTCCTGGCCAGGCGAATAATGCTGTTGTAAAACGGAATATCTGCATAGCGTCCTTTGCCCGTCTTTATCATTAAAGGCGGCGTGTCGCGTCACATGAATGCTCCGGTGATCCCAGTAATCCTTCGACTGGCCTTCTTCATTGACCGTTATCGGCCGGACGAGCGTGACACCATGTCTGCTGTCGATCATACGGGACTGAAACGATTTTTCAGAGAAAGGCCGGACCGGCACCTGAAAAGGGTTGGTGCTGGTATGTCGAAGGGAGCGTACTCACGATGAATCAACAAGGCACAGCGAAGCGCCCGTTACTGTTTTTGGCCGTTGGCGTGGTCCTGCTGGCCGTGGGATTTTACATGAATTTCGGGACGACCGGGGTTTCTACAGCCGATCAGGCGCGATGCGAGCAGAACGTCAGGACGATCTACGGTGACGACGCGCAATCCCAAATGGCGCTTACGCCCAAGTGCAATGAGCCCGGCATGGTCGCGATGATGGACGCCAAGGTTAATGGCTCGGGTGCGCAAGAAGCTGCGCGGGCGATCTCCGCGGCGAACGTCGGGAGCCTTGGCGGAGGCCTGATCAGCTATGCAGTGATCGGGGCCGGTATTGGTGCCTTGGGTGCGGCTTTCCTCGCCGCGCGGAGGAAACAAGGGAAGAAGTGATCGGTTCGGGCTCGGCCAGACACTGGTGCCAAGGCCAGGCGATATAGAGCGCGGCAGTTGCCGGCTTCCCCGGACAGTACGCAGCCGTGGTATCGGCGCGAGGACATATGCAATTTGACCATTTCGATATCGCCGCGTTCTGCCGGGATTATTGGCAGAAGAAGCCGCTGCTTATCCGCAATCCGTGGAAGGCTTGGGCCAATCCGCTCCATCCGGACGAATTTGCCGGGCTTGCCTGCGAGAAATACATCGAATCCCGCCTGGTCGTGCAGGCGGGCGAGGGGTGGCAGGTCGAGCATGGACCTTTCGCGGAGACGCGTTTCGGCAAGCTCGACGACAAGCCCTGGACGCTGCTGATCCAGGCGGTGGATCACCATGTGCCGGACGTTGCGGCGCTGTTGGAGCCGTTTCGTTTCGTTCCCAACTGGCGGATCGATGACGTGATGGTCAGCTATGCGACCGATGGCGGCGGGGTAGGCCCGCATTTCGATCAGTACGACGTGTTCCTTGTCCAGGGGCTTGGCCGGCGGCGCTGGCAGGTCGGCGCAGCCTGCGATGCCGCCACTGCGTTGCTGCCGCATGACGAGCTGCGATTGCTGGCCAGGTTCGAGGCGGCCGATGAATGGATTCTCGAACCTGGCGATATTCTCTACCTGCCGCCCCGTGTCGCGCACAATGGCATCGCGATCGGTGATGACTGCATGACCTATTCGATCGGCTTCCGCGCGCCCGCGCGCAGCGAACTGATCGCCTACTGGTGCGATCACGTGCTGGCGGAGATCCGGGACGAGGATCGCTACGAGGATCCGGATCTGGCGGTGCAGGGCAACGCAGGCGAAATCTCCGCACGAGCCCTCGACCGGCTATATGCGATGATGAGCGAAAGGATGCTCGATCGCGACTCTTTCGCTCGCTGGTTCGGGCAGCATACCAGCATGCCCAAGTATCCCGAGATGGATTGGGCGCCCCATGAGCTTGTTACGATGGCAGAACTGCGTGACCGCGTGGCGAGCGGGGCGCTTCTGTCCCGCAATCCCGCCAGCCGCTTTTCGTTCATCCGGCAAGAAGCCGGCAAGGTGCTACTTTTCGTCGACGGCCAATGTTTCGAATGCGCCGGAACGGCCGCCGCCTTCGCCGAACGGATCTGCTTGGAGGAGCGTCTTGAGATCGCCCCCGAACAGGAGGAGTCGGCCGAGACGATGGGATTGATCGAGGCACTTTGCAATCAGGGCAGCACGGCGTTCGACTAGCAGGATCGAGCCGGCTCTACACCTCGATCCGCCGTCCTTGTCCGGGCTCGATCCCGTCGAGCGACCAATCACCGATACGCCATCGCACAAGTCGCAGGGTCGGATGGCCTACCGCTGCCGTCATCCTGCGCACCTGGCGGTTGCGCCCCTCGCGGATGGTGAGCATCAGCCAGCAGTCGGGCACGGTCTTGCGGAAGCGAACCGGCGGATCGCGCGGCCAGAGCCCGGGATCGGCAATCCGCTCGACCTCGGCCGGCCGGGTGCGGCCGTCCTTCAGGATTAGGCCGCGTCGAAGTTCGGCGAGGCTGCTTTCTGTGGGCTCGCCTTCGACCTGAACGAGGTAGGTCTTGGGCATCTTGAAGCGGGGATCCGCGATCCTGGCCTGCAATCGGCCGTCGTCGGTGAGAAGCAGGAGCCCTTCGCTATCGAGGTCCAGTCGCCCTGCGGGATAGACGCCTGGCAGGTCGATGAAATCCGATAGCGTTCGGCGATGCGCTTCCGAGCCACTGTCGCTGAACTGGCAAAGCACGCCGTAAGGCTTGTTGAACAGGACCAATCGAGACATGATTTTTTCCTGCCACGCCGTAGCGATCAGGCAAAGGCTGCCAAGAAGGATGTCATTACGTTTAATGGCTTCTTCGACGTGCGATGCTCAAAAAGCGGTTTCGCGATGACGCGTTCGTTCTATAGGACGAACAGATTGACTATATAAAATCAATAACTTATGTCGATTTCATGACTGAGGCCAAAGTGGGCATTTGCTCGTAGGAGCCAAATGGGAGCCACGGGAATTCCGAAAGCGCATCGTCAGGTTGACCGGCGCATGAAACCGGTGGTTGCCTCGATCTCTGCCGCCTCGATGTTGACGTCGTCCACACGAGACGCCGGCGGGCCCTTGCGAAGCTCCGAGATCAGGCGATGGCGCGGTGAAGGCATCCCACGGGTCTCCGGTCCGGTCGAGCCGGTTTGGACAGGGCGCCAGGAACAACACGTTGGGACGCGAATCGGCCAGATCGTGGAAGACCTTCATGCCGGGACCGTTCGGCCTTTGACTCACGTCGGAATGGCCCATGTGGTCGATAACTAGGGGGCGGGGGATCGCCGCCATGAACGGGCGCAGCTCATCTCGCCGGTCCGCGGCTCGGTCTGGAGTCGGATCGCCTCGATCCGGGCCTTGAGCGCGGCGTCGGCGTCGAGGCTGTCGCGGTTCTCGTAGCCGGTTACGCTGATGGCCTCGCCTTTATCACCATGCAGGGTATGTCGATGTCGATCAGGGTGCGGGCGCGTCTATATCGAGGTGCGCTCGTCGGGTGAGGTCGTGTTCCACGAAGGCTATGTGACC
>Ga0066256_1004728_pt1 | contig 11866 bp, 13 predicted proteins | sample ThiBio_1000_biof_FD_87107 | JGI IMG/M metagenome (GOLD analysis project Ga0066256, IMG submission 87107) | Wastewater bioreactor microbial communities from Cape Town, South Africa - Thiocy_expt_1000_biof (version 2) | ecosystem: Engineered > Bioreactor > Thiocyanate-remediating >...
GAGACCCTGTTCGGCCCCAGCATCTTCGACACCATCTCCGACCGGAACTTCTCCGAGTACGTCGTCACCTGTCCTCGATCACTCGCCCCACGTCACGATGCTTCAGGACATCCGGCAACTACGCTGACACAGGGGGCGCTGTCCGGGTCGGACTGGAGTACGTGGTCAGCCGAAAAGTTTCTCGGGTGACGTCCTTCGATCTTTCACTCCTGGAGCGCCCTGGAGCATGCTGCAATACGCACACATATCGAGTTAAAGTTCTAAGTTGAAAGGCGCATTGATTCTCTGCCCCTCGCCCTTCGAGTCCGGCCACCGTGCGCAACGTGCACGATGCGCGGCGCGTCAGGGGGTAACACCGTGATTCTCGAGATACGCGACCGCGGCAGCGAAAGGTACACTCCCGGCCTTCGCCACGAGCCCTTGACGAGGACGTGAACCGGCGGTTGCGAGCGCGCGCACTTGCGCCGCCGTCACATCTTCTTTGCGCCGCAGCGCAACCCGTGCAGCTGCGCCGAGAAGGATGATCCCTGGACCATCGGGATGCGCGGAGGCTGCCGCCCCGAGCCCAAGCAAAAACGCGATCTCATCGGCAGCAGCCGCAGCCTCTTCGTTGGTCAAACCCTGACCGTCTCGCGCGAACACAACCAGTCGTTCAGCTCGATCAAGAAGCTCGGCGTCCGATGTCTTCGCGGAGAGGTAGCCTCGAAATGCGTCGACCTTCACCTCTCGCAACACGGGAAACTGAACCACGACGTTCATCCCGCGTGGTGTGCCGGAACCAAGTACGCGCGTCAACTCTTCACGAGGCAGATGCATGCGCGCGGCGAGCGCGAAGACTGCGACGGGGTCACCGAAGACACACTGTGTCTTGCCGTCCGCGCTCGCAGTCCTCGGCGCTGGTGCAGATCAAGGCGCTAACCGAGCAATTCGCGCCCCGACAGCGGCTCGACTTCCTCTCTACTTCTTCCTCGGCTTGGCGTGAGGAGCGAGCAGCGGCTGGACCTTGGCGACGATCCAGTACTCGCGGGCGTCGAAAGGATCGAACACAGCGACCCCCTCGACAACGCCTCGTACGATGTGAAGCGGACCGCCGTCGACTCTCACATACCGGGTTCCAAATAGCGGCGCACTCACGGGCGTACGCATGCCGGGGGGCGTGCCTTCGACGTCGACATTCCACCTCTCGCGCAACCCGTGCTCGTCGAGGATTCTGCCCACTGCAACGGCGGACAGGCCGAAGGGGCGACCGACCTCGGCGAGCGTTCCGATAGCTCCGGCCTTGCGGTCTGCCTGAATCTGGCGATGATACGCGTCGGTAGCCTTTTTGACGGCCTCAAGCTCGCCTTCGTAGGCGCGCTCGTCTTCCTCGCACTTGCGAAGCGCTGCCGCCTCGTCTTTCGCGAATGCCGCCTCCGCTGCGGCGCGCTGCTCGGGGCTCAGCGACGCGAGATAGTTCGCGCGCTTCTTCGCGAACGCCTCCGCCACTTCCGCCAGGATGTCAGAGGCATCGATCGTGAACTCCGCGCCGTCGGTACGCGGCATTGGCCAGCCCTCCACTGCTGCTCAGACTACCAGTGTTGCAGGTCTCACGGCGGCCGACGTCGGGAAGACCGCTTACGTCGGGGCAACACCGAAGGCGGTAACGGCCACGGCTACCGACACCGTCAAGTCAGGCACGCTGCAGGGCAGCGAAGACGATGGCCGCGCCCATAAATTCTTCACCCTCTGAACGAACGTCGCGGTCAGGTACTTGGCGGTGTTGCCGGTCGCCACTTCGACGAGCGCGAACGGAAGGCCGCGGCACGAGCACTCGCGTTCCTCCTCCGAGAGCGGCTCGCGGACGAGCGCATCGCCCCCGACCTGCTCGCGGCCGTCCACCGGTCGCTCGATCTCTCGGCGGTTGTCCGGACGCTCCTGCTCGGACTTCGCGACGTGCTTGGCGACCGGCTCCCCGAGAGGGCCGGACTGTGGCGAACCACTCACTCACGGAGGGCCACCTACCGTCGTTCATCTCGGCGATGCGGATCCTCGTGGCTGTGCCGTGATCGCCCGACTTGCAGCCGAGGCGTCGCCAGAAATTCCCGCAAGCGCACGCGACCCCGTAAAAACCGGGCTCGCGTGTGCAATGGTCCTCGCCGGGTGCTCGGAGCAGAGCTACACAGTCCAACTACGAACCGGTGTCGGCCGCTTCGCCAGTGGGTCGTCGTACATGTCGAGGATGCCGGTGATCCAATGCGCGGGCAGGTCCAGCAGGGGTCCCTCGTCGTGGCACGTCCTCATCCCGGGCGCCCACGGTGTCAGCTGGCCCGCGTCGGTTCGTGCGACGAGTAACCGTGAACGGAACGAGAACTCCGTCGCGCGATCGAACGGCTTGAGGCGCGGCCACTCGACGTCGAGACGCGTGGTCTCGTAGGCAGGATTCTCGCTTAGATGGCAACGCACGATCTGGACCCCGAAGAGCTCGCCGCCGGAGATAAGAACGTCGCCGTTCTCGCGACGAATACTCCCACCCAGCGGTATGCACGCCACGACAGGAAGGCGCCCCAGCACGCGTTCCGTGTAGCGCTTCCGCATCGAACGCTTGTCGGAGAAATAGCCGCGCTCGATGGGTGGCTGAATATCGATGATCGGTTCGAGGTCGGGTTCACTGCCGTAACCGTGCCGCCCCGTGACGAGCTCGAAAAAGAATTCAACGGCGTCAAAGCCGAAGGACAGGAGAAGCGGGTCGTCGTCTGTCGCGAGTGCATCAAGCCACTGGATTGCGGCCCTCGGGAGTTCTTCAGTGGGAAGTCTCTCCGTAGGGTCCTCCTGACCGCGCGTGCGAACAGGAAAGCGTGCAAAGTCTCGAAACAACGTGGAGTAGCGCGCCCGTTCGACGGGGCGGAGCCATTCTGGTCCGTCCGCGAGGAGGCCGAGAACGAGCTCGAAGACCCGCGCGGCGGGAGTCGAGAGAGCGAGGCGTTTGGGCGCGACCGGCTGCACGACCGTCCTCGTTCTGAGGGACATCGGCTTCGTTTTCACTCGCTCCATCGAGCCATCGAGACGACGAACGGTGATGATGCCTTCCGCGCGAACCTTCGCGGCTTCGGCATCAGCGGCCAGGCAGGCGAGGCAGCGCCGCTTCCCGGATGTGACCGGCGCGCCGCAGCCACCGCACTTCCCCTCAGGCTTTCGCTTCGGCGTGCGCCGATTGTTGAACCTCGCCGCGCACGACTTATCGCAGAACTTTGGGTTCGCGGTTGGCTTCCCGCACTCGGCGCAACGCTTAGTGGTCGTGGTCGAGCCCCCGCTCATCTGACTCGACGAGTCTATCGCACCCGGGCGTCGCCGATCGACTCCGATTGTCCCTACCCGTCCCGCGATCGCCCGGACGTGTAGCCGAGGCGTAGCCACAAAGTCCACGACCACACGCGCCCCCGTCGAACCCGGGCTCGCGTGTGCAGATGGTCGGGGAGGCGGGATTTGAACCCGCGACGACAAGCACCCAAAGCTTGTGCACTACCGGACTGTGCGACTCCCCGGTGGAACGCGGATGACATAGCACGCCGCGAGCCGAACTGCATGCTGGCAGCGCACGAGCTCGGCGGCAGGCTCCGGCCCCCGAAAACGGCCGCCTCGGCGGGGGGTTCGAGCTCGACCGCAGCGCCGCCGGCCGGGCTCAGCGGACGGTCACCATCGCCGACGCGACCGTGCGCGGGCTGGCGGGCGCCACGTAGGGCATCCGTTCGTAGGTGATCCGGTACCGGCCCGGGCCCACGTCCTTCACGACGAACGTGAGGTCCTGCGTCGAGATGCACCTCGAGACGCGGGTGGGGCGGTCGTGGAGGATGCGGATCGTGTCGCTCGTCCGGAAGATCTCCGTCTGGGCGTCGCTCGAGCAGTAGTCGGTCACGCCGTGGACGACGACGCGGAGGTCGCGTCCGTCGCGCGTCGAGGTGATCGTCGGCCGAGGAGCTCGCTCGTCCTTCTTGGCGTTCGAGGGCGAAGCGGAGGCGGAGGCGGTCGCGGTCGCGGAAACGATGAAGAGGGCGGTGAGGCTGGCGCAGACGTGGAGGAGGAGGCGCATCGTCGTGGAAGAGGCTCGCGGCGAGCGAGCTACCCGAACAACGTTCGGGGATGCGGCGACCTTTCACGCCGCGCTCTCTTCTACGAACCGACGGTCGAGACGATCTTGGGCGCGAGCAGGCGCTCGAGGTGCGACCTCGACCACCTCGAGCTCGACGCGCGGCGCGTCACTTCGCCTGATCCGTCAGACTGTCACCGCAGAGCCAGACCGGTCCCGTCTTCACGGGCTCCGGCTGCGTTCCGGCATCGTCGTCCGACGCGTCCCCCGCGTCCGCCCCATCGCCCGCATCACCCGCGTCCTGATCGTCCGGCGGTCCAGCTTCGGGGAGCGGCTTCACCGGGGTGGGGATCTCGCCGATCACGCACTTGCACACGGCCTCGAGGTTGCAGTCGCCCTGCTCGTCGCGCGCGCCGACGAAGTTGACGACGCAGCCGACCGGATAGTCCGTGTTCGGCGGCAGGCGCGAGAGGTAGCCCGTCGCGCCAGCGCCGGTATTGCAGCGGTCCTGCCCCGGGGCGGGCGGCTCACAGAAGAAGGTGAACGGTCCTTGCTTGCACTCCGGCTTGGCGGCGTCGGGCGCAGGCGCGACCTCCGCCGAGGAACAACCGGTCGTCGATGTCGTCGCACCGAAGAAGGTCAGGACGACGGCACCAGCAAGCAGCGAGCCGACAGCAAGAGTCCGGGCCGAGGCCGTCCGCGAGCGTTCCATGCGATGGCCACACAGGCTACCGCGCATCGGGCGCGTGTCGACGCTCTTTTCGTCGCACCAAGGCCGCAACGCGATCGTTCGAAGCGCCGCGACACGAGACCTCGCGACGCGACGCGACGCGCGCGAAGTCGGGTAGCTCGACATGCGGAGAGCTCGCACGCGAACGCAAACACCGACACGAACGCAAACACCGACGCGAACGCAAACACCGACGCGAACGCAAACACCGACGCGAACGCGAACGCCGACGCGAACGCGAACACCGACACGACCGCGACCGCGAACGCGAACGCGAACGCGAACGCGAACGCGATGCACGCATGCTCGAACGAACGATCGTCGCGATCGTCTCCTGCACGCCGCGAGCACGTCGACTCGGGGAGGCGGAACGATGGCGATGACGTGACGCGAGAACGTCCGCACGCATGCGCAGCCAGCGGCGCGCCGGTGGGCCGCTGTGGGCCGGCCCGCGGACTGCACTCCACATGCGGATCGTTGCGCGAGGGCGACACGGACTGGATAATGAAGCGATGCTCGCGCGCGTGGTCTTCCTCGGGCTCGGCCTCGTCGGCTTCACTGCGTGCGGTCTGACCGTCACGGGGAGCGCCGGCGACGACGGGATCGGCGAGGACGCCTCTTCGAACGAGCTCGGCGACGGAAGCGCGCCTCGACCCGATGGATCCACGCCGCACGACGGTGCTGTCGATCCGGATGCTCCGGGACCAGGTACCCCCGACGCCTGCACGTTGCCGTCGGCGCCGGGCTTCACGCTCGTCCTCTTCGGCGATGCAACGCGAGCCTGCCCGAACGACTTCACCACCGGTGACGTCGTCGAGAACCCGACTGCCGGCGCCAACGCATGCGCGTGCGGCGATTGTTCGGCGACGATCGACTGCTCGAGCGGGGTGATCAAGAGCTACTACGACAGCAACCCCGGCGTCGGAAACGGCACCTGCGGAACCCCCGGCGTCACGGTCGACCCGAACGGCGGCGCCTGTCGGAATGTGGCCGGACGCTTCGGCGATCACTCAAAGATCGATGCCCCCACTGCCGCCGTCGGCGCATGCACTTCTCCTGGGCTGCCCTCGCGCGGCGCCGTCACGACGCAGGCCAAGCGCATGTGCATGCCTACGTCCGCGACCGCCCCCACGGCCGCCTGCAACCCGCCCGCGGACATGAAGGCGTGCCTCGTCGCGGACGGTGACGCCACCTGCCCCGCGAGTGCGCCGACGAAGCACCTCGTAGGCACCGACTTCGACCTGACCTGCGGAGCCTGCGGCTGCCAGGTCACAGCGACGTGCACCGGCAAGATCGAGTTCTTCGACCAGTCGAACTGCACCGGCACGCCCGACCGCACTCTCAACGTCGGCTCGTGCTCCTACACGGGCCAAGACAACTTCAGCTCGCTCAAGTGGACGGGCTCGATCGCGACGCAGAGCTGCACGAAGCAGCCTGCCCCTGCGCCCTCCCTCGCCCTCACTGGCCAGCGAACGGTGTGCTGCCCCTGATCATCGAGCCTGCTCTTGATCATCGAGCCTCGCCCCCTTTTGAGCGAGCCGGCCCTCGAGAGGACGGCGATTCCCGAGGGCGCAGGCGATCGCAAAGCCCGACCTGTCCGTCGAGCACGCGGAGAGCGTGCACATGCCCGTCGTGGTCGACGACTCCTGAAGGCCATCCTCCCCCTCCCACTGCAGGGTCGTTCACCGAGTAAACGACGCTGCGAAGGGGGGGCACCGCCCCCGACGGGCCAGCGCCTAAGATGCCGGACGGCGAGGAGCCACGCTTCGAACGAGTCGAAAGGAGCGAACGATCGAATCGTCGGCCCACACGCACGGCATCGGCCGCTCGGCGCTCACGAACGAGCCCGCGCCGCCACGGAGCCGCCGGAATGGGACGTCAGGGCGACGTGCGAAGCTTGCCGAGCGCCTCGGGCAGTCCTGCCGGCGTCGCGCGGAGCTTCACGTAGAGGTGATCGCGGTCCGTCTCGATCGCGCGGATGCCGAGCACCGGAGCGATCACGCTGAGCGCACGGCGAATGCGCGCGTCGTTCGCGAGCTTCGGCACCTTCATGAGATCGACGACGACGCGATCGCCGTCGGCCTCCACGACGGCGGGCGGGCGCTTCGGGATGAACTTGACGAGGTTGCCCGGCTTCGAGAGGTCGAGCGCTCCGGACTTGATCAGCGTCGCGACGGGCGAGTCGCTCTCGCCGGCGAGCGCGAGCTTCACGTCGCGGAGACGGACGCCGACGCGCAGCGACTCCTCCGAGATCGTGACCTCGTCGATCTTGATCGCCGCCGAGGCGCGGACGGGCGTGCCCATCGCATCGACGACGGCACTGAACCGGAGGGCGGGCGGGACGCTGGAGATCTCCACGTCCTTCGGCGCCTTCGATCCTTTGATCTGACCGGCAAACCAGCGGAGCGTCGCGAGGGGAACACCGAAGCGGAGGCCGGTCGCGTTGACCGCAGCCCGGACGACCTCGTCAGGGTTCTTCCTCACGTAACCAACAGCCGCCTGAATCATGGCGCGCGGGCTGAACATAGTTGGACGTTCAGACTACCAACGCCTCCCCGCTCTGCAACGACAGGACGCATGACGCACGCATGACGCGCGAGGACACGACTCTCGCACGCGGCGTTTCGCATCGCACCGCGTCGCCGAACGAGAACCGCCTCCGCCGGCGAGAACGCGTCGTCGGATGGAGCGACTCGCTCACGAGACGAGCGACGAGAGCACATCCTCACGAACTGGACGGAGCTCGCCCCCACGGACGACGGACGGGAAGGTCCTCACGGATGAGCGACGAGAGCGCGTCCGCACGGATGGCCACCGCACCGACGAGCGCGAGCGCGCGATCTCACGAAGAGGGGCGAGAGCGTCCTCACGCATGCGCGGCAAGGGCCGCACGGATGGCCGGCACCGACGAGCGCGAGCGCGCGTCTCACGAACGAGCAACGAGAGCGGGCACGGACGAGCGACGGCGCGCAGTCTCATGGACAGGACCGAGCACGCAATCTCACGGACAAGCGACGAGCGCGCGGTCTCACGAACGAGCAAGCGAGCAACTCCCATGAGGGAGGAGCGACGCGCGCGCGCCCTCGAGAAAGAAGCTCGACCGTCGCCGCCGACAGAAGAACAAAAAAGAAAAGGTGGCGCGTCTTTCGGACGGCCACCTCTTCTGCGCTGACTCCGGCAGTGCCGGAGCGAGGAATCTGGTGGAGCAAAGGGGGATCGAACCCCTGACCTCCGCATTGCGAACGCGGCGCTCTCCCAGCTGAGCTATTGCCCCAGTTCCTGTGTCAGGGCGGCGGACTCTACGCGCCGTGAAAAAGAAATCAAGCACGTTCTTCGAACTTCGTTCGCGAAGCTCGTTTGACGCTTCAAAGCTGGATGTCGCCCGGCTGAGCTGTGATGGTCGGAGCCGGCGAGCCGCCTTCGTTCGAGCCGTCACCGCCGTCGGTGCCAGCCGCCGACGAGCCCGAGGAAGAGCTGCTGCTCGATGGTTTCCCGAGCGGCCGATTGAGCTGGTCGCACGCGGTCGTCATGAGCGCGAGCGACGTCGCGAAGATCGCGAGGGAGACCTTGGCGGAGATCGAGAGGGGTCTCATGGGCTTCATCTGTACCCCGCAACGAGCGCCTGAGCCAAGAGCCCCCAGCCGTCGATGGCCACGAACAGGAGCAGCTTGAAGGGCAGGCTGACCTGCGTGGGACTGAGCATCTGCATGCCGAGCGCGAGGAGCACGTTCGAGACCACGAGATCGATGACGAGGAACGGCAGGGACAGGAGGAAGCCGATCGCAAAGGCCTCCGTGAGCTCCGTGACGACGAAGGCAGGAACGAGCACGGTGAGGTCGTCCGCTCCGACCGCCGCGCGCTCGGCCTCCGGCCTCGCGTTCTTCGCGACGGCGAAGAAGCGGGCGCGCTCCTTCTCCGCGGCGTTCGCCTTCAGGAAGTCACGCATCGGCTCGCGCACCGCCTCGATGCCCTTCTCCACGAGGTAGGTCGTGTCTTGCGTCTTGCCCTGCGCGAGCGGCGCGGCCTTGTCGATGATCCGCTGACCGACCGGCGCCATCGCGATGAGCGTGAGCGCAGTCGCGAGCGCCATGATGACGGTGTTCGACGGCACGTTCTGGGCGCCGATCGCGCTGCGGACGATCTGGAGCACCGTCGAGATCTTCACGAAGGCGGTGACGCCCATGAAGAGGAACGGCAAGAGGGACACGAGGGCCAGCGCCACGACGAGCGCGATCGGCTTGCCGAGGATGTCGTCGACGCGCACGGCGTCTCCAGGCGCGAAGGCGAGCGCGGCGAGCGGCCTGCGCCCCCGCCCTTCCCCCCCCCCCCCCGTCCCCCGCCGGGGCCCCCCTCTCCCCGCCCCCCCCGCCCCCGCCGCTCCCGCCGTTCACGGACGTGGAGCCGTTGGCCTCGCGACCGAGCACGCGCGCGAGCACGTCGGAGAAGCCCGTAGGCTCGGGCTTCTCCTCGGGCGGCATGTTGCTCGCGGGGATCTCGCCGAGCTTCGTGAGGCCGGCCTCCGACGCACCGACGACGATGACCTGACCGGCCACCTTCACGAGATAGATCGCCCGGCGCGCGTCGAGCGGCAGGAGCCCGACGAGCTCGATCGGCCCGCGCGGGCGACCGATGCCGAGACGCCGCGCTCCGTAGAGGACGACGAACGCCAGCGCGCAGACCGCGAGCAGCGTCACGATCGTCTGAACGATGTACCCCGCGTAGGACCCCACCACCCTCTCCCTGGCGAGACGATCGGCGAGCACGCGCCGGGGGTCAACCCCGGACGCTCCACGGAACGTGGAATCTGTCGAACCTGCCTTCTGCGCGACCGCCGGCGACCGCTCCCGAAGGGAGGCCGGCGCATGCCCCCCTCCCCTCGAGGCTCGCTTTTGCAGCAACATCCGGCGGCACTCCGTCCGCGCTCCGTCCGTGCTCCGTCCGCGCCTTCGCCACCGCGGTCGGCCGGCCCCGTGGACCGACGGATCGATCCCGGAGGGAACAGACCGGAGGGACCTGGCGCTCGCGACCGCGATGGTCATGATGCATGGCTGTGATCGCGTGCCTCGACGTGCATTACCTGGATGACAGCCCTCGACCCGAGGAGCGCGGCGGCGCGCGGGCAGCGGTCGTCGCCTTCGCTACGTGGGATGCGGCGAAGCCGAGCGAGCAGCACGTCGTGCCGATCGCGACGGTGGCTCCGTACGAATCAGGTGCATTCTACAAGCGCGAGCTGCCGTGCCTCCTCGCAGCGCTCGCCGCGCTCTCGAGGGTGCCGGAGGTGGCGATCGTCGACGGCCACGTGTGGCTCGGTGAGGGCCGGCCCGGTCTCGGCGCACGCCTGCTCGAGGCCGAGCCTCGGCTCCGGACGGTCGTGGGCGTCGCCAAGACGCGCTTCGCCGGCTCGACGGCGACGCCCATCCTCCGCGGCTCCTCGTCGACGCCGCTCTGGGTCGACGAGGCGGGAGCGCCGGTCGACGCGCCTAAGCGGATCGCCGAGATGCACGGGCCCTTCCGCGTGCCGGCGATGTTGCGGCTCGTCGATCAGCTCTGTCGTAACGGCACCCCGATCACTTCGTGATGATGATCGGGTCGCAGTTGACGAACTCGAGGGTGGTGTCGATCCGGAAGTTCGACGCGTTCGTCCGGCGCTCGGCGTGGAAGACGTCGAGCGGGTACTTGCCGCCCTTCGTGATGCCGAGCTCATCCGCGATGTCGTCGAGGTTCACGGTGGCCGAGTGCGCGGGGTGCAGGCCGCCGAGATCGATCCCGAGCTTCCCGTTGAAGAAGGTCCAGAGGTCGTCGTCGCCCGTGAACGTGAAGGTCTCGCCACCGCGGTAGACGAACTCGAGGTGCAGCTCGAACGTGAAGTGGAAGTTGCGCTGCTGCTTGTTCTCGTCCTCGCCCGAGTTGCCGAAGCCCTTGCCGTCGATCGGGAAGAACGCGTTGCTCGAGAACGTCAGGACGCCGTTCGGGCCGGGCTGGAGCGGCAGCACGTACTCGAACGCCTGATTGACGCCGTCGACGTTGCGGTACCACTGATCGAACTCTGCCTTGCCGGTCAGCTGCCGACCGTGCGAGCCGTCACCGGTCGTCGATGCGAACACGGGCTTCCTGTCAGCGCCGAGCAGTGCCTGAACGAGTCCCTTCGTCGGCGCTGCCCCCGAGTAGGCCTGGAAGTCCGGATGGCCGCCGGCGACGTCCGCGCCCTTGAAGTCACGGACGAGGCCCGTGAGGTTCGGGTTGCACCCGTCTCCGGGCCCTCCCTCGCCGGCTCCGCCATCATTTCCGCCGCCATTCCCGCCGCCGAACGGACCGCCGTTCGGTCCGGTGGCCGAGCCACCGCCCTTCTTGTCGTCATCGCCGTCGAAGATCGAGAAGAGCCCGCCGTCCCCACAGGCGACGGACGCAACGGAAGAAGCGAGAAGGAACAGTGCTACAGCGCGGCGCATGCAAAAAGGTTAGCGCGGCCGAGCATGATGCCGATAGCGGCTGTTGACGTACCGCGAGAGCGGCCGTAGAGAGTGCCGAAAACGCACCCATGGCACTCGTCGTCCAGAAGTTTGGGGGTACCTCTGTTGGGTCGGTCGAACGCATCCGTAACGTCGCCAAGCGAGCGCTAGCGACGCAGCGAGAGGGCAACGACGTCGTCGTCATCGTCAGCGCGATGAGCGGCGAGACCAACCGCCTCCTCAAGCTCGCGCATGAGGGAGTCGCGGCCCCGGCAGCTCGAGCGATGGACGCGATCGCCTCCACCGGCGAGCAGGGCACCTCGGCGCTCCTCCCGCTCGCGATCCAATCCGAAGGCGGCCAGGCGCGCTCGCTCCTCGGCCATCAGGTGAAGATCCTCACCGACGGCGCGTTCACCAAGGCCCGCATCAAGACGATCGAGGGGTCGAAGATCTTCTCGACGCTGAAGAAGGGGCAGATCGCGGTGGTCGCCGGCTTCCAGGGCGTGGACGAGAACGGCGACATCACGACGCTCGGCCGTGGCGGCTCGGCCACGACGGCGGTCGCGGTCTTGTTTTTGAATGGTGCGGCCGCCTCCGAGATCTACACGGACGTCGACGGCGTCT
>Ga0066256_1004729_pt1 | contig 11866 bp, 3 predicted proteins | sample ThiBio_1000_biof_FD_87107 | JGI IMG/M metagenome (GOLD analysis project Ga0066256, IMG submission 87107) | Wastewater bioreactor microbial communities from Cape Town, South Africa - Thiocy_expt_1000_biof (version 2) | ecosystem: Engineered > Bioreactor > Thiocyanate-remediating >...
CCCGCCCGGGGGGCCCACCCCGGCGCGGCGCGCGGCGGCGCCCCCCCCCCCCGCCCCCCCCCCCCCCCCCCCCCCCCCCCGCCCCCCCCCCCCCCCCCCCCCCGCCCCCCCCGCCCGCCACGCCCGCCACCATCCCCATCACCGTCGTCGCCGCCGTCCGCAGGCAGCCGGCACTCAAACCCAAGCAGCGTGCGTGAATGGCCGTCGTGTTGAAAGTAGATCGGTAGGGGGGTGGCGGGCACCATGGCAGCAGAGGTGGCACCGCATGCATGTGGCGGCGCGGGCGCCATGGCGGTATCAAAGTAGTCTGCCAGCCATGCCAGGAGGCCGCCGTGGCGCGCAAACAAGTACCGCTTGATTGCCGCGGCACGTACGTCGGGCGGCACGGCGGCAGTGCTTCCTGCGCCGCCGCCGCCGCCGCCGCCGCCGCCTGCCGCGGCAGGCGCGCTGCTGGCGGAGGCGCTTGCAGCCGCCCCTCCAGCGCCGCCAACAACTGCTGCATCGACCGCATCATCCTCCCACACCTCCCACTCGCCGCCACCCTCCTCCCCCTCCTCTGGAGCACGTTGCCGTACCATGCCACCGCCACCGCCACCGCCGCTACCGCTTCCGCCACTGGTAGCAGCCGCCGCTGCCAGCGCGGCTGCCGTTGCCGGTGCGCGGTACGGCGCCCCATCCCCAACCCGGCCACGCGCCTTGCCGGGCCGCAGCCGGCCGGCAGCGTCGTATGCCCACGGCCGCATCACCTGGTCAGCCAGCAGGTGGGCGTCACTCCACAGCGCAGTCTCGGCCGCCTCGCGTGCCAGTGCGGCGCGTGCCGCCGTGCCCGGCCCAAACGCAAGCGTCAGCATGGCGGAGTCAAAGGCAAACATGGACACCACGACGGCAGGGATGCCGTAGAATCGCAGCAGCGCCGCCGCCTCGGAGGCGCCAATCCAAGTGGTGGTGCCCACCAGCTTGCCGCCCAGCTGCGCCGCGCCTTCCGGGTCAAACCCCGCCGCCCACGCCTCCTCAATAATACCCTGCAGCTCCGCCACCTGCGGCACCACGCCTGCGCCGCCAAACAGCGCGTCGCGGTAAGCCGGCAACCGCAGCAGCGCGCTACACAGCATCTGGATGTTCCGGTAGCCGCACGCCCACCCTGCACCCGTCGTCCCCTTTTGGCTGTAGTGGTCCACCTCGCTCGCCAGCGCCACAAATGGCCGCCGCGCAACGTGCCCGGGCAGCAGGTTCGCATCCGCACGGCGCAGCATGCTACCACCCCCTGCCGTCACCGCGTCCGTGGGTGGCGGCGGCCCCCCCGCTGAGGCGTAGTATCCAGCGGTACCAGTAGTACTACCGCCGCTGCCCCACCCTGCTGCCGAGCTGCCGCCTGCCGCCTCCCCACTGCTGCCGCTGCCTGCATCCCGTGGGCCGCCACACATGCCACAGGCAAAGTTCTTGGGCTTGTTTCGGAAGGTGCAGCGGGCGCAATCCCACGCTGTCGCCTGCGCCCCTTTGCTACTTGTTGCTGCGCTGGCGCCGCCGCTGCTTGTGGGCGCACCAGCTCGAGCTGCCGGCGGAGGTGCCCCAGCTGGTGCTGCGGGGCGCGGGATGCCACAGGCGCCGCACACGATCGCTGTCGCCGCATTGCGCAGCGTGCATACGGTGCACTCCCACTGCGCCATCGCCGCCAAAGGGCGATTCGCCGATTTCACCGTCAAAGTAAAAATAAATGCGGAAGAGCTGCAAACAAATAAAACTCAATATTGCGGACTTTATAAGGTTGGTGTGTTATTCCATTGCGTGTATCTGCCGCTGAGCCGCTGGTTGTTATTTTTGATTGTTGCCAAGGTGGCACACAACCTGACCTGATGAGCTGCGGCCGGTGGGACGAACCCGGACGAAGCAGCTGCTCGGATTTGGAATTTTGGATACGCACTGGCCGCGTGACTGGCGGTAATCTGAGTCATTCAGAGGCACAGGGTGACAGGGTGTTGGGCAAATGGGGCTCATGAGTCTCTCAAAGGAAGCTTCGAGTTGTGGCCCGGCCCTGGTGGCGCAATACCTTTACGGCAAGAAGGAAATTGGTGGGAAAGAGCGGCAAAGAGCCTCCGAAAGAGGGAAATTAAGAGGAGTATTGAGCCAAATTGGAACTTCCAAAGAAAGTCAACCGTCACCGGTATGTCGCTTTCAAAGGTAAATGTGGTGCCAAACTGCTTGAAAAAATACTCCGCACACATACCACAGTAACATAACCAATTTCCCACAAATAGTGCCCATCCCGGGCCATCCTTTCCGTGGTGAGTGATAACTTTCGTGGCTGGCGTGTAAACGTTTAACGCCCGGCAGACGGAGACTCGGAGTCAAAAAGGTTACCGACTCGATGCCCCTTCGCTTCGATGCGTCCGCCTGATGAGACTGTTACCTGTGTGCTGGTCCGCTGGTCGCTGGTCCGCCTGCTCGGCCCTGCTGGCGGGCCGATGGCAACAATTAAACTTGGAGGTGTCCTTGTATGGCGCCAAGTTGTGGTCGACGTGCGCGGTGCACCAGTATGTAAGCAGGCAGTCGGGCGACATCCAAGAAGCCGTTTGTTCGTTGGCAGCCACCAACGCGCTGCAACGGACACTTGTCCCCGTGCCTCGCGCCTCCCCGCGCCACATGCATACAGCACGGACGCACGCTCGCGCACGCTGGCCCGCCAAAACTCCGTTTGGCATGCTAACCCTGATGCATGCGGGACATAACTTGTATCTGGGTTGCGCGGTGGTACGCAAGTGATTGCTGTCAAAGGCACCGCGCCAAACTGGAGTTGCGCGTTACAGGGGGTACTGCCACAGGCCCGCCACGACCAATGAATGTACACTTGTACGCACAAAAGTGCGGCAACAGGGGAAGGATGGAACCGCGTACCTATCGGTTGCGGCGGCAAGGGGCTCCGGATCTGGCAACCATTTGGGAGCTATTCATTGCGCTTCTGCTGCATGCCAGCGCGCATGGACGCGTGGGCGCAGCGGCGGTCTGCGGCTACTGTGAGCGCCGCGTCGCGACGGCGTCGCAGCACAGCTGTGTCATAGTTGGCAGCAGCTACACGGCAGTGTGCAGCGGTGACGACACGGCTGGTACAGGCAAGTTGACTGCGCCCACCATTGGGTGGCAATCAATCACCGCGGGCGACACCTTCACTTGTGGTCTGTCGTTTGGAGGTACAGCGACCTGCTGGGGCGCTCTACCTACCGTCACCATCAACGGCAGCTACGCCATCCCCGGTACGTATCAAGATGGCGCTGCTGGTGCCCGGCATTGGTGTGGCATTGCGTGGAACAGCAGCGCAGTTTGTTTGGGTGACTGCAGCAGCGGCGTGTGCGCACCGCCACCCGGGCTGCAGTTGGTACACATATCTGGCGGTAGTGACTACGCCTGCGGCGTATCGACAGCTGGCAGTGTCGTGTGTTGGGGTGGCGCACGTAGTGGAGTCCCAGCAGCCACGCCATCGATTACAACCGTGGTCCGAGTGGCAGCCGGTGGCGGCCACGCCTGCGCGCTGCTGGCCGACGGCAGTGCAACGTGCTGGGGCGCCAACAGTTGGGGGCAAGCCACTCCGCCACCTGGTGCCGTCTTCAACGTGCTGGCGGCGGGCGCCAACGCAACGTGCGGCGTGAAACATGACGGCGGTATGATTTGCTGGGGCAATGCATTGGCACGTGCCATCCCGCCCCAGTTTGTGTTTGTGTCTGACAACAGCACATCGGCGCTGGAGATCTCGTGTGCAGCTCTGCAATGTTGTGGTCTGGCGGCCACGGGTTACACCCTGTGCTGGCCGCTGGCGGTGCCGGTCACAGCGGCTACATATGGCAGCGGCATGCTGGGCACCTCGTGGTATGTGGCAACGCTTGCTGGTGCAACCACTGGTAACAATGCAGTTGTGGATGGGTCGGCGACAGCCACAAGATTTGTGAACATGTTCTACGTGGCAGCGGATAGTAACCGCTTGGTGTACGTGGCCGACTATGACTCCGGTGTGATTCGGCGCGTGAACGCCACGGGGTACACCACAACGATTGACAGTTGCAACTCCGCACACACGCGGGGAGTTGTACTCAATGCAAATGAAACAAGGTTGTATTTTTCGTGTACTGGCTCTACTGTGTTTGTGATGTCAGTGGCGCCGGCTATCGGCTCTGTGACTGTACTTGCTGGGTCGGGGATTAGTGGGATGAGAGATGGTGCAGCCACATCCGCCAGGTTTGATGGACCTACAGGGATAGCAGTCCTGCCCAGCGACGTGATCTACGTGGCAGATACAAACAATAATGCCATCCGAATGATTGCTGACGGTATAGTAAGTCTATTTGCAGGGTCTTCGACTGGTAACTATGGAAGGTCGGACGGCTCCGGCACCAACGCGAAATTTAGAAGTCCCTTCGGAATCGTTTTCGTTTCAGGAGTGCAGAATGCATTCTTCGTATCGGATTTTCCGAGCAACACAATTCGGCGCGTTGCACTGGCTGGTGCAGTTGTGACTACATTTGCAGGCATAGCATATCACGCGAATGGCCTTATAAACGGCGCTGGCACCGCCGCACTGTTTGCCACCCCATACCAGTTGGCTGCTCATGTGGGTGGTGGGGCGTTGTATGTTGCCGATTGCGACAATAACGCGATCCGGCTTATTACGCTGCCGGACGCAAATGTTACCACTCCCGCAGGGAGTACAACAGCTGGTTACCTCTCCAATACTGGAGGAGCCACTTCTAGGTGGTCGTGCCCAAATGGTGTCGCAATAACAGACATTGGCGAGTTGTTTACAAGCGAAATTGACAACAAAGTACTTCGTCGCATGAACGCCATGATGTCGGAGACTGCAACGGTTCCCTGTCCAACCCCTTCGCCCAGCGTGACTCCCAGCATTACACCGTCATCCACGTCAACTGGCTCACCCAGCCGATCCGTCACTGGGTCACCATCGTGTTCAACAACAGTGACGGCAACGAGTACGGCAACCCCATCCAAGTCAACAACCGCCACGGCATCTCCATCCACATCAGCAACCATAACCGCGACCTCATCCATGTCTGCTTCCGCGTCGCCGACGCCTTCGCTCACGCCGTCACCCACGACGCCACCCATGACCCTCGACCGTGTGCTGCCAGACACGCCGCCGCCTCCATTCAATGCCGCCGCGACCGGCACCCTCTGGCTGGTCGGCCAAGCGTTCCGCAGCGGCGGTGCGGGGCCAACACTGTCCACATCACCGCCCGGCGTCATTCCCAACATGATGGTAGTCAACTCAACCCACTTACGGCTCACCTGCAACGCGACGGTATGGTACTGGTCCACCGCCCTGCTGACAGTAACACAGCTTGGCTACAACGCGTCCGTCACCAAGCCGCTGTATGTAAGTCTATCACTGATTACCATGGCACGTGGCGCAATTCCCTACGGCACCCCGCTCCAGCTGGCCGCGCCGCTGCTGGGTGCAGCGGTGCCGGCTCGCATCACGTTGCAGCCACCCGCGCCGGCAGTACCAATTACCTGCAGCTTTGTGCGTGCCGTCAACAACAATATCACTGAGTGCACCCCGTGGCTGGCGCCCGACGCCGCGCTGGGCGTGCCCCTAACACTGTCGTTACTGCTCAGCGTCGGCGCGCCTCCAATTGCATTGCCGTCCTCACTTACCGTCACCATTGCGCGCCCGACGCTGACGCTGTTCCGCAATGGTCCCGCTGTCGTGCCTGCAGCTGGCAAGGCAACCGTTCACGCGGGACTAGCACCGGTCACAGCGCGGCTGCCGTGCAACAGCGCCGTGTGGACGACGGCAGGGCTGCAGCCGCCGGTCACCTGCCCCGTCGGTGGTAGAACATGGCAGCGCGCAGGTGTAAGCAACTACAACAGCACCTGGACGTACGCGCTGCCAGTTGAGGTCGGCGGCGTGGCGCCGGCTGAATCACATGTCAATACCAGCAACAAAGGCGGCCAGCTGCGTGTTGCACTGCTGGCGGGTGCCACGCGCATGAGCCTGGCCGCGCCCGCAACTACTCCGTACGCAGCAGCGACAGTGCAGGCAGTAAGCCCAGCTGTGGTGGCTGCCGTAGAATGTGGCAGTGTTGGACTGGCTGGGACGACATGTGCGCCGCCGGCCACCTTCAACATTACAGGTACGGTGCTGGGGTACGCTAATGGCGTCGCCCGCATTGCCAACGTGACACTGGCTGGCGTGCCGTGCAGCTGCACCCCGTTGCCGTCGGCGCCACAAACACTGGCAACGTGTGCCTGGCCGGGTGCAGTGCTGGATGCCGTCATTGAGGCGGCAGCGCCAACTGCCGACGCCATCCCACTGCCGCTGTCATTTGTGGCAGCGGGTGCGGTGGCTCCCATCGTGTTACCGACTGATGTTATCGTGGCCATACGCCCGCACCTGGCCGCCGTGGTGCCGCCCCTGGCTCAAGCTGGCACACAGCTAACAGTCTCCATCGGCAGCAGTGAGGGCGGTAGCACCGAGGTGGACGCAACCAGCGTAACGGTGGGTGGCGTACCGTGCACCGATGTTGCGGCTATCTCCTCCGGCACCGTCACGTGCACCGCACCGGCGCTATCGCCGTTGCTGCCTGGCTACCCGCGCGTGGCAGTGGCTGTGGTGGGCACCAGTGGGCTGGGCGCCGCCACCATCGTCAACATCTCTTACACGTCGCCGTTCACGCTGGACTGGGTGGGCACGCCACCGTCCGTCGATAACGCCACGGTGGTCCTGCCGTCAGGTCGCGCTGCAGGCACCCTGCAGCCCTGGCCTACTGTGCCAACCCTGCGCGTGTCGGGCGTGGGGTCAGGCAGCTGCTGGGTGGAGGCGGTTACAGTGGCGCCGGTGTCCAGCCCTCCTACATGGGCCAATAATGCCACTGGGTGGGTGGTGTCCAACCGCGACGTCACTGCTGCGCTGGCGGCTGGGTTAGTTGGTACCACCACCGCACGCGTGGCGCTGGATGGCGGCGCGCCCAGTGCCGACGTGGCGTTTGCTGCCGCAGGGGTGACTGGAGGCAGTGGCACCGCCGCGGCGCTGACTGGCAGCTGTATCGACGCCGAGGCGCGCACCACAACCACATCCACGTCATGGCATGTGGCGCTGCCGACCCTGGCCGCTGCATGGGATGCGTCGTCTGCTGCGTTGCTTGCCGCACCACTGCCGCCGGTCATCATGGATGCCAGCGCGGTGGCGACCGTGGCGTGGGTGGGCGTCGCTGGCAACGCGTCAGCGCCACCGTACTCCGACGCCGCCCGACAGATGTCATGCACCGCTGCGGTATACCCTGCAGGCGCCGGCGTTGCACCGCCAGGCCTTGGCCTAACAGCGTTTCTAGCAGCCGCTGCCGCCACAGATGCGTCGTTCTGGTCCAGTGCCACGGGTGCAGTGGTGGAGCCAGGCTGCGAACCGACCGCGTTGCCACCTGACGCGCCGCCGGCGCTGTGTTGGCGCGCCGCGTTCGGTGCCCTGTCGCTGGCTGCAGCGCCATTAGGCACCAACGTAACGCTGGCCGCGGAGTGCGAGTGGGTGCCGACGGGAGAGCGCATCCAGCTGCCGGTGCTGCATGGCGTGGTTGTGACAGCGGTGGTGGCGTGGTCGCTGCCAGCGGCGTCGTCCATGTTCATGGACACACCCGCAACCACCACAGCGGCAATCGTGCACAACGCGCTGCCGGCGTATTGGGCGGCTGCGGCACCATTGTGCCAACTCGCAGTGCGCAGCGGTGATGCGCGTCTGACGGCACTTGCAGCAGCCGCGGAGTACGGTGCCGACGGCAGCGGCAGTGTGACCCCTGCCGTTAGTGTGGAGGCCACAGGGCTGCCACATATGACGGTGTCGGTTGTGCTGGTCTGCCGCGTGTGGGGCGTGGCTGTCGAATCTTCAGAGCGGTCCATCATTATCCAACAGCTGCACCTGGTGCCGGTCCGCCTGCCCACCACCTACCTGCCCTCCGATGGCACTACTGCCCTGCTGCTGGACCCGCCGCCCTCGCTGCGCCTGGTTGATGACGACGGCGCCGGAGTGGACGGCGTGACATGCAGCTTGGCGGCGGCGAGCAATGGCGCGGAGGCGCGTAACATTGACAGCAGCGGTGCAGCACAAGTGGTGACGACTTCCGGTGGCTGGCTGAACTTCACCGCCGCGGTGGTGGTGTCGTCATTTGGCGTGCCATCTGCTGCGCTGGCAGTGGCGTGCAGCCGTGTCACCCCGGACGCACCCGAGCCGGTGTCATGGACCGCCACGCTCACGCGTTTGACACTAGACGTGTGCGAACCGCTGGCACCCGTCACAGATGCATCCAACGGCGTGCCGCCGTGGCACATTGGCATTGCTGTGGATGGCGTGTCGGCGTGTGTGTCGCCGCAGACAGCTGTCTTGCCACCTGCCGCGCGCCAAAGCGTAGCATGTGCCGTCACGCCGCTGGTTACTGCTGACGACGCTGGCGGCGTCACTGCAGACGGCGCATTCCAGCTGTTTGTAGTTGATGGCACGGTGCACGGTGCAGCTGCCGACGGCAGCATGACATTTGACGCACTGCAGCTGATTGGCAGCCGCGGCGTGTGCTACAACGTCAGCGTGGCATGCACCCTGGGCGCGGTTGCCATCCCTACGCCACAAGAATTCCCAGTGCAAGTGCTACCGTGTGCCGCCGGTTCCTCGCCGAGTGGTATGTTTTGCACGCCCTGCCCGGCCGGCACCTACACACGTGGCGACAACGAGCAGGCATGCCTACCGTGTCCAACGCAGGGCGCCGACTGTTCGCAAGGCCTACTGGTTCTCCAACCCAACTTCTACCGCGCGCTGGAGGAAGCTGGCACGCCCGTCGGCCCGACATCGCAGCTGCTGCCGTGCTACAACGAGGAGGCGTGCATTGTCAACATCACGGCCGAGGTGTACGCCTGTGCGCCTGGGTACAGTGGCGCGCTGTGCGGCGTGTGCGACGGCACACACGGGTACGGCTCGTTTGATGGCGTGTGTCGGCAGTGCTGGCACCCAGGTGTTGCCGACGCTGCGCTGGCGGTTGTCGCAGTCACCTTTGTGGCCGCTATGGCGCTGATTGCGCTGAACCCCTGGATGCAAGCACACGACGACTCAGCTGTCGCGCTCAAGCTGCTGATTGGGTTTGTGCAGGCAGTGGCGGCGCTGTCAGTGTTCACGGCGGGTGGCGTGGCGCTGTTCCGGCCAGTATTCGGGTGGACAGCGTACACCTCCACCAACCCGTTGTCACTGGGCGGCCTGCGATGCCGTCTGCAGTGGGGCTACCTGACACGCTTCATTGCAGTGGTAGCGCTCCCACCCGTGGGTGTTGCCGTGGCAGCCGCAGTGGTAGCCGTGCTGGCGGCGGCGCAAGCGATACGCTGGCGGTATCGAGTGCTTCCCGTCGCATGGACATGGTCCCGTGCGCGTGCACGTTGGCTGGCGTGGGTTGGCGCACGCCGCCACACCGCGACGCTCGTGTTCATGGCCTTCCTGTGCTACATGCCCATTGTGTCGACATCGTTTACCACGCTCATGTGCATCGCCGCGCCTGTCGATGGCGCATACTGGCTAGTCTCCGACCTCGGCGTACAGTGTTATGTAGGACAGCATGCAATTGCATCCGTGCTGGCGGTGGTGGTGCTGGCAGTGTTTGGGCTTGGCACGCCTTCACTGGTGTTGTGGGTGCTTGGACGCGCCACGCCATCGATGCTACGCGACCCGGCGTTTTCTAATGCGTATGCCTTCCTGTACGAGGGCTATGTGTGGGCGGCAGACGTGAAAGCGCGGGCCGCCGTTGCTGACGCTGATGTTGTTGGCAGCGAGGACGAGGCGACCCCACCGCGGTTCACCACCGCCGACGAGTTACTGCGCCACGCCCCGACCGCCAGCGTCTCGCGTCTTGCCAGCTTTGGTCGCCAGCTGTCACGGTCGCTGGTGTGGTGGGAGGCCGTCGTGATGCTGCGCAAGGCTGCCGTCATCATGCTGGCCACCATTGTCACCAACCAGTTCTACCAGGTGGTGGGCGCCGTGCTGTTGTTTGCCGGTGCGGTGGCCATGCAGCAACACTTCAACCCGTACGCCCGCCCGCTGTTCAACCACCTGGAGTTACTGTCACTGCTGGACCTGTACGTCACCGCCGCGGTGTCCACCATGATGCTGCCCGCCACCGCCGCGCCCCGCAATGTGGTTCGTCAGCCAGCGACGTGGGAGATGGGCCTGACCGCGTCGCTGGTGGCCATCAACGGCGCCACTACGCTGGCGCTGGCTGCCACACTTGTGTATACCATCTTTGTGTTCATGTCGCGCGTTCGCGAGCTGTTTGTGCTGCGACCACGTCGCGGCTTGTCTGTCGGCCCAATGAGACCCAATTTGTCATCCCCCTCGCTGCCGCCGCTGCCGTCGCCGCCGTCCGCCGCGCCTGCCGCAGCCCGTGCATCATCATCGCCGCCGCAACATACCGGTACGCCTCCGGTTACCGGAGACGCCACGGCGCACCGCATCCCCATCGCGCAACTGTTGGAACCGTTTGCATCATCACGCCGCCTTGCCGGCGTGGTGTCAACCAGCCGTATTGCAAGTAGCTCATAAGTTAGTGTTTGCACGAACCGCTACTGTCGCTGCGGCCCCACTATACATGCTCATGTCTTCAATCTTCAAACGTGTCTGCGTCTTCAACAATAGGGTTATCTAATCGCTGTCCGAGGCAGCGGCGGCAGCAGCAGCGGCAGCGGCAACGGAAGGGGGCCGTGCGCGCTTGGCGCCAGCCAATCGAGCAGACAGCGACGGCACCGCCCACGTGCCAGCCAGTGCGCTGGCAGCGCTCGCCGGCGTGCCACTAGCGGCAGCAGGCGCAGCAGCGACGACCATGCCGCGCGCGGCAGGTGACGTCAGCCAGGCGTCATTAACAGCTGTTGTGGTGGCACCAGATACCACCGCAACTGTTCCCGCACCGCCGGCCCCGCCGCTGCCGCCGCCGCCGACACCGCTAGCCTTGACGGCGTCCTTGCGCTTGCGCTCCACACCAGTGCCCATGAGCGCCGACTGCGGCGCCAGGCGCACCACGCCGTCGGCGTCACTAAATGACGGCCGGCGGCCGGCACGCAGCGGCGGCAGGGCGGCAGGTGCTGGTAGACGGTGAATGGTGGCGCCACCCGTACTAATGATGCGGCTCTCCGCGTGCTCAATGACGGCGGCGGCAGCGGTGGACAGGGCGGCCAGCGCCACCTCCAGCGGCAAGCCTGCCATGGCAGCCAGTGCGGCGGCGTCCCGTGGGCTGCGCAGCTCCAGCTCGCGTTCCGCGGCGGAGGTGAGCAACAAGCGTACGCCCGCGGCGTGCGCCGTGCGCGCCACTGCCAGCGTGTTGGCAATGAAGTGGCGGCGGCACGATGCATCCCGGATGGCGGGCGCGTACTCTACCTCCAGCGCCACGCCGGCGGTTGCGGCCGCGGCCGCCAGCTCCTTGGTAAACGTGAATGGCAGGCGGCCAGCAGTGAGGTCCAGGTGCAGGATGTCAATAGCTCCGGTGGCCAGCACATACTTGGCAACCTCCTCATCGCCCGGCGTCACTGCCACCAAGTCGTACGATCGCAGCACCGCGTTGGTGGCAAAGATGTCGCTCGCATGGCGGTACGCATCCACCGCCACCGTGATGCGCGACAGCTGCACGCTGGCGGTGGCTGCTGGCGCAGCCGCGTGTACGGCACCGCGGCGCCCGCCCTTGCGGCGTGGCCGATCCCGGCGGGGCCCCCCCACGTCCCCCCGGGCCGCCCGGGCCGCCCCCCGGGCCCCCCCCCGCCCCCAATCGGCGCCCCCTGCCGCCGGGGGGGCCGCAGGGAGCGACGCCCACCACGGGCGCGGCACGGTGGCGAGCGGCCCCCTGGGGCCCCG
>Ga0066256_1002922_pt2 | contig 11857 bp, 11 predicted proteins | sample ThiBio_1000_biof_FD_87107 | JGI IMG/M metagenome (GOLD analysis project Ga0066256, IMG submission 87107) | Wastewater bioreactor microbial communities from Cape Town, South Africa - Thiocy_expt_1000_biof (version 2) | ecosystem: Engineered > Bioreactor > Thiocyanate-remediating >...
TGAAGGGCGGCGCCACGGGCGTTTCAGGCGGCCGGCGCCCTGCCCGCTTCGCGCAGGGCGACCAGATAGGCCATGGTGGCGAAGGGCATGATGTCGGGGGCGGCGGTCAGCCGGTCGGCGGTGTAGTGCCCCGCCTCGTGCAGCAGGTTGAGCGCCCCGATGGTCTCGCCGCCGACCACGACCGGCAGGTTGGCGATGGACTCGCAGCCGAGCGACTGGATCAGCTGCCAATCGAAGAAATCCTCGGCGATCGCCTCGATCGAGAGCGCGGTATAGATCTCGCGGCGGCCGATCAGGGTGGCGGTCCACTTGTTGTCGGGAATCGGCTTGAATCCGCCGACGGCATAGGCCGAGGAGTTCTGGGTGTAGAGGCGGCGCCGGCGGCCGGCCGGAACGGCGAACAGGGGCGCCGGCGTGAGCTTGCTGCCGATGGGGGGATCGATGAGGGTGGGGACGGAATCGAACAGCCGCCCGGCCTGCACCGGGGAGCGCACGGGGACGATGAACGCCGGCCCGGGGGGAGGCGGCGACGCCCTCACCGGGGCCAGAAATCGCGCAGGGTCGCGGGGGTATGCATGTTGCCGTAGAGGTAGGCCCAGAACTCCTTGCGGCGCTCGGCCGGCACCTTTTCCCACACGGCGTGGGTGGCGACGTCGCCGCACCAGTAGCCATAGACGAAGGGGGCACGGAGGCCATGCCGCAGGAAGGCGATGCGACCCGCCGCGGTGGCGACGTCCTGATAGCCGGCCTCGGCGATGAGCGGTGCCACTTCCTCGGGCGAACGGCCCTCGACATGCAGCATCCAGGCAGCGTTGCAGCGAAGCGCGGCGCGCAAGCGCTCGAGCGTCATCCCCACCACATCGGCGGGTGTGTTGATCCAGTCGAGGAAGAACCAGCCGTTGTCGGCGATGCCCTCGAACAGCGCACTCGAGGCGGAGCTGGTGACCACCTGCGCGCCATCGAGCGGCATCCTGCCTTCGGCGACATAGCGCTGGCGCAGGGCGAGGTGCACGAGGTGGCCGGGAAAGGCCTCGTGGCAGGCGAGATGCTTGATGGCGGAGCGGGTGAAGGGGAAGGCGAGGTTGAGCCGCATCTTGCGCTCGGGGAAGTCGCAGTAGGCGGTGAACGGGACGTTGTCCAGGCGGACCGGCTCAAGCCATTCGTCGTTCATCAGGAACATCATCTCGGAGGTGCGGCGCTGCGCCTCGCGAGTCATGTCGGCCATGGTGGCAAGCACCTGATCGGGCGGGACGATGGTATCCTGCTCGAAACGGGCGACGGCCTCGGCAAGCGAGCCGCCGCGATAGCCGAGCTCATCGAGGTTACCGCGGATGGTCTCGCGGTAGCCATCGAGGATGGAGTCGCTGACTGTCTGGGTGTCGATGCGCATCTGGCGCCGGAGGCGATCCGCGTATGAAATCTGCCGGCCCTCGAAGGTATCGAGGAGAGCCAGCAGGGAGTCGACCATCTCCAGCAGGTAGGCGCGGCGCAGGTCGCTCTCGGCCTCGCCGGGAATACGCGACTGCAGCGACTCCAAACGATCGCGCGCTTCGGTATAGTCCTTGAGCAGGAAGGGCTCGATCTGTGCGACGGCGACGGGGATCAGGCCCTCGCGATCGAGGAAGCTGCCGGTCCGCGGGACGTCGCGATAGAGCTTGTCGAGCCCTGCGGTGAGACGAGCGAGTTCAAGTCCGAGTTGCATGCGGGCCCTCCCGGGAGCCTGAGTGTTGTGCCGACAATGGCATAGCACGCTAGTACACTGGCCGATGCCGGACCAGATTCGTCCAAATGGAAGCCGTCACAGCCGCCTGCGCCAAAAATCGTGACTTTGTGCGGCTTTTTCGGTGCGATATCGTCATTCATTGCATGCGGATTGGGCACTGCCAATCCCTGCATGCAATTTGCACACTCCCCGTTGCCATCGCCCAAAACGCCAGATACGGTCCACGTGTATCGAGTAACTAGAACACATGTTTCCGATCGACGCCAACAGCATTGACAAGACCCTGCCGGTATCCGTCGGCACGCAGCTGTACGGGCTGCTGAGCTATGCGCTGTCGTTCGGCGGCATTCCCAACGGCAGCAAACTGCAATCGGTACGCCAGCTGGCGGGCGAGCTGGGGATCGCGCCGATGACGGTGGCGCAGGTCTACCAGCGGCTGCGGGATGCCGGGCTGATCGAGATGAAGCAGGGGCTGGGCGCCTTCGCGATCAGCGACCCGCAGAAGCGCGGGCCTGACCTGATGCCGGTTTCGGCGCTGCGCGGCGACATCGAAGTGCTGATCGGCAAGGCCGAGAAGCTGGGGATCTCGACACTGACGCTGACCTCCATGATCAACGCCCAGGCGCTGCTGCGGCGGCCCAAGGCCGGGCTGAAGATCGTGTTCGTGGCTATTTTCGAGGGGCCGGGACGTGACTACGTTGCGCAGATCCGCAACGTGCTGGCGGCCAACGACCAGGTGCAGTTGCTGACGCTCGACTCGCTGCGCGTGTCGGCCGAGGCGCGGCAGATGTCGCTCGAGGCCGATATCGTCCTCACCTTCCTTCACCGCGAGGCCGAGGTGCACGCGCTGATCCCGCAGGCGCGCCTGCTGGGGCTGCGGTTCATCCCATCGGAACAGACGCGGCGGGCGCTGGCCGGACTCGATCCGCGCATGCGCGTCGCGGCGGTGACCTATTTCCGCGAGTATATCGCCATCATGCGGCCCAGCGTGCGCGAGTTCGCGCCGCATGTGGCGGATGTGCATGTCACCTGGTCGTCGGCCGACGACCTGGGCGAGATCATCGCCAAGTGCAACGCCGTGATCTTCGCATCGGGCGCGGACCACGTGGCCGACCTGGTGCCACCGGGCATGCCCTGCTTCGAGTATCGCCATGCGCCCGACCCGGGCGCGCTGGAGAACGTGCTGGTGCCGAGGCTCGCCGAATTGCGGCGCGACAAGATTGCCGAGAACGAGACGGGAGCGTCGGTGCTCGAGGCAAGACGAACCAAGAAGGCTGTGAAGAAGTGAGCGCAATCACTCCGACAGCGAAGCGAATGCATCACAGACAAAAGGGAATGGGAATGAAGACGTTTCTGATGATGACCACCGCCGTCGTGGGGCTCGCGCTCCTGCCGGCCGCCGGCGTGTATGCGCAGGACAAGGCAATCGTGATCGGCACCGACGTCGATGCGGGCACGCTCGATCCGCGGCTGACGCGCGACACCACCGCCTATCGCACCGCCGACCTGATCTATGCCGGCCTCGTGCACCTCACCTCGAACCTCGAGGCCGTTCCCGACCTGGTGGAAAGCTGGGAGTCGCCCGATCCGACGACCTATGTCTTCAAGCTCCGGCCGGACCTGAAGTTCTCGGACGGCTCGCCGCTGACCGCCGATGACGTAGTGTTCACCTATGAGAGCGTCATCAACCCCGACTTCAACGCGCCCGACCGTGCGCTCTACACCCCGATCACCGCGATCGAGGCCGTCGATCCGCTGACGGTGAAGTTCACGCTGTCGGCGCCGTATGCGCCGCTGCTGAGCTACCTCGATAAGGGCATCGTCTCGAAGGCGGCCGTCGAGGGCGGCAAGGACCCGGCATCCGACCCGATCGGCGCCGGCCCGATGACGCTTTCGGCCTGGAACCGCGGCAGCGACATCGTGCTCAAGGCGAGCGATACCTACTGGGGCGGCGCACCGGAAGTCGGCACCGTCACGGTGAAGATCATCGGCGACAACTCCGCCCGCGCGCAGGCCTTCGAGGCCGGCGACCTCGACGTGATCCAGTCGCCGCTGTCGCCCAACGACATCGAGCGCCTGGCCAAGGACGACCGCTTCGGCAACGTCATCACGGCGGGCCTGGGCGTCACCTACATCAACTTCAACGTGAACGACCCGCTGCTGGCGGAACCCGGCATGCGCCAGGCGTTCTCGATGCTGATCGACCAGGAGTCGATCGTCAACGACATCTACCAGGGCGTGGACCAGATCGCGACCTCGATCATCCTGCCATCGTCCTGGGCCTTCTCGGCCGATATCAAGCAGCCAACCTTCAGCATCGAAGGCGCGGTGGCCAAGTTCAACGAGCTCGGCTGGACCGACAGCGACGGCGACGGCATCCTCGACAAGGATGGCAAGAAGCTGACGGTGATCCTCTCCACCCACAGCGAAGACCCCAACCGCGTGCAGTCCGTCGAGCTGACGCAGGCGATGATGCAGGCGGCCGGCGTCGACGCTCAGGTGCAGATCACCGACTGGCCGTCGTTCTCGACCAACTACGTGCAGAAGGGCCTGCACCAGATCGCGCTGCTGGGCTGGCTGAACATCGTCGACCCCGACCGGCTGCTGTTCGGACAGCTGTCGACCGGCGGCTCGACCAACTGGGGCGGTTATTCCAACCCGGAAGTCGACAAGCTGCTGCAGGAAGGCCGCTCGTCGCTTGACCAGGCCGCCCGCACCACGGCCTACCGGGCCGCGGCGACCATTCTTGCCGAAGAAGTCCCGTACTTCATCATCTCCGACCAGGGCTACCAGCTGTTCTACAAGAAGGACTTCCCGGTCGAAGTGCAGGCCACGCCGCGCGGCAATTTCCGCGGTCTGATCGGCATGGACGAGTAAGACACAGGTCCCTCCCCCGGCCGGCGTTTCCTCACGGGGCGTCGGCCGGTCCTTTCTTTCCAACAGGACATTTTCGAGATGACGTTCACGCAGCGCCTCGGCGCCAGCTTCTATGCCAAGGTGCATGCCGACATCCGCGCGCGGATGGCCGAGGCGGGTATCGACCTGCTGCTGCTCGATTCAAACGACGACGTCATCTACACGACGGGCTTTTCGCACTACACTACGGAACGTCCGGTGGTCTTCGCGATCAGCCAGACGGGCCCCTGGCTGCTGCTGCCACAGCTCGAAGTTTCGCATGCCGCGCACCAGACGATCGCCGCCGAGCCGGTGATCTACTGGGAGTATCCGGGCGTCGACAAGCCGTTCGACGTGCTGGGCAAGGCGCTGCCGAAGCAGACCGGCACCGTGGCGCACAGCTACAGCATTGCCTATGGGCGCGTGGCACAGATCCAGCACGCCTTCCCGGATGCGCGGGTGGTGCCCTCCGACATCGTGTGGAAGATGCGGCTGCGCAAATACCCCGAGGAGATCGTGCTGCACCGTGAAGCGGCGCGGATATCGGACGAGATGGTGCGCTCGGGCGTGGCGCTGATCGCGGACGCCGTGCGCAAGGGCGGCGAGCTGCCGAGCGAAATCGAGATCGAGTCGCATGTGTCGCGGCATGCCATGCGCATCATGTTCGAAGAACACCAGGACCTGATGCTGGTGCAGGGACTGGCCTCGGGGCTGGTCTATTCGGGGGTGCGCTCGAGCTTTCCGCACGGCATGCCGACAGGCAATCCGGTGAAGCGGGGCGAGAGCATCATCCTGTCGCTGGGCTGCCGGGTGGGCGGGCGCGCCGCCGAGAGCGAGCGGACCTTCTTCATCGGCGAGCCAACGAAGGAACAGCAAGGCCACTATGCGGTGGCCTACGAGGCACAGCGGCTGGCAACGGCGGCGCTGATCGCCGGACACACCTGCGCCTCGTCGGACAACATTGCGCAGGAGTATATCCGTACGCAGGGGATGACCGAGAACGCGCTGCATCGCGTGGGACACGGCATGGGCATCATGTTCCACGAGTCGCCGTGGATCGAGGCGGGCGACCAAACCATTCTCGAGCCGGGCATGATTGCCTCCAGCGAGCCATCGATCACGGTACCGGGCTTTGCCGGCTACCGCATCGCGGACACCGTGCTGATCGCGGCGGAAGGCCCGGACAGCATGACCAAGTATCCGCGCAAGATCGACGAGATCGTCATCGGCTGATGCACGCCCTGCCCGCCGAGGACCCTGCGCTTTGGTAGCCTATGTCACACGCCGGCTGCTGCTGCTCATCCCGATGGCCATCGGGATGGTGGTCGTGACCTTCGGGCTCCTGTTGCTGGTGCCCGGCGACCCAGCCGCGGTGCTTCTGGGACCTGAAGCGTCGCCGGAGATGATCCAGAACCTACGGCAATCGCTGGGGCTGGACGATCCCTGGTACGTCCGGCTCGGCGGCTATTTCTGGCAGCTGCTGCATGGCGACATGGGCCGCTCGATATTCCAGAGCGCGCCGGTGAGCGAGATCATCGCCGGACGCATCGGGGCGACCATCGAGCTTGCCGTGGTGGCGCTGCTGCTGTCGACGCTGATCGGGGTGACGCTGGGCGTGGTGGCGGCGATCCGGCAGGGCTCGATAGTCGACACGGTCAGCATGCTGCTGGCGCAGCTGGGCGTGTCGATGCCGGTGTACTGGCTCGGGGTGCTGCTGGCGGGGGCGCTTGCGGGGACGCCGGGCTGGCCGCCCCCCAGCCGGCGCGGCGCGCCGAGGCCCGCGGCGCTGCGGGCCGCGGCGAGCCGGACCGCCTATGCCAAAGGCCTGCGCCGGAACCGGGTGGTGGTACGGCATGCATTGCGCAACGCGCTGCTGCCGGTGCTGAGCGTCATCGGGCTGCGCTTCGGCGCGCTGCTGGGCGGTGCCGTGCTGGTGGAGATGATCTTCGCATGGCCGGGCCTCGGGCAGCTGACCTTCTCGGCCGTGTCGCAGCGCGACCTGCCGCTCATCCAGGGGATCGTGCTGACCTTCGCGCTGATCTTCGCGCTGGTGAACCTCGTGGTCGATCTGCTCTACGCCGCGGTCGATCCGCGCATCAGGCTCGGGTGACGGCGATGCGGATCCCCAAGCCCCTGCGCAATCCATCGCTCGTCGTCGGCGGACTGATCGTCCTGACGCTCGTTTCGCTCGCCGTGTTCGCGCCGGTGCTGGCGACGCACAGCGTCGACCTGCCCGACATGCGGAACCGGTTCTCGTACCCGTCAGCCGAGCACCTGCTGGGCACCGACAACCTGGGGCGCGACCTGTGGTCACGACTGATCTACGGGGCACGGATATCGCTGTCGATCGGGGTGATCTCGGTGACAACGGCGGCCCTGATCGGCACGACCGTGGGGCTGGCCGCGGGCTATTTCGGCGGCTGGATCGACATGCTGCTGATGCGCATCACCGACGTGTTCCTCGGCTTCCCGGCGGTGGTGCTGACGCTTGCCATCGTGGCCGTACTGGGCCCTGGCATCGTCAACATCTCGGCTGCCATCATCGCAGTGACCTGGACGGAATATGCCCGCGTGGTGCGGGCCACGACGCTGGTGCTGCGGGAGCAGAACTACGTGCAGGCCGCAAGGGCGCTCGGGGCCAGCTGGCCGCGCATCCTGTTCCGCGAAATCCTGCCCAATACGCTGGGGCCCATCGTGGTGCTGGCGTCGCTCGGGCTGGGCACGGCGGTGATCATCGAATCGGCAATGAGCTTTCTCGGCTTCGGCCTGCCGCCACCGACCCCGACCTGGGGCTGGACCCTCTCCTTCGGCACGCGCTTCATCCGCGACGAGCCGTGGCTTTCCATCATCTCCGGCGCGACGATCATGATCACCGTGCTGGGATTCAACCTGCTCGGCGATGGCCTCAGGGACATTCTCGATCCGCGCCAGCTCTCACGCGTTGGCGCGAACAAGTAGCGACCAGACCAAGGAACGACGACGATGGTCAAGACGATCAACAAGCTCCGGCCCAAATTCAGCACTCACGCGGACGGCAGCGACGCTGTGCTGTTCATCCACGAACTGGTGGGGGAAACGGACGGGCCGACCGTCGGAATCTCGGCCTCGATTCACGGCAACGAGAATGCCGGCTCGCAGGCCATCCTCGAGCTCTACCGCCGGATCAAAGACGTGCCGCTCAAAGGCCGCATCCTGCTGCTGCCGGTCGCCAATCCGCGTGCCTTCGCCGTGAACCACCGCCTTACGCCGCTGGATGAGCTGAACCTCAACCGGGTGTTCCCGGGCGACGACCGGGGCAACTATACCGAGCAGCTCGCCTGTGCGCTGAGCCGCGACTATTTCGACAAGATCGACGCAAATATCGACCTGCACTCGGGCACCGACCGGCCGACCGTCGACTACGTCTACATCTGGAGCGATGAGGGGCTGTCGCGCGCCTTCGGCAGCAAGATCCTGTACCGGCCGACGACTGGCAAGACCGGCACGCTCTATTCGGGGACCACCAAGACGGTCACCATCGACAAGCGGCCCGAAATGAAGGTGACGACCATCGAACTGGGCGGCGGCATCGTCGACCAAGGCCCCTACGTGGAGCGCACCGTGCAGGGCATGCTCAACCAGTTGCGCTACCTGGGCGTGCTCGATGGCGAGGTGGCCCCCAACCCGAAGCAGGTGGTCGTGCACGAGCTGGTCGGCATCCGGCCAAAGCACGGCGGCTGGCTCGAACCGCTGTCGCCGGCCAATGGCGAGACCATCAAGGGCGGGCAACTGCTTGGCCGAGTGGTGAGCCCCTACGATTTCGAGCTGATCGAGGAAATTCCGACGCCGTTCGAGAACGGCATCATGGTGATGCAGCACCTGACGCGGAACCTCTGCATCGTGGGCGAATCCGGGTGCGGCAAATCCATGACTGCGCTGTCGCTGCTGCGCCTGCTGCCGGAAGCGGCCAGTGTCGCGAAGGGCGAAATCCGCATCAACGGGCAGGACTTCCTGCACATGGACCAGCGACAGGTGGAGGACCTACGCGGCGAGCAGATCGCCATGATCTTCCAGGAGCCGCTGACCGCGCTCAACCCGGTGCTGACGATCGGCGAGCAGATTGCCGAGTCGGTGCGCCAGCACCGTAAGGTGGGGCATCGGGAAGCGCTGGACCGCGCGATCGAAGTGCTGCAGCTCGTGCAGATGCCGGACCCGAAGCGACGGGCCAGGCAGTTTCCCCACGAGCTTTCGGGCGGCATGCGCCAGCGCGCCATGATCGCGCTGGCGTTGGCCTGCGATCCCCGCATCCTCGTGGCGGACGAGCCGACCACCGCGCTCGACGTCACCATCCAGGCGCAAATCCTCGGGCTCATCTCCGACCTGCAGGAAAGACTCGGCACTGCGCTGATCCTCATCACCCACGATCTCGGGGTGGTGGCTGAGGTCGCTGACCGGGTGGTGGTGATGTACGCGGGGCGGCGGGTGGAGGAAGCGAGCGTCTACGACCTGTTCGACCATCCGATCCACCCTTACACGCTGGGGCTGATGGGCGCGATCCCACGCCCCATTGCCGGGCGCCCGAGCGGCGAACGGCTGGTGGACATCACCGGCACGGTGCCACCACCGTGGGACCTGCCGAAAGGCTGCGCCTTCGCGCCGCGCTGCCCCCGTGCCAGTGCACGCTGCTTTGAGGAGCGGCCGCCATTCAGCGAGAAGCGCCCCGGCCATTTCGCCGCATGCTGGGAGCATGTCGATGGCTGACGCCGCGCTGCTCTCGGTCGATGACCTCGCGGTGCACTTCCCCATCCGTGGAGGCGTGCTGCAGCGCCGCTCAGGCGTGGTGAAGGCCGTCGATGGCGTGAGCTTCACGCTGGGCCGGGGCGAGACCCTGAGCCTCGTGGGCGAAAGCGGCTGCGGCAAATCCACCACCGGCCTGGCGCTGATGGGCCTCGTACGCCCGACAGGCGGGCGGGGAACGTTCGGCGGACAGGAAATCCGCAGCTTCGATCGCCGGGCGCTCAAGGATTATCGGCGGCGCATGCAGATCGGCTTTTAAGATCCGTTTTCGTCGCCGGACCCCCCCTCCCCCGTCCGCGATGCGATCCGGGCGCCGCTCGACATCCACGGGGTCGGGACACCGAAGCAAAGGGCCGAGGAGGTGGCGAAGCTGATGGCCCGCGTGGGCCTGCGGCCGGACCAGGCGGACAACTTTCCGCACCAGTTCTCGGGCGGGCAGCGGCAGCGCATCGGCATTGCGCGGGCACTGGCGCTGAAGCCGGACATCATCGTGTGCGACGAGCCGGTCTCGGCGCTGGACGTATCGGTGCAGGCGCAGATCCTCAACCTCCTGGCGGATCTGCAGCGCGACCTCGGCGTGTCGTTCCTGTTCATCTCGCACGACCTCGGCGTGGTCGAGCACATCTCGCATCGCGTGGCGGTGATGTACCTGGGCCGGATCGTCGAGATCGCCAGCAAGGGTGCAATCTTCGCCAAGCCGACGCATCCCTACACCGAGATGCTGATGCAATCGGCGCCGACGCTCGATCCGCGAGCGCGGCACAAATTCAGCGCGCGCAACGACGACGTGCCGAGCGCGATCAACAAGCCTTCGGGCTGCCCGTTTCATACACGTTGTCCACTCGCAACCGACGTGTGTAAAACCACCGAGCCACCGCTCAGCCCGCGCGACGACGGGCGGCTGGTTGCCTGCCATCACCGCTAGAGAACCCCCATGACCGAGACGATCCTGATCAGCAATGCCCGCGTGCTCGACGCGGAGGCAGGCACCCTTGGCGACGCCGCGGGCGTGCTTGTCCAGAATGGTCGGATCGCCGATATCGGCGGCAACCTGGGGACACCCGAGGGCGCAACGGTGATCGACCTCGGCGGGCGGACGCTGATGCCGGGGCTGATCGACTGCCACGTGCACGTGGTCTCCGAGAGCCTCGACCTGTGGAGCAACATGATTGCGCCGTCTTCGCTCGCCGGCCTGCGCGCCGGGCGGGTGATGGAAGAGGCGCTGCAGCGCGGATTCACCACCCTGCGCGACCTCGGCGGGGCGGACCACGGGCTGGTGCGCGGCGTCGATGAGGGGCTGATCGACGGGCCCCGGCTGGTGATCTGCGACAAGGGGCTGACGACGACCGGCGGGCATGCCGACCTGCGCAAGCGCACCGACGACCGGCCGGGCATGATGTCGGACCGGCTGGGTTCGATGGGCTATATCGCGGATGGGGTGGACGAAGTGCGCTTCGCCTGCCGCAAGATGATCAAGGAAGGCGCCAACTTCATCAAGGTGATGGCGAATGGCGGGGTGTCGTCGCCGAACGACCCGATCCACTCGATCCAGTATTCACGCGAGGAAATCCTCGCGATGGTGGAGGAAGCCGGGAACGCGGGGCTCTATGTCTCGGCGCACCTCTATACAGACCGGGCGATCCGCCGCTGCGTGGAGCTTGGCGTCCATTCGCTGGAACACTGCAACCTGATCTCGCCGGAGACCGCCAAGCTGGCGGCGGACAAGGGCTGCATCGCCGTACCCACGCTGGTGGCCTATGACGCGCTGTGGCTGGATGGCAAGGAACTCGGGCTGGGGCCGGCGGAGTTCGAGAAGATCGAGGTGGTGCGCTCGGGCGGGCTCAACTCGCTGGCATACATGCGCGATGCCGGGCTGCCGATGGCGTTCGGATCGGACCTCCTGGGCGGGCTGCGCAAGTACCACTGCATGGAGTTCGAGCTGCTGGCCAAGGTGCTGAGCAACGCTGAAATCATCCGCTCGGCAACGACGATCGGCGCTGAGCTGTGCCGGATGAAAGGCGAGGTGGGCGTGGTGGCGAAGGGGGCGCATGCCGACCTGATCGCGGTGGACGGCAACCCGCTCGACGACATCAGCCTGTTGCAGGACGACGGCGCGCCCCTGCCGCTGATCATGCGCGGCGGCAAGGTGTTCAAGAACCGGCTTGCCGCCTGATCGCGGAAGCGGGGAGCGGCGCAGCGCCACTCCCCTCCCGATTCGCTAGTCCTGGCCGAACCAGCCGTCCTTCAGGTAGCGCATGTACTCGAAGATGGCGCCGTGCTTGCGCACGAAGACGACTTCGAGGAAATCGCCGACGATGAAGGGGGGGATGAGAATCTCGACGCCCTCGGCTTCGAGATGGGGCTTCAGGTCCTTCACCCGATAGGCGACGTGCGGATTGTAGCGGACCGCATCGGGAACCGTGCTGTCGTCGCGATAGCGCAGGAACTCGATGTGCTCGGGGT
>Ga0066256_1004730_pt1 | contig 11850 bp, 11 predicted proteins | sample ThiBio_1000_biof_FD_87107 | JGI IMG/M metagenome (GOLD analysis project Ga0066256, IMG submission 87107) | Wastewater bioreactor microbial communities from Cape Town, South Africa - Thiocy_expt_1000_biof (version 2) | ecosystem: Engineered > Bioreactor > Thiocyanate-remediating >...
TGAGCTGCAGCGCCACGCCTCTCTGCTTCAGGCTCTCCAAACGGGCATCCAGGTCATAGAGTAGCGGATCGAACGTGCCGTAGCCGGGAAGATGATAGCTGCGCGGGCCGGTCGCCTGCAGGGGAAATCCCAGGCCCGGCGTATCGGCCATCCGGCGAACGAGCTCCTCGCTGAACCCGTGTGCGTGCACGTCGATGAGCATAGCTTCGCACCCCCTAGCCGCCGCCGACGCAGCGACTTTAGATTGTGGGCTCCAGACTATTCCCTCGGTCCGTCCGCATCACCCACCATTCACAGCGGATCTGAGCTGCCTCTCGCTGCGCCATTCGGTCGCGCATTTTTTTCCCACTTTGGCTCAACAATAGGCAAAACCTCTCCCTGCTCCCTTGAACTCACCTGGCGCATTTCGTCGCGCCTTCAAGGTTGCTCCCACCATCTGCCTCAATCCAGGCGGCATCTCAGCACCACACGACCCCCATGGGCGCCTTCGACGCACTTTGCGCGCACGCACTGTCGCCGTGCCGCCAGCCGAACGCGGCCCCAAGCTGGAGAAAAATATGGCCACCCTGACTCCATTGCTGACCAAGGTGTTCCGAGGCCCGCTCGATCTCAACGGTCCGGTGATCGGCCGGATCTTCTATCTGTTCGAGTATGCGCGATCCTACATCGAGGAGCGGATCGAAGCCTTCGATGCGCGCTTTGGCACGGACACGTCCGCTCCCACGTTCGAGCGCAACCAGAAGACGGCGGTCCACTTCTACGTGCCGACGACGGCTTCGACGATCTACGAGATTCTCGGCTCGATCCCTCTGCAGCCGAATAAGTTCGCATTCGTGGACATGGGATCGGGCAAGGGTCGCGCCTTGCTCGTGGCGTCGGAGTTTCCTTTCGCGAAGATCGTCGGCGTTGAGCTCTCGGAGCACCTGCATCGCAGCGCCGAGATCAACATCGAGCGCTACAAACCCGAATCTCAGCAATGCGCAGCATTCGAGCTGAAATGCATGGATGCGCTCGACTTCGACTACGGAGACGAGCCGGTCGTTCTCTTCCTCTTCGATCCATTCGGGCGAGAGATCCTGCAGAACGTCATTGCCAATCTCGAAGCATCGCTCAAGACAAAGCCCCGCGACGTCTATGTCGTCTACGTCTACCCGCAGTTCGAGGATGTGCTGCAAAGCTCGCGCGTCTTCGAGATGGTGAAAGAAGGCGGCCCGAAATGGCGGCCCTGGAGCCGGTATGTAATCTACGCGGCAACGGCAGCAGCAGCGGCCAGCCTTGGCATGGAGCCGCCTCCGCTCACGTGATCGCGGCACCCGTCATCGAGCCCGATGGCCGGCGCCGGATATGCGCGATCCGTGACAAGTCAATCATCGAAGGGACGGAATGTCGCCGCGAATTCGCCGCGCGAATCGCGTGTGGTCCGGCTCATGCCGAACTCCACATCAAAGCTCGCCGAGAAGCTGCTGATCATCTTCGAGATGGACGGGCGCGATGCCGTCGAGCAGTACGCGCGCGCGAACGGCATACCGCTCGCGGTCTGCCGTAAGATCATCTCGGATTACGAGGTGGCTCGAGGCCTGCGCACGCTCGCAGCCGGCGGATAGGCGCGACCGCCGAACTCGGCCCGATGGCGCGTTGGCCGACAGAAGCTAAGTGATGCTCCTGCGGGAATGGTGCCTGCGTTCGGGAACGAGCGCGGGCCGCAGTTGTTTAACTCTCGTCATTCCTGAGAGGAAAGGCGAAGCAAGCCTGCTCGCCTGATCCTGCCCGCGAAAGGAGGAGGCGAATTGCAAGACGCGGCCTCGCAATCGGGCGCCATCGTCACGACCGATATTCCCGCGCGCCTGGACCGCTTGCCGTGGGGACGCTTTCACACGCTCGTCGTGGTTGCACTCGGGATCACCTGGATACTCGACGGGCTCGAGGTGACGCTCGCCGGCGCCGTTGCCGGTGCGCTGCGCCAGAGCCCCGTTCTTCAGTTCAGTAATACGGACATCGGGCTGGCCGGCAGCGCCTACATCGCAGGCGCCGTTCTCGGCGCGGTGTTCTTCGGCTGGCTGACGGACTGGCTGGGCCGCAAGAAGCTCTTCTTCATCACGCTCACCGTTTATTTGGTCGCGACTGCCGCGACAGCGCTCTCCTGGAATTTGTGGAGCTTCATGCTGTGCAGGTTCATGACGGGCGCGGGCATCGGCGGCGAGTACGTCGCCATCAACTCGACCATCCAGGAGCTCATTCCCGCGCGCGTGCGCGGCTGGACTGATCTCGCGATCAACGGCAGTTTCTGGGTTGGTGCGGCAATGGGCGCAGCCGCTTCGATCATACTGCTCGATCCTGCGTATTTCGCGCCGGACATCGGCGCGATCGAAGCCGAAGCGATCGTGACGGCCCTCGAAAACGACTTCCGCCGCCGTGGCCACGAATTGCCACCGGGACCGCTGCCGACCATCCGCTTGCGCGCGCGCACCCACACGCCTCTAGCCGAGGTGGCCCATACGCTTTTTCGCGCGCAGCGACAGCGCACGCTGGTCGGTCTCAGCCTGATGGCGGCGCAGGCCTTCTTCTACAACGCCATCTTCTTCACCTACGCACTCATCCTCATGGAGTTCTACGGCATCCGAAGCGACCACGTGGGCTGGTACATCCTGCCCTTTGCACTCGGGAATTTTCTCGGGCCCATCATCCTCGGCCGCTTGTTCGACACGATCGGCCGCCGGCCCATGCTTGCCATCACATACACGATCTCCGGCCTCCTGCTGGCGCTCACAGGCTTCATGTTCGCCGAGGAAATGCTGTCGGCCTCCCATCTGACAATGGCCTGGATGATTACGTTCTTCTTTGCCTCGGCCGCCGCGAGCGCGGCGTACCTGACCGTGAGCGAGACATTCCCACTCGAGATCCGCGCCCTCGCGATCGCCTTTTTCTACGCGCTCGGCACGGGCGTCGGCGGTATTGCCGGCCCCTGGCTCTTCGGCATTCTGATCGAGACGGGATCGCGCTCGAGCGTGCTCATCGGCTATCTGATCGGCGCGGGGCTCATGATTGCCGCGGCGATCATTGCGGCCATATGGGCCGTTCCCGCCGAGCGAAAGCCTCTGGAGGCCGTAAGCAAGCCGCTGGCTGCGGTCGATTGAGGTGGTACGGCCGCCGCGCGCGGCCGTCGCAGATCATTTTCCCTGGATGCGCACGCCCGGCAAGTTGATGTCGACGGTCGTGCGCTGGCTATCCCAATAGAGGTAGCCGAGCACGGCTACGGCTACAGCCAGCACAACAATCATGAGTGATTTTGCGTCCATTGTTCCCTTCTCGTGCTTTCAGTCATCCGACAAATAAGAACGCACGACGATAGCGGCTGGTTCCCGGCGTACCTCAGCCGGCGCATCTCAATAGGTCTGATAGCAGCCTTCGATGGCGGCGGTGCCCTCCTTGGCGCGGCGAAGCTTGAGCAGGGACTGCCGGCTCGTCTGAATGCGGAAGTCGCGGCACACGGGACCTTCCGCGCGGCTCGACAGGACGCCCAGCGCGCGCTTCGCCTCGAAGAAATCAAAGACCACGGAGATGTCCGGCGTCCCTGGGCAGACGCAGACGCGATAGATGGCGCCCGTGTCAGCGTTATTGGGGATGATTTCGAGGAGCACGGTATCCTCGTCGCCCTCGCGAATGGCCCAGGGATAGCAGGGCGAATTCGGAATGAGGCAGGCGGCGGCGAAGGCCGGCGTCGCTGTCGCGAACAAGCCAAGCGCGACCGCAGCCGCGGGCAGGGAAAGAAGGCGCAAGACTGGAGAGGTCGTCATGGGCAGCCCCGTTCTCGAGAATGCTGACGAGAACAATATCGTGTGCCGCCAGCCATTCTGCCAGCGCCGTGGCCGCCCCGCGCCTGTGCATGTTCGCTCGGCCCGCCGAATGGCCTAAGCTTGCCGGAGCCAGCACGACATTAACCAACAGGGGGACGCAGCATGGCCGCTCGATTGATGGAGGGCTTTCCGCCCGCGACGCAAGACCAGGTGACGCTCGCGAACTGGCGGCAGTCCCCGTTCAATCATTGGGCCTTCCATCATGTGCGCGAGATCATCCCCACCGCCGACATCCCCCATGATCCGGCGCGCGTTCGGGAGCTGAAGTCGGCGCCGCAGGATCTCGATCGCCTGCCGGTTGCCATGCCGGGCGGCAAATCCGTGCCGTTCAGCCAGTTTCTGGCCGACAGCAGCACGGACGGGATCGTCGTCCTGCACAAAGGCGCGGTGGTCTTCGAGCGCTACGGCCACGGCATGACGGAGCGCTCGCCGCACATTCTCATGTCCGTCAGCAAATCCATGCTCGGGCTCGTTGCAGGCGTGCTCGCTGGCCAGGGCGTGCTCGATGTCGAGCGGCCGGTTACGCACTACGTGCCCGAGGTCGCGCGGACGGCCTACACCGGCGCGACAGTGCGCCACCTGCTCGACATGCGCACGGGCCTCGTCTTCGACGAGAACTATCTGGCGACCTCCGGGCCTATTGTCGCCTACCGCAAGTCGACCAACTGGAACCCGCTCGAACCGGGCGAAACGCCCACGGATCTGCGTTCGTTCTATAGCAATCTCACCGAGGCGGACCAACCGCATGGCGGCCGGTTCCACTACATCTCCGTGAACACGGACCTGCTCGGCTGGGTTGTCGAGCGCGCTGCAGGACGGCGCTTTGCCGATCTCATGAGCGAGCTCATCTGGCAGCCCATGGGCGCCGCGGAGAGCGCGTACATCACGGTCGATCGGCTCGGCGCGCCGCGCTGTGCCGGCGGCATGTGCACGACGACGCGCGATCTCGCTCGCATCGGCCAGCTCATCCTGGAGCGCGGCGCGCGCGGCACCAAGCAGATCATCCCCGAGAGCTGGATTGCCGACATCCTGGAGAACGGCGACACCGAGGCCTGGAATGCCGGCAGCTTCGTCGAGTTCTTCCCGGGTGCGACCATGCACTATCGTGCGAAGTGGTATATCGAGCGCGGTCGCGCGCCGCTGCTCTCAGGGCTCGGCATTCACGGCCAGAACCTGTTCATCGACCCGGTCAATCAGATCGTGATCGCGAAGTTTTCTTCGCAAGCCCCGCCGCTCGATGCGTGCCTCATCGCCGCAACGGGCGCGGCGGTCAGTGCTGTGCGGAAGGCGCTGAGCTGATCGGTGCTAATGGCGCCACCCACTTCCCCTTCTCCCCGCAATGCGGGGAGAGGGAATTGAAGGTGATCAGAACGCGTATTCCCCAAACACGCGGCGGACATCACCCTTCCACGGCCCGTGGTAGGACTCGAGCAACTGCTCGGCGATCGTACGACCCGAAGCCACGATCTCCTCGACAGGCGCCAGATACTCCCGCTCGTCCTGCCCGCGCGCATTCTTGCGCGCCCGCGCCGCGAGGCCACCACGCGAGATCGCGACAGCCTCGCGCGCGATCTCCAGAAGCTTCCCATTGCGAAACGGTGTCTTGAGCGCGAGGCGCGGCACGCCATCGCGGAGCGCCTGGCGCTCCTCCGCCGTCCAGTCCTTGACCAGCGACCACGCTGCATCAAGCGCCGTCTGGTCATAAAGCAGGCCAACCCAGAAGGCCGGCAGCGCGCAGATGCGCCGCCAGCGCCCGCCGTCCGCGCCGCGCATCTCGAGGAAGCGCTTCATGCGCACTTCGGGGAACAGCGTCGTGAGATGATCGGACCAGTCGTCGATGGTCGGCCGCTCGCCGGGCAGCGCCGCGAGCTTGCCCTCCAGAAAATCACGGAATGAAGCGCCGGCGACATCGATGTACTCGCCGTCGCGATAGACAAAGTACATGGGCACATCGAGCGCGTACTCCGCGTAGCGCTCGAAGCTCATGCCCTCCTCGAAGACGAAGGGCAGCATTCCCGTGCGCCGCTTGTCCGTGTCGCGCCAGACCTCGCTGCGCATGGAGAGGAAGCCATTGGGCTTGCCCTCGGTGAAGGGCGAGGCAGCGAAGATGGCCGTCGCGATCGGCTGCAGCGCCAGCGAGACGCGCAGCTTCTTGACCATGTCGGCTTCGCTGCCGAAGTCGAGGTTCACCTGGATAGTTGCCGTGCGGTACATCATGTCGAGACCGCCCTTGCCGACCTGCGGCATGTAGCGGGTCATGACCGCATAGCGGCGCTTGGGCATCCGCGGGGTCTCTTCGCGCGTCCAGGTCGGCGAGAAGCCGAGCCCGAGGAAGCCGACGCCGAGATCCTTGCCGATCGCGCTCACCTGATCGAGGTGCTGCTGTGTCTCGTCGGCGACCTCATGAAGCGTCTCGAGCGGCGCGCCCGAAAGCTCGAACTGCCCGCCCGGCTCCAGCGACACCGTCGCTGCCGGCTCGCCGTCGGGCCGCTTGAGGGCGATGATGTTCTCGCCCTCCATGATCGGCAGCCAGCCATAGCGCGAGGCCAAGGCTTCGAGGATCGCGCGAATGCCGCGTGAGCCCCCGTAGGGCACCGGGCTCAGGTCATCGGTATGGAAGACGATCTTCTCGTGCTCGGTGCCGATGCGCCATTGGTCGGCCGGCTTACAGCCGGCAGCAATCCAGTCGACGAGATCGGCGCGCGAGCGCACGACAGGGGAGGGCGCACCGTCCTGGCGAGTGGACATTCGACGTTTCCTCGTGAGCCTGGCCCCGCGGGAGCGGGCGGCATGTTGCCCGTCTTATGGACGACCGGAGGGCCCTGAAACAAGAGCCGAATTCAACCCCCGCGGCCGGGCATGGTGCGGGCATGGTTTGGATATCGGCACGCGGAACCTCGCGGGCCGGCCGGCGAATATGCGCCGGCCCCCGCAATCCGGGCAGCGCCGCCGGAGCATGTCACAACCGCGCCCGGCGCGCGGCCGGCCGGGACGGTCCAGGCCTTCCAAAACGAATGGGCGCCCTGGGGCGCCCATTCTGGTCTCTCGGCCTGCTGCAGCCTCAGGGCGCAGCCCTCAATAGCGATAGTGATCGCCCTTGAACGGGCCTGCCTGCGTGACGCCGATATAGTCGGCCTGCTCCTTCGAGAGCTTGGTCAGCTTCGCGCCCACCTTGGCGAGGTGGAGCATGGCGACCTTCTCGTCGAGGTGCTTCGGCAGCACGTACACTTCCTTCTTGTACTTGCCGTCCTTGTTGTTGGCGAAGAGCTCGATCTGGGCGAGCGTCTGGTTGGTGAACGAGGCCGACATCACGAACGAGGGATGGCCCATCGCGTTGCCGAGGTTCACGAGACGGCCCTGGCTCAGCAGGATGATGCGGTTGCCGTTCGGGAACGCGATCTCGTCGACCTGATCCTTGATGTTCGTCCACTTGAAGTTCTTGAGGCCCGCGACCTGGATCTCATTGTCGAAGTGGCCGATGTTGCAGACGATCGCGCGATCCTTCATCGCGCGCATGTGCTCGAGGGTGATGATGTCCTTGTTGCCGGTCGCGGTGACGTAGATGTCGGCGCGCGGGAGCGCATCCTCGATCGTCACGACCTCGTAGCCTTCCATCGCCGCCTGCAGGGCGCAGATCGGATCGATCTCGGAAACGAGGACGCGGCAGCCGGCCTGGCGCAGCGATGCCGCCGAACCCTTACCGACATCGCCGTAACCCGCGACGAACGCGACCTTGCCCGACATCATCACGTCGGTGCCGCGGCGAATGCCGTCGACCAGCGACTCGCGGCAACCGTAGAGATTGTCGAACTTCGACTTCGTGACGCTGTCATTGACGTTGATCGCCGGCCACAGCAGCGTCCCAGCCTTCTGCATCTCGTAGAGGCGATGAACGCCCGTGGTCGTCTCCTCGGAAACGCCCTTGATGGATTTCGCGATCTCGCCGAACCAGCCCTTCGGCTTCTCCTTGAGGCAGCGATTGATCAGCGCGAACAGGATCTCTTCTTCCTCGGATCCGGCCTTGCTCAAAAAGGCGGTGTCGCCCTTCTCGGCCCGCACGCCGAGATGAATGAACAGCGTCGCGTCGCCGCCGTCATCGAGGATCATGTTCGGATAGCCGCCGCCGTGCCAGTCGAACAGCTTGGCGGTGTAGTCCCAGTACTCGACCAGCGTCTCGCCCTTAACGGCGAAGACCGGGGTGCCAGCGGCAGCGATCGCGGCAGCGGCATGGTCCTGCGTCGAATAGATGTTGCAGGAGACCCAGCGCACGTCGGCGCCAAGCGCCTTCAGCGTCTCGATGAGGACGCCCGTCTGGATGGTCATGTGCAGCGAGCCGGCAATGCGCGCGCCCTTGAGCGGCTGCTTGGGGCCGTACTCCGCGCGCGTCGCCATCAGGCCCGGCATCTCGCTCTCGGCGATGGAGAGCTCCTTGCGGCCGAAATCTGCGAGGGCAATATCCTTGACGATGTAGTCCTTGGTGCTCATGGGGCGCCTTTCTCGGCTGAGGATGGCCTGCAGACCCGGCACGGCGGCCGCACATCAATGGCGCGGACGCGGCCTCGCGGGCATGAATGGACCGGCGTTGTATAGCGGCAGAGCCGCAGCGCCGCAAGGCGGATATAAAGAAATCTTTATGTCTTTCTGCGGACGCTTGACGCACGCTCCGGCACGCGCCAGCCTGCTCGCCTCCCATGGAGGCCCCAGTGAAGCGCGAGGCGATCTCCTTCGACACGGCAAAGCCCCTCCTCGTCTTCGGGGGGCCATACTCGAACCTCGAGGCGACCGAGGCCCTGCGCCGGCGGGCCGACGTGCTCGGAATTCCGCCCGGCAATGTCATCTGCACGGGTGACATCGTCGCATACTGCGCTAGCCCCGAGGAAACAGCGCGCCTCGTGGCCGATTGGGGCTGCCACGTCATTCAAGGGAACTGCGAGCAGCAGCTTGCCGTCGCGGCCGAGGACTGCGCCTGCAATTTCGAGGACGGCACCGAATGCGCGACCCTCGCCAAGGGCTGGTATCCCTATGCCAACACCCGCATGAGCGACGGCATGCGCGCGTGGATGGGCGGCCTTCCTGGAACCCTGCATTTCGACTACGCCGGCCGCTCCTTCCACGTCGTCCATGGCGGCACGGCGATCGTCAATCGCTGGGTCTTCCAGTCGGAGCGCGACGTGCTCGCCGAAGAGGTTGTGCTGAGTGGAGCCGACATAACGATCGCGGGCCACTCGGGCATCCCGTACATCGCGCGCGTCGGCCGCCGCGTCTGGTTCAATCCGGGTGTCATCGGAATGCCGGCCAACGACGGCACGGCCGAAGTCTGGTACGGCCTGATCCGCGCGATCGACGGCGGCGTTCTGCTCTCGACGCACCGCCTCGCCTATGACCATCACACGGCCGCCGCCGCCATGCGCCGCTCGGGCCACGCGAATGGCTATGCGCGCACGCTCATCACGGGCCTCTGGCCGAGCCTCGACATCCTGCCGCCCGCCGAGCGCGAGGCGACCGGCCAGCGTATTCGCCAGCGCACGATGCGCCTTGGACCACGCGCTGAAGCGTCTGCTGAGGCAGCCACAGTCTCCTAGCCCGCTTCATGCTCCGGCAGCGGCTACTTCTTGCCCTTCGCCTTGGCCTTCTTTGTCGCCGGCTTGCGCTCGGGCAGAGCCGAAGCGATCGACGCCGTGGAAATCGGATTCGTCACCTCGAGCTCGCCCCACTCCACCGAGCCCGTCTTGGCCCAGCGCGCGACGTCGGCACGCATGGTGGGCGCCAGCGTCTCGGGTATGCGACGGTTCTCAGCAGCGAGGCTCGTGCCCCCGCCATCCTTGGTGATCGAGACGATGAAGACCTTGCCGCCGCGCGGGCTCGGCTGATCCGGCGTGCGGATGTGGACGGCGACCTCGGCGGCACCGCCTTCGCTCTCGGGCTCGAGCTTGCCTTCGAAGACGTAGGATTTTTCGAGCGGCTTGCCTGGGCCGAACCAGCAGGCCTTGGCCCCGCGAGCGACGCGCGAGTAGATCTCGTGCGTGGGCTCTGAATGGTTGCTGGTGTAGTTCCCGATCGAAACCGAGGTCGGCAAGCTCACCGACGATTGCAGGCTTTCCGTCTTGAGAACGCTCGTGCCTTCGCAGCCGGCGAGCACGACGAAGCCGAGGCCCGCGAATGCCCCCTGCAGCACGCCAGCATTCCGCGCCCTACGCCTCACGGCGTCACCTCGCCCATCATCCGGCCGGCCTGAAATCCGGGACGACGATCCCAGAGCCGCCGCAGCCTGACAAGTGCGTCAATGCCGCTGTAGAAAACACATTTCAGGCCCTGCGGCGACCTGCAAGGCCCCGGCGTGACACAAGCTCGACAGGCGCCCGCCCGTGGCGTAAAGCCGGGGCAAGCAGAGGTCCGCGCCAGGGAGGCAGATATGTCATCGTTCAAAGGCTTGCTGTTGACGAAGGGCGATGCCGGTCCCCATGCCGCGTGGACCGAGCTGACCGATGCCGACCTCATGGAAGGCGATGTGACGGTCCGCGTGTCGCACTCCACGATCAACTACAAGGACGGCCTCGCCATTACGGGCAGGGCCCCGGTCGTGCGCCGCTGGCCGATGATCCCCGGCATCGATTTCGCGGGCGAAGTGATCGCTTCCGCCAATCCCGCCTTCAAAGCCGGCGACAGCGTCGTCTTGAACGGCTGGGGCGTCGGCGAGACGCACCTCGGCGGCTATGCGGAGCGCGCGCGCGTCAAAGCGGACTGGCTGGTGCCGCTGCCGCCCGCGTTCACGCCGGCGCAGGCCATGGCCATCGGCACGGCCGGCTACACCGCGATGCTTTGCGTGCTGGCCCTCGAGCGCAATGGCATCACGCCCGATCGCGGTCCTGTTCTCGTGACGGGCGCGGCAGGCGGCGTCGGCTCGGTGGCGATCGCGCTCCTCGGCAAGCTCGGCTACACGGTCATCGCCTCGACGGGTCGCGCTTCGGAGGCCGAGTATCTGAAGGGCCTCGGCGCGAGCGAGGTCGTCGACCGCACGGAGCTCTCCGGTCCGGCGCGGCCGCTCGGCAAGGAGCGATGGGCAGGCGCCGTCGACTCGGTCGGCTCGAACACGCTCGCCAATGCAATTGCCATGACGAAGTACGATGGCTGCGTCGCCGCCTGTGGGCTCGCGCAGGGCATGGATCTGCCGTCATCCGTTGCGCCGTTCATCCTGCGCGGCGTCACGCTCGCCGGCGTCGACAGTGTCATGGCACCGCATGCGCGCCGCCTCGATGCCTGGACGCGGCTCGCGCGCGACCTCGACATCGACAAGCTCGATCAGATGACGGTCAAGCGGCCGATCGGCGACGTGATCACCCTCGCGCCCGAAATCCTCGCCGGCAAGATCCGCGGCCGCGTGGTGCTCGAGATCGGCTAAGCGCGCGCGTCGCTCAGGAGCCCGCGATGCGGGTCCAGACGGCTGCCCAGCCGTCGGGCCCGACCATGAAGCCGGCGTTCGTCACGAAGAGCAGCACGCACAGCACGGCGAGCACTGCTCGCTTCGCCGGAAAGTTCGACGTCGCAAATGGCACGAGCACGAACAGCCAGTGCGGAACCGTTACCGCAGGGCTGAACAACAGCGATTCATTCGGAATGAATATGACGAAGAATATCGCTCGCACGATCGCGTAGGCCGCAAGCGGCAACAGAAGGCCGTTCGCAGCGCCGAAGGAGGCTCCCCGCATGCCGGGCAGGAATGGCGCCACGATCAGAAGGCCGATGAAGAGCATCGTCACCATCGCGATCGGCGACCAGCGGTAGGCCGCTACGCTTGGCTCGAAGTAGCCACCGAACTGAGACCACCACAGGGCGTGCGGCGTCGGCGCAACGAGATTGAAGAAAAGCCAGCTCGCGATGAAGTCATGAATCTTGTCCGGGCGGTAGTTGAGCCGCAGGACGTAGTCGATGAACAAAGCGAAGTGCGACTGCTCCGCCCGGCTGGTGCTTTCCGGAACAATCCAGCCATTGACGAAAA
>Ga0066256_1004475_pt1 | contig 11849 bp, 10 predicted proteins | sample ThiBio_1000_biof_FD_87107 | JGI IMG/M metagenome (GOLD analysis project Ga0066256, IMG submission 87107) | Wastewater bioreactor microbial communities from Cape Town, South Africa - Thiocy_expt_1000_biof (version 2) | ecosystem: Engineered > Bioreactor > Thiocyanate-remediating >...
GTGCGGCCGCGCTTATGATCCGCGCTTTCTCTTCTTGTGGCCGAATGCGCGCATTTCGGTGATGGGCGGCGAGCAGGCAGCGTCGGTGCTGGCGACCGTCCGCCGCGACAATATCGAAGCCTCGGGCGGCCAGTGGTCGGCGGAGGAGGAAGATCAGTTCAAGCAGCCGATCCGCGCACGCTACGAGGAGGAGGGGCATCCCTATCATGCCACCGCGCGGCTGTGGGATGACGGCATCATCGCCCCGTCCGATACCCGCCGCGTTCTTGGCCTCGCACTCTCCGCCTGCCTCAACGCCCCCATCCCAGACACAAAATTCGGCATCTTCAGGATGTGATTCCGTCCTCGGCAGAACAGCCTGTGACCCGCACGCGGCACAGGCGAAAGTTTGTTGCCCACGGCTACACAACTGAAAGTATAGTAAATGAATTATTAATTCTTCTTAGGTGTGGTAACCATACTATACCAATCCCTGGTTCGTTTTGATACATAGGAACTCCCGCCGGGTTTCCGGAACCTCCCAAGGAGTTCACATAATGTATGCCGTAGAGAACAAACCGGGTTGTATTTTCAAGGCTGGCCCGATCGAGGCCCTCCCGGTGGTTGAAACATCCGAGAAGTCGGAACCCGGCTGTATCTTCAAGTTCGAAGAAGCGGAAAAGCCCGGCTGCATCTTCAAGTTCGAAGAGGCCGAGAAGCCCGGCTGCATCTTCAAGTTCGAGGAAGTCGAGAAACCCGGCTGCATTTTCAAGTTTGAAGAGGCCGAAAAGCCCGGCTGCATCTTCAAGTTCGAGGAAGCTGAGAAACCCGGCTGCATCTTCAAGTTCGAAGAAGCTCAGAAGCCTGGTTGCATTTTCAAGGCTGAAGGCGAGACGAAGCTGGAGACGGTGGCCGATTACTACGCCCGCCTCGATGCCTGGGATTTCAGCATCATCAAAGCCCATGCTGTGCGCAAAGGTCTGTTCAGCGCCGCGGAAGTGGATGATGTGTGCCGCGAATACAAGCGCTTCATGGCGCTGAGCTGCGCCTACAAGTCCAGCGCCGTTCCGGTCTCGAAGAAGGTGGATGAGTTCTGGCACATCCACATCATCTTCACGGAAGATTACATGGCCATGTGCCGCAAGGTTGCCGGTGGCTTCCTGCATCATCGCCCGGGCATTCTGGACGAAGATGTGGAAGGTCAGAGCTTCGACAGCAATCTGTCGCTCTATCAGGCGAGCTTCGGTGCGCCCGATTCCAAATGGTGGTCCGATGTCTGGACCGGGGCTGCGGCCTGACCTGTCACTGATTGTGGCCTGATCCGTTCGGGCCGCTTGGCTTACCATCGCCGTCATCGCTGCAATCCAGCGTTGGCGGCGATGCCGTCTTGGGCAGGCAGGTTTGCCGGGGCAATGCGCCGTATCACCCACGCCTTGCTAACGGGGCCATCTTCGGCAAGGCTCCGCCGTCCTCTTTTCCGTGATCCATGGCAGGCCAGCTCCCCGATCCCAATTTCCGCATCTATTTCACCCCGCCGCGCCGCTTTCGCGCGCTGGGCTGCGCGGGCTGCCTCATCACGCTGTTCGTCATCGGTGGCATTTTCGGGGTTCTGCTGTTCGGCTGGCAGAAGCTGCTGGGGCTATGAGCGCGCGCGCATCATCCGCCGGCCGCGGTTTGCGCGTCAGCGCCGCCGGGGGTAAGCAGGATATGAAAATCCGGCATTGCCCGCCTTCCGCGCCCGGCTGATTGCATGTTTCCTTCTGTTCTTGTTTCCAATCGTGGAGAGATCGCGGTGCGTGTGTTGCGCACGGCGCGGCGAATGGGCTTGCGCACGATTGCGATCTATTCGGATGCGGATGCGGGCGCGGCCCATGTGACGGCGGCCGATGTTGCTGTGCGGATCGGGCCTGCCGCGGCGAAGGAGAGTTATCTGAACAGCGCGGCCGTGCTGGCGGCGGCCAGGGAAACCGGTGCCAGCGCCATTCACCCCGGCTATGGCTTCCTGTCGGAGAATGCGGCGTTCGCGCAGGCTTGCGCCGACGCCGGCATCGTCTTCGTCGGGCCGCCGCCGGCCGCCATCCGGGCCATGGGGCTGAAAGACCGGGCCAAGGCGCTGATGGCGAAGGCCGGTGTGCCGGTGGTGCCGGGCTATCTGGGTGACGATCAATCGCCCGCGCATCTGGCAGCTGAAGCGGCGAAGACCGGTTACCCCGTCCTGATCAAGGCGGTGGCGGGCGGCGGCGGCAAGGGTATGCGCAAGGTCGACCGGCCGGAAGATTTTGCCGCGGCTCTGGAAGGGGCCAGACGCGAAGCGCAATCCGCCTTCGGCGATGACCGGGTGCTGATCGAAAAATATGTCAGCCGCCCCCGCCATATCGAGGTGCAGGTGTTTGCCGACGCCCACGGCAACGCCGTGCATCTGTTCGAGCGCGATTGTTCGCTGCAGCGCCGCCACCAGAAGGTGATTGAGGAGGCCCCGGCCCCCGGCATGGATGCCGCGATGCGCGCCCATATCGGGGCGGCGGCGGTCAAGGCGGCAAAGGCGGTCAACTATACCGGCGCCGGCACGGTGGAGTTCATTGCCGATGCTTCCGAAGGCCTGCGCCCCGGCCACATCTGGTTCATGGAGATGAACACGCGGCTTCAGGTCGAACATCCGGTGACGGAGGCGATCACCGGCCTCGATCTGGTCGAATGGCAATTGCGCGTTGCGGCGGGGGAGGCATTGCCGAAGGCGCAAGCCGATCTTGCCATTCACGGCCATGCGATCGAGGCCCGGCTTTATGCCGAGGATCCGCGCAAGGGCTTTCTGCCGTCCACGGGTACATTGGAGCGGCTGCGCTTTGGTAAGGGTGCGGGCATCCGCATCGATACCGGCGTGCGCGAAGGCGACGCGGTCACCCCGTTCTACGATCCGATGATTGCCAAGGTGATCGCCCATGGCGCGACGCGCGAGGCGGCTGCGGCGCGTCTGGCCGATGCGCTGGCCGCAACCGCGGTGGCCGGTGTCGCGACCAATGCGGGCTTTCTGGTGCGCGCGCTGCGCCATCCCGATTTTGTCAAAGGCGAGATCGACACCGGCTTCATCGCCGCGCATCTGCAAACGCTGGTGCCGGAGCATAGGACCCCGCCGCCAAAGGCCCTGGCACAGGCGGCTGCCTTTCTGCTGGCCGAACGCAACGCCGTCTCTGCCAGCCCTGATCCATGGGCCGTGCGCGACGGCTTCCGTCTGGCGGGAGAGGGGCGGGAGGTCGCCCGCTTCATCTGCGATGGTGCGCCGCTCACGCTCGAAATCCTCTACCACCGCGATGGCCGCCACAGCCTGTTGCTGGACGGCGCCCCGGTTCCGATCACGGCAGACCGTGGCGACACGGCGCGGCTTTCCTCCGGCGCGCTGGCCGTGATGGCGGATGGCGACACCTGGCTCCTGCTCCCGGACGATCCGCTGGAATCGGCGGAAGCTCAGGGCCACGCCAGCGACCGCATTCTGGCGCCCATGCCGGGGAAGGGGATCCAGGGGCTGGTCACGGCGGGCGGGGGGGGGAAACGCGGCCAGCCGCTGATCATTCTCGAAGCGATGAAGATGGAACACACGCTTTCCGCCGAGGCCGACGCGAAAATCGAGGAACTGCTCGCAGCCCCCGGCGATCAGGTCACCGAAAGCGCCCTCCTGCTGCGCTTCGCCGAAGCAGAAAAATAACCCGCATGACGTTGCATCTGATCAAGCTCTGCGTCGGTGCGGATTCGGTGGAAGACCTCGCCCAATGGCAGATGGGCCGCATCCGCGAACAGAAGAAGCGTGGCAAGAAGAAGCCGGAGCTGGTTCACGTCACCCGCATGATGCCGAAGCGCGCGGACGATCTGCTTGATGGCGGTTCGCTCTACTGGGTGATCAAGGGGCAGATTGCTGTGCGCCAGAAATTGCTGGAACTGCGCTCCGTCGTGCGCGACGGCACGCCCCATTGCGGCATCGTCTATGACGCGAAACTCGTTCCCGTTGCGCGCCGCATGCACCGTCCGTTTCAGGGCTGGCGTTATCTGAAGCCGGAAGATGCGCCACCCGATGTGCGCGGCGGCAAAGGCGGCGACGGCCTGCCCGAAGCCTTGAAGGCGGAGCTGGTGTCGCTGGGTCTTCTCTAATGTAATTGTCATCCCCGGCGAAAATCGCGCGCATTGCGCGATTTGAGGGAAGGGGATCCAAGCCTCTAAACCGCCATGTTATCGATCAGCCGTGTGGTGCCGACCTTGGCCGCGGCCAGAATGCGCGCGGGGCTCGAAAGATCGCCGATCTTCGCGAGCGATTGCGCATCGCGCACCGCCACATAATCCACGCTGCCAAAACCTGCTTTCAACAACGCTTCGCGCGCCCCTGTTTCCACCGCGCCGATTGCATCGCCTGCTTTCAGCCGCGCAATCGCGTTCTTCAGCACCACATTCAACTGCCCCGCAATCGCGCGTTCGCTTTGCGAGAGATAGGCGTTGCGCGATGACATCGCCAAACCATCCGCCTCACGCATGATCGCGCCACCCGGAATGGCAATCGGCAGGGCAAGGTCCGTTACCATGCGGCGGATCACCAGCAATTGCTGATAGTCCTTCTCGCCGAACATCGCGGCATCCGGCATCGCGGCAATCAGCAGTTTGCTGACGATGGTCGCCACGCCGCCGAAGAAATGCGGCCTGTGGTCACTCTCCAGCCCCTCCGCCGGTCCACCAACGAGGAGCCGGGTGGCAAATCCGTCCGGATACATTTCCCGCACCGTCGGCGCGAACACGATGCCCGCGTCTGTCCCGGCCAGCTTGGCGCAATCGCCATCCAGATTGCGCGGATAGGAATCGAAATCTTCGTGCGGCGCGAACTGCGCCGGGTTCACAAAAATGCTCACCACGATCCGGTCTGCGTATTTTCCGATGGCCTGGATCAATGACAGGTGGCCGTCATGCAGCGCGCCCATGGTCGGCACCAGGCCGATGCGCGCGCCCCCGCCGCGCCAGTCTGCGATGGCGGCGCGCAATTCGGAAACGGTGTGAATAATTTTCGGTGTGGTCATGGGCGGCAGATTAGCGGCGCCCGTTCCCTTGCGCTAGAATTGCCGCGTCACACCCATTGCCGCATTCCCATGACCGCAGACGTTTTGCGTAATGCCATCTCCGCCGCCTATCTGGCGGATGAGGACCGGGTTCTTGCCGAACGTCTGGAACAGGCCTGGCTCTCTCCGGCTGAGCATGAGGGGGCGGACGCCCTTGCCCGCGAACTCGTCAGCCGTATCCGCGCGCGTCAGGCGAAGGCGGGCGGCATCGATGCCTTCCTCCACGAATACGCGCTCTCGACGGAGGAGGGCGTGGTCCTGATGTGCCTCGCCGAATCCCTGTTGCGCGTGCCCGATGCCGAAACGGCCGACCGGCTGATCCGCGACAAGATCGGCGGCCAGAGATGGGCCGGTCATCAGGGCCGGTCACCCTCCCTGTTCGTCAACGCCTCGACCTTCGCGCTGATGCTGACCGGCCATATCGTCAAACGCGATCAGGCCAGCCAGTGGGATTTCGATGGCATCTTCAACAAGCTTCTGACCCGCACCGGCGAACCCATCATCCGTCAGGCCGTCAGCTACGCGATGCGCATTCTGGGCCGTCAGTTCGTGCTCGGCCGCACCATCGACGAAGCCTTGCGCAACGGGCGCGACATGGCGGCGGCCGGTTACCGCTATTCGTTCGACATGCTGGGGGAGGCGGCCCACACCCGCGCCGATGCGGAGCGTTATTTGGCCGCCTATCACGGGGCGCTCGGGGCCATCGCGAAAGCCGCGCCGTCATTGGGCAAGGCGGATATTTTTTCCCGCCCCGGCATCTCGGTCAAACTTTCCGCGCTGCATCCCCGCTACGATTATCTGAAGCGCGATCGCGTGATGGCGGAATTGCTGCCGTCGCTCATAGCGCTGGCGGCGGAAGCGCGCGGCCTCAATCTCGCGCTGACCATCGATGCGGAGGAGGCGGAGCGTCTCGACCTCATGCTCGACCTGTTCGCGGCGTTGAGTGCGGATGATACCTTGCGTGGCTGGAACGGGCTTGGCCTCGCGGTGCAGGCCTATCAGAAACGCGCTTTGCCGGTGATCGCGTGGGTGGCTAATCTCGCCCGCCGCCATGGCCGCCGCATTCCCGTGCGCCTTGTCAAAGGCGCCTATTGGGATACGGAGATCAAGCGCGGTCAGGAAGCGGGGCTCAGCGATTATCCCGTCTTCACGCTCAAGCCTGGCACGGATGTGTCTTATATCGCGTGTGCGCGCGCCTTGTTCGCGGCGGGCGATGCACTCTATCCGCAATTCGCCACCCACAATGCGCACACGCTTTCGGTGGTGGAGGTGCTGGCCCATGGCCGCACCGATTTCGAGTTTCAACGCCTGCATGGCATGGGCGATGCGCTTTATGAGCTTTATCACGAGGTGAAGCGTCCCATCGCCAATGGTCCGGGTACGCGCATTTATGCGCCGGTCGGCAGCCACGAAGATCTGCTGGCCTATCTGGTGCGGCGCCTGCTCGAAAACGGCGCCAACACCTCTTTCGTCAATCGCCTTGCGGATGAGAAAGCGCCGATCGATACCATCGTGGCCGATCCCACCCGCGTTCTGAAAGCGGCTGGTGCGCGCCGCAATGCGCAAATTCCCCTGCCGCGCGGTCTGCTGCCGGACCGCAAAAACTCGCAAGGTTTCTATTTTTCCGATCCCGCGATCACCACGCCGCTGCTGAAAAAAATCGAAGCGGCATTGGCGTCGCTCCATCGCGCAGCGCCGTTGATTGACGGCAAGCCGCGCAACGGTACGGCGGAAGACATTCGCGATCCGTCCGACCGCCGCCGCATTGTTGGCAGCGTGGTTCCGGCCACGGCACAGGATGCGCAGGACGCGCTTAAATCCGCACATGCCGCGCAAGCGGGATGGGATGCGCTTGGCGGGCCTGCGCGCGCCGCCATCCTCGAACGTGCCGCCGATCTTTACGAAGCCAACCGCGAAAATCTGATGGCGCTCGCGGTGCGCGAGGCAGGAAAGACGCTTCCCAATGCGCTGGGCGAGGTGCGGGAGGCGGCGGATTTCCTGCGTTATTATGCCGGCCGCGCGCGTGCCGAATTTGCCGCGCCCGCCAAACTTCCCGGCCCCACGGGTGAGGACAATGCACTCTCGCTGCATGGCCGTGGTGTTTTCGCCTGCATCAGCCCGTGGAATTTTCCGCTGGCCATTTTCACCGGGCAAATCGCTGGTGCGCTCGCGGCCGGCAATGCGGTGCTCGCCAAACCGGCGGAACAGACACCGCTGCTCGCCGCACTCGGCACGCGCCTGCTGCATGAGGCCGGTGTGCCGCTATCCGTGCTGCAATTCCTGCCGGGCGATGGGCCGTCCATCGGCAACGCCCTGTTCGGCGATCCGCGTCTGGCCGGTGTCGCCTTCACGGGCTCCAGTGACGTGGCCGCACTCATCAATCGCGCCCTGGCGGCGCGCGACGGCCCGCTCGCCACCTTGATCGCGGAAACCGGCGGCATGAACGCGATGATCGTGGATTCGACCGCGCTGCCGGAACAGGTCACCCGCGATGTACTGACCGCCGCATTCGACAGCGCGGGTCAGCGTTGTTCCGCTTTGCGCGTGCTGTTCCTGCAGGAGGATGTGGCGGACCGCATGCTGACCATGATCCTCGGCGCGATGGACGAACTGAAAATCGGCGATCCCTTGTTGCTGGATACCGACATCGGTCCGGTGATCGATGCCGATGCGGTCGCCATGCTCGAAACCCACTCCGCCCGCATGATGCGCGAAGGCAAATTGCTCCGTCGTTTGCCGCTCACCGCTGCGCATGAACACGGCACCTTCTTCGCCCCGCGTGTGTTCGCCATCGACTCCATCGCACAGCTTCAGCGCGAGGTTTTCGGTCCCGTCCTGCATGTGGTGCGCTATGCGGCAGACCGGCTGGACAAGGTGTGCGAAGCGATCAACGCCAGCGGCTATGGCCTCACCCTCGGCCTGCACAGCCGGATTGATGAAACGGCGGATTTCGTGCGCGCCCGCGTCCGTGTCGGCAATATGTATGTCAACCGCAACCAGATCGGCGCGGTGGTGGGCGTGCAGCCGTTCGGTGGCGAAGGGCTTTCCGGCACCGGGCCGAAAGCGGGCGGTCCCCATTATCTTCACCGCTTCGCACATGAGCGCACCTTCACCGTCAACACCACGGCGGCGGGCGGCAATGCGGCGCTGCTCAGTGCGGCGGCACCCTTGGCAAGCGGCATCTGAAGGGCCAGATTCATTTCCGTAAAGGTGCCACCGGAAAGGGCATGATGGCCGCGAAGCCGGGTTTGCCGCCGCGTTCCAGTGCGCGGGAGGGTGATGCCTTCCTGCGCACCGCCGCGCGCGTGCCCGCATTGTCGCAAACAAAAGGCCGGCTTGTGTTCGCGATCGACGCGACGATGAGCCGCCAGCCAAGCTGGGATCGCGCCATGGCGATTCAGGCCGATATGTTCACCGTGGCGGGCGAAATCGGTGGCCTTGCGGTGCAACTGGTCTATTTCCGTGGCGTCGGCGAATTTCACCGCAGCGAATGGGTCACCACGCCCGCGGCCTTGCGCGGCCGCATGACGGGTGTCGCTTGCCGCGGCGGCCTCACGCAGATCAATCGCGTCTTGCAGCACACCATTGCCGAAGCAGCGCGGGAAAAGATCGGCGCGCTCGTCTATGTCGGCGATTGTTTTGAGGAGGATGCGGTCGTCGCGGCCGAACACGCCGGCCGTCTCGCATTGCTGGGCGTCCCGGCTTTCATGTTTCACGAAGGCGGCAACCCGGCGGCGCGCGTGGTGTTTCAGGACATCGCGCGGCTCAGCGGCGGTGTCTATGCCACGTTCGATTCCGGTGCCGCGCGCCGCCTGCGTGAACTGCTCAATGCCGCCGCTGTCTACGCCGCGGGCGGTCTTTCCGCGCTGGATGATTATGGCGCGCGTGTGGGCGGTGAAGCCCTGCGCATCGCACACGCCCTGGGCGGAAAACGATAGATGTTCTTCCTGCTGCTCGGCGGCCTTGCCCTCATCGCATTTATTGTTCTGGCCCGCAGCTTCGTAAAGGCCGATCCGCAAATTCTGGCGCGCAATCTGCGCCGGCTGGGCGGCGCGCTTCTCGGCCTCGGTGCTCTTGGCCTGACGCTGACGGGCCGCTTCAACATCGCAATCGTTCTGGCGCCGTTCGCGCTTGCACTGCTGACCGGCGGCCGTTTCTGGCCCGGCGGCTGGCCGTCCATGGGAAGCCGCAATTGGCCGGGTGGCTCTACCAAACAGGTCAGCCGTGTCTCAACGGAATGGCTTGAGATGGAACTGCATCACGATACCGGCGTGATGGATGGCGCGGTGCGTAAGGGGGCGTTCGCGGGGGCTTCGCTGGGCGTGCTCGACCGTGCGCAACTCACCGGCCTGCTGCAACAGCTTCGTGCCGATGCCGAGAGCACGCGCCTGCTCGAAACCTATCTCGACCGCCGCTTCGGTCCCGGCTGGCGGGCGGAAAGGGAAGCGGGGCAGGGCGGCGGGAAGCGCGGCAACGGTGCCGCGCGCAGCACCGGCATGTCCCGTGCCGAGGCGTTGCGCGTGCTTGGGTTGGCGGAAGAGGCGGATGAAAACGCCATCCGTGCCGCCTATCACAAACTGATGTTGCAGAACCACCCGGATCGCGGCGGTTCGGATTATCTCGCCGCCAAAATCAACGAGGCGAAAGACGTTCTGCTCGGTTGATCGGATTCCGTCGAATTCGCACACCCGATTTGTCATGGCCCGGGAATCCGGGCCATCCAGGTGAAGTTGTGTATGCTTTAACAGGAAAGTGCGCAGACAATCCTGCAGCAGAATATTCCAGTCAGCTCGGGGTTGCGCCAGCCCGGCCATCCATCCGCACAGAAAACGCTCAGTTCACCGCGGTCGCGAAGCACATCTTGCCGCGCTGGGTCAGCTTGGCGCAGACATTGCGCGCCTCGCGCTCGGCATAGCTGCCGAAGCGGGCGCGATACAGCGTGTGGCCATCGGCGGCCTGGAACGGCACCACGATCGGTTTTGCGTCGCCGAGAAGATCGCGTGCGGCGTGCGAATAGGCCGAAAGCCCGGACTGCGCCATCCGTGTGTTGGCATAAGCGCCGATCTGGATCACCCAGTTGCGCGGCCCGCTGGCAGCATCCTGCGCCACCGTATCGGCGCTGTCGTCGATGTCACCCTGGCCAAGCGCCTCTGCGCGCAGATCGGGTGTTGGAATGCCATCGCTGGCACCGAGCGAGGCCACACGCCGGGCTGCCGGCGGCGGCAGGGGGATGTCCGTGTTCGCTGCATTCCGGCGCAGGGAAGGGGTTGCCGAGCCGATATCGAATCCGGCCACCACCGGGTTGTTGTGAAGGCCACGGGCCACATTCTGCCACGGCACGGTATTGCGGGCGACCAGTGTCGGCTGATCCTCGATCCGAGCAAAGGTCTTGTTGAGCAGTTTGATCATCTCGCCATCGCGGGAACGCGCGGTATAGCCGCCCATCACCACGCCGATGATATGGGCGCCGTCGCGCACCACCGACGACACCAGGTTGAAGCCGGAGGCGTTGGTGAAGCCGGTCTTCATCCCGTCGGCCCCTTCGTAGGAGCCGATCAGATGATCATGCGTTCTGTAATAGCGGCCGTGATAGGTCATGCCCGCAATGCCGAAATACGGGTAATATTGCGGAAAGTCATACGCCACGTGCCGGGCCAGGATTCCCAGATCCTCCGCCGTGGTGAGCTGGCGCTTGTCGGGCAGGCCGGATGCGTTGTGGTAATTGGTGTGCATCATGCCGAGTTCATGGGCCTTCGCCGTCATCATCTCGGCAAAGTGCAATTCGGTGCCGCCCAGATTCTCAGCGATGGTGACGGCCACATCATTGGCCGACACCACCACCAGCGCCTTGATCGCGGTTTCGACCGGGATGGTGTCGCCCGGCTTCAGATAGAGCTTGGTCGGGCTTTGCGCTGCAGCATGGGCCGAAACCTTCAGCGGTGTCTGCATGGTAACCTCGCCCTTCTTCAGGGCGTCGAAAAGCAGGTACAGCGTCATCAACTTGGTTAACGACGCCGGATACCGCGTTGCAGTAGCATTGCGGCTGAAAAGCACCTTTCCGGTGCGCCCGTCGATGATCAGGGCGGCATCCTTGGCGGGATCGGTCGGCTGGGAGATGGTGCGGGCGGCTTTGCCGCTTCTGTGATGTTTGCTGTGGCGCGATGCCGCATCTGCGGGCGAGGCGAGAATCAGCGCGGTCAGGGCTATGCCCAATGTCGCCAGCGAAAAAGCGCCTTTTCCCGCGGTGGCGCCTCTACCGGCGCGCGGCCAATACAACATGTACACAGCCCCTAACTGAAAACGGAAATCTCCCCAAAGGGATGATAATGAGACCAAATCATGACAGGGAAGGCAAGCCTTCTTTCGGAATCCCTTATACATTTCCGGCATTTACGAATGGTTAACAAATTCCTTTTCAAGGCGGAAATGTGACGATTGTGCAATGCAGCATAAAGCTCTTGACTTGGCCGATGGTGCACCGCATATAAGCCATGTTGCACCGCAACAGGACTGAAGGGCTTCTCGCAGCGGTGCCCTCAACCACACTTGAAAGGTTTTGAGCAAATGGCGACGAAGAAAGCAGATGCGGCCCGCGAAGGCATTTCCCATACGGTCGAGGGCCTGGAGACCGTGATGAAGAACGGAACCGAACAGTTCCGGACCGGCTTTGAAAAGGCCGTGAAGAATTACGATCAGTTCCTCGGCTACGGCAAGGACACGGTTAACGCCTATGTCAAGGCGGCCAACGCTGCCGGCAAGGCTGCGGAGACCCTCCACAAC
>Ga0066256_1004731_pt1 | contig 11846 bp, 7 predicted proteins | sample ThiBio_1000_biof_FD_87107 | JGI IMG/M metagenome (GOLD analysis project Ga0066256, IMG submission 87107) | Wastewater bioreactor microbial communities from Cape Town, South Africa - Thiocy_expt_1000_biof (version 2) | ecosystem: Engineered > Bioreactor > Thiocyanate-remediating >...
AAAAAGTAGTTAAGTTTGGAATGTCCCCATGGATACTTATGGATAGTGAAAATTATGAGGAGGAAAAAATAAGTGATTTGATTGTTGGATGGAAAAAATCCGGAGAAATGCCGAGTAATATTGGTCACAAATTAAGGGATACTTACGGAATCCCCTCCTCAAAGGAATTCTTCGGAAAGAAGCTGGGAAAGGTCTTAAAGGAAAATAATGTCCGGTCAGATATTCCCGAAGATATTAATACCTTGATGAAAAGGGCCGTAATGTTAAGAAAACATTTGGAAATTCATAAAAAAGATATTCATAACAAAAGAAATTTGTTGCGGATAGAATCAAAGATTAACCGGCTTGCCAAATACTACATAAGGGAAAATGTCCTGCCATCAAAATGGAAATACGAACCTAAAAAGATGGTATATAAAGTCTAATGCGGAAGAATAATTTTTCCACATTGCTTTATACTTTTTAGTTTTTTATTTCTTATCTCTTTTTTTAACTTGAAAAAATTTTTGCATATAAATTTACTGCCCTGACATAGCAGTTTTAATTTATAATAAATCAAAAATTAAATCAATTTTAAAAATTTAAATTTAAAAATATGCATTATGCTGAAATTTATTCCGAGATTGAAGATACAAGAAAGGGGGATGTTTTAAGCAGGGTTGTAAATTTTGACAATCTGCATTTAGAACATTTGGATATTTCTACATCTTATGATGGGGATAAAGGCATGCTGACTACAAAAATAAGATGTGATAATTTAAAGACACTGAACAACACAATTCATGACCTGCTTAAAACACAAAGTTTAACCGAAAAAATTTTGGAAATTTAACTGACTTTCGCTGGTATCTACTTTTTGATTAAATTTTTCGCCAGTTCTTCTGCAATTAAATTGCTTAAATCAATATTACCAACTTTATTCGGAATTGAATTTGTTGCAACGCCTTCGTCGGCAAGAATCCTCAACATCAGGAAATTTTCCGCATCGCAAAACACTCCATGAACACATGCTAAATTTATACTTGCTGGATTTTGCTTTTTTATGACTTTTAACGCTTCAATCATAGTTCCACCGCTTGAAATTATATCATCAGATATTAAAACATCCTTCCCTTCAACATACAGATTTTTATCCGCGGTTACTATTTTTCCAGTTACCATGTCTCTCTTTTTGATGAGATAATCGCTTTCGCACTTTAAAATTTTCGCACATTTTTTTGCCATATCCGACGCTCCTTCATCCGGCGATATGATCTTTGGATTTTTTAAATTTTTGAAATATTTCGCAATTTCAGAAAACGCATCTACGTTGTAAATTTTGATTCCATAACATGTTTTTTCGCCGCTCTCCCTGAATATGTGGGAATTTATGAGAAAAATTTTATCTACATAATTTTTCAAATTTTTTAACACAACCTCCGCACTCAACGCCTCTCCATCCAGAAAAATTTTGTCCTGTCTCATGTATGTTAGATAAGGTGCAACAAGCATTATACTTTTTGCTTTACTCCTTTTTACAGCATCTAATATTAAAATTGTCTTTACTAATTCATCACTATTGTAAATACTTTTGACAACAACGCAATTCTCGTTTTCAATATTACCAATTACTCTCGCATAAAATTCACCATCTGGAAATTTCTTTAATAAAATTTCTCCTTTCTTAACACCAAAGTTTCCATTTTTTTCCTCTAATTTTTTTAATTTTTCCGCAACATCAAATCCAAATTCAAAGATATACATTTTAAATTTTGCATTAAATTTTATCAGATTAAATTTTATCAGATTAAATTTTATCAGATTATAAATTAATTAAACTCTAATAAAAACTCTAATAAAAACTCTAATAAAAACTCTAATAAAAACTCTAATAAAAATTATAAAAAAATATGTTCCTCACCCATCCCCTTATAAAGCCGGATACTGTTGAACTGCGAAAGTATCAGGAAGCAATAATTGCAACCTCTGCAGGCAAAAACACGCTTGTAGTGCTTCCGACAGGGCTTGGAAAAACACTGATTGCCGTAATTGTTGCTGTCCACCGTCTGAATAAATTTAATGGTTCAAAGGTTCTTTTTTTAGCACCAACAAAACCGCTTGCCGTTCAGCATGTCGAGACCTTCAGACAGATTTTAAATTTAAAGGACGAAGAAATTTCAATATTCACATCAGCAACAGCGACAAATAAGCGCAAGGACTTATGGAAAAATTCAAGAGTTATTTTGGCAACACCGCAGACAATAGACAATGAAATAATGAAAAAGTTAAATTTAGAAGATGTTTCTTTTCTGGTCTTTGATGAAGCACATAAAGCCGTAGGAAATTATGCATATTCTTTTATTGCAGACGAATATGTGAAAAAAGCGAAAAATCCGCTAATTATGGGATTAAGTGCCTCTCCTTCATCAGATATTGAAAAAATTTCGGAAATTTCAAAAAATTTATTCATAGAAGCAGTTGAGATAAGGACAGAAAATGATGCTGATGTGAAGCCGTATATAAAGAAGGTAGAGGAAGAATGGGTAAAGGTTGAACTGCCTCCCGGCTTTAAAGAAATAAGGGACAACATTACTCTCCTGCTTAAATTTTATCTTAAACAATTAAAGGATATGAATTACACTGATACGATCAGCCAGATAAATATAAGCAAAAAGGACTTATTAATCATTCAGGAAAAGATAAGGAACGACATATTAAAAGGGAAGGGAAATTTTAATGCTTCTTCGCTTATTGCAAAGATTATAAAGCTTCATTATGCGATTGAACTTATAGAAACGCAGGGAATTTGGACATTGTCCAAGTATATTGAGCGGCTGAATTTGCAGAAAGGAAGGGGGATAAAGGAATTGTTTTCCGATGAGCGTATGAAGGAAATCTGTGAAAAAGTAAGGGTTTTGTATGAGTCAAAAACAGACCATCCGAAGTTAGATGCACTTCTAAAAATTTTAAAGGAAAATTTATGTAAAGAGGGATTGGTAGGCAAAAAAATTTTGCTTTTCACACAGTACCGGGATACAGCTGAAAAAATTTATGAAATTTTAACAAACAACAACATAAAATGTGAAAAATTTATAGGTCAGGCAAGTAGAGATAATGACAAAGGAATGACCCAGAAAGAGCAAATTGCAACACTTGAAAGGTTCAGGAATAATGTGTTCAATGTGCTAATTGCCACCTCTGTCGCAGAGGAGGGCCTAGATATTCCAAAGGTTGATATTGTAATATTTTATGAGCCGATTCCGAGCAGCATACGACTGATACAAAGGCGGGGAAGAACAGGGAGGATGTATGAAGGAAAGGTAATTATTCTGATGGCAAAAGGAACAAGGGATGAGGGATATTACTGGAGTGCAATTTCAAAGGAAATGGCGATGAAGAGATATTTAACAAAATTTCAGATTGCCGGAAAGGAAGGCATTGAAAAAGAAATACAAAAAAGGCAGGGACAGCAAAGTATTTTAATGTATCCGAATGGAGAGTATCCGAATGGAGAGTATCAGAATGGAGAGTATCCGAATGAATATAATAAAGATAATAAAGATAATAAAGAAGGAGAGGATAAAGAAGGAGAGGATAAAGAGGGGGATAACACAAATAAATTTCAAACAGAAAACAAGACAGTTAAAATTTATGTAGATATAAGGGAGCGAAATACTGAAATTTTTAAAATTTTGAACAAAAAGGCAAATGTTGAAGTTAAGCAGTTAGAAGTTGGGGACTATATATTAAGCGAAAATGTTTGTGTTGAGAGGAAGACAGCAGGTGATTTTTTGCAGTCAATTGTTGATAGAAGGTTGCTTGAGCAGGCGGGAAATTTAGCAAGAAATTTTGAGATTCCGCTTATGATAATTGAAGGAGAGTTAAATTTTTCTGCGAGAGGTATTCATCCTAATGCAATAAGAGGGGCAATCGCTTCGCTTGCAACTGATTTTAAAATTTCAATAATTCCAGCAAAAAACGAGAAAGAGACAGCAGAAATGCTGATTGCTATTGCAAGGAGAGAACAGGAAGAAAAGAAAAAAGATGTTGCTTTAATCGGCGAGAAAAGGGCATACACGCTTAATGAAAGACAACTTTTGATGGCTGAATCACTTCCGAATGTATCTTCTGTACTTGCTGAAAATTTACTTAATCATTTTAAGACAATAAAGAAAATTGCAAATGCTAGCGTCAAGGCGCTGATGAAGGTTGAAGGGATTGGATCAAAAAAGGCAGAGGAAATTTTTAAGGTTACACATTCTGAGCATAAAAAAGAAAGATAATGAAAAAGAAAGATAATGAAAAAGAAAGATAATGAAAAAGAAAGATAATGAAAAAGAAAGATAATGAAAAAGAAAGATAATGAAAAAGAAAGATAAAATAAAAATAACAACTTGAAAACTAAATTTATAAAATAAATTTTTTATATGATAACTTTAAAATGGATTCAAAAATACATTTGTACAAGATGTCCCTTGATGAACGGAGGAAAAATATCAAGGAACTTACGAATTTAACTGATGAAGAAATTGCATATTATAATGGAAATTTGACAAACATTGCAGACAAGATGGTTGAAAATGTAATCGGAACCTACGAATTACCTTTGGGGATAGCAACAAATTTTTTGATAAACGGAAATGACTATTTAATTCCCATGGCAACAGAAGAAGCGTCAGTCATTGCAGCTGCCTCAAACGCAGCAAAAATGGCGCGGGTTAAAGGTGGATTTATAACACATACTGATGAGCCGGTAATGATAGGACAGATTCAGGTGATAAATTTAGATGATGTTGAAATAGCACAGATTAAAATTTTAAAATATAGGAAGGAAATAATTGAGATGGCAAATGCCTGCGATGCTACACTGGTAAAATTCGGAGGCGGATGCAAAGATATTGAAGTGCGGAAGATCAGTGATAATATACTGGTTGTTCATTTACTTGTTGATTGCAGGGATGCTATGGGAGCAAACGCAGTAAATACGATGACAGAAAGAGTTAAAGAAAAAATAAAAGAAATAACCGGAGGAGATGTTTTATTAAAAATTATTTCAAATTTAGCAATATACAGAAAGGCATACTCTTATGCGATATTTGATAAAGATACACTGGGTGGCGAAAGCGTGGTTGATAAAATTTTAACAGCATACAAGTTTGCAGTGAGTGATATATTCAGATGTGCTACACATAACAAAGGTATAATGAACGGAATTGATGCTTTGATAATCGCAACGGGAAATGATTTCAGGGCAGTTGAAGCAGGGGCACACAGTTATGCTGCGATGCATGGTTACATTCCATTAACCCATTACAGCAAAGACAAAGACGGAAATTTAGTCGGAAGTATTGAAATTCCAATGGCAGTCGGAATAATAGGCGGGGCAACAAAAGTCCATCCGCAGGCGAGAACAAATTTAAAAATTTTAAATGTGAAATCAGCAGGAGAACTTGCTGAAGTTGCAGCATCTCTTGGTCTGGCACAAAATTTAGCAGCATTGAAAGCACTATCAACAGAGGGAATTCAGAGAGGGCACATGGAATTACACGCAAGAAATATTGCAATAAGTGCAGGCGTTCCCGCTGAAACTACCACCAGGGTTGCAGAAATCATGATAAAAGACAGGAAAATCAATATGGATTACGCAAAAGAAATTTTTGAAAAAATAAGATAAAAATGAGCGAAACAACAGAAGTAATAGATATGGACAAAAAGTATTTATTCAGATGGAAGGATATTCCCGGAAACGACAGTGAGAAATTTCTGAAATTTTTAGAGGATGATATGAAAATATTGTGGGCAAAGACAGCAGAAATCAAAAAAAGCGATGATGGTAAAATTATATTTGTTATTGACAAATTAGATAATAAAAATTCAATTGAATTTAAATTTAATGAAAAAAAAGGCAGATCAATCATTGAAATTTCAGGAGAAAAGACTCGCAAATACCTTTTAAAAGAAGAAGAGGGCAAGACAAAGATCTATAAATTTGGAAAAGATATTAAAGGATATATAGATGATCTGGAAAAGATAATTGCGAGCGATAATAAAGGTAAAGAAGGCAAAAAAGCAGATGAGACCGAAGAAACGAAAGAATGCAAGTATTTGTTTAGCTGGGATGATGTTCCTGAAAAAGACAACGGGCAACTTCTAAAATTCTTGAAAGACAATCTAAAAATAGAGTGGACAGAGAATGCAGAAATCAAGAAAAGCAGAAACATGGAAACAATAAATGTTACAAATAAAAACAAAAATTCGGATTCAATTACCCTTAAACTTAATAAAACAGAAAAGAAGGTAGTTTTAGAAATCTCAGGTGGCAAGACATACGAATACATTTTAAAAGAAGAAAATGGCAAGTTAAACATATACGAAGGCAAAATACAAGCAAACATAGTAGAAAATATTGAAGATATAAATCCTGAGATTTTTGAGAAGTATGTAACAACCATGGAAATTCCAATACCAAAAAAAACAATTGACCAGGTTATTGGACAATATAAGGCCGTTGATATAATAAAAAATGCGGCAATCCAGAGAAGACACATAATGCTCATCGGTGATCCAGGAACAGGAAAGTCAATGCTTGCCAAAGCAATGGCTGAATTACTCCCTGTTGAAGAATTAGTGGATATTCTTTCTTTTAGAAATTTTGAAGATGAAAATAATCCTAAAATAAAGGTTGTTAAGGCCGGTGAAGGAAAAAAAAATGTTAAAAAATTTGCCGAAAACACACGAACATCTTCTTCAGGAGAAAGTAAAACATTTCTTTACATTATTGTTTTCTTTATTATTCCTTTGGCAATCTATTTTTATGCGATGACTCATTATATTCAGATAGATTCAACTATTATTTTTGCACCGATGCTCGTCGGAATGTTTTTACTGCTATTTCAGGGAATGAATTTCAGGCAGATGATGGGCGTACCAACCCGTGGAAATGTGCCAAAGGTAATTGTTGACAATGCAAACAAAAAACATGCGCCTTTTTTTGATGCAACCGGTTCGCATGCAGGTGCATTGTTTGGTGATGTTAAGCACGACCCACTGCAATCCGGTGGATTAGGGACGCCCCCGCATTTAAGGGTTGTGGCCGGAATGATACATAAAGCCAACAAAGGTTTACTTTACATTGATGAAATTTCAACATTGGGAAAGTCACAGGCGGATTTACTTACTGCCATGCAGGAAAAACAACTTTCAATAACTGGAAGAAGTGAAATGAGCAGCGGCGCAATGGTAATGAGTGATCCGGTTCCGTGCGATTTTATATTGGTTGCCGCGGGAAATCTGGTGGATATGGAACACGTGCATCCGGCATTAAGATCCAGAATAAGGGGATATGGTTATGAAATTTATCTGGATAATACGATGCAGGATACAATAGACAACAGAAGAAAATTAGTCAGATTTGTTGCTCAGGAGGTAATAAAAGACGGAAAAATTCCTCATTTTACAAAAGAATCCGTTGATGTAATAATCAGAGAAGCAGAAAGAAGAGCCGGAATGAAGGGAAAGTTAACACTGATTTTTAGGGAACTGGGGGGACTGATAAGAGCATCCGGGGACCTGGCAATAAAAAGAAAACATAAATTTGTAGAGGTAAATGATGTATTTGATGCAAAAAAAATAGCGAGAACACTTGAAGGGCAAATCGGTGATATTTACATGGATAAACGTAAAGAATACGAAGTAATCCTGACAAAAGGCATAAGTGTTGGAAGAGCAAATGGGCTGGCTGTTTTCGGAGATGTGGGAATGGTTTTACCGATTGTTGCCGAGGTTTCACCATCGTCAAGTGAAAGAACAGGACAAATAATAGCAACGGGAAAGCTTGGAGAAATCGCGAAGGAAGCAATAACCAATGTGTCTGCAATTATTAAAATTTTTATGGGAAAAGAAATTTCAAACTACGATATTCATGTGCAATTCCTGCAGACATACGAAGGTGTTGAAGGTGATTCTGCATCTATTGCAGTAACAATAGCAATGATATCTGCGCTTGAACATGTTGGAATATATCAGGAAGTTGCAATAACCGGCTCGCTTACTGTAAGGGGAGAAGTACTGCCTGTGGGAGGAATAACACAAAAAATTGAGGCGGCGATAAATGCAGGGCTTAAAGGGGTTATAATTCCAAAGAGTAATGAGAAAGATGTGCTGTTAGAAACACGATACGAGGGAAAAATTAAAATTATTCCTGTTACAACAATTGTTGATGTGATTAAGTATGCATTCAAAGATAATAAGAAAATAATGGAGAAAATAAATAAAGCAGCAAATTGAAAGGGATTCATATTTTTAAATCCGTGAGATGGTGAAATATGTTCGCTTTGCTTTCATTTCAAAATACCATCAGCAATCAGTATTTTGAAAGATTGAAACCGAAGATTTCAGTTGATTGTTTAGATAATCCTTTCTTTCCCACCATCAAAAAATGGACGAGTAATTTTAAAAATTTACAAAATTAATTATGCTTAAAAACAAAAATACGCTCGCTGTTGCTCGGATATTTACAAAATCTTTTGATTTTGAAAATACGCTCGCTTTGTTCGTGTCTTTTCAAATTCTCTGCGAATTTGAAAATCACCTCGCTATCGTTTGGATATTTTCAAATCTTTGGGATTTGAAAATTACGCCCAAACTTTTACGCTGGGGTGGGAAACTCATGGCTAATTAAAATGTAATTCCTCACACAGAAACACAAAGAAGTATGAGATTTATACTACCATGGCTTTGTAACACTTTTGTTCGGAGATTTTTAGATGTTTTATGGATTTGAAAATGGCAACCTCGCGATTTTAAATTTATTTAATTTCCGAGCGATTTTCGGGATTGTCCTGATTTTAAAAATGAAATTTTTAAAACTCCGGGCACAAGCAGGATAGTATTAAAAATAAAGGTCTTAAACAATCTCTCGGTTATTTTGTTATTTTGTTATAATCCCTTAAATTTAAGTATTTCTAAGCAATTCGCAATCCGTCAAAATTTTGCGGAGCAGATGCATCTATATTAAAAAATTTATTTATTGCATATGCAAAATTTACACATTTCTCTTTTTCGCCGTGAACGACAAAGACCTTTTTTGGTTTGGGATTTATCTTTTTCAGGTAGCCTAAAAGCTGCCTTTTATCCGCATGTCCCGAAAATCCGTCAACGGTTGAAATTTGCATCTTAATTTCATATCTTTTCGCCTTTCCTTCTTTATCAGGTAAAACAACATCGTTCGCTCCATTTTGTATATCGTTTCCAAGAGAGCCCTTTGCCTGATACCCTACAAATACCAGGGTATTCTTTTCATCACCGCTTAAGCCCTTCAGGTATTCCAAAACCGGGCCACCTGTCATCATCCCAGCAGTAGTAATTATAATACACGGCTCAGGAGAATTTATTATTTCTTCTCTTTCTTTTATACTCCCTACTTTATGAAAATTTTCGTATAAAAACGGATTATCTCCACTATAAGTGCGATTTTTTAAATAAGAATTTAAATATTCAGGATAAGTTGTATGAATTCCTGTTGCTTCCCAAATCATTCCATCCAGATATATGGGCACATTAATTTCCCTGTATCTTTCCAGTACGAGCATAACATCCTGCGATCTTCCGACAGCAAATGCAGGTATTAAAATTTTTCCTTTTCTTTCAATCGTCTCCTGTATTTGCTTTATCAGATTTTCTTCTGCATCTTTTCTGCTTGGCTGTTCATCGTCTTTACCTCCATAAGTTCCTTCAATTACAAGCGTTTCAACCCTGAGAAAATGTGCCTGCGCTGGCTCCAGTAATCGCACATCACCAAATTTCATATCTCCTGCATAAACAAGATTATGCATGCCTTCTCCAATATGAATATGCACCATAGAAGAGCCAAGAATATGACCTGCATTATAAAGTGTCAGTTTCATGTCAGGAGTTATATTTGCCACCTCATTATAGTCAAGAGTAATTGTATGCTTGATTACTTCTCTTATATCTTTTGCAGAATATAATGCTTTTTCTTCATTCTTCTCCCATATATTTATTGCATCAAGTAAAAGCAGAGTCATCAAATCCCTGGTTGGTTCCGTACAATAGACGGGTCCGCGGTATCCATACTTGAATAAATACGGAAGAAATCCGCAGTGATCCATGTGTGCGTGTGAAATAACAACAGCATCTAATTTATCTATTGCCAGGTCAGCCGCTCTGAAATCAGGAAATCTGTTTTTGTCCTGTGCGGCAACATTTATTCCACAGTCCAGCAATATATTGCTTTCAGGTGTTTTGAGTAGGAATGTAGATCTTCCGACTTCGGATGCCCCTCCCAAAGGCATAATCCTCACCCAATCAGGAGGTGATAAAGGAGAACGATAAATTTTAAAGCCAATGTCCTGTAAAATTTCCTGTCTTTCATGCATTAAATTTTTTGGATATTCAAAAAGTTCTTTCCATTCCTTTTTCTTTGCTAAATTTATTGTTCTTTGTGTTTCCATATTTATCCCCATAATTGTTTTTCTTATGCTGTCAACAATTTCTGCGTTAATCTGCTGCTTTCTTATGACCTGGGCATTCCACCCGGTCTGTTTCCAGACCTCATTTAGTGTCTCTCCGTGTTTGCCTATGACCATTCCCAACTTCTCTGCTTCAATATATACATTTTCAAAATACGGGTCAAAATTTATTTCTGTTATATTTGCATCCTCAGGAATTATCTCCTTTATTTTTTTAATTGTCGCCTGCGGATCCAAAAGACCTGACACACCACCTCTTAATATTATTCTTTTTTTCAATTGTAACGCCAGTTCCTTTATTTCATCCAAATGCTCCGCAAAATGTTTTCTATCATCCACATAAACTACGATCCTCGGACCCTCAGGAACAACCTTTGTTACTTTATTTCCCAACTGTTGCTCTACGATACGCTTTATATCTTTAAATTCCATCTTAATCTTTGTATTAGAACTTTACTTATTTTTCTTTTTCTTTTTCTTTTTCTTTTTCTTTTCTTGCTGTTAAGAATAGTTAAATTTAATCAAAAAAATAAATATGCCTGATGCTTAATAGATTAACATATATGAAGTGCAATAACATAACACAATAAACATAATGCAAATTGTAATCTAATCCTATGTAATAGGGCAATAATTAAAAGAGCACATAATATTATAATAGACCAGTTAAAAAATCGTGCTTATGATTTGTACTTGTTCAGGAATAACTTAAATAATAAACCAACACAAATACACAAATTATGAAAAATAATTATGAAAGGGAGTAAATAAAATAAATATATTCTCTAAACAGTTACTAAAAATTTAAATACCAATAAATTAATTAAAATTTAAATACCAATAAATTAATTAAATTTAGATATAAATAAAGTAACTATTCAACCATCCCAAAAAATCAATAGTAAATTTTTTGATTTTACACTCACTTCGTTCGTGTATTTATAAAAACGTAACTCATTTTTGTAAGATTGAAAATCTTATAGATTTTTAAAGATTGAAACCAAAGGTTTCAGTATTTTAAAATTTCGTTTTAAAAATACGCTCACTTCGTTCGTGTCTTTTCAAATTCTCTACGAATTTGAAAATCACCTCGCAGTTGCTCGGAGATTTTAAAATCCTTTTGGATTTTAAAATAAGTTCGCTTCGCTATCATTTAAAAATTCCGTAAATTTTTAAAGATTGAAAATCTTGTAGATTCTTAGTATTTAAAAAATCCCAAGATTTTTTAAAGATTGAAACCGAAGGTTTTAGTATTTAAAAATCTCAAAGATTTTTAAAGATAGAAAATCTCAAAGATTTTCAGTATTTAAAAAATCCCACAGATTTTTTAAAGATTGAAACCGAAGGTTTCAGTATATTTTCAAAACTTTGCGTTTT
>Ga0066256_1004732_pt1 | contig 11845 bp, 9 predicted proteins | sample ThiBio_1000_biof_FD_87107 | JGI IMG/M metagenome (GOLD analysis project Ga0066256, IMG submission 87107) | Wastewater bioreactor microbial communities from Cape Town, South Africa - Thiocy_expt_1000_biof (version 2) | ecosystem: Engineered > Bioreactor > Thiocyanate-remediating >...
GTGCCAGTCTGAGGTCGATCGGGCGACGTGCCAGATGGGTGAGTTCGCAATGTTCCAGTGCACGGCTGACCGCGCGGGTGATGGCGACGTCCGCGATGGTCGTTGGCTCGCTGTGTCGGGTCGACCCCAGCATACCGACATGACGTGCCGCATGGCCACGTTGCCGCGCATACAATCGCCCGGCCATCGGGTGACATGGGGGACTCGCATGCAAGTGTCGAAACGCCAGATCGGCCTCGTCACCGCGACCGCGCTGGTGCTGGGCAACATGATCGGCTCGGGGGTGTTCCTGCTGCCCGCCTCGCTGGCGCCTTACGGCGGCTACAGCCTGGTCGGCTGGGCCATCAGCGCGATCGGCGCCTTGCTGATGGCCAGCGTGTTCTACCGGCTCGCGCAACGCGCGCCGCGCGCGGGCGGTCCCTATGCCTACAGCCGCGAAGCGTTCGGCGACTGCGTCGGGTTCCTGGTGGGGTGGTGTTACTGGGTTTCGATCGTCGGCGCCAACGCAGCCATTGCCGTGGCCTTTGCCAGTTACCTGTCTACGTACATCCCGCTCATCGGATCGTCTCCGCTGCTGGGCGCGCGGCCCGCGGTGGGGCCGACCTGGAGCCGGACCGCCGTCAACATCGCCGGAACCCGCAATGCCGGCGTCGTGCAGGTGACGACGACGATCCTGAAGGTATTGCCGTTGCTGGTGCTGGCCGTGTTCGGCCTCGCGCACTTCAATCCGCAATTGCTGGTGCCCGGCCCCCAATCGGGTCCGCCGATGCACGCCATCAGCCTGTGCGTCACCGCAACGCTGTTCGCCTTCCTCGGCGTGGAGTGCGCGACGATCCCGGCCAACCACGTGCGCGATCCCGAGAAAACCATCCCGCGCGCCACGCTGCTCGGGGCCTTGATCGCGGCATTGGTTTACATCGCCTGCACCGCAGCGGTACTGGGCCTGATCCCGGCCGCGCAACTCGCGCATTCGAACGCGCCGTTCGCGGATGCCGGCCGCCTGTTGTGGGGCGACTGGGCCGCATGGTTGATCGCCGGCGTCGCGGCGATTTCCTGCTTCGGCGCGCTGAACGGCTGGATCATGATCGCCGGGCAATATCCCCACGCGATAGCGCGTGACGGACTGCTGCCACGTTTCTTCGCGGGCGAATGCCGGCGCGGCACGCCAGCCCAGGCGCTGTTGTTCGCGGCGGCCTTCAGCAGCCTGCTGGTGCTGGCGAATTACACCCGTGGCCTGGTGGCAATGTTCACCTTCATCGTGTTGTTGTCGACCCTGGGTTGCGTGATCGCCTACCTGTTCTGTGCGATGGCCGACATCGTGCTCGCCCGCCGCGCCGCGAGCCCGGCGCCATGGCGCAACCTCGTCCTGGCGTGCGGCGGGTTCGCGTTTTCGGTGCTGGCAGTGATCGGCGCCGGCCAGGAAGCGGTGTACTGGAACTTCATCCTGCTGATCACCGGCATTCCGCTGTATGTGTGGCTGGCGCGGAGCGGAAAGAACGCGGCCACACCAGAACCTGGTGCGCCGCGTTAAAACGAATCGATGTCGCCCAGCGCGCGGATCAAACGCCGCGCGCGTTTGTCCGGACGTTTCGGCGGCGGCTGGTAGCCTGCACGCTCTGCGCGGCGTTGCTCGCGCGCGGCTTCACGCGCCTTGATCGACGCCCCGGATTCGCGATAAAGCGCTTGCGCCAGCGCAGCCGAACCACGCTTGTGCGCCAGCCCGGTTACTTCGACCTCGAAAGTTTCCTCGCCACGTGTGATGCGCAACCTGTCGCCAGGCTTCAACGCATGCGAAGGCTTGCAGGCGGCGGCGCCAATCTCGACCCGTCCGCGCTCGACCGCCTGCTTGGCCAGCGCCCGCGTCTTGAAGAACCTCGCGGCCCACAGCCAGGCATCGATGCGGACGGCGGTAGATTCACTGATCGCGCGATCCTCTGGTGTTGACCCTCTCCCTTCGGGAGAGGGTGCCCCGAAGGGGCGGGTGAGGGTCCGCACTCGCGCAACGCACGGCTCAGGACGAACTGCTACCCGTGCGCGAACCCGTACCCTCATCCGGCGCTACGCGCCACCTTCTCCCGGAGGGAGAAGGGCAATCACGATTCAAGTCGCGAGCAATCGATTCATCCTTTGCACGAACGCCGCAGGGTCCGGCAACGCCGCGCCGGCGGTGATCTCGGCCTGCTCCAGCAACAGCAGTGCCAGGTCTTTCGCCTTCGCTTCATCGGCCCCGGATTCGACACGCTTGACCAGCGCGTGCGCGGGATTGATTTCCAGCGTGGGTTTCGATTCCGGAACGTCCTGGCCCGCCTCGCGCAACAGGCGGGCGAGGTGCGGCGCAAGTTCGTAATCGGACAGCGCCAGACACGAAGGCGAATCGGTGAGCCGCGCGGACACGCGCACGTCGGCGACACGATCACCCAGCAGATCCTTGAGCTTCTTCACCAGCGGCTCGGCTTCCTTCGCTGCCGCTTCCTGCTTCTGCTTGTCGGCTGCGTCCAGCGGCAGCTCGCCCTTGGCGACGTTGCGGAACGACTTGCCCTCGTATTCGCCGAACTGGCCCATGATCCATTCGTCGACGCGGTCGAACATCAACAGCACCTCGATGCCCTTGGCCCTGAAGGCTTCGAGTTGCGGGCTGCCGGCGGCAGCCTTGTAGCTGTCGGCGGTGACATACCAGATCGCATCCTGACCCGGTTGCATCCGTCCGACGTAGTCGTCCAGCGACACGTTCTGTTCTGCGCCCTCGCCCTTCGTGGAGGCATAACGGAGCAGCTTGGCGATGCGTTCACGATTCGACGGGTCCTCGACGATGCCTTCCTTCAGGGTATTGCCGAAGGCCTTGCGGAAAGTGTCGAATTTTTCCGGCTCGCCCGATGCCAGCTTCTCGATCAGGTCCAGCACGCGCTTGACGCACGATCCCTTGATGCGCTCGACCTGGCGGTTGTGCTGCAGGATTTCGCGGCTGACGTTGAGCGGCAGGTCGTCCGCATCGACCACGCCGCGCATGAAGCGCAGGTAGTTCGGCAACAATTCCTCCGCCGCGTCCATGATGAAGACGCGCTTGATGTACAGCTTCACGCCCTTGCGTTCGTCACGCGCGCCCATCATCAGGTCGAACGGTGGCTGCGCGGGAATGTAGAGCAAGGTGGTGAACCGCTGGCTGCCCTCGACGCGGTTGTGCGCCCACGCCAGCGGGTCGTTGAAGTCGTGGCCGAGCGACTTGTAGAACGCCTTGTATTCGTCGTCGCTGATTTCGGACTTGTTCTTCGCCCACAGCGCCGAGGCATCGTTGACGGTTTCCCACTCGTCAGTCAGCTTGCCGTCCTTCTGCTTCAGCATCCGGATCGGAAAGGCGACGTGGTCGGAATACTTGCGGATCAGGTCGCGCAGCTTCCAGCCGTCCAGGAATTCGGCATCGTCGTCCTTCAAGTGCAGGATCACGCTGGTGCCGCGCGTGGCGATGTCTTCCGCGGCCAGCGAATATTCGCCCTTGCCGTCGCTTTCCCAGCGCACGCCCTCGCCTTCCGCCGCGCCGGCTCGACGACTCAGCACCGTGACCTTGTCGGCGACCACGAAGGCGGAATAGAAACCCACGCCGAACTGGCCGATCAGGCGCGCGTCGGCCTGCTGCTCGCCGGACAGGGTTTCGAGGAACCGGCGCGTGCCGGAACTCGCGATCGAACCGAGGTTCGCCACGACCTCGTCGCGGTTCATGCCGATACCGTTGTCGCGCACGCTGACAGTCTTCGCGCCCTTGTCGTATTCGATGTCGATGTGCAGTTCAGCGTCGTCACCCAGCAATTCGGCCTTGCCGATCGCCTCGAAGCGCAACTTGTCGCAGGCGTCGGAAGCGTTGGAGACCAGCTCGCGCAGGAAGATCTCCCTGTGCGAATACAGCGAATGGGTGACGAGGCGCAGGACCTGCGCGACTTCGGCTTCGAACGGGCGGGTTTCGGTGGCGGTGTTCATGGCAGAGGTCCCTTGCAATGCATCAACAATGAAACCCCTCTCCCGGCTCCCTCCGGGAGAGGGGTTCAAAAGCTCAAAGCGCAGCGATGCCACGCAGCCGTGCGATCCGTTCCTCCAACGGCGGATGGCTCATCCACAGCCGCTTGAAGCCCTGGCCCAGACCGCCCGCAATGCCGAACGCCTGCACCGCCTGCGGCAAGGTGTTTTCGCCGTGGTTCTGGCCCAGACGCTGCAGCGCGGAAATCATCCGTTCGCGACCGGCCAGCTTCGCGCCGCCAGCGTCGGCGCGGAATTCGCGCCAGCGCGAGAATGCCATCACCACCAGCGAGGCGAGCAGGCCAAACACGATTTGCAGCACGATCACGATCGCGAAGTACGCCAACCCGCCGCCGCGGTTGTTGGAGCCGCTCATCGCGCTGTCGATGACCTTGCCGACCACCCGCGCCAGGAAGATCACGAAGGTGTTCATCACGCCTTGCAGCAGGGTCAGGGTCACCATGTCGCCATTGGCCACGTGGGTCAACTCGTGGCCCAGCACGGCGCTGGCCTGGTCGCGATCCATGCCCTGCAGCAGTCCGGTGCTGACCGCGACCAGCGCGTGGTTGCGGCTCATGCCGGTGGCGAAAGCGTTCATCTCCGGGGCGTCGTAGATCGCGACCTCCGGCATCCCGACCCCGGCCTTGTCCGCCAGTTGCCGCACGGTGGCGAGCAGCCAGCGTTCGGTTTCGTTCCGGGGCTGTTCGATCACATGCGCGCGGGTGGTCCACTGGGCGTTCATCTTCGACATCGGCCGCGGATTGCAGGCGCCGCCGAAGCCGAACACCGCCGCGAACAGCAGCAGCGGGCCGAGGCCGCCGTAACCGCGCGCCGCCGTCCACTGGTCGATGCCGAAGATCCGGCAGACCACGGCCAGCAGCGCCAGGACCGCGATGTTGGTCAGTACGAAAAGGACGATTCTGCGCATGCCACGAGGCTCCAATCGGGTGGTATCCACGATTGGACAGTGGAGGCTCGGGAAAGGTTTCTCAAGCCGCCGCGCGCGCCATCCGGATGATCCACCGGTAAAGCACGATCACCGTGATGGCGAACGCAATCCCGCCGACGATGATCGAAGGCGTCACGAACGAATCGCCCACCAACGCGATCGGATTCTGCTTGCCGCTGAAGCCGACGATGCCGGCAAAGATCACGGCCAACAGGCTCTCGCCGACGATCAGGCCGGAAGCCAGCAGCACGCCCAACTGCTTGGTCGCCTCGCCGTTCGGCTTGCGATCGGCACGACGGTCGAACCACGCGCCGACCAGCGCACCGACGACGACCATCAGCGTGGTGGAAGTCGGAAGATAGATGCCGAGGCCCACGGCCAGCGGCGGCAGGCGCGGGCCCTTCTTCGCGAGGCCCAGCAGCTCGTCGAGGATGATGATCGCGACGCCGATCGCGGCGCCAATACCGATCATGTCCCACGGCACATCGCCGGTGATCACGCCCTTGGCCAGCGCCGAGATCAGGCCCGCCTGCGGCGCCGACAACGCGGTCGCCGGATTCGCGCCCGGCGCGCCGAGGAATCCGTAGGTGTTCTGCAACAGTTCCAGCACCGGCGGGATCACCACCGCACCGCCCAGCCCGCCGATCACCAGCGCCCATTGCTGCAGCGACGGCGTGGCATCCACGAGCTGGCCGGTTTTCAAGTCCTGCAGGTTGTTGTTGGCGATCGACGCCACCGCAAACACGATCGCGGTGACGAACAACGCGAACCCGACCAGCGGCTTTTCGGCGCCGGGCGGCAGGAACGGCTTCACGCCGACCACCAGCAGCAGCGCCGCGATCACCACCACCAGGATGCCGACACCGGACAACGGACTGTTGGAGGACCCGATCAGGCCGGCCATGTAGCCGCACACCGCCGACACCAGGAAACTCAGCAGCACCACGAACACCACGCCGCCGATCACCAGCGTCCAGGTCACGGCCTCGAGGCCGTTGTTGACCGCGAAGTGCCACAACAAATAGGCGATCGGGATGAAGCAAAGCAGCGAAATCAGGCCGACCAGCCCGATCGGCATGTCGTGCTCGGTGCGCGGCAGTTGATCCAGCGTGCCGGACTTGCGCGCCCGTGAAGCGCGGAACGCGCCGGCGAGTCCTCCGACCAGCGGCTTGACCAATTTCGCCAGCGTCCAGATCGCGGCCACCCCGATGGCGCCGGCGCCGATGAAACGCACCTAGTGGCGCCCGCCGGCCCGCCCGACATCAGCCGCCGCACCCGCCCTCCAGTGCAGGTGCGTGAAATACGGCACCGCCCAGACCCAACCGATCACGGCGCCGGCCAGCATCGCCACGCCCACCCACAAGCCCACCAGGTGCCCGATCGCGAACAACGCGAACGACAAGCCGAAGTCGAAGCCGGTGGCGCCGCCCTTGTCGCCACCCACCCGGAAGTAGCTGGTGACGCTGGCGGCAAATATTTTCGTCTGCACGATCACGTAGAAGATCGCCGACACGATCGAGCCCCACAGCACCGCCTTCAGGCCGGCGCCACCGGTTTCGACCGATTCCTTCGAGCCGCCCTCGCCCGCGCCGACCTTCAGCACCTCCGCGCAGGCCACGCCTTCCGGATACGGCAGGTCGGAATCGGTGACCAGCGCACGCCTGAGCGGAATGGTGTACATCACGCCGAGGATGCCGCCGGTCGCGCAGATGCCGGCCGAGATCCAGAACGGAAAGCCGCTCCAGTAACCGACGATGATGAGGCCCGGCAGCACGAAGATGATCGACGACAACGTGCCCGCGGCCGAGGCCACCGTCTGCACGATGTTGTTTTCCTGGATGGTGGCGTCGCGCATCGCCTTCAGGATCGCCATCGAGATCACCGCGGCCGGGATCGAGGTCGAGAACGTCAGGCCCGCCTTCAAGCCGAAGTAGACGTTGGCGGCGGTGAACACGATGGTGATGACGATGCCGATGACGATGCCGCGGAGCGTCAGTTCCCTGCGCGATGCCGTTCCAGTGATTGCGTTCATGGTCTCAGATCCCCGACTGCCGAATCCCCACCGCGCGCGGTCGCGCGCGGCACCCGTCCGGCAACGCGCCGGCGTACCGGGTCGCATGGTAGCGGCTGCGTCGCTTCACGCAAAATTGACATGCGCCGCCACCCGCCGGCGTAGGCTCTGCCGACCGGATTCCATGGACAGCCGTCGACTTCCCGACGGACCGCGCCACACCTATCCCGATGCGCCTGCGCGTCACGCCGACCAGGGCAATACGATGGGATCCTTCAGGCAACTGCTGGCAGCAAGCGATGCGGTGCCGGCCCCGCCGGTCGCCGTGCGCGTCCGCGCCGGGAAGATCCAGTATGACCCGCGACTTCTCGATTCCCTGCTCCGCGACCACGTCGAGCTGGGCAGGCTCTTCGGGCGGATCGGCGCCGCCGGGAACGCAGGCGAAGCGCGCGAGCTGCGATCACTCCTGATCACTTTCAAGGCGCGGCTGAAGGCCCACCTCGTGGTCGAGAACATGCGCTTCTATGATTACCTGGAACAGTCGCTCGCGGACGAACCGGAAACAGCGCGCATGGTGCTCAACTTCCGCCGCAAGATGACCCGGATCGCATCCGACGTCTTCGACTTCATCCAGAAGTATCAATCCAGCCGATTGACGCCCGGGGAACGCCGGCAGTTCACCCCGGACTACGAGACGGTCGGCGCGAAACTGGAACAACGGCTGGACAGCGAGGAAGACAACCTGTATCGGTTGTACCGGCCACGCTGACCCCGCCCACCCGTGCCGCATTCCCAGGAACCCCGTACCGGACGTTTCGCGCCCTCGCCTACCGGCGACCTGCATTCCGGTTCGCTGGTGGCGGCGCTGGCAAGTTGGCTGCACGCTCGGCAACAGGGCGGCGCGTGGTTGTTGCGCGTCGAGGACATCGACCCGCCGCGCGAGGTGGCGGGTTCGGCGGCGTCCATCCTCGCCGCGTTGTCGCGGTTGGGATTGCAGGCGGACGCGGCGCCGCTGTACCAGTCGCAGCGCGGCGACGCCTACGCCACGGCATTGCAACGCCTGCGCGATGCCGGCCACGCGTTTCCCTGCTGGTGCAGCCGCAGCGATCTCGACGCGGCACACGCGATCCACCATGAACTGCATCGCGATGGCCATTGCTTCACGCCACGGCGCGGCGATCGCGAGCCCGCGTGGCGGTTGCGCGTGCCGGACACCGTCATCGAATTCGACGATGGGCTGCAGGGAGCGCAGCGGCAAAACGTGCGCAGCGAAGTCGGCGATTTCGTGTTGAAGCGCGCGGACGGCTTGTGGAGCTACCAGCTCGCGTGCGTGGTGGACGACGCGTTCCAGGGCATCACCGAAGTGGTGCGCGGCTGCGACCTGCTCGATTCCACCCCGCGCCAGATCCTGCTGCAATGCCTGCTCGGTTTGCCCACGCCCGCATACCTGCACCTGCCGCTGGCGGTGGACGGCGGAGGCCGCAAGCTGTCCAAATCCACCGATGCACCCGCGATCGACGCCTGCGATCCGCGCAACGCGTTGGCGCAGGCACTGCGATTCCTGGGACAAGACGTACCCGATGCTTCCGACGTCGCGACGATGTTGCAATTCGCTGCGCAGGACTTCGATCTCGCGCCGCTGCGGGGGATGACCGCATCGGCGGTGGACGCGTAGCCACCCGAATCGCACAAGCTGGCGAGCGTAGCAGGTTGCCCGGCATCCCGATAAGCCTCCCTCGACGCGCATCCGCGGCGTAGGATGGCCCCACCATCACCCGAAAAGGAGCTGTCATGAGCGCACGCGTGGCACTGGTAACGGGGGGTACCGGTGGCATCGGTACCGCGATCGTCCGCCGGCTGGCGAAGATGGGCTACAGGGTCGCGACCAACTACCGCAACGAGGAAAAGACCAAGGCCTGGCACGACAAGCTCAAGGGCGAAGGCATCGACGTGCTGACCGTCAAGGGCGACGTCTCCGACCCGGAATCGTGCAAGGCGATGGTGCAGGAGGTCGAACAGAAACTCGGCCCCATCGACGTGCTCATCAACAACGCCGGGATCGCCCGCGACACCACTTTCCACAAGATGAGTTACCAGCAGTGGACTGATGTGGTGAACACCAACCTCAACGCCTGCTTCAACGTGACGCGCCCGGTGATCGAAGGCATGCGCAACCGCAAGTGGGGGCGCATCGTCCAGATCAGCTCCATCAACGGCCAGAAGGGCCAATACGGGCAGGCCAACTACGCCGCCGCCAAGGCCGGCATGCATGGCTTCACCATTTCGCTGGCGCAGGAAAACGCCAAGTTCGGCATCACCGTCAACACCGTCTCGCCCGGCTACATCGGCACCGACATGGTGATGGCCGTGCCCGAAGAAGTCCGTGCCAAGATCGTGGCGCAGATCCCCGTGGGACGCCTGGGCGAGCCCGACGAAATCGCCTACGCCGTCGCCTTCTTCCTCGACGACAAGGCCGCGTGGTGCACCGGCGCGAACCTCGCGGTGAATGGCGGGCATTACATGGGGTGGTGACCCGCTTCGTCATTCCGGTGCAGCCCCCAGGCTCTGATCATCGTCATTCCGGGGCCGTTCGCTGCTTCATCGCGAACGGAACCCGGAATCGGTTTGCTTTTCCCGCAAGCACGAGGCGCTTCACCCAGGTTCCGCTCGCCTCCGCGGCGAGCGGGCCACTTTCTGTTTCGGCAGAAAGTGGCTAAAGACCATTGCGCCGGGCATGACGGTTTCAGCGACATCATGTCGCTGAAACTGCCCTGCGTTGCTCGTCGAGCGCGCGCCGGCGCGAACTCGGGCATCCATGCCCTCCAACATGCGCGCCTTTCCCGCGCGCTCGACTCCGCTACTCGGCGTCATGCAACGGCGCTGTTGATCGCTTCGCCGCCGGCCATCCATGGCCTGCGCCGGTCGAGCCCGGAGGCCTGAGTGCCGTGGTAACTTTCATCACCTCACGCTTGGGGCGTAAAACCAGTTAGACCTCATGAAGCGAATCCTTCTCGTATTTCTGATTGGTGTCGCACTGCTTCTTGCAGTGGGTGGCCTGTTCTACACGCATGTTGGCATCCGCCACGTTCTTTCACACAATGCGAGTGACTGGGCAAGCTTTGGTGAATATTTCGGTGGCGTTGCGGGGACACTTCTCGCAGTCATCAGCAGTCTGTTGCTTGTCTACACGGTCTACATTCAGAACGAGCAGCTTTCCAACGCACAGCACCAAATGCTCAAACGCGACCTTCTTGCTCACGTCACAAAAGCAGATGACGAAATCGGACACTGGTTAGGCCGCCAAATTGCACTCCCTAGCTTGTCAGGCGCAACCGTGGAGTTTGGTGACGTCGTGTGGGGACTGCTAGAGCCGAAACAAGTTGATCCCAAAGAGTTTCAACGAGCAGTCGTTCGTCTGCACGTCCTAACCTGCCTGTACTGCGAGGCACTCGCCCTGTACCGCGACAACATCGACCCGTACTTCATCTTCAAGTATCACAGACAAAAAGCCGAATCACTGCTCAAGTTCCTTACAACCCATCAGGTGCTTCTCGGCCCAATGGCCGGCCCGTCCTTGAAGTTCTGTCAGATGGGCCTGGACGGCCAGCATGAATCCTGACAGCTCAATTCTTTTGGAGCCAACACGCCACACGGACGGGCGCAGCTGATTTCGAGCATTGAGACGCAACCGCGCAGGCCATGGATGGCCGGGAACGGAGCGACCAACGCGCCGTTGCATGACGCCGAGCATCACAGCGCCAAGCGGGAGCAAGGCGCGCATGTTTGAACACATGGATGTGTGAGTTCGCGCCGGCCCGCTTGGCGCGAGAAGCACAGGGAAGTCGAAACAACAGGATGTTGTTGAGGCCGTCATGCTCGGCGCAATGGTCTTTGGCCACTTTCTGCCGAAACAGAAAGTGGCCCGCTCGCCGCTGAGGCGAGCGGAACCTGACTGAAGCGCCACGTACTTGCGGGTGAAGCAAATGGATTGATTCGCCACATCCTGTGGCTCGCCCTTCGGGCCATCGGCTACGCCGATGTTCGCTACGGCATCCTGCCTCCGCAGTCGGGTTCGGCCGTTCCGGCCGCCTCGGAATGACGAAGAAACAAGGGATCGCGCGAGTGCGTACCCTCACCCGCCCTTCGGGCACCCTCTCCCGAGGGGAGAGGGAAAAATCAACTGCCTGCTGGCTCGCGCTCTCGCGATGCGTCCCTCGCAATGCGCCACCGGCGCACGCACTCCCGCGCGAAATGGACGTCCAGACGTCCGGACATCCAAAGCACTTGCACTATTGCTGCGGTGCAGTATATTCGGAAGCGACGGCACATCACCCGGAGCCAGGCGATGCAACCACCGCGCGCGCAGGGCCTGTACGACCCCCGCCATGAGCACGACGCCTGCGGGCTCGGGTTTGTCGTCCATATCAAGGGCAGGAAATCGCACGACATCATCCTGCAGGGGTTGGCGATCCTGCAGAACCTCGACCACCGCGGCGCGGTGGGCGCCGATCCGTTGATGGGCGACGGCGCAGGGATCCTCATCCAGATTCCCGACCCGTTGTACCGCGAGGAAATGGCGTTGCAGGGCGTGACCCTGCCACCACCCGGCGAATACGGCGTCGGCATGGTCTTCCTGCCGCGCGAGCACGCTTCGCGCCTCGCCTGCGAGCAGGAACTGGAGCGCAAGGTGCGCGCGGAGGGCCAGGTGGTGCTGGGCTGGCGCGACGTGCGCGTGGATGCCGACATGCCGATGTCGCCGGCGGTGAAGGCGCAGGAGCCGGTGATCCGTCAGATTTTCATCGGCCGCGGTCCGGACGTGATGGTGCCGGACACACTGGAGTGCAAGCTCTACGTGATCCGCAAGACCGCCAGCCACGCGC
>Ga0066256_1004736_pt1 | contig 11839 bp, 10 predicted proteins | sample ThiBio_1000_biof_FD_87107 | JGI IMG/M metagenome (GOLD analysis project Ga0066256, IMG submission 87107) | Wastewater bioreactor microbial communities from Cape Town, South Africa - Thiocy_expt_1000_biof (version 2) | ecosystem: Engineered > Bioreactor > Thiocyanate-remediating >...
TCTACAAGTGGGATCTACATTTTTTCCTTGATCCGAAGTTGGGGAGAACCTGTGGATAACCCTGATCACAGTCCCATAGGGCCGCCGAAACGCTTGTTTCCACAGCCAACTTTGCCTGTGGAAAGCCGAAATGCTCGCAAAGATCCTGCAATTTGGGAGATTTCGATTTTTCCATAACACTTTATTCATACGGGCAGAAAAGCCATCCGATGAGGGTGTCATTAATCGGTGTCCCCGCTGATCTGCAAGCGGATCGGCACCAACCGGCTTTGGCCGGGAAGGAAAAACGAATGGGCGGCGGACACGACAACAACAAAGACAGGCCACGACGCACCAGCAACCTGGCGCTCGCGACGGGCGACTTTGAGATGGGCCAGGAGGATGACGCCGGAGCAGAGACGGACGCTTGTGCGGCTATTAGAACTGTGACCTTCAAGAATCGCGGATACGAAGCAATCCAAGAGGGCATCCCGGTCAGTATCGCTGTCGCCGACCCTCCGCTCGTCGTGAACGACGCAGGCAACATTCTCGGCTATCTGACCGATCCCGGGGCCATCGGCGAGCGTGCGTTGACGGATCCGCCGCGGTGACGAGCTCCGGAGGAACGGCCACCATAAGCGGGACCGAGTAGGTCCTCCGAAACGGAGAGACGCACGGAACCGACGATGCGACTCTTCGAACCGGAAACCTACTGCGGCCGGTGCCCGTTCAAAGCTGAGTGTCGGCCGCTGAACTCGAACGTCTCCTGTCCCCCTGAGTGGGATCGCTCCCTCCCGGGCGGTCCTTCCACCTCGCATCCAGCCGACCTCGTAACACTCGCGGAGATCCGCAGCTTTGGTGGAGTGTCGCTCAACACGAGTTGGAAGCCTCTCCCTGTCCCGAAGATCGAAATGCCCGGCTACGTTCCCCAGCCCCGATTCCGGGCGTCCTACAGAGGATGGCTCAAGGAAGACAACTACATCATCCGTTTGAACGAGATCCTCAGGAAAGGGCAACTTCTGACCGCAGCTGAAGTTCGCGACAAGATCGGCTTAGATGAGAACCAGCATCTCCACCTGATCCTGTTCGACAAAGACGAGCGGCTGGAGAAATTATGGTTTCGTGGTTCGGATGGCGCGCAGGATCTCGCCAATGCCGGTTACACCAGCATCTCGGCTCCGTCGTTCTCCACCTACTGGCCTCGCACGAGGACGGAGTACCTGATCAACGTGCGCAGGTCCCAGATCTACTTCGCAGCTCTTCAGATGGCCGGAGCCAATGCGATTCCTCGCGTGGCCTGGGGAACCAAGAACGACGCGGCTCGGTTCTCAGAATGGGCGAACCGCAATCCGGCGATCGAGATGTTCAGCTTGGACCTTTCCACCTACAACGAACCGGCGGACTGGAAGACGCAAATGGAAGGACTGTTCACGTTCGATCGCCTCACCGGCGGATCCCACCAGTACCTCATCAACGGCCCCTCGAAGGCCTCCAGGTTCCTGGACATATTCAACGCCACATCACCAGACCGGGTGCACCTCACGAACGCGACATCTCAGAAACGGATCAACCCAAGACGGCTCCGTAGCACTGGCGATCAGGCCGGTCCGACTTTCGAAGAACGGATCCAGACTCAGCGAGCACCGCTCGAGCGTGCTACGAGCAGCTACTGGGCCTCCATAGCGGAGTCTGAAGCAGCGTGAGAGAGGAGACTCGCAGGCACCAAGTAGTTCTGAAGGCCGCTGAAGCGATCCCGAGTCAACTGTTTCCCGTTGTAGATGCACATCGGGCAACTTTCAGGCATGGGCGCCTGGACTGTGAACCAGATTTCGAGGTGGTTTGAACACCCTCGGAAGACGAAAACTCCGACTTTGTGAGATCCCAAATGGGAACGACGAGATCCTTGGGCCACAAAAAGCGATTGCCTGACGGCTTGCCTGGGGACAAGCCCGGACACAGGTGGCTGCGGTGCCGCCATCTCGCAGGCACGGAGCCAAGAGGAGAACGCGCCCGACAGGATTCGAACCTGTGACCTTTGGTTTCGTAGACCAACGCTCTATCCAGCTGAGCTACGGGCGCGGGAACTGGGGGCGAAACCCCGGACCGGCATTGTATGGGTCCAAGGCTGATCGCGATCTTACGCCCGGACCGGGGGTCTTGCTCGCGATCTAGGATCCGGGCATGAGCATCGTCAAGATCAACGTAATCACCGTCCCCCGCGAACGATTCGATGAGTTCGCCGAACGCTTCGCCTCCCGGGCGGGAAAGGTTGAGCAAGCCGAAGGGTTCGAGTCCTTTGACCTGTTGCGCCCGAACGATGACCGCGACCTCTGCCTGGTCGTGACCCGCTGGCGGTCCGAAGAGGACTTCATGGCCTGGGTCAAGAGCCCCGATTTCGCCGCCGGCCACTCCCAGCACCGCGAACGCGGGCCGGTCGGCACCAACAGCGAGATCTGGTCCTTCGACGTGCTCGAAAGCCTTACCGCCGACTGACGCCCAATCGAGAAGGCGGGGGCGGCGGATCGACCGCCCCCGCCCACCGATCAGTCGGGCAGATCCTGGAAATCGAAGAACTGCGCGAATCCGCTGACCTTGACCGGAGCGTTGCTCGGCCCGGCCGGGATCGTGATCGAGACGATGGTTGGATCGTCATCGAACGGACCCGGGCTCAGCAAGCCGTAGCCCGGTACATGCACGGTCCGTTGCTCCCCCGGGTTCTCCGGGGTCACATCGGCTGCGAGCAGGTTTCCGGACTGGTCCTCGGCGTAGATCGAGCCACCAGCGTTAGCCGAGTAGGTGCCCGTCGCCTCCGCCGTGCGAACCGCCGCGGTGGAGTAAATGACGTCACCTGCACTGACATCCAACACGACCGAATCGGCCGTGGCCTGGGCCGCGTTGTTCCCGTCATCCGGGACGTTTGACGTCCAGAGCGTGCCCAGCAGTTCGGGCTCGCCCCCGCCGCGCTCGATCCAGGTCTTGATCACCCCGTACTCGAGGCCATCGAGGTCTGAACCGGGTCCGGTAGCCCCGGTGGCACCGGTCGGGCCGGTGGCGCCAGGCGCACCGTTCTCGCCGGCAGGCCCCGTGACCCCGGTCGCACCGTCAGCGCCCGCCGGTCCCGTAGGACCAGCTTCGCCTGCCGGACCGGTATCACCGGTCGGCCCGGTCGACCCTCCGGCCGGCCCGGTTGGCCCCATCGGGCCCTCCGACCCGGTCGCACCGATGGCCCCCGTGGCTCCGGTAGCCCCGGCGCTGCCATCCTGGCCGGCCGGTCCCGCCGGCCCCCGGGCACCGCGCTTGCCCTGAAGCTGCCTCACCGCGGAAGTGTGAAGCTGGGCCAGCCGGATCGAGTTGTTCTTGATCTGGCGAGCACCTATCGACTTGTTCTTGATCTGCCGGTTGGTGATCGTCTTCGGCTTGATCTGCCAGCCGTCGATCAGATCGACGGCAGCGGAACTCGTGCTGGTCACCGCGAACAGCCCGAGAAAAGCAAGCAGCAAGACAAGCTTGTGCTTTTCCTTGAACATCTATTCGTCCTCCTTGAGCAGAGCCACTCCCTACGACATCAATCCTTGACGCCGCAGCCACTCGTTGTGGTTTCCTAACGACGGACCCCGTTCCGACAAGTTCACTGGCCCGGGGTCCGCTCGCGGCGACCATAACAAGTGGCCTGGACGGCGCTTCGTAGGTTGCCGGCCCGATGCGGCGCTACGATCGTGGGATGAGCCTCGGCGCAAAAATGCTGGGTACGAGGTGGGTGGTTCGGGCGCCGATCTGGCTGTTCAGGGCGCGGCTCGGATTCCTCTTCGGCGGCCGCATGCTGATGCTCGTCCCCCGGGGCCGGAAGAGCGGGCTCGAACGGTTCGTCGTACTCGAAGCGGTGGCACGGGAAAGCCGCGAAAGGGTCCTGATCGCCTCTGGCGTCGGGGCCGGTTCCGAGTGGTACCGAAACCTCCGGGCCGACCCGGCCTGCCAGGTTTCGATCGGGTTCCGTAACCGGGTCGACTCCCGGGCGGAGTTGCTCGACCAGGAGGAGAGCCGGGCGATCCTCGAAACCTATTCCGCCAAGCACCCGACCGACTGGAAATACCTGAAACAGTCGATCACCGAGCTGACCGGAGAAGACGAGCCGGAGATCCCGATGGTCCGCCTCCACTTGGGCGAATAACCGCGGCCCGGAACGCGTCGCTCAACCGAAGGTGAAGGCGTAGCCGCTGATGCCGGGCTCGGGGCTGACCGTGAGCAGGTGCTTGCCGGGCCGGGGCAGGTCGATCAGGGAGTAGAGCCGCTGACCCTTCACGGTCACCTTGCCTGACTTGACATCGGCGCCCGCGTCCTTCGCCGTTACCGGTTTGCCGTCGAGTTCGATCCTGGCCTGGCGCGGCTCGCCGGGCGATGAGAGCACCAGGTAGACCCGCCGGGCACGGAAATGGACCGCGATCTGACCGTCGTCGGAACTCGCCTGTTCGGGACCGATGTTCCCCTTGCCGCCGTAGGCCAGCCAATCCAGTTTCGGTTTCTTGAGCCGGCCGAAGTCGTGGACTCCGGGCAGGATCAATCCATTCTCGAAGCGGTCAGCCCGCACGGAACCGAGATAACTCTCCGGGGTGAGCAGCACATGGGCAACCTGCATGCCCGTCGCCCCCGACTCGCCGACCCCGGGGTTGTGGCCCGCCTCGGCGAGGAGCTCGCGGATCACGTTCTCCTTGTGGCCGTACTCGCCTTCCCCGAAATGGGCGTAGCGGATGTTGCCTTCGGCATCGACGAAATACTCGGCCGGCCAGTACTGGTTGCCATAGGAATTCCAGACCGTGTAGCCGTTGTCCTGGACCACCGGGTACTCGATCCCGGCCCGTTTGATCGCCGCTTCGACGTTTCCCGCGTCCTTCTCGAAGGGGAACTCGGGGGTGTGGACGCCGATGATGGTGAACCCCTTGTCTCCGTACCGCTGGTTCATCGCGTTGAGCCAAGGCTGGGTGCGGATGCAGTTGATGCAGGTGTAGGTCCAGAAATCGATAAGCACGACCCGGCCGCGCAGCCCGGCCATGGTGAGGGGTTGGCCACCGGGCGTGTTGAACCAGCGCTGGGTTCCGTGGATTTCCGGTGCCCGGCCGATCACCGGCAGCTCCGTTGCCGCCCTCGCCTCCTGCTGGACGGCCTCGGCACCGGCCGCGATCCGCTCGGCGGATCTCGACGTGTGGCCGGAGCGCAGATCCGCGAGACGCTGGATGGAGGCATCGCTCGATTCGAGATCCCGGCTCGGATTGACCAGGGTCGCCGGCAGGTCATCGGCGATCCAGTTCTGGAACTTGAGATCCCACTGGGCGGCCATCCCGATCCCGAAGACGATCATCACCACTCCCATCGCAGCCTGGAACCAGCCGACCTTGCGGGCCAGCGGGGCGATCAGCCGGCGGCCTCCGAGCATCAACAGGTAGAGCACCAGGGCCGAGCCGAGCGCATAGGCGAAGGCGATCGCAAGGCGGCCGAAGGTGAAGGACTGGGAAGCGGTGACGGTGATCACGCCGGCCAGGATCGGTCCGGCGCAAGGCGCGTAGACCAGCCCGAGGCTGGCCCCGACCACGGTGCCCGACCAGAACCCGTCACCTTCGGTCCGTGGGGTGAAACGGGCCGTGAAGCGACTTACCCAGCCCTCGAGCCGCGACGAAAGCGTGGGCAGCAGGAGAACTACGCCGAAGCCGATCAACACCGCGATCGCCAGATTGCGGACCAGGTCATCGGGCAGTCCGAGCGCGTCGATCACGTAGACCAGGGCGACCGTGGCGAAAGTGAACGAAGCGGTCAGCCCGGCCACGGTCCCGGCCGGCCGGCGGCGGCCACCGGTGGCCCCGGCCGAGAGCGCGACCGGCAAGACCGGCAGCACGCAAGGCGAGACCGCGGTCGCCGCACCGGCGATGAAACCGAAGAGGATCAGCAACGCCATGCCGAAACTCTCGCAAATGGACGGTCCCGGGATCGCCGGTGACGCCGCAAACTACCGGCTGACGAGCACCGGGTGGTCCGGTTGAACCGAGACCGTCAGCCGTGGACCTTCAGCTGGACTGGGTTGGAGAGCCGGCTGCGCCGGGCAAAGCGGTCGTCGACATAGGCGGCCAGGCAGAGGCTCGCGCCGGGAAAGTTCGCGGCGGGATGCCTGGCGAGCCTGGGAATGCTCTTGCCCCGCCGGCTGCGGTAACCGAGCCAGAACTGGTCGAGCAGATAAGAGCCAGAGACCAGCGGTGCCACCCGCGCGCCCTTGCGGTAAGGGCAAGGGGTCCTCGGTGTCACCATCACGGTCACGCGGCCGCCGTTGCCGGCGCGGCGGTAGGGCGGTGGCAACGACCCGAGCTTGACCACCAGGCCGAGGGCGCCGTTCTTCTCGGCGACGACCACCAGTCCCGGTCGGCCCGGTTTGCGGAACTTGTCGCAGAGCAGATGGCGCGGCCTGCGGACCGCCACATGGCCGCCGTAGCGTCGCACCGCCCCGGCGACGTCGCCTGGCATCGGAAACTGGCACATCACCTTGACCGGGTTGCGGGGGCTGTAGCCACAACCCGGACGGGGTTTCGTGTTCATGACTAGGCAGGCGGTGTCCCGGTGCCCGAGGCCGATGATGTGGCCGAGCTCGTGGACGGTGACCATCACCTGGACCCGGAAATACTCCGGCACCCTGGACCGGCCCATCGACTGCAGCCAGACGATCCCGCCGCCTCGCTTCATGGTGACGATCTTCACCCAGGGACAGTGCTTGCGGACCAGGCGGATGTACTTCTTCCGCGAGTAGCTGCCGCGCACCGGACAGGCCCGTCGCGGACCCGGATAGGCGATCACCGACCCGCGTCGGACGTACCCGGCGGTCGCCTTGCCGCCGTTCAGGCGATGGTCGGTCCGCACCTCGACCACCCTGGCACCGGGCCGGCGGACCATCCGGAATCTGATCCGCGCACCGGAGCGGTTCCAGAGCCGCGTCGCTGCGCGCAGCACCTTGCCGGTGAAGCCCTTGCCCCGGTTCCACACCGGGATCGTGCGGACCGGCCAGCTGCGACCGACCAGGCGGTAGGGAAGCCGGGCCGAAGCCTCGGCATCGGGCTCCTGCGCCTGCTCGTCGGGCACCGTCACGAAGCCTCGCTCGCCGGCTTCGGCCGGTTGGACCGCATCATCGGCAGAAGCGCTCCCGGTCCCGACAAACGGCATCAGAAAAGCAATCACGAAGATTGCCAGCAGGCTTGACAGCAGCGACTTCAGGGGCATCTCAGAGTGGTGAGAAGTTTCCCCGTGAGTCCGGCCGTCGAAACCGAACGCAGTATGGCCGCGTTCCCCTCTTTCCGTCCGCCGCAGGCCAGCCCCCAGGAATTCCCTTGGCACCGCCGGAACTTGGGCTGCCGGATAGGGTTATTTCCAACATGTCGACCGCCCGGAATTACTCGAATCTGACCCGTCGTTACGCCAAGTTCTCCCTCACCGGGGTTCTGGCCCTGCTCGCCCTCGTGGTGCTCGTGTTCGCGGACAGCCCCGAGAAGGCCGAGGCGGCCCAGGTGAAATGCCCGCAGTTCCGGGTCATGAACAACGACCGGATCGGCAAGGTCAGCTTTCCGGCCGGGTACTACAACGTGACTCTGCTGAACGGTGACAAGCTCAGCTGCCCCGGCTCGACCAAGCTCTTCCAGGAGTTCCTGCAGGACTGGGACGGCCGCCTGCGCAGCCCCTGGCACGTCACCCAGAACGGCAACAACCGGGTCTTCCGGGCCGGCAACACCGACAAGGGATTCATCGCCACCCCCGCCAGCAAGAGCGCAGGCGGAGGCGGAGGCACCGACGCCCCTTCCAGCCCCGCCTCCCTCCAGGGCCTCCGCTACGACTCGATCGGCAGCCTCCAGATCCCACGCGGCCCCCCCCGTTTCACCCTGATCGACCCGAACAAGATCACCTGCGCCCAGGCAGCCAAGCGCTTCCAGGAGTTCCTGCTCGACTTCGACGGCCGGCTCCCCTACCCGTGGAAGCTGAACCCGCTCATGGGCATCTTCTACAACAGCAAGCACGGCCGGATCGGCTTCAAGGTCAACAAGGCCTACGGGCCTTCACCGAGCCCGAAGCCGGACCCCGTCTTCGCCCGCTGCCCCGCCACCTTCCGGGTGCTGCATGATGACCGGATCGGCGCCCTGTCGCTGCCGCGCGGTCCGTACTACATCTACGTGGTCAACGGGCTGAGTTGCTCGAGCGCTTCGAACTACTTCCGCCAGTTCCTCAACCGGACCGACGGCAGGCTGCCGGCCCCGTGGCGGCTGAACGTGGCCAAGGCCAAGTTCAACACCGGCGCCGGCGGCATGGCCTTCCGCGTCCAGCACGCGTAGCTGGACCAGCCAAAGTCGGAAGATTGAATCTGTCAGCGCTATTTGCTGACAGATTCAATCTTCCGTTTCGGCAAGTGTCCCTAGGGCTGGGTCGCTTTGACTACCGCGATCGGGCCGGGGCCCTGGCTGATGGGCTGGGGCTCGAGGCCCGCGGCCCGGAGCCACTCGCCGATCTCTTTTTCGGTCCAGGTCCAGCCGCCTTCGTTCTCGATCACCATCATCGGGGTGAACGATGCGACCCCGGGCGGTGAGGTGCGGCCCTCGTCGATCACCCATTCGTAGATGACCAGGGTGCCGCCGGGGGCAAGCAGGCCGGCCGCCTCGCGGACGATCCGCTCGTTCTCCTCGGCGGGATGGTCGTGCAGGATGTTCGAGACCAGGACGGAGTCCCACTCCTCCCCCTCGGGCCGGCCGAAGCGGGGCTGGTCGATGTCCCCGGCCACGAAAGCGAGCCCCGGGTGACGCTCCTCGAGCACCGGCTCGGCCCCGGGCAGGTCCAGCACCGTCGCCTCCAGGCCGTCGACCGCCTTGACCAGGTTGGCCGCATGGGAGCCGGCGCCGCCGCCGACGTCAAGCAGACGTCCCCCGTTTTCGAGCCCGGCGAGCTCGGGCAGGTCGCCGCCGTAGAGCCGGCAGAGGTCGTCGAGGGCGCGGAGGAAGTCGTGGGCCTGGTCGGGGTCGTTCTCAAGCCGGTCTCGCCAGGCCCGGGTCTGCGTGTGGCCGGTTCGGACCGCGGCCGGCATCTCGGCCCAGAGCTTGTAGAAGAACCACTCCTTTCTGGAGATCATGGCGATCGAGTCGGGATGCTCGTCAGCCAGCAGCTCGCCGTTCGCGGTCAGCGAGAAGGTCTCTCCGTCGCGTTCTACGAGGCCGAAGGTGACCAGCCCGGCGAGCAGGCCCATCGTGCCGCGGGGATCGGTCCCGAGCGAGGCGGTGATGCCCTCGAGGTTGTGCGGCGACCCGTAGAGCAGGTTGGGCAGGCCAACCTCGACCGCGGTCCCGATCAGGGCCGACTCTTGGTAGGCGGCGATCTGGTCGGCCACCTTGTACGCGTCGCCGCTCATGCCGCCTTCCTCAGCTGACGGACGGCGCGGAACGCATCCCGCATCATCGCCGCCTGGTTGCGGAAGGACTCGAGACGGCCCTTGCCGCCGGCCCCGAGTTCCTTGAGCACCGTCCGGGCCGCGGTCCGCCCGGGCCTGCAGGTGGCGCCGCCACGCTCAGGTAGAGACCATCGATCGGCGTTCTGTAGGAGGAGAGCGACGGCGATGGCCGGTTGGAAAGCATCTGGTCGATGCTCATCTCGACATGGTTCGGGCTGGAGAAGGGGTTGCCGGTCTTGTCGACCCAATCCTGGGCGCTCATCACGTGGCGTTCGGAAAGTTCGATCTCGGTGCCGAGCGCCTTCTCGACCGCCTGCCAGGTGTGGTCGCCGGCCGCTTCCAGCGCCTTCTCGTCCCAGGGCCCGCTCTTCAGCTGCCAGGGAATGAAGGTCGAAACCCAGACCGATTGCTGCCCCTCGGGCGCCCAGCCCGGTTCGAGCAGCGAGGGGAACCCGATCATCAGCGAAGGCCGCTCCGGCAGCTCGCCCAGCGCGATGTTGGCGAAGGCCTTTTCCATCTCCGGCAGGGTGCCCGGCGAGAGCATCAAGGTCCGGCCGAAACCGTCCGGTCCCGGAAGCTTCGGCGTCGAGGCGGTGATCCCGTCAACCTTGAGCTCGGCGACGTTGCGGCCCCCGACGTGGATCCGCCCGACCTCGGCCAGCAGCGAATCGGGCACCTGCGAGTTGTCGATCAGACCGAGGAAGAGGCGGCGCGCATCGACGGTGCTGACCACGGCCTTGCGGGCCTCGATCCGTTCGCCGCCGGCGATCACCGCCCGAGCCGCGCCGCCCGAGACCCACACCTTCTCCACCGGGCAACTCAGCCGAAGCTCTCCCCCCGCCGCCTCGAGGCAGCGGACGAGCGCTTCCGGGGTGCCGATCGATCCACCCTTGGGCCGGACGGTCGGCGCTCCGTGCCAGCCGCCGAGCACGAGGGCGCCCGCACCGGTGCCCGGATCTCCGGGAGGCTGCTGGGAATGGGCGCCCCAATGGGCGACCATCCCTTGCAGGCGCTCGTCCTCGAAGAACTCCCGGCTGATCGTGGAAGCGGAAGCGAGCAGCTGCTGCATGAGGCGGGCTCCCTCGCTGCCCAGGGTCGCCTCGGCCAGCGCGGAGAGCCCCCTCATGCCCGGAGCGGGACCGTTGTTGACCTGATCCAGCAGCCCGGTCCAGGCGGCGCCCCAGCGGGCGAAGTCCAGGTAGGAAGCGGCGTCCTTCGAACCGACCACCGGCTCGATCAGCTCGGCGGTGCGCTCGGCCGACTCGTGCATCGCGATCGCGGTGCCGTCGTCGAGCGGATCGAGCAGCAGCTCGGGAAGCTCGATGAACTCGAGCCCGTACTTGCTTTCGAGCTCCAGGTCGTCCGCGATGCCGCTGCCTCGCAGCCCCCCGTGGACATAGGCGCCACGCTCGAGACGCCCCCTGCCATCCGGCAGCTCGACGGTCGAGATGCAGCCCCCGGCCACGTCCCAGCTCTCGCAGACGACCACGTCGAGGCCCGCTCGGGCCATGTAACAGGCGGCGACCAGTCCGTTGTGACCGGCACCGATCACAACCACATCAGCACTTCGTGACATTCCTACCTCGCTTCTTCTTCAAAATCGAGCGGGCCGGCGTAGACCGACTCGCCCTTCATGTCGCCGCGTATCGCCAGATCCCGGGCCGCTTCACGGGCCTCGGCTGCGAGTGATACCCGGTCCACGCCGACGGTCTCGGCCCCGGTCACCCGGAGCTCACCGTCGACCCAGACCTCGGAGACGCTGCGCGGAGTAGCGCCATAGACGATCTGCTGGAAAGGATCATGGAGGACCGCCAGTTCCGGCCCGTTGCCGTCGAGCAGCACCACGTCAGCCAGTTTGCCGACCTCGAGGCTGCCGATCTCCTTCTCCTTGCCCAATGCTTTCGCACCACCGATCGTCGCCATTTCCAGCACCCGCGGGGCGGTCATCGCCACCGCCTGGAGGTGATGCACCTTCTGCAGCAGGGCGGCGGACTTGATCGCCCCGAACATGTCCTGGGAGTCGTTGCTGGCGGCGCCGTCGGTGCCGATCCCGACTCGCACCCCTTCGCGGAGCAGCCGCGGCACGGGGCAGACGCCGGAGGCGAGGATCATGTTCGCGACCGGGTTGTGGGACACCGCGACATCCTTGGAGGCGAGCAGGCCGATGTCGTTCTCCGAGCACCAGATGCAGTGGCCGGCGATCACCTCATGGTCGAGCAGGCCGGTCCGGTCGGCGTGTTGGATGGTCGAGCCGCCGTGGAGCAGGGTCGATTCGGTGATCTCCTCCCGCACCTCGGCCAGGTGGGTGTGGACCGCCCAGCCGTTTTCGCCGGCCGCCTTGATCGTCCGGCCGAAAAGCTCGTCGCTCATGCCCAGCACGGTGCCGACCCCGATCCGGAAATCGAT